>JAABUZ0100001476.1_pt1 | contig 44642 bp, 36 predicted proteins | sample 5562091 | NCBI WGS metagenome assembly JAABUZ01 (sample SAMN12813069, study PRJNA571459) | rock metagenome | isolation source: Antarctica rocks | place: Antarctica: Victoria Land, Linnaeus Terrace sud | collected 2015-12-21
ACCCGAACAAGGGACCAACCACCGACACCGAGTCCGCTGCGGCCGAGCCTCCCCGAGCGGCTTGACAAGCCCATAGAGACACCCCCCCCCCCCCGCTGTTCTGCCCTGCGGCCGGCGCTGATCACACAGCGTCGTCGTGCTCCCGGACACCCGGGGAGTCGCGGTCCGACTCTCGCCCCTGCGCGCCACCGGGCATTACTATCCGTGCCACCGTGTCGGAGGGGTGGCCGTGAACTACAGCCTCGGAGTCGACCTCGGTACAACCTTCGTCGCCGCGGCGATCACGAGGGACAACGGCCGGGTCGAGATGATCACCCTCGGGGACAGCGCAGTGGCGTCTCCCGCGGTCGTCCTGATGCGACCCGACGGCAGCCTCGTGTTCGGCGACGCCGCGGCGCGTCGCGCGGTCAGCAACCCGACCGACGTGGCGTGGGAGGTCAAGCGCCGCCTGGGCGACCCCACCCCGGTCCGGCTGGGCGGGGCGGCCCGACCGGCCACCGAGCTGCTCGGCGCCGGGCTGCGCGACGTGCTCGCCCGGATCGCCGCGACCGAGGGCGGCCCGGCGCGGCGGGTGGTGCTCACCCACCCCGCCAACTGGGGCCCCTTCCGGCGCGGCCTGTTCGAGGATGTGGCCGCCCTCGCCGGCCTCGAGGATCCGCCGATGCTGGCCGAGCCGGAGGCGGCCGGCGTGCACTACGCCGCCACGAGGGACCTCACCGACGGCGAGCTCCTCGCGGTCTACGACCTCGGCGGCGGCACCTTCGACGCGAGCGTGCTGCGCAAGCGTGCGGACGGCGTGGAGATCCTCGGGACCCCCGAGGGCATCGAGCGGCTCGGAGGGGTGGATTTCGACGAGGCCATCCTGGCCCACGTCGACCACGCCTCCGGGGGCGCGCTCGGCGAGCTGGACCTGCGGGACACCACGACGACCACCGCGCTGGCCCGCCTGCGCCAGGACTGCGTCCTGGCCAAGGAGGCCCTCTCGGTCGACGACGAGACGACCGTGCCGGTGTTCCTCCCCGGCCGGCACCTCGAGGTCACGATCACGCGCGGCGAGTTCGAGGACATGGTCCGGGCGCCGGTCGAGTCGACCATCGGGGCGCTGCGCCGCACCCTGCGCTCCGCCTCCGTCCGCCCGGACCAGCTGTCGGCGGTGCTGCTGGTGGGGGGCTCGTCGCGGATCCCAATCATCGCCCGGACGGTCGGCGCGGAACTCGGGTGCCGCACCGTCGTGGACTCCCACCCCAAGCACGCGGTCGCGCTCGGCGCCGCGATCGTGGCCAGCCGCCGCCACGACGTGGTCACGGCCGACGCCGGGGTCGGCGCCGGGGTCGGGGCCGACGCCACGTCCGGCTCGGTGGACGGGGACGCCGCCGGCTCCCCTTCGGCGGCGAACACTAGCGGGGACGCGCCCGGTGAATCCGCCGAGACCACGACGATCGCGAGGCGGGGCAGCTCCGTCGTCGTCCCTTCGGCGGAGGCCCGCCCGGGCGCGAGTGCCCGCGCCGACCCGCCGCGGGCGTACGGCCCCACGTCCAGCGGCCCGGGATGGGCTCCGCCTGCCCGCCCCGCGAGCGGATCCTCGCCACCGGCGAACGGGCGGGGCGCCGCAGCCCCCACCCACCCGCCGAACCCGATGGACGCGCCGACCACGGCCACCCGCGCGACACCGGGCCCGGAGGGGCCGACGAGGCCCACCCGGACGACGCTGGGGCCGCCGGCCGACCCCCGTCAACGACCCGAGCCCGGCCTGGGCGGCGGTGATCCCGGGCGGCCCCCGACGGGGCCGGTCCCGGCGGCCGATCGGCGACCGCCCTCGCTCGCCTCCCGGCCGGAGCCCACCACATCGTCGGCGTTCCGCACCCGGGTGATCGTCCTCGCGGTGATGGCCGTACTCGTGGCCGCCGCGGTGGTCGCGGTCGCGCTCCTCGCCACCGGCGTCGTCGGCCCCGGCGCCGCGGCCACCGGCACCGGCTCCTCGGGAGAGGGGGCGCCGTCCGCGGTCGCCAGCGCGCCGGTCCCCACCGTGGTCAACCGCCTCGCGGTCGGACCGACCCCGGGCTTCGTCACGCTGTCCCCCGACGGTCGCGTGGCCTACGTGGCGAACCGGGCGGCGAAGACCATCACCGTGGTCGACACCGCGAGGGCGGCGGTCACCGCGACCGTCCCGGTCGCCGTCGGCCCGCCGCAGTATCTGACCGCCTCCCCCGACGGCCAGCGGCTCTACGTCAGCGTCTTCGACCAGCGGCGGACGATCGCGGCGGTCGCGATGCTGGACACCACCACCAGCCAGGTGGTCGCGACGGTCCCGGTGCGGACCCGCCCCTTCGTCTCCGCGGTGACCCCCGACGGGACCCAGCTCTGGGTGCCCAACCACGACTCCGGTTCGATCACCGTAATCGACACCGCCGACGCCCACGTGATCGCCGAGCTCCCGGTGGCCCCCAACCCGCACTGGGTGGCGTTCTCAGCCGACGGGACGCGCGCTTACACCGCCAACCACGAGTCCAACCTGATCTCGGTCATCGACACCGCGAACCGCACCGTCCTCGCCCGGGTCGCGGTCGGCACGAGCCCGCACAGCGTGGTCGTGAACCCGGCGCGCCCGCTCGTCGCGAACGCGAACTACGACGCCGCCAGCGTCAGCTTCACCGACACGTCCACGGACGCGGTGGTGGCCACCGTGCCGGTGGGCCGCAATCCGCAGGCGCTGGCCTGGGCCCCCGACGGACGCCACCTCTACACGGTCAACGTCAGCGACAACTCGGTCTCGGTGATCGATGCCGACACCTTCGCCGTCACCGCGACACTCCCCACCGGCCCCAGCCCGTCCAGCGTGGCGGTGCTGCCCGACGGACGGCAGGGCTTCGTCACGACCCTCGACGACGGGTCGCTCACGGTCCTCGACCTCGCGGGCTGACCCGGGGAGGGGGCGTGCCCTACCCGATCCGGAGGGTGTGCCCCGGCGGTCGTAGGGAGAGCGGGACCGCGCCCGGCCGCCGCGCCGACGACCCTTCTCAGGACACGCACCCGAGGCCAGCGCCACGGGGCACCCGGAAGGAGTCGATCATGATCACCACCTCTTCGCTCAGCCGCCGCGACCGCGCCGTGCTCGTGGCCGTCGCCGCCGGACGCGGCGCGGTCTCGGCCGGCAGCCTGCTCATCGACGGCCTGCGCTGTGCCGACCAGTTCGCCGTCGCCCGGCTCGCCGACGCCGGCCTGCTGCTCGTCCAGGGGCCCGGCCCCGCACAGCTGTCCCCGACCGGGCAGCGCGTCCTCGCCGCCGCCTGACCCCACACCGCCCGCCCCCTGACGGAGGACTCCGTGCCCACCGCGATCCGCGACCGCCTCGAATCCGCGATCCCGTCCCGCGCGCGGTGCCTGTTCCTCTCGCCCCACCTCGACGACGCGGTGCTGTCCTGCGGCGCGCTCATGCGGGCGCTCGCGCCGCACTGCGAGGTCCGCGTGCTGACCGTGTTTACCGAGACGACCCCGGGTCCGCACACGCGCGCCGCCCGCTCGTTCCTGCGCCAGTGTGCGCACCCCGACGCCGACACCTTGTTCCACGCCCGCCAGGCCGAGGACCGCGAGGTGCTGGACGGGCTGGCGGTGGACCACGCGCACCTGGGCCTGCCCGACGCCCTGTTCCGGCGCCGGGAGGTGCCCACGGCGATCTCCCGGCTGGGCCGCCTGCTGCCGGAGGTCGACCACCGGTACCCGACGTTCCGGTTCGACATCGCGAAGGGCCGGGTGTCCCGCGGCGACCGCCCGCTGGCCGCCCGCCTCGCCGGGCAGGTCGGCGACGAGATCCGCGACCGGGGCGTGGACCTGGTGTTCTGCCCGCTGGGGGTGGGCCGTCACGTCGACCACCTCCTCGTCCGGGACCTCGGGGCGCACCACCGGGAGCGGGTCGTCTACTACTCCGACTTCCCGTACAACCAGTCCTTCGCGCCGGACGCCGCCTTCGTGGCCGGCCACGGGCTGCGGCCCTGGTCGTTCGGTGACGGAATCGACGCCAAGGCGGACCTGATCCGCGGCTACGGGACCCAGGCCGACGCGTTGTTCCCTTCGGGACGGATTCCTGCCGTCCCCGAGACCTACTTCGTCGGCTCCTGACCGGCCACCTCGAGGGCCTCCACGCCCCGATCCCGGCGCCATCGTCACCGACCCCCGCCGGTCCACGGCCAGGCGCGCCCCGCGGGCGACCAGGACGGGCCCGCCGCAGCGCCAGGTCGCCCGGAGGGTCTTCAGCGGCGAGCACCGGGTGATGAGCCACCGCGCTCACTGACGGGCCCCGTCCGGGGCGTCGTGGCTCCCCCGGCGACGGCGGTTGAGCTCCGACACCGCCCCGACCGCCCCGCGCAGGCGCTTCTCGACGCGGGTCAGCGGGAGTCGTTCGAGCCGCAGCGCCTCGTAGTCGACGGGCCGGGCGCCGAAGTAGGCCTTGAACCGCTCCGGGGCCGAGCCGCGGTCGGACTCGCCCATGTGGAACGACCGCACGCCCTCGGCGGCGGCCGCCTCGAAGGAACGGACGTGCAGCACATAGGTCGCGAGGGTCTCGCGGGCCAGGGCGGTGTCCATGGCCGAGAGCCAGCCCAGGGCGTGCTGCCCGTGCTGGAGGACGACGTTCACCGCGACCGGCCGGCCCTCGTGGTGCGCCGACCACACGACGCAGCGCTCCCCCAGCGCCGCGGCGACGGCCGCCACTTGCCCCGGCCGGTCCTGGCTGGCCGCGACCCGGAGCGCGAGCCACCGCGGCTGGCCGCGCTGCTCGGCCCACCGGTCGACCGACTGACCGTAGAGCTGCGCGAACGCCCGCACCCCGACGCCGTCGGGGTCGTCGCCACGCTCGCGCCGAACGTCGAGGGCGAAGCGCTCGGCCTTGCGCACCGAGTTGCGCACCTGGCGCTTGAACACGTTCGCCCAGAGGTGGTCGTAGCCGTCGGAGAGGTCGATGACCTGCGCGCGGTAGGGGACCCGCACCGATCCGGGCGGGGCGGCCGCCGACCACGGCGCGCCGGCCAGCGAGAGCGGGACGACACCGGTGCGCACCACCGGGCGGCGTGCCAGGTCGGCGAGCACGAGGCGGACCTCGGCCTCGGTGATCCCGCCCTCCTCGACGGTCCGGCTCCGCTCCGCTTCGCGTCCCTCCTCCACGGTCCGGCTCCGCTCCGCTTCGCGTCCCCGGTCGGCGAGCACCCCGCCGTAGCCCCACCCGTAGGGGAATGACTCCTCGGCGACGCGCACCCCGGCGAAGCGGCGCGCGACCAGCGGGAGGACCAGCCGACGCCCGTCGGGCAGCTCGTAGAGCCGGCTGGCGTCTTCCCGGCCGGTCGAGCGGCAGACGCAGTCGAGCCACTCGGGGGTCTGGGTGGCGACGGCGTGCGGGTCGCCGGCCAGGGCCCGGCGCCAGGCGTCACGGGGGGCTGGGCTGACGACCCGGACCCCGGCGAGGTCGGTCGGGACCGTGGTCCCGAGGACGCGGCTCATGCGGCGACTCCCTCCTCGACGGCGACCGGGGCCGGGCGGGCCCCGGTGACACGCGCCAGCAGCCCGCGCGCCCGGGCGACGTCCGCGGCGGGCACCGCCCCCAGGCGCAGGGCGAGCACGGCGTAGACCAGCAGCCCGAGGGCCACGAGCACCAGGTCGAGTACCGGGCCGGCCGAGGCCGCCACCACCAGCACTCCGACGAGCACCCCCGCCGCGGCGGCCCATCCCGCCGCACGACGCACGGGCAGGCGGCCGAGGCGGTGGTGGCGCAGGTACGGAACGGCCAGCATACCCACGCCGACCCAGGCCCCGACCGCGAAGCCGACCGCCGCCCCCATCGCGCCGTGACCCGGCACGAGGGCGACCATCGTCGCCAGCTCGGCGACGGCGGCGGCAGGGATGCGGGCCGCCGCGGTGCCGGCGAACCCGCGGGCGAACAGGGCCTTGAGCAGCATGTCTCCGACGATCAGCCCGGCGGTCCCGACGGCGATCACCCGGGCCAGGTCGGCGGCACCGGCGTACTCGGCCGAGAAGAGCCGCCCGATCAGCGACTCCGGCGTCACCACGAGCACGAGCAGCACAGGCACCAGGGCCAGCGGGACCCAGCGGAACGCGGTGACGAACCAGCCGTGGGCCTCCCCCGCGCCGCGGGCGCGGGCGATGAACGGGAAGACGACGTCGGAGAGCGCGGTGCCGACCAGGAACGGCGCCTTGGCCAGGATCGCCGCCGCCTGGTACGTCCCGACCACCGCGAAGGTGACGCCGTGGCCGTGGCCGAGGGAGCCGAGCAGGAGCACGTCGAGGGTGCCGATGAGACCGAAGCCGGTGGTGCCCACGGCCATCGGCGCGGCGGAGGCGAACGGGCGCCATCCGGCCATCGCGCCGCGCAGCCGCGGCATCCGGTCGCGCAGCGACGACCACGCGCACGCGGCGGCGGCGGCCGCGCCGAGCAGCAGCGCCCACCCGATCCCGACCGCTCCGGACCCGACCAGCGCGACGACGCCGACGCCGACGCCCACCTTGACGACGACCTCGACGACGCGGGCGGCTCCCACGGCGCTGAACCGCCGGCTGCCCTGCAGACCGCCGATGAGCACCTGACCGAGCGCGAGGAGCACGATCGTGGCCGCGACCAGCAGCGTCAGTCCGGCTCCGACCCCGGGGAGGATCGCGCCGGTGGCCAGCTGCACCCCGGCGAAGCCCGCGGCGAGCGCCGCCCCCAATCCGACGTTGCCGACCAGAGCCGCCCGGAACGACGCACCGGCCCCGACGGACGGCGCACCGTCCCCGTCGCGGGCGATGGTGCGGGCCAGGACCCACGGGAAGCCGGCGGCGAGCACCGACGTGGCCAGCAGGAGCACGGTGAGCATCACGCTCACCACGCCGAACTCGGAGGCCGGCAACAGCCACGCGAGCGCGACCGCGAAGCCGTAGTTGAGGGGCGCCGACAGCGCGAGTCCGATCATCGCGACGGCGGTTCCGGTCGCTGCGGACTGGTGTCCTCGTAGTGCTCGCATCGTGGCTCGCCCTCCCCGTTCCTCGGTAGGACCAGCCTCGCGTCCTCCGCGGCCCCCGGGGAGGGAGCGGGCCCCCGGGGGGCGGGGGCTGTCCCTACCTCTGGGCGGGGCGCCACTCCCGGGCGCGGCGCCGCCACCCGGCCGGACACGTCCGGGAGGCGGCCCGCGACCTCCCGGTACACCGCGAGCTGCGCGGCGGCCAGCGCGTCCCAGTCGTACGCGCGGGCGAACTCGCGGCCGCGCGCCCCAGCCGCGGCCAGGCCCTCCTCGTCGGTGGCGGCCCGGACGAGGACCGCGGCGAGGGCGTCGACGTCGAACGGCGGGACGGTCCAGCCGGCCCCCGGCGGGACGACCTCGCGCAGGCAGGGGATGTCGAAGGCGACCACCGGGGTGCCCGCGGCGAGGGCCTCGACCGCGACCATGCCGAAGGTCTCGTGCCGGGACGGGACCACGACCAGGCGGGCGCCCGCGAGCAGGTCGACCTTGTCCGGGCCGTCGCACCAGCCGAGGAACCGGACCCCCTCGGCCCCGAGGTCCTGCGCGAACCGCCGGACCCGCCCCTTCTCGGGGCCGCCGCCGGCGACGAGCAGCTCGCCGCCGATCTCCGGTCGGACCTGTCGCCACGCCCGGAGCAACAGGTCCAGCCCCTTGCCCTCCAGCTCGAGACGCCCGAGGAACACCACGTCCCGGCCGACCCGCGCCGGGGCGTCGAGCAGGGCGGGGTCGACGCCGTTGCCGACGACGTCGACGCGCGCGGCGGGGTTCATCGCGCGCAGCCGCTCGGCGGTGCCCTCCGAGACCGCGATCAGCCGGTGGTGGCGGCGGGTGCCGGCGCGCTCGACGAGGTGCAGCGGCAGCTTGTACTGGCGGGCCTTGTCCCGGGCGTGCAGCCACTGGACGACGCCGACCGTCGGGCGCCCGGTCCAGAGCGGCGCGGCCATGGTGGAGAACGGCGCGAAGAAGTCCTCGACGACCAGGTGGGCGTTCCGGCGATGACGGCGCACCGCCGCGGGCAGGCCGAGCACGTACCCCGCGAGCCGGCTCAACCGGTTGCCGCCCGTCCCGAGCCCGACGGGCACATAGCGCACGCCGTCGAGCACCGCGTCCTCGGCACCCGGGAAGCGGGTCGTGAGCACGGTGACCTCGTGGCCCGCCGCGACGAGACGGCGGTCGATCTCGTGGGTACGTCGCGACCCGCCGCCGGCGCCCGGCATCCGGGGATGTTCGAAACCCAGGTGCAGGATGCGCAGCGGTGCCCCGGCGCTCGGTGGGGCCGTCATCGGCCGGCCCCCGTCCCCGCGATGACGCGGCCGTAGGCGGGCACGTCGACGCCCGAGCCCGGCGTGAACAGGTCGTCCTCGAACGCCAGGTAGAACGCCTCGAGGCCACAATCGCGCGCGTAGCGGGCGCCCTGCACCATCTGGTCGGCCTCGCCGTCGGAGAACGGCGACCCGCCGGTCTGCGCGCGCTCGGGCGGGCCGGGATTCTCCGCGACCACGCCGAGCCGGGCCGCGCGGGCCAGCGTGATCGTCCAGCGCTGGGAGGCACCGCGGTCGAGGCCGGCGGCGGCCAACGATCCGGGGCTGTCGCCGGACCGGCAGGTCTCCTCCCCGGGGGTCTCCGCCCGGGTCCGGGTGGCGGTGTCGTCGTCGAGACCGGTGTAGTCGACGACGACCCGCGACGGCGGGGACTGCGCCCGCAGCCAGGCGTCGAGCTCGGCGAACACGGAGAACTGGCGCGGGTAGTCCAGGCCCCGCCCCAGGGCGCCGTCCGGGTCGGCACGACCGTCGAGGAGCGTGGCGACGGACTGCTCGTGGTCCACGGGCAGCACGCCGCGGCCGGCCAGCGGCACGTGGAACTCGCCGGCGAACCCGACCGAGCGCAGCGTCTCGGCCAGCCAGACGACGCTGCCCGCGAGCGAGGAGGTGTACCAGTCGTACCAACGGGCGACCTCCTCGCCACCGACCGGTGCCCCCCGGTACACCGGTACCCCCGGGAGCCACCCGGGCATCGGCGACGGGGACACCCCGGCGGCGAGGCCGGGCCCGCCCTGGGCCGCGGCGTCGAAGGCCCAGAACGACGGGCCGGAGGCGCCCGCCTCGGGGCCGGGGTAGCCGAGCTCGCCGGCGAGGCGGACGGCGCCGACGTCCTCGAACCCGGTCAGCCCCGCGACGTCGCGCAGGTAGGCGGTGGCGGCCTTCCGCGCGCCGGCGCTGAACACGAGGTTGGCCTCGCCCGACGTGGACGCCGCGCCGGACTGGTCGACGAAGGTGGCCGCCGGGAGCCCGAGCACCCACGGCGGCGGGTTCTGCAGGCCGAGCCCGAGCACCACCCGCAGTCCGGCCGACGAGCACGCCGTCAGTCCCTGCCGCACTCCGGCGAGGTAACCCCGGTCGGCGGCGCCCGGAGCGGGCTCGGCCGCCGCCCACTGCACCTCGGTCACGACCGTGGTCACACCGGCCCGGCGCAGCGCCGCCACCCGCCCGGGCTCGCAGGAGGACCCGAGCACTCCGAACGCGGGGGACCCCGGCGCGGCCGCCGCGTCGCCCGACCTCCCGGACGGACCGGCGAGGATCACGGCCAGCGATGCGACCAGCGCGACTCCGGTGATCCCGGCGCACACGGCCCACCAGCGGTGGTTCACCGGTCTCACCCGCTCTCGGAGACCGGCGGGACATCCTGGCCGGCGGCGACCGCGGCCTCGAGGGTGGCGCGGTCGACCTGCCAGACCGTGGTGTCCCCGTTGGTGGGGCCGTAGGCCACGAACACGGGCCGGGCGTTCTCCCTCATCCAGACGAGGATCTGCGGGGCGGCGTCGCCGTAGCCCTGGTCCAGCGGTCGTCGGGAGGTGACGACGTACCGGGCATCGTTGTCGCGCAGGGCGGTCAGGCTGGGCCACTCCCCCCAGTTCGGGCGCGGGAGGAAGGCGAGCTCGGCGACCGGGCCGGTCAGCCCGACCCGGGCGTCGGCGGGCAGATTGGTGTTCATCCAGGCCCGGACCCGGGGAAAGGTGTCGTCCACCGTGAGGCGGGCGGAGACCCCCAGGACGAGGGTGGCCGCGACGAACAGCGCCGCGGCGGCCGCCAACGGCCTGCGCAGCGCCGGCCGACGGTCGCGCAGCTCGGCGATCGCGGTCGCCGACACGACGACCGAGACGACGACGGTGTAGTAACCGAACTGCTCCTCCAGGGCCCCGGCGGACGCGGCGTACACCCCGAAGACGCCGGTGGACACGCCGATCAGCCCCATGAGGCGCCGTCCGGTCGGGACGGCGAAGACCGTGCCGAGCCCGGCGAACAGGCACAGGCCGAGCAGGACGTAGCTGGTCCCGAAGCGCGACAGCTCCGCGACGAGGCGGTCGAGCAGGCTCACGTTGCTCGAGTGGAACCCGGTCATCTGGTCGATCCCGAGCATGCGGCGCACGCCACTGACCTTCTGGAAGGTCCAGTCGCCGAGGTGCCCGGTCGCGGTGACGACGACGAGGAACACGGCGTACGGCGTCAGGGCGCCGAGCGAGATCCGTCCCACCGTCGCGGCGGAGAGCGTGCGCCGCCAGACGATGGCGAGGGCCAGCGGGACCAGGATCTGGATGACCGTCATGTCCTTGGTCACCAGGGCGAGTCCGAAGACCACCCCGACCCCGACCTCGCGCCAGCGTCGGACGCTCTCGCTCGCCGGGTTCGTCAGCACGCCGAGGAGGAGCACCCAGGCACCGAGCGTCCACATGGTCGCCGGCGTCTCGAGCATGACGCGGCTGTCGCTGCGCAGCACGAACGGGTCGAACGCGAGGACGAGAGCCCCACCCAGGGCGATCGGCAGGGGGACGACCTTGCGGAGCAGCCGGAACGCGAGGACGACGGTGATCGCGCCGAGCAGCGCGGTCAGCCAGCGCAGGCCGTAGACGAGATCCATGGCCGGCAGCGACCCGAGCCCGGAGAGCTTGATGAAGCCGGCGTCGAGCAGGAAGGAGCCGATCGGGTGCAGGAAGAAGAGCTGGTCGGAGAACGTGGGCAGGCTGCCGTCGGCGACCGAGGCGCCGATCTGCGCGTAGAGCAGCTCATCGACGAACAGGTCGTTCGCCCGGCCGAGCCCGAGCGCACGGATGGCGAACGCCACGACGCCGATCGCCACCGTGAGCGGCCAGCTCCGCCCGACGGTGAGCTGACCGAGCCGGCTCCGCGCCGCGAGGGGGACGAGCATCGTGCCGGCCTCGAGTGCCCCGGTGGGGCGCACGAGCTTCCCCGGCGAGGGGGCGGCCCGCTTCCACCACGGCTTCTTCTCGTCACCCGAGGGCGCGAGCGGCGGGGGCGGGGTCCCCGGTCGGAGCGGTGCGCCGGCCGGGGCTCGGCGCGGCGCGCCGCCGGGCGGGCCGGGCGAGGACCCGGGGCGCGCCACCGGAGGCGAACCGGGAGGCGAACCGGGGCGCGGGCCGGGTACCGGTCGGGGCGCACCCGGACCCGGCCGCGCGGACCCCGGAACGCCGCCCGACGGCCACCCGCGGTGGATCTCGGGCACGCCGCCACCTCCCACACCACGGCCCTCGGCCCGGCGCGAACTGCTCAGAGTGATCGCCATCCGGCCCTGCTCGCGATTCGTCGACCCTACCGGGCGTGGTGTCGTCACGGGCAGTCCTCACATGATCTCGTCCCTGCTCGCCGGCGACGGTCACGCCGCCGGGCACGCGATGCGGTCGGCGCGGCCGCGGGTGCTGTCGATGTCGACTCTGCGCGCCGGCGGCCCCTCGATCCGATGGTGTGCGCCCGCCACCGTCCGGGGTGGACCCGCCGGCATGGGTAGGGCTGTCCCCACCCCGCTCAGGCCCGCCTCCTCGGGGTGAGGTCCACCCCGTCCCACCCGGGGGTTCAGCGCTGCAGGCGGTTGTGGATCGCGAGGAGCCGCTCGCGTGTGGGGCCGGAGAGGCGGGCGACGGCCGCCGCCCGGAGGTCGGAGGCCGCCGAGGTCGCCGCGCGCTGGACGCCGCCGACGCCGGGGGTGGAGTAGACCCGGAGGCGCACCTGCTCGCGCACGCCGCTGGCGAGGTCGGCCTTGTAGGACTCGTTCTCGCCGAGCAGGTCGAGCTCGGTGACCTCGGGCTGCGCGAACGCGTAGTCGATCAGGTGCTTGGTGATCATCATCCCGGGACCGAGCTTCGCGTGCTCGTCGTCCATGCCCAGCTTGAGGAAATGCAGCAACCGGCCCTGCTGCAGGCAGTAGCCGAACGCGATGGCGCGCCCGTCGAGGCGCAGGAACGCCAAGCGGAGAACCCCCGCCTCGGCGGCCCACCGGGCCCCGGCGGTGTAGAACGCGACCCGCGCTGGGCTGGAGAGGATCGCCGAGCCGGCGGAGAGCTTCCACTCGCGGGCCTCCAGGCGCAGCCCCTCCCGCAGCCGCCCGGCCAGGTCCCCGTCCCGGCCCTCCGCCACCTCGAACACGACCTCGCCGGCCTCGGCGAGCCGCTTCTGCAGGCGCTTGAGCCCGTGCCGGCGGTTCTTGGACAGCCGCTTCGGGAAGTCGGCGGCGTCGCCCCCGGTCTCGACGTAGGGCGAGGAGCACCGCGTCGCCTCGAGCACCGGAACCCCGTCGCGGCCGGCGGCGGCGCGGACCGCCGACGTCACCGGGTCCTCGGCGAGCACCGCGTCGAGGTCGACGTGACCGGTGCGGCGGGCCAGCAGACGCTCGGCGAGCTCCCCGGCGGCCTCCTCGTCGGCCGCCACCGGGGCGATCATCGCCGTCTCGGAGTTTACCGGTGTGTGCAGCGCCAGGGGGCCGGTCGTCACCGGCAGCACCCCGACCAGCGCGCCGCCTCGGTGGACGGTGAGCGCGCGGAGGGCGGCGGTGCGTCCGAACGCTCCCCCCCACGCCGTCAGCCAACCGGGGCGCGCAAAGACCGGGGCTCCGACGGCGAGGGCGAGCGCGTCCCAGGCCTCGATCAGGTCGGGGTCGAGGGGCTGCAGGCCGTGGCGGCTCACGACGTCGCTCCCGGCGTCGCCGGGACCGTGCCATGGATCCGGCGGGTGAGCAGGTGGTCGACGTGGCGGGCCTCGGTGAACACCGTCGCCACGATCAGCAGGTGCTCGCCCGCGAGCCCCGCCATGAGCCCCCCGCACGACAGCACGGCGTCGTCGCGATGGGCCGACAGGAACAGCACCTTCTCCCCCGGCGCGACGTCCTCCGGGAACGGTGGCGTCGGACCCGTCACGGCACCTCCTCCCGGGTTGTGTACGCATCGTAACCACCATCGACCGCCCGCAGGTCATGGCCGAGAGGCCACTCCGAGACCCGCGGGGATTGACGCCGAGCTCAGACCGCGACCCTCGCGCGCGGGCCGGTCCGTCCGGGGCCGGCGAGCAGGTCGTGGCGGGCGGCCAACCGCAGCGACTCCGGGGGGACCCCGAGGCGGGTCAGCACCGCCGTGGCGTCAACCTCGTCGCAGCCGGTGAGCAACACGGTGACGTCACCACCCTCGGTGACGATCTCGTCGGTGGTGCGCAGCGCGGCCCGCAGGTCGAGGCCGGCGGGCGCCCGGAAGCGGGCCAGGGTCCCCAGGTCCGACCGGGCACCGCGGCGGTCGCGCGGACGGCCGGGCCGCGACGCACGCATCTCGGCGAGCAGCACCCCGGCCAACAGCTCCGCGCTGCGGTCCCAGGTGAAGCACGCGGCCCAGGCCCGGCAGGCGACCTCGACCTCGGCCGCCCGGGTGTCGTCGGCGAGCTCGCGCAGGGTGGCGACCAGGGCTTCGCCGAACTCCTCCGCGGAGCGCACGAGCCGGCCGGTGTGGCCGTCGACGACCGAGTCCCGGATGCCGGCCGCGTCGAGGGCGACACACGGCAGCCCGCGGGCCGCGGACTCGATGACCGAGCAGCCCCAGCCCTCGGCGTCCGATGTCGAGGTGGTCAGCCACGCGCGTCCGAGCAGGTCGTCCCGGACCGCGTCGGGCTGGTAACCGTGGAGGGTGACTGTCTCCTGCAGGCCGAGCTCGCAGACGAGGGCCTCGAGGCGTGGGCGCTCCGGCCCGTCACCGACGATGTCGACCCGCAGCCGGGGCACCGAGGCGGCGGCCACGGCGACCTGCCGCAGCAGGACGTCGATGCGCTTGTGGGGCACCAGCCGGCTGACCACGGCGATCGTCGGGTCGGGGTCGCGGGGCATCGGGGTCTCGGTGACCGGGGCCGTGCCGTTGGGCACGACCGAGATCGGGCCGCGGAAGCCGAGCCGGCGACGCAGCTCCTGTCGCGTCGACGGGGAGACCGCCGCGATCATCCGCGGGCCGTAGACCCGACGGGCGACCCGGCCCTCGAGGGTCCGTCCCAGCGCCGCGAGCGGCGCGGAGAAACGGGTGGCGAACTGGTCCTGGTGGACGTGGTGGACGACCTGGATGACCGGGAGGGCGCCGGCGACGGCCGGGGAGAAGAAGGGGATGCCGTTCTGGCAGTCGACGATGGCGTCGTAGCGACCGCGGGTGCGGGCCAGACGCGCCGCGGCGCGGGCGTAGAGGGAGAGCTCGCCGCCGAAGCGGACGATCTCGATGCCGTCGATGGTCTCCTGCGCGGCGAGGGTCGTGGGGCGGGCGCAGAACCACGTCACGCGGACCCCGGCCTCGACCCACCGGCGCGCGATCTGGTGCATGTACTGCTCGGCCCCGCCGGCCTGCGGGTGGCGCACGTCGCGCCAGTTCAGGACCAGGACGTGGGAGCCCGCGAGGCGGGAGGCCAGGGGCTGGGCGGCCCGGACCGCGACGCCGGCATCCGGTCCCGCTAGGTTCTGGGTGGGCTCCGACGTGGTCACGGGAGGCTCCTCGGGTGCGGCCGCCCGGGGCGGCTGTGGGGTTCTGACCTGCTGGAATCGAGGATGGCGCCGCACGGAGACCGATCCGATGGTGTGCGCCCTCCAGCCCGCCGGGGCCGCCCCACGATCGAGGTAGGGCTTGCCCCTCCCCGGCACAGCACGACGCCGCCGCCCAGGTCATGGGCGACGGCGTCGGGTCAGAGGGGTCAGCTCGCTCGCAGTGAGAGCACGGCGACGAAGCTCGGGATGCCGTCGCGGACCGGGTGGAAGGTGGACCGCGCGTCGTCGGTCCAGGTCACAGGGACCTCGACGATCGTGTCGCCAGCCTGTTGGACACGGCGCAGGAGCTCGACGTCGAAGGCGAAACCGGTGAGGTGGCAGTTCTCGATCGCGCGCCGCGCGACGCCCCGCTCGAAGAACTTGAACCCGCACTGCGAGTCGTGCACGCCCGGCACGACCGACCGGCTCAGAGCACGGAACGCCGCGCCGCCCAGACGGCGGCCCAGCGGCTGCGGCTGGGAGAAGCTCGCCCCCGGCGCGTGCCGGGAGGCGATCACCGCACCGGCGCCGGTCTGGAGGTGGAACATCGCCGCGGTCAGCGTCTCCACGGGTGTGGAGAGGTCGGCGTCGAAGAACCCGACGTAGCGCGCATTGCTGGTGGCCAGGCCGCGACGGACGGCCGCGCCCTTCCCGGGCCGGCTGCACCCGATGACGTCGACCGGCACCAACCCGCCGGTCCGGGCCGCGACGTCCCGGACCACGCCGGCGGTGTCGTCCACGCTGCCGTTGTCGACCACGACGACCCGCGCGTCCCACGGCTGGGCGGCGAGGAAGGCGACCGTGCGCTCCAGCGTGCGCGGCAGGCGGTCGGCCTCGTTGTAGGCCGGGATGATGATCTCGAGGTCGGCGGAGGGACGGCGGGTCGCGTCGGTCGGCGACCCCTGGACGTGCTCGGTGCGGTCCGACGTGATCACGGCTGGCTCCTGGGGTAGGCCGCCCGGTGGGGCGGCTCCTGACTGGCAGGAACCAGAGTCGCGTCGCGCCGTGATCGATCCGATGGTGTGCGCCCTCGGATCCGCGGGGTGGTCCCGCGTCCTCGGGTAGGGCCTGGCCGTTAGGCGAAGGCGCGGTCGGTGGGCTCGATGGGCCGCGGAAGGACGTCGCGGCCGGTGAGGTGGGCGTCCACCCCCGCCGCGGCGGACCGGCCCTCGGCGATCGCCCACACGACGAGCGACTGCCCGCGGCCGGCGTCGCCGGCGACGAACACCCCCGGGACCGTGGTCTGGTAGTCGGACCCGCGGCGGACGTTGCCCCGCTCGTCGTAGTCCACACCCAGGGCGTCGAGCAGGCCCTCCCGCTGCGGGCCGAGGAAGCCCATGGCCAGGAAGACGACGTCCGCCGGGATCTCCCGCTCGGACCCCTCGACGGGCGTGAACCGGCCGTCGACCCGCTCGACGTCGACGATCTCGAGCGCCCGGACGTTCCCGGACCCGTCGTCGAGGAAGCGCTGCGTGTTCACCGAGAACAGACGCTCGCCGCCCTCCTCGTGCGCCGAGGACACCCGGAAGATCATCGGGTAGGTCGGCCACGGGTTCGTGGCGGGTCGCTCGGGCGGCGGGAGCGGCATGATCTCCAGCTGGGTGACCGACGCGGCGCCCTGCCGGTGGGCGGTGCCGACGCAGTCCGCGCCGGTGTCGCCGCCGCCGATGACCACCACGTGCCGGCCCTCGGCGTCGATGTCCGAGCGGGAGTAGTCGCCCTGCTGGACCTTGTTCGACGGCGGCAGGTACTCCATGGCCTGGTGGATCCCGGCCAGCGCGCGCCCGTCGATCGAGAGGTCCCGCCACGCTGTCGCACCGACGGCGAGGACGACCGCGTCGTACCGCGAGCGCAGGGCGCCGACGCTGATGTCGTGCTCGGCGGGCCCACCGACCTCCATGCCCGCGACGAAGCGCGTCCCCTCGGCGACCATCTGCTCGAGGCGGCGGTCGAGGCGCCGCTTCTCCATCTTGAACTCGGGGATGCCGTAGCGCAGGAGCCCACCGATCCGGTCGGCGCGCTCGTAGACGGTGACGGTGTGGCCCGCGCGGGTGAGCTGCTGGGCGGTGGCGAGACCCGACGGGCCCGAGCCGATGACCGCGACCGCGAGCCCGGTGAGCGTCTCCGCGGGCTGGGGGCGCACCCAGCCTTCCTCCCAGGCCCGGTCGATGATCTCGATCTCGACCTGCTTGATCGTCACCGGGTCGGCGTTGATGCCGAGGACGCAGGCCGACTCGCAGGGCGCCGGGCACAGCGTCCCGGTGAACTCCGGGAAGTTGTTGGTCGCGTGGAGGCGCTCGATCGCCTCGGACCAGTCGTCGCGCCACACCAGGTCGTTCCACTCGGGGATCATGTTCCCGAGCGGGCAGCCCTGGTGGCAGAACGGGATGCCGCAGTCCATGCAGCGCCCGGCCTGGGACTTGAGCGTCGTCTCGGTGAACTCCTCGTAGACCTCGTGCCAGTCGCGCAGGCGCAGGTCCACCGGGCGGCGACGGGGGAGCTCGCGGCCGGTGGTGAGGAATCCACGGGGGTCAGCCACGAGCGGCCTCCATGATGGCGTCGTTGACGTCGCGGCCGTCGCGCTCGGCGACGGCGGTGGCTTCCAGGACCCGGCGGTAGTCGGTGGGCATCACCTTGGTGAACCGGCCGGCCGCGGTCTCCCAGTCGGTGAGCAGCGCGTGCGCGACCGCCGAGTCGGTCGTGGCGTAGTGCCGCTCGACGAACGTGCGCAGCTCCTCGAGGTCCACGGCGTCGGGCACCTCGAGGGCCACCATCTGGTGGTTGACGCGGTGGGCGGGCAGGTCGAGCACGTAGGCCACCCCGCCGGACATACCGGCGGCGAAGTTGCGCCCGATCGGGCCGAGGACGACCGCGCGGCCGCCGGTCATGTACTCGCAGCCGTGGTCGCCGACGCCCTCGACGACGGCCAGCGCCCCCGAGTTGCGCACGCAGAACCGCTCCCCGACCTTGCCGCGCAGGAACACCTCCCCGGCCGTGGCGCCGTAGAGGATGACGTTGCCGGCGACAATGTTGTCCTCGGCCACCAGTGGTGCGTCCAGGTGCGGGCGGACCGTGATCCGCCCGCCGGACAGGCCCTTGCCCAGGTAGTCGTTCGAGTCGCCGACGAGGCGCAGCGTCACCCCGCGCGGCAGGAACGCGCCGAACGACTGCCCGCCGGAGCCGGTCATCGTCACGTCGACGGTGTCGTCGGGCAGGCCGAGCCCGCCCCACCGCTCGGTGACCGCCGAGCCGAGCATGGTGCCGACGGTGCGGTTGACGTTGCGCACCGGCAGCTCGAGGCGCACCGGGGTGCCCTCGGTGAGCGCCCCCTCGGCGAGCTGGATGAGCGTGTGGTCCAGCGCGGCCTCCAGGCCGTGCTGCTGCGCGACCGTCTGGTGACGGCTCTGCCCCGGTGCGAGCTCGGGGCTGTGCAGGATCGGCGAGAGGTCGAGCCCCTCGGCCTTCCAGTGCGCCTCGGCCGCGCGGGTGTCGAGCACCTCGGTGTGCCCGATCGCCTCCTCCAGCGACCGGAACCCGAGAGCCGCGAGGTGCTCGCGCACCTCCTCGGCGACGAACTCCATGAACGACACGACGTACTCGGCCTTGCCGTCGAAGCGTGCGCGCAGCACGGGGTTCTGGGTGGCGACGCCGACGGGACAGGTGTCGAGGTGGCACACCCGCATCATGATGCATCCGCTCACCACGAGCGGCGCCGTCGCGAAGCCGTACTCCTCGGCGCCGAGCAGGGCGGCGATCATGACGTCGCGGCCGGTCTTGAGCTGGCCGTCGGTCTGCACGACGATCCGGTCGCGCAGTCCGTTGAGCAGCAGCGTCTGCTGTGTCTCGGCGAGGCCGAGCTCCCACGGACCGCCCGCGTGCTTGATCGAGCTCAGCGGCGACGCGCCGGTCCCGCCGTCGTGCCCGGAGATGAGGACGACGTCGGCGTGCGCCTTCGACACCCCCGCCGCCACCGTCCCCACCCCGACCTGCGAGACCAGCTTGACGTGGATGCGCGCCCGCGGGTTCGCGTTCTTGAGGTCGTGGATGAGCTGGGCGATGTCCTCGATGGAATAGATGTCGTGGTGCGGCGGCGGGGAGATGAGCCCGACCCCCGGCGTCGAGAACCGGGTCTTCGCGATCCACGGGTAGACCTTGTGGCCGGGCAGCTGACCGCCCTCGCCGGGCTTGGCGCCCTGCGCGATCTTGATCTGGATGTCGTCGGCGTTGACCAGGTACTCGCTGGTGACGCCGAAGCGCCCCGACGCGACCTGCTTGACCTTCGAGCGTCGCGAGTCGCCGTTGGCGTCGGCCGTGAACCGCGCCGGGTCCTCGCCGCCCTCGCCGGTGTTGGACCGGCCGCCGAGGCGGTTCATGGCGATGGCCAGGACCTCGTGCATCTCCTGCGAGATCGATCCGTAGGAGATGGCGCCGGTGTTGAACCGCGTCACGATCTCCGCGACCGACTCGACCTCGTCGATCCCCACCGCGGGGCGCGTGCCGTCGCGGAAGGCGAACAGCCCGCGCAGCGTCATCAGCCGCGAGCTCTGCTCGTCGACCGCACGGGTGTACTCCTTGAACGTGTCGTAGTTCTTGGTCCGCGTGGAGTGCTGGAGCTTGAACACGGTGTGCGGGTTGAACACGTGCAGCTCGCCCTCGCGGCGCCACTGGTACTCCCCGCCGGTGGGCAGCTCGCGGTGCGCCGCCCGCACGCCGTCGGCGGGCCACGCGACGCGGTGGCGCTGCGCCACCTCCTCGGCAAGGACGTCGTAGCCGATCCCGCCCAGACGCGAGGTGGTCCCGGTGAAGCAGTCGGCGACGACGTCGGTGCCCAGCCCGATCGCCTCGAAGACCTGCGCGCCGATGTAGGAGGCGACGGTGGAGACGCCCATCTTCGACATCGTCTTGCGGACACCCTTGGCGAGCGCCTCGACGATGTTGCGGGTCGCCGTGGCCGCCCCGACGCCGGTGATGACGCCGCGGTCGACGAGGTCGGCCGCGGTGTCGAGCGCGAGGTAGGGGTTGACCGCGCTCGCCCCGTAGCCCAGCAGCAGCGAGAGGTGGTGCGTCTCGCGGACGTCGCCGGCCTCGACCACGAGGTCCATCCGGGTGCGGGTCTTCTCCCGGACGAGGTGGTGGTGGACCGCGCCGACGAGCAGCAGCGACGGGATCGGCGCGTACTCGGCGTCGGAGTCGCGGTCGGACAGCACGATGATGCGCGCGCCGTCGGCGACCGCCGCCGACACCTCCGCCCGGATCTCGTGAAGACGGTCCCGCAGGGCGGCGCCGTTCGAGGCCTGCTCTCGGCCGACGCGGTAGAGCCCGGAGACGAGGTGCGGCGCGAAACCGGGCATGTCGCCGTCGTCGTTGATGCCGACCAGCTGGGCCAGCTCGTCGTCGTCGATCACCGGCAGCGGGAGCACGACACGCCGGCAGGTGGCCGGGGAGACCTCGAGCAGGTTGGTCTCCGAGCCCAGCGTCACCTGCAGGGAGGTGACGAGCTCCTCGCGGTAGGCGTCCAGCGGCGGGTTGGTGACCTGGGCGAAGAGCTGGATGAAGTAGTCGAAGAGGGTGCGGCTGCGCGCGGAGAACGCCGCGAGCGGGGCGTCGTTGCCCATGGAGCCGATGGCCTCGGCGCCGGCGGTGGCCATCGGGCGCAGCAGCAGCGTCAGCTCCTCGAGGGTGTAGCCGAACGTCTGCTGCCTGCGCAGGAGCACGTCGCGCTCGAACGGGACCCGCCGGCGGGACGGGAGGTCGGCCAGGTCGACCATCCCGGCGTGCAGCCACTCGTCGTAGGGGTGCTCGGCCGCGAGGGAGCCCTTGATCTCGTCGTCGTCGACGATGCGGCGGCCGACGGTGTCGACGAGGAACATCCGGCCGGGCTCGAGACGGCCCTTGCGCACGACGGTCGTCGGGTCGATGTCGAGGACCCCGACCTCGCTGCCCAGCACGACCAGGCCGTCCTCGGTGACCCAGTAGCGCGCGGGGCGCAGGCCGTTGCGGTCGAGGACGGCGCCGATGAGCGAGCCGTCGGTGAAGGCCGCGAGGGCCGGACCGTCCCACGCCTCCATGACGGTGGAGTGGTAGCGGTAGAACGCGCGCCGGTCGGCGTCCATCTCCGCGTGGTTCTCCCACGCCTCCGGGATCATCATGAGCACCGCGTGCGGCAGCGGGCGGCCGCCCAGGTGCAGCAACTCGAGCACCTCGTCGAAGGTCGCCGAGTCGCTCGCGTCGGGGGTGACGATCGGGAAGATCCGCTCGAGGTCCTGCTTCCCGAAGGCGTCGCTGGCCAGCATGCTCTCGCGGGCGGCCATCCAGTTGCGGTTGCCGCGCAGGGTGTTGATCTCGCCGTTGTGGGCCAGGTAGCGGTACGGGTGCGCGAGGCTCCACGTCGGGAACGTGTTGGTGGAGAACCGGCTGTGCACCAGGGCGATCGAGCTGGTGGTGCGCTCGTCGGAGAGGTCGGCGAAGAACGGCTCGAGCTGTTCCTCGACGAGCATCCCCTTGTAGACGATCGTCCGTGCGGACAGGCTCGGGAAGTAGGTGTCGACGCCGTCGGCCCGCGTCTCGTGCTCGACCCGCTTGCGCAGGCAGAACGCGCGGCGCTCGACCTCCAGCCCGTCGGCGTCGTCGACCCCGGCGGGGAGACCGACGAAGAGCTGGCGGAAGCGCGGCATCACGGCGCGGGCGGTCGGCCCGATGCCGGCACCGTCGGGGTCGGTGGGCAGCTCGCGCCAGGCGAGGACCTCCAGGTCCTCCTCGGCGGCGATCCGCTCGACCGCGCCTCTCGCGCGGTCGGCGTCGGCGTCGGGAAGCGGCAGGAAGGCGGTCCCCGCCGCGTACCGACCGAGGGCGGGGAGCTCCACACCGGCCTCGGCGAGCAGCGGGCGGAAGAGGCCGTCGGGCAGCTGCAGGAGGATGCCCGCGCCGTCGCCGGTCTCGGGCTCGGCGCCGCGGGCGCCCCGGTGCTCCAGGTTGATCAGCGCGGTGAGGCCCTGCGCGACGATGCGGTGGTCGCTGCGGCCGGCGATGTCGGCCACGAAGGCGACGCCGCACGCGTCGTGTTCGTGGGCACCGTCGTACAGCCCTTGGGCAGCCGGACGATGGCCGGTGCCCGGAGTGCCGGCCCGATGGCGGGTGCCGGCGTGATCCGACCCGGCGGCGTGCGCAGTGGGCGTCACGTGGCCCTCCCGTCGTCGATGGCGGAGTCGTGCGTGGATCGCATGGGGGTCGAGCGGGGCAGTGGGGTCGAGCGGTGGTGTGGAGCGGGTGATGTGTGTCGGGGTGCCCGGGCACCCGAGAACTCCGGGCTCTCGGCGTGCCGGGGGTCCGGTCCGCCCGCGCGCTCGGCGCGGTCTCCTGGGTGATCCCGGCCGCCGTGACGGCCCGGAGTCGTCCGACGTTAGCCTCAGCGGCTCGTCTGCGCACCAGTTGGCGGCGCGGCGGGCGAGTGCTCATCGCCACTCCGACGCAACCCGCCCCGCGCCGGACGACGGGAGGGAGTCCTGCGGTACGGACCGGACCGTCGGGATATCCGGCTAGTGTCTCGAACGCATGTTCGATTCGCGCCACGGTCGAGTCCTGGCCGCGCGCGACGCACCCACGGCACACACGGAACCGGGAGAGGCCATGACGGAGAACAGCACAGCCGAGAGCCGTACCGACGAGGACACACAGCACAGTGTGCCGGGCGGATCGTCGTCCGACCAGGGGTTCCGCGCCCGGGTGACGCCGCAGGGCGCCGGGCCCTCGGCCGAGAAGGACAGTTCGCGGTGGGTCACCGGCGACGAGCCGATGACCGGACCGCAGGCCTCCTACCTCGAGACCCTCGCGCACCAGGCCGGCGAGGAGGTGCCCACAGAGCTGTCCAAGGCCCAGGCCCACGACGAGATCGAGCGCCTGCAGGGCGACGGGTCGGACCCCGCGGGAGACCCGGCACGCCAGGAGCGACCCACCACCGAGTGGATCACCGGCGACGAGCCGATGACCGGGCCCCAGGCCTCCTACCTCGAGACCCTCGCCCAGAAGGCCGGCGAGGAGCCACCGAAGGACCTCACCAAGTCCCAGGCCTCGCGCGCCATCGACGAGCTGCAGACCCGGAACCACGGGTGAGGCACGTCTGGCCGGTGGGTGGGCCGGGCCGCGAGCTCGGCCGGGAGGCGCTGGCCGTCGCCTACGCCTACCCCGCACCCCCGGCCGGACTCGTGGAGCCGTTCGTCCGGCTCAACTTCGTGGCCAGCGCCGACGGGGCGGTCACCGTCGACGGTGTCTCCGGGGGCCTCGGCGCCCCGGGGGACTCCACCCTCTTCGGTGTCCTGCGTGAGGTCGCCGACGTGGTGGTCGCCGGCTCCGGCACGGTGCGCGCCGAGGGCTACCGCGGTGCCCGCACCTCCCCCGGGCTGCGCTCGCGCCGCCGGGCCCGCGGGCAGGCGGAGGTGCCGCCGATCGCCGTCGTCACCGCCTCCTGCGACCTCGACCCGTCGTCTGCGCTCTTCACCGACACCGCGGTCCCCCCACTGGTCCTCACCGCCGGGACGGCGGAGCCGACCGACCGCGAGCGCCTGCGGGCCGCGGGCGCTGAGGTCGTGGTGGTCGGCGACGCGTCGGTGCAGGCCGGGGACGTGCTGGCGGCGTTGGCCGAGCGCGGGCTGAGGCGGGTGCTCTGCGAGGGCGGACCCGCGCTGGCGGGGACGTTCGCGGCCGCGGACCGGGTGGACGAGCTCTGCCTGAGCCTGGCGCCGCAGCTGGTAGGGCCGGGCGCGCGCCGGATCCTCGACGGTCCCGCGTGGGCGGGGGCCCGGACGCTGCGCCTGGCCAGCGTCGTCGCGCACGAGAACGGGCTCATGCTCCGGTACCGGACGCCGCGCGGGGATGCCGTCGCGGCGGAGTAGGCCGTTCGAGTGAACACGCAGGAGCGTGGACGTGGCCACGGGTCGTAGGGGTACCGGATTCTGGTGACCTGATGCTCCTGTGGTTGCGTGCCCGCGTCAGATGAGAGGAGAGGGGTTCCGATGACCAGCCCGCACCGGAACTCTGCCGACCAGAATTCTGCCGACCAGGACTCGGCCGACCAGGACTCGGCCGAGCGGGCCGCGTTCCGCGCCTTCGTGCGCCGCCACCACCCCGACGTCGGCGGCGACCCGGAGACCTTCCGGCGCGGCCTCGACGATTTCCGGTGCGCCGACCCACCGCCGGCGCCGACCCGGCCCGTCCTGGCCGACGACGACCCACGTCTCAACGCCCCGATCACCGCGGTGTCGGGCGACGCGCTGCACCGGCTCGGCCGGGCCGGGCAGCGCTTCTGGCGCCGCCATCCCCTCCGGCGCGGCAGCAGCCGCGTCCTCTGATGGTCTCCCCCGGAGGTCTACGGTGACTGCCGACCGGACCGGTCCCGCTCTCGGGCGCGACCGGTGAGCGAGAACGAGTCTGCGGGCTCCGTCGAGGACGGGCGGCGGGCGGGAGACGCGGGCGAGCGGGGGCGCACGAAGGTCGCGCTGGTGGTCGTCCGGCGGATCGCCGAGCACACCGCCGACCTCGTCGAGGGCACCTCGCGGGCGCGACGCTTCCGGGCGGGCCTCGGCGCGGAGTCCGGCGCCACGGCGCGGGTGAGCGGGTCCGCCGATCAGGTCGACGTGCGCCTGGACGTCCCGCTCGTCTACCCGACCCCGATCGGGCCGACCGTGGACGCGGTGCGCGAGACCGTCCGTGAGCGTGTGCACGCGCTCACGGGGTACACGGTGCGCGCGCTCGACGTCCGCGTGACCGCGCTGACCCCGCCCGTGCGGACCGGAGCGCCGGCCGGACCGACCCCGAGGGTGGTGTGAGCGTGCGCGTGCTCCTGCGGATCCTCTCGCCGCTGCTCGGCCTGCTCGTCGCGGCCATCGGTGTGCTCGTCGCCCTGGAGGTGGCCACGGCGTGGCTCGCGCGGGGTTCCTCGCCCCTGGTGGTCCCGTGGCCCGCCTGGCGCGCGTCGATCGAGGCGCTGACGTGGGCGTCGTCCCCGGTCCGCGCGGTCGCGGTCGGCGTCGGCGTCGTGGGGCTGCTCGTGCTGCTGGTCGGGCTGCGGGCGCGCCGGCACGACGTCCTGCTCAACGACCCCGTCCCCGAGGTCACCGTCACGACATCACTCCGGTCGCTCGCCCGGGCCGTCGGTCACGAGGTGCGCGGGCACGCCGACGTGGTGTCCGCCTCCGTCGTGGCGACGGACCGGAAGGTCACGGTCCGGGCCTCGACCTTCGAGGAGGCGGACCCGGTGCGGGCCGCCGTGCGCGAGCGGGTCGAGGAGCTTCTCGGGCGGCTCCCCCTCGCGCGCCGGCCCCGCGTCCGCGTCTCGGTCACCACGACGAGGGGTGTGCGGTGAGTCGCCGATCCCGGGCGGCCGTGGCCCGGCCCGCGGGGCCCGACCGCACCCTGACCACGCTCGCCGGGCTCCTCCTGCTCGCCGCCGGCGTGCTCGTCGTCCTCCTCGGGGCGCGGGTCTTCGGCGTCAACCGCGCCCAACGCCCTCTCGTCGACCCCCTGGTCGTCCTCTGGATCACCGAGCACGTCGCGGCGTTCCGTGCCATCGCCATCGTCGGCGGCGCGCTGCTCGGCCTCCTCGGCCTGGTCTGGGCGCTGCGCGCCCTGCGGCCCGAGCCCCGCCCCGACGTCCTGCTCTCCGACCGGCCCGAGGGGCGGCTCACCGTCGAGCACGCCGCGATCTGCGACGCCGTCCGCCGAGACGCCGAGCAGATCGCCGGGGTGTCCCGGGCGCGGGTGCGGATGGTCGGGGACCCGCGGCGCCCGGCCCTGCGCCTGGCGTTGTGGCTGGATGAGGGCACCGACGTCCGCGACGTCTGGGCCGACGTCGACGGTCGCGTGCTCGCCCGGGCCCGGCGTGCGTTCGCGGTGTCGGCCCTGCCGACCGCGGTGCGCCTGGAGCTCGACGCGACCGCGGTCGACTCGCCGCGGGTGCGCTGAGCTCAGCTCGCGCCGAGCACGTCCGCGAGGTCGAAGCGGACCGGGCGCTCCAGCTGGGCAAAGGTGCACGATCCCGGCTCGCGGTCCGGGCGCCAGCGCGCAAACTGCGCCGTGTGCCGGAAGCGCACGCCCTCCATGTGGTCGTAGCGGACCTCCACGACCAGCTCGGGGCGTAGCGGCACGAAGGAGAGGTCCTTCTGGGCGTTCCAGCGGCTGTGCTCGGCCTCGCGGGGGGTCCGCGTGCCCTCCTCCTGCTTCGCCCAGGCCCACGGGTGGTCGTCGAAGGACGTCACGTACTCCTGCATCTGCGCGAACAGCTCCTTGCGCCGCGCCAACGGGAAGGCGCCGATCACGCCGACCGAGGCGAGGGTCCCGTCCTCGGCGTACAGGCCCAGCAGCAGCGAGCCCACGGCGTCGGGACCGGACTTGTGGACCCGGTAGCCGGCCACGACGCAGTCGGCGGTCCGCGCGTGCTTGATCTTGCTCATGACGCGCTTGTCGGGTTGGTAGGTCAGATCGCCCTTCTTCGCGATGAGCCCGTCGAGACCCGCGCCCTCGAACTGCGAGAACCACTCGGTGGCGGTGTCGAGGTCGGTGGTCACCGGCGTGAGGTGCACGCCGCCCGCGATCGGGTGGGGACCGAGGGGGGGCTCCACCAGCGTCGCGAGCCGGGCGCGGCGCTCGGTGTAGGGCCGGCCGGTGAGGTCCTCGTCGTCGAGCGCGAGCAGGTCGAAGGCCACGAACGCCGCGGGAGTCTCCGCGGCCAGCCGGCGCACCCGCGACGCCGCGGGGTGCACCCGCTGCAGCAGCGCCTCGAAGTCCAGCCCGACCCCCTCGGCGTCGGCGACCACGATCTCCCCGTCGACGACGCACCGCGGTGGCAGCGCCGCGGTGAACGCCTCGACGATCTCTGGGAAGTAGCGCGTCATCGGCCGTTCCTTGCGGCTGCCGATCTCCACCTCGTCGCCGTCCCGGAAGACCACCGACCGGAACCCGTCCCACTTCGGCTCGTAGTGCTGCCCCGGCGGGATCCGGTCGACCGCCTTGGCGAGCATGGGCGCGACGGGGGGCATCACGGGCAGCTGCACCGCGCCATCATCGGGCATCCGGGTTCGCTGCGGGCCGACCGCCGCCGGTGTCGGCTCACCGTGGTACGACCGGGGCACCCGGATCCTGCACCCGGCCCGGGCCCCGACGACCGCCCGACCTCACGACCCCGACCTCCAGGAGGACCAGCCCGTGCGCCGACCGCCCGCCCGACGCGGCGTCCGCGCCGGCGCCACCGCGGGGATCGGGACGAGCGTCGCCGTGGGGATCGCCGTGCTGGTCGTCGGGCTGCTCCTGTCCGGGTGCGCGGTCGGGCCGTCGCAGCGTCCGCCGGTGGCCACGCGGCAGACCGCGGTCGGGTCCGTGCCCGACTCCCCGACGCCCCCCGCCCCGCCGCCCGCGTCCCCGCTGCCGCCGCTGCTGCCCGCCACCCCGGCCGTCCGCTTCGACGAGTGCACGGCCACGGCGTCCCGCGCGGTGGGCGGCCCCGCCGCGTTCGGTGGTCGTGACCTACGGCTCGGGTGCGCGACGGTGCCGGTGGCCGGATCGGAGACGACGCCGTCGGGCGTCGTCGGGGTCCTGCGGGTGACCCTCGGACCCGCCCCGCCCTCACCCACCGTGCCGCTGGCCGTCCTCTCCGACCCCACCTCCGCCGGCGTGGGCACCGCCGAGGCCATCCGCCTCGCCGCCGGCGTCCCGGAGACGCTGCTGTCGGGGGCGGCGTTCTACGGCATCGACGTCCGCGGCAGCGGCGAGTCCGAACCCGTCGACTGCATCACCCCGACGACGCGGATCACCCTCGACGACGTCGACCCGGCCGCGGCCGACGCGGCGGCCTTCGCGCCCGTGCTGCGCGCCGCGCAGAGCGCCGCCCGTACCTGCTCGCAGATCCTCGAGGAGGCCGTCACCGGGTACCGCACCGCCGCGGCGGCCGAGGACCTCGAACGCGTGCGTCGCGCGCTGGGCGCGCCGCGGCTCAACGTCGTCGCTCTCGGGCAGGGGGCCGGGGTGGTCGCGGCGTGGTCGGAGCGGTTCCCCGACGGCGTCGGACGCACCGTGCTCGACGCGCTGCCCGATCCCACCGCGCCCACCCTCGTGCGTGCGGAGCAGAGCGGGGAGGCCGCACGCGCGGCCCTCACCGCCTTCGCGACCGACTGCGTCGCGCGCCCCGGGTGCCCGCTGGGGCCCGACCCGGCGCAGGCCGTCGCGGGAATCGTGCTCAACCTGCGGGCCGCGCCCCTCGCCGGGACCGACGGCCGCCTCGTCGGCCCGGGAACGCTGGTGACGGCGCTGGTCGACGGCCTCTCCGACCCGACGACGTGGACCGCGACCGCGACCGCGGTGGCGGCCGCCGGCCAGGGCAACCCCGCGCCGGTCCTGGGCATGGTCGACGCCCAGGAGGCCGACGGGGCCGGCTTCGACCTGGGGCTGATGACGCGCTGCAACGACTCCTCCGAGCGCCTGACCGTCGATCAGGTGGTCCCGGTCGCCGCCCGTGCGACCGACCCGGTGTTCGGCTCGTGGTTCGTCCAGCAGACCCTGGCCTGCAGCTCGTGGCCGGTGCCGACCGAGCCGCTCGCCGCCCCGACCCAGTCCGGCGCCCCCCCGCTGCTGCTCGCCTCGGCCGCCGACCCGCGGAGCCCGGCCGCGGGGACGCAGCGGGTCGCCGCCCAGCTCGACGGCGCGACGCTGGTGTCATGGCTGGGCACCGGGCACGGGTCGTTCCCCCGGACGGCGTGCATCACCACCGCCGTCGAGGGCTACCTGGTCCGCGCGGCCCTCCCGCGGGTCGGCACCGTGTGCCCACCGTGATCGCCACGACTGTCTAGCCTCGGGTGCGTGTTCCTGCCCCCCGTCCTGGACGCCCTCATGGACCGCCTCGTGGTCCCCGGCTACTCCGCGCTCGGCTACGCGATCCGTCGCTCCGGGTGGTCGCAGCTCGAGCAGGGCGCGCTCGCCGGTCGCACCGTCGTCGTCACCGGCGCCAACTCCGGGCTGGGCCGGGCGGCCGTCGGCGGGATCGTCGCCCTGGGCGGCGCCGTGGAGATGGTCCTCCGCGACGCCGACAAGGGCGAGGCGGCCCGCGCGGAGATCCTCGCCGAGCACCCCGGCGCCGACGTCACCGTGGCTGTCTGCGACCTGTCCGACCTCGCCGACACCCGCCGCTACGCCGCGGATCTCCGCGGGCGCCGCACCGCGATCTTCGGGCTGGTGCACAACGCCGGGGTGCTGCCGGGCGAGCGCAGCGAGACCGCCGAGGGCCACGAGCTGACCCTCGCGACGCACGTGCTCGTCCCGTTCCTGCTGACCCACGAGCTGCGGCCGCTGCTGCGCGACGCGGCCTCGCCCGTCGTCGCCAGCCGGGTCGTGTTCGTGTCCTCCGGCGGGATGTACACCGCGTCGCTGCACACCGACGACCCGGAGTTCCGCAAGGGCCGGTACTCGGGGGGCGCCGCCTACGCGCGGACCAAGCGCATGCAGGTGGTGCTCGCGGAGCTGCTCGCCGAGGAGCTCGCCGCCGACGGCGTGGTCGTGCACAGCATGCATCCCGGGTGGGCCGACACCCCCGGCGTCGCGACCTCGATGCCGGGATTCCACCGCGTCACCCGAAGGGGCTGAGTGGCCGGTGTTGCTCAACGTCTCGCGCGCCACGCTGCGGCGTTTCCGTATCATCGTGGTCGAGCTCCATGACCTGACCAAGGTGCTCGATCGGGACGTCCTGCCCGTTCTGCGCGCCATGCTCCATCGGCTCCTTGACGATTTCCACGTGGTCCATCTGCACCCGAACAACTCCGGAGGACTGATCCGGCTCGGCGCCGTGGCGGTGCCGCGGACCCTTGAGATGACCCTTCTCCGGCGAGACCGCGCCCCAGTGGCGGGGTACACGGAGCACTTCCCCCACCCGCTCGACTGCCCGAACGCCGAGGACATTCCGGACGTGGAGCTCCCGTTCGTGTGGTACGCCCCCTGATGTCCCGAGCATGCGTCGTGTCCTGGTGAAACCGGGCCCACGGTCACCTGCGCCGCGCCTGCGCCAGGAACTGGCTTTGAGGACGGGCCGCATCTTCACAAGCATTGCTCGGCGACCCGGACGGTATGAGGCTGCGCCGGACCGAGCAATTTCTCCGGATGCCACGACTGGATCCGGTAACAGCGACTCAGCTGCGGCGATGGGATGGGAGGACGGGTGGCACCCGAAGACGGAGCGGCCCGTCCAAGCCGACGACGGTGGCGCTGTGCCGGAGCCGGTCGAGGATGGCTGCCCGACGCGGTGGCGGGGACGCCGAGGCGCGCGAGCACGAGCGCGACAGTGGGTGGCCCGCGATCGACCGTGCGGCCCCGCCCGATGAGGACCTGATCAGGGCGTCGCGGGCACCCCGGTCGCCTCCGCGCAGAGGGCCCACAACGCGGAGCGTTGCGCGCGGGTCACGCCGGAGCGCGGCAGGTAGTGCGTGGGGCGCGGGGCCCGGTCGTGCCAGAAGGCGCCGCTGCAGAGGCCGGCCTGCGAGCCGGCGAGAGCGCCGTCTCGCAACGCCGGCAGCTCCCGGTGGTAGGCCCAACCGTCGACCTCGGCGACGACCTTGATCTCGGGGAACGCCGCGGCCGATGAGCGGGAGGTGCGGTCGCTGGTACGTCGTCTGCGAGCACTGGAGTGACGCCGACGCCTGGTTCACCGATCGTCTGCACGCCCCCGACCCGACCCTGGACGCCGCCCTCGAGCAGGCCCGCCACGCCGGCCTCCCCGAGATCGCCGTCTCCGCCGCGCAGGGCAAGGTGCTGCATCTGCTCGCGCGGATGACGAGTGCGCGGCGGGTGCTCGAGATCGGCACGCTGGGCGGCTACTCCGCGATCTGGCTGGCCCGCGCCCTGCCCGCCGACGGCCGCGTCGTCACCCTCGAGATCGACCCCCACCATGCCGAGGTGGCCCGGGCGGCCCTCGACGCGGTCGGCGTCGGCGAGCGGGTGGAGATCGTCGTCGGACCGGCCCTCGACACGCTGCCCGGCGTCACCGGCCCCTTCGACCTCGTCTTCGTCGACGCCGACAAGGAGAACAATGCCGGCTACGTCCGTGCGGCCCTCGAGCACTGCCGGGCGGGAGCGGTCGTCGTCGTGGACAACGTCGTACGCGGTGGCCGGATCCTCGAACCGGCGCACGCGGAGGATCCCGACGTCGCCGGGGTCCGCGCCGTCGTCGACCTCGTGGCCCAGGACCCCCGGCTCGACGCCACCGTCCTGCAGACCGTCGGCACGAAGGGGTGGGACGGCTTCCTGTTCGCACTGGTCACCGCGGGCGCGGGATAGTACGCCCATGCCCGACATCGCCTCCCTACTCGGCGCCCATGACCCCGAGGAGCGGACGCGCCGCATCGTCGACACCCTCACCGACGCCTTCTCCCACCTCATGGCCGCGAGCCCGGCCGCCTTCCGGGCCAAGTTCCGCACGATGGCCGCCGACCCCTTCGCCTTCTACCGGGGCAGCGCCTCCCTCTTCTACGCCGACGTCGCCCGCCTGGACGACCCGTGGGCCGACGAGCGCACCTCGCGGGTCTGGATCCAGGGCGACCTGCACGCGGAGAACTTCGGCACCTACATGGACTCGGACGGCCAGCTCGTCTTCGACGTCAACGACTTCGACGAGGCCTACCTCGGCCACTTCACCTGGGACGTGCAGCGCCTCGCCGCGTCGGTCGACCTGCTGGGGTGGCGCAAGGCGCTGCCCGACGACGTCAACGACGAGCTGGTCGCGGGTTACGTGCGGGCCTACCTCGACGCGATCCGATCGTTCATCGGGGACGGCGGCGAAGTGAGCGCCCCGCTCGGGCGCCACAACACCAGCGGCGCCATCCTGCAGGCCCTCCGGGGCGCACGGACGTCGAGCCGTCTCGAGCTGCTCACGTCGCTGACCGAGACCGAGGGCGACGGACGGATCTTCCGTGCCGGGCCGGGTGTGCGGCGCCTGCACCACGACGAGCGCGCGGAGGTGGTTGCCGCATACGCGCGCTACCTCGAGACCATCCCGTCGGACAAGCGGCTGCCGGCCGCCTCCTACCGCGTGGTCGACGTGGTCGGGCGCAGTGGCTTCGGCATCGGCAGCGCGGGTCTGCCCGCCTACAACGTCCTCATCGAGGGGTTCTCCGAGGCGCTCGACAACGACGTCGTGCTGTCCATGAAGCAGGCGGTGCAGGCGGCCGCGAGCCGCGTGGTCACCGACGAGCGGATCACCGGCGCGTTTCAGCACCAGGGCCACCGCACGGCCGTCTCGCAACGCGCGTTGCAGGCGCACAGTGACCGCCTGCTCGGCTGGACCGCGATGCGCGGCGTCGGCTACGTGGTCACCGAGCTCTCGCCCTACGTCTCCGACCTCGACTGGTCCGATCTCACCGAGCCCGACCAGATCGGGGAGACCCTCGGTTATCTGGGCGCGGTCACCGCCCGGGCCCACTGCGTCTCCGACGCCGACGACGAGCACAGTCTGGTCGACTTCCAGGTCGAGGAGGCCGTGACGGCGGTCGTAGGCGGACGCGAGGACGAGTTCGTGGAGTCGATGACGACGTTCGCCCGCGAGTACGCGGCCGTCGTGCGCTCCGACCACGCCCTGTTCGTCGAGGCCTTCCGCAACGACAGGATCCCGGGGGTGAGCAGCCGGGCCTGACCGGCGATCGGGTGATCTCTTGCGGGCGTGGACCCCGAGCGGTCAGACCCGGGAACCCGCGACCCGGCGCAACGCCCGGTAGAGCAGGGCTTGCTCCCCGAGGCGCCGGCGCAGCTCCCGTTCCAGCCCGGCGATCGGGTAGAGGTTCTGCGGCGCGCGGGAGTCCTTGTACTCCACGGAGGCGAACCGCCCGAGGGTCGCCTGGCTGAGCGTCGCGAGCGCGACGGCCTCCGCCGGCGCGAGGTCGGCGCCCGCTTCGACACGGACGACCCCCGCCCACGGATAGGCGGGGCGGCAGGGCAGCCGCAGGTACCAGGTGTGGCGCTCCCACGAGCTGCCCAGCCGGAACACGGGGGTGCGCTCCCCCACCCCGAGGCGGGCCACGACGGCGCCCAGCTCCGGTGGCAGGTAGTCGCTGCGGTGGCTCTTCACGAAACCGACAGCGCGGGGCAGGTGCTGGCCCCCGCGCAGCGGCCCGTCGACGACGAGCAGGTCGTCGTCCGGCCCGTGCTCGCTCCGGGCCGAGGCGGCGGCGAGCAGCTCGACCGCGGCGAGGTCGCGCTGCAGGGCCAGCGACAGCACCTGCAGCGGGGCGGCGTCGGGCCGGGCGCCGATGCGGGTCGCACGGAAGGTGCCGGCCGTGGTGACGATGTCCGCAGCGTCGTCCACCGTCGTGATCACCCCGCGGCGGAGAAGTGCCGTGGTCAGGTGGGCGCCCTCCGTCCGGCAGCAACATACGACACCGGCCGCGTAGGAGGCGCACAGGGCGGGTGCGGCGCCACCGTCGGGCTCGTCGATCCACACCTGCGCGTCGACACGACGCACGCCGTCGACGAACAGCACGGCCGCCGGGCGCTCGACGGCCGGGTCGGGCGCGATCGGTGCCCAGCGTGCGGCCGGGACCTCCACCTCGGCGTCGACCTCGGCGGTGGACTGCCCCAGCTCGGCGTCGAGCCCGCTCCCGTACGTCGGGTCCCACGGGTCGACGCTGAACCTCACGGACCCTCCCGCACGATCGTCGCACCGCGCTGGTCGCGGCTCACCACGAACCGCACCGGTACCCGCTCGGCCAGCGCCGGGACGTGGGTGATGACCCCGACGGTGCGGTCGCCGTGCATCGCGAGGCTCTCGAGCGTGCTCGCGACGACGTCGAGGTTGGCCTCGTCGAGCGTCCCGAACCCCTCGTCGAGGAAGATCGACTCGAGTCGCGCGGCGCCCTCGGCGGCGAGGCCGGAGAGCTGCGCGGACAGCGCGAGGGCGAGGGCGAGGCTCGCCTGGAACGTCTCCCCACCCGACAACGTCTTCACCGGCCGCGGCGAGTCGGCGTCGGCGTGGTCGATCACGAGGAACTCGCCCCGGTCGTGGGTCAGCTCGAACTGGCCCGCGGAGAGGTCGGCGAGCGTCCCGGACGCGTCGGTGACCAGCGCGTCGAGGGCCGACGCGACGAGCCAACGCGGGAAGTTGTTCGAGCGCAGCTGATCCCCGAGCAGCTTCGCGACCTGCCGCCCGGTCTCCGCCCGGTCGCGGTCGGCGCCCAGCTCCACCACCGAGCGCCGGCGCTCGGCGACGCGCTGGCGGGCACCCCGCGCGTCCCCCAGCGCGGCGGCGACGGCGACGGGCGCCGCGCGCGGGAGGCGCTCGGCGTCGGTGCCGATACCGGACGGGACGACGACGTCGTGGGCGGCGAGGTCGTCGGCGAGGCGCCGGACGAGGGCCTCGCGGGCCCGGCACGCGTCGTCGACGACGCCCCGCGCGGCGACGAGGTCCCGGTCGCGGTGACCGGCCTCCCGGCCCGCCCACGCGGTGAGCGCATCCCAGGCCGCCGGGAGGTCGTCCCCGACGGTGGCGGGGGCGCCGAGAGCGACGAGCGGGTCGCGAGCCGCCCGCAACCTCGCCCAGGACGTGTCCACCTCCCGGGCGGTTCCCGACGCGTCCCGCTCAGCCGCCCGCAGCGCGGAGCGGGCCTCGCGCAGCGCGACATCGGCCGCGCGGACCGCGCGTTCCAGCGCATCGACGCGGTCCAGCTCGGCCCGAGCGGCGCCGGCCGTCACCGCCCCGTCGAGGGTCCCGCGCAGCTCCCCGGCCCGGCGCTCGGCGTGCGCGAGCGCCCCGGCCGCCGCCTGCTCGGCCCGAGCGGCGGCGGTCTCGCGTCCCCGCTGCGCGGCCGCTGTCCGGTCGGCCCGGGCGAGGGCCTGTGCGGTGGCCGCGTCGTCCCGCGCGGCGGCGGTGACGCTCTCGCGCGCCCCGGGCAGGGCGGCCTCGCGGGTCCGGGACGCGCGCCCGGCCCAACCGACGAGGCCCCGCCAGCCGGCGACGACGTCGTCGGGGTCGGCGTCGGGGGCGCCGAGCGCGACCAGGGGATCCCGGGCGGACCGCAGGAGGGTGGCCGCCCGGGCGGTCTCGTGGCGCAGCGCGTCGAGTTCGGAGTCCGCGGCGTCGGACTCCCGGCGGGCGGCGCGCGCCGCGTCGCGCGCGTCCTCGACGGCCTGGGCCAGCCGGTCCAGCTCCCTCAACGCCTCGTCGACGCCGTCCTCCCCCGGCGCCTCGGCGAGGGCGGACTCCCACCGCGTCACGGTCCCGGTCACGCGGGCCGTCTCCGCGGTGGCGGCCTCGAGGGCGCCGGCCGTGCTCACCTGCGCCTGCCGGGCCTGCTCGTGCGCCCGGTCGGCGACGGTGACGGCCTCCCGGGCGTCGTCCAGGTCGGCCGCCGGGAGCTCGCCGGGGAGCGAGGCCACGGGCTGCGCGCAGACCGGGCACGTCCCGCCCGCGATGAGCGCGGGACGCAGCACGGCGGCGAGGTCGGTGCGCTGGGCCCGGTCGTGGTGCTCCCGGGCCTCGTCGAGGTGCCGGCGGGCGTCGGCGGCCCGGGCCCGCGCGTCGGCGGCGGCCCGCGCGGCCGTGGCCTGGCGCCCGGTCGCGGCCCGCAGCTCCTCCCGCGCCCCCGCGAGCTCGCGGTGGTCGCGGCGCGCCTGCTCCAGCGGCCCGCGCGCCGGGGCCGCACCGGCGGCCTCCCGGGCGCGGCTCTCGGTGGCCTCGGCCTGCGCGACCCGCGCGAGGGCGGCGTCACGGGTGGCGAGGGCCTCGGACCGTCGCCGGTCGAGGCGGTCCAGACCGCCGGGCCGGACGACGGCCCGCAGTGCGTCCCGCTCGGCGGTGAGCCGCCGGACGGTGTCCGTCGCCGCGGCGAGCGCCTCGGCCGCGGTTTCGCGGGCCGTGCGGGCGTCGTCGACGGCGGACCGGGCGGTCTCGGCGTCGCGGGTTGCCGCCTCGTAGGCGGCCCGGGCCTCCGTGCGCGCGGCGGCCAGGGTGGGCAGGTCCGCGTCGATCCCGCCCAGCTCGGCGTGCTCGCGGAGGACCTGCTCGAGGGGGCCCCGGTGCGGGGCGGCGGCACGGCGGTCACGTGCCGTGGTGTCGGCCTGCTCGGCGTGCCCGGCCGTGGCCCTCGCGGCGTCGAGGGTGCGCACGGCGTCGCGGTGGCGGGCGTCGAGGTCGGCGAGGTCGCCGGGCGAGGTGAGCGCCGCGAGCAGTGCCCGTTCGGCGCGGAGACGCTCGGCGGCCGCCTCCGCCCTGTCCATCTCATCGGCGGCCGCGGACAGCGTCGGGACCGTGTCCTCCACGCGGTGCGCCAGGGCCTCGAGGACGCTCACCCGTGCGGTGGCCTGCTGCTCCGCCTCGTCGGTCGCGTCGGCGACGCGACCCAGCTGCTCGTCGAGCCACTGCGCGCGCTGCGCCGCGGCGGCGGCCTCGGCGTTGGCGCGGCGCATGATCAGGTCGTAGACGCCGAGCGCGAGAATCCGCTCGAGCTTCTCCTGCCGCTTGTTCGGCGCGGCGTGCAGGAAGTCGGCGAAGTCGCCCTGCGGGAGCACCACGCACGTGCAGAAGTCGTCGAATCCGAGCCCGAGCAGCGTCTGGACCGCGTCCGAGACGTTCGCCGCGCCGTCGGCCAGTGCCGACGTGTCCTCCTCCGGCTCCCCGGTGCCCGCCGGGTCGGCCAGGCGCTCGAGCCGCGCGCCCTTCACCGTCACCGATCCCGACGCCGTGCGGCGCAGCTCCCGGGCGACCACGTAGCGCTCGCCACCGACGTCGAACACGAGCGCCACCGTTCCGCGCGCCACCGTCGGAGCCAGGGCGAGCGCGACGGTGCGGCGGTCGTCCCAGCGCGGGACGGAGCCGTAGAGCGCGAAGGTCATCGCGTCGATCACGGTGGACTTGCCGGCCCCGGTGGGGCCGACCAGCACGAAGTATTCGGCGTCGCGGAAGTCGACGACGGTGGGCTCGCGGAACGCCGCGAACCCGTCCATGCGCAGCAGCACCGGCCGCATCAGAGCGTCCCCGTGACGTCGCCCGTGACCTCGTCGTGCAGTCGGGCAAAGAGCCGCTCGATCCGCGGGTCATCGATGGCCCGGGTCGTGAGGTACTCGTGGAAGAGCTCCGAGGGGTGTCGCTCGGGGCCCCCGCCGCGGGGCCGCGACGCCGTCACCGGAGCGGCGAACTCGGGGTCGATGCGGACCTCGAGGGCGTTCGGCAGCAGCCTCGTCACCTCCTCACGCAGCCCGGCGCGGGCCGGCTCGCAGACCCACACCCGCAGCAGGTCCTCCCCCACCTCCTCGGCGAGATCGGCCAGGTCGGCCACCGTCCCGCGCAGCGTCCGCAACCGCCGGGCCGAGGTGATCGGGACGTCGGTGACACGCGCAGGAGTCCCGGGAGAGGCCTCCACCAGGCACACGACCGGCTCGTTCTCCTGCTCACCGAAGTCGACCGACAGGGGCGCGCCGCAGTAGTGCACCGGCCCCGGGGCGTCCATGCGCTGCCTACGGTGCAGGTGTCCGAGGGCCACGTAGTGCGCGTCGAAGGGGAAGATCGTTGCGGGTACGGCGTACTCGAAGATCGACTGGGCGGCCCGCTCGCCGCCGCCGAACACCCCGTCGACGACGGTCAGGTGCGCCGTCACCAGGTTCACCGCGTCGGCGCGGAACCCGCCGCTCAGGGACGTGACGATGTCGCGGAGCTGCTGGTCGTAGGCGCTGGTGTTCTCCCCCGGTGACTGCGTCAGCAGTTCCGCGGCCCGCACGGCGTAGCGCTGGGACAGGAACGGCAGGACGGCGACGGTCGCGCGCTCGCCCGTCGACCGCGCGGCGAACTCGACGACGCCGCCGCCCTCGGCCGTGCGGACCGACCCGACGAGCGTGATCCCGCCCGCGGTCGCCAGCGGTCGGTAGGCCTCGAGCGTGGGACCGTGGTCGTGGTTGCCGGCGATGGCGATCACTCGGGCGCCGTCGCGGGCGAGACCGAGGAGCGTCTTGATCACGAGGTTCTGCGCGAGGGCGGACGGCGCCGCGGTGTCGTAGAGGTCGCCGGCGACGAGGACGGCGTCGACCTCGTGCGCGCGGGCGATCCCGACGATCTCGCGGAGCACCTGCTCCTGCTCCTCGAGCCGGCTGCGGCCCTTGAGGGTCTTGCCGACGTGCCAGTCCGCGGTGTGCAGGATCCGCATCAGAACGGGATCTCGTCGTCGTCCGCGGCCGACGGCAGGCGGGCGAACGGATCCGCCGACCGCGCTCCGTTCCCCCGGACCGCCCCGCCGGGCCCACCGGCGGACTCCGAGAGCCTCGTCGCCCACGCCGGGAACGGGAACTCGACGGCCAGCGGCACCGGGATCTCCGGCTGCGAGACGAACATGGCGCCCGGTTTCGCCAGCATCGCCCGCGCCCGCTGCGACGGCGGGAGGAACCCGTACTCCGGACGACCCGCCTCCGCGGGGTCGAGCCGCCCGACGACCTTGATCGAGGAGTTCGAGACGATCCGGCGCTCCACCTCGCTGGCCGTCTGCTGGGCCCCGATGAGAATGATGCCGAGCGATCGGCCGCGCTCGGCGATGTCGAGCAGGACCTCCTTGATCGGGCTCGACCCCTCCCGCGGGGCGTACTTGTTCAGCTCGTCGATCATGGTGAAGAGCAGTCCACCGGTCCCGGCGGCCTCCTTGCGCTCGGTCTCGTCCGCCAGCACGACGCCGACGACGAAACGCTGCGCGCGCTCGGGGAGGTTGTGCAGGTCGACGACGGTGACCTGGTGGTCCTGGGTGCTCACGCGCCGTCCGGCGACGTCGGCGAGGTCGCCGCGGACGAGGCCGCGCATCGGCTTGAGGCTGGAGCGCAGCCGGCGCAGGAAGGCGTTGATCGTGCCCGTCCCGGTGACCGGCCCCGCCCAGTCACGGCGCAGGTCCTCGTCGGTGAGCTGATCGGACACGTACTCGACGAGCTGGGAGTACGTCCGCAGCGTCCGCCCACCGATGCGGACCGCGCCCTGGTCGACCCCGACCGCCTCGCGCCGCAACTGCGCCGCAACCTGGTGGATCACCATCGTGTACTGGTTGCGCTCGTCCTCGGCGTCGGCGAAGACGTAGGGCAAGAGCTGCTGGGAGCAGAACTCCGCGAGGGTCCACCAGAACGCCGTGACGCCCTGGGTGCGGCCGGCGACGTGCGGGCGTCCGGTCGGGTCGTCGAGCAGCGGTGGTGCGAAGAACCCGGCCGAGGCGAACGGCTCGGCGCTCAGACCGAGGCGGGCGTAGCGGGCGCGCTGCTCGTCGTCGAGCTTGGCGTTGCGGTGGTCGAGGAAGAGCAGGTCCTCCCCCTTCACGCTGAACACGAGCGCCTTGGCGTTGACCCCCCTGCTCCCAAGCACCCCGCTGCCGAAGATCGAGTACAGCAGGAACAGCGCGAAGCTCGTCTTCGTGGCGACGCCGGAGATACCGCTGATCGACACGTGCCCGCCCCGGGTGCCGTCGAGGAACTCGAGGTTGACGAAGATCGGCTCCCCGTCGCGCCCCAGCCCGACCGGCACCTTGAGATCCATCTGGTCGAAGTACAGCGCCGACGCGCGTTCGTCCCCCGTCGCGCGGTGGGCCGGCGACCCGGGTGTCGGCGGCACGTAACACTCCGGCTCGACACGGGTCGTCATGATCTCGGCGACCTCCTGGACCTGGGCCGGGAGGACGCCGTCGGCGATGAGGAAGACGTCCGACGCGAACGCGGCGCCCTCGTAGCGGGCGCGGACCTCGGTGACGACCCCCGACGTGGTTACGGCGCCGACCCCCGGTACCGAGCGGTGGGTGACCACGACGTCGTCGAGCTGCAGGTATTGCTTCGGCGCGAGCCCGACGGAGAACAGCAGCGGTGTCGAGTCCTCCGTGCCGGCGACGAGACCGACGGGGTCGTGCGCCCTCCGATCCGCCACGGTGCTCCTCGGGGTCGACGAGGCCCCGACAGTAATCGGCGACCCGCGGGCGCCCGCCCGAGGTCGGCCGTAGCGGAAGGAGCTCACACACCTGGGACCGAAACCTCCACCACGGTGCCCTCGCCGGGCCGACTGAGAACCTCGCAGCACCCACCGAGCAACTCCACCCGCTCGCGCATCCCGGCGACTCCCAGTCCCTCGTGAGCGCTCCCGGAGACGAACCCGCACCCGTCGTCGCCGACCCGCAACAGCACACCGTCGGGGCCGCGGGTCAGGATCAGCTGGGCGCGGCCCGCCGCGGCGTGCTTGAGGACGTTGTGCAAAGCCTCCTGGGCGACCCGGTAGAGCGCGATCTCGACGTGGTCCGGCAGCTCGCACTCGTCCGCCTCGACCTCGACCACCACACCGGGCACGGTGGGCCCCAACGCCACCAGGCCCGCCGCGAGCCCGAGGTCGCGTATCCCGGGTGGGCGCAGGTCGTGAGCGACCGACCGGACCTCGGCCAGGGTCAGGGCGGTGACCGTGCGCGCGGCACGCACCTGGTCGGCCGCGAACGCCGGGTCACCGGGCAGCGCGTCGTCGGCCGCCGCGAGGTGGAATGCGAGGCTGGCCAGACGCTGGGAGATGCCGTCGTGGAGATCGGCCGCGAGCCGCTGCCGCTCGGCCTCCTGCGCCCGGATCGCTACCCCGCCCAGCCCGTCGGCCGCGTTCCGGGGACCGGCCTGTCGGCGCCCCGGGGGCGGGCGGGTGCGGTCGAGGACGAGACCGAGAACGGCGGCGAGGCGCGCGAGAGCCGGCACGTCGGAGTCCTCGGGGCCGGGGTAGGCCGCCGGGGCGTACACCTCGATGACACCCCCGACGTACGCGCCGGCCGAGGGCACCGGCACGGCCACTCCGGTCACCGCCGGCCCCGCCGCACCACCGCACTGAGGGCTGAGCCCGGCCAGATGATCCCCGCGCGGGTCGCAGCGACGGTCGGCGACGAGGGCCGGCACCCGCCGGCTCGCCACCCAGCCCGCGACCCCGTGGCCGAGCGCGGTGCGCACCGGCCCGGGGCCCTCGCCGAGACCGGCCGCGCCGAGGAGCACGAGCTCGCGCGCTGCGGGTTCGAAGTCGTGCACCAGCGCGAGCCCACCCCGGGGGTCGGCGAGGATACCGGCGAGGACCCCGGCGAGGCGGGTCTGCGCCCCGGCGCCCGGATCCGCGGCCGCGTCCGCGATGACCGCGAACGCCGCGTCCAGGGCCCCGGGCGTCACCAGAGCCCCCGTCCTCACGGCTGCGTCCCCCGCGGGGTGGTCACCGGAAGAGGCCTTCGCGCAGGGCAACCGACACCGCGCCGGCCCGGTCACCCACGGCGAGCTTGCGATAGACGGCCCGGACGTGCGTGCGGACGGTCTCCTCGCTCAGCACGAGCCGCCCCGCTACCGCCCGGTTCGACATGCCGGCCACCATGTGCCCGAGAACCTCGCTCTCGCGCTGGGTCAGCCCCCGGTGCGCGCCGGGCCAGAACTCCCCGGCCTGCAGCCGCGCCGCGTTGGCCATCGTGCGGCCGGCCATCGTCGGGTCGATCGCCACCTCGCCCGCGGCCACCCGCTCCAGCTGGCGGATCAGCTCCGCGGCGTCGATCTGCTTGAGCAGGTAGCCGGCGGCCCCGGCCCGCAGCGCCTGGAACAGGAACTGTTCCTCGTCGTACACGGTCAGCATGACGATCTTGCGGTCCGGCTCGATGGCCACCAGCTGTTGGCACAGATCGAGCCCGCTACCGGAGCCGAGACGGACGTCGGTGATCACCACGTCCGGGTCGAGGTCGTGCACCACGGTGCGGGCGGACTCCACGTCGAGGGCCGTGCCGACCACGCACACCGCAGCGGAGTGACGGGCGAGCATCGCCTCGAGCCCGACGAGGACCATCTCGTGGTCATCGACGAGAACAACCCGGAGGGGACTGCTCCCATCGGAGCAGCATAAACCCGTCCGGGCTCGTCCCTACCCCGGCAAATCACCCTGGGAGGGGGTCCGTGCGTACGGGCGCCACGCTTACCGTCGGTTGCCGCGGGGAGCGTGCGAAGGGGGTCCGATCGTGCCGGACAAGGTCCTGCGGATGCAGCTCGCCCAGCACCACTCCCCTCGACGCCCGGTCATGCTGGCGATCGCGGGCGACAGCGCCGCGGGGAAGACGACGCTCACACGTGGCTTGATCGACGCGCTGGGGCCCGAGCGCAGCACGTGGATGTGCGTGGACGACTACCACCGCTACGACCGGGAGGAACGCAAGACCCTGCCGTTCACCGCACTGCACCCGGACGGCAACTATCTCGAGATCATCGAGCAGCACCTGCAGTTGCTCGCCAGCGGTCGACCCGTCCTCAAGCCGGTCTACGACCACGCGACGGGTGAGCTCGTGCGGCCCCAGCTCGTCGAACCGCGCGACGTCGTCATCGTCGAGGGCTTGTTCCCGCTCCACAGCACGCTCGCCAGGGCCTGCTTCGACCTGGCCGTCTACCTCGATCCGCCGGAGGAGATCCGTCGGGAGTGGAAGGTCCGCCGGGACACGAGCAGGCGTGGCTACCGCGCCGACCAGGTGATCGCCGAACTCGAGCGCCGGGAGCCCGAGAGCGAGCGCTACGTCCGCCCGCAACGGGCGGAGGCCGATATCGTGGTGCGCTTCGCGCCGGTCCCGTCCCGCGACGACCCGCCCGGCGTGCCGCTGTCGGTGGAGCTGATCCTGCGCGGGACCGGCCGGCACGCGGACCTCGAGCGGCTGTTCACCGGGGTCAGCCAGAACGCGATGCACCTCAAGCTCATCCGGGACGCGGGCGGTCGACCGGTCGACGCGCTGCACGTGCACGGTTACGCGCCCCGCGAGGACAACCTCGTTCTCGAGAAGGCGATCTGGGCCGAGCTGGGCAGCACGGAGCCGCTGCCCACCCGGCTCGGGCGCCTCGACGACGCCGATCGCAGCGAGCCGCTCGCGATCACCCAGCTGTTGCTGCTCTACCACCTGCTCTCCGAGGAGAACCACCCCGCAGGCCCGGTGTGAGCAGCGTCGGCCACGTGAGCGGTGGAGCCCTCTCCTGGCGGGACGCAACCGCCGACGCCCTCTACGCGCCGGGCGGCTTCTACCAGCACCCGGGAGCCCCCGCCGCGCGGGGTGGAGACGTGAGGTCCGCCTTTCCCGCGATGCGAGCCGCCCCCTGGCCGAGGAGCTGCCGCTGGGTATCGCCTCGGCGATCTGGGAGTTCCTCGTCGGACCCTTGGCCGAGAACCCGCGCCGACTCGGCGAGCCGTTGACCGGACAACGGGCCGGCTACCACGCGGCGAGGCGCGGCAGCTACCGCGTCGTGTACACGATCACCGACGAACCGGCCGTGATCACCGTGGTACGGATCGATCACCGACGCACCGTGTACCACAGATAGTTGTCACATCATCCCCCGGGGACGCGACTTCCGGCAGCCCCGAAGATGGGTGCAGCGTGCACCCATACTGCGATAGGATGGTGGGCATGGCTCGAGTGATCCAGATCCGGGACGTGCCCGATGATGTTCACGACGCGCTGAGAGGGGCGGCCGAGGCGCGGGGGCTGTCGCTGACCAAGTACATGCTGCACGAGCTGGAACACCTGGCCAAGCGGGCGCAGGTCGTGCACGACAACGCGGCCGTCGTTCGAGAGACCCAAGCCGAGGTTCGGGGCCGCGTCGACCGAGAGTCAGTCCTCACCGCGCTGCAGGAGGGGCGTGGCGAGTGAGAGTCGTCGACGCCGGCGTCATCGTCGAGCTGGTCGCCAACGACCTCGATCCTGATCGTCTTGGGGACGAGGAACTCGCGGTCCCCCACCTCATCGACAGCGAGGTGACCAACGCGCTTCGCCGACTCGTCCGCCACGGGGACCTCACCGACGATCAAGGCGCGATGGCTCTGGACGGTTTCACCCGGCTCACGCTGGCAAGGTTCCCGGCCGACTGGCTCAGAACGAGGTTGTGGGCGCTCCGACACAACCTCAGCGCCTACGATGCGACGTACGTCGCGCTGGCCGAGATGATCGGTGCGACCGTGCTCCTCACCACTGACGCCCGCCTGGCACACGCGCCGGACATCCGGTGCCCGGTGCACGTGATCTGACACGCGGTTGGGTCGATGACCAGCCGAAGAGCGCGATCAACTTGAGCGTTGATGCCGATGTCGATCTCGAGTGAGGACAACCCGGTGAGATCGGGTCACCGTTCCGGCAGCGGAAAGGTCGCCAGCGTCACCACCCGCACCCGGCCGGCGACGACGTCGATCGCCACCCGCTGCCCGGGCCGCAGCCGGAGCAGGCCACCCGCCGCGAACGCCTCGGCGTCGAAGCCGAGCGGGGAGCCGTCGTCGAGCAGCACGGTGCGTCCCTGGTCACGGGCGAGAACGTCGCCACCGTCGCCTGCATCTCAGCCCGGTGGGCGCGAGAGTTCACGGTCCTGCGCCTGCGCCCGCACGATGAACCCACCACACCCCCGCACTGACCGGGGGGTCGCCCCCGCCCTCGGTCGCTCTTCCTCGCTTCGGTCGCCGTGATCGCCGAGGGGCATGTCGTCCTGGACCCGGTCGGGGGAGGGCGCTCGTGACTGACCCCGCGCGCGCCCGAGTCCCGATCGGTCACGATGCTCGGGCACGATGGGGTGTGACGCCGATCATGAGAGGACTCATGGCCTGTGCGCAATCCGTTCGCCGTGCGCCGTGGCGCGACCACGGCCACCACCCGCACGGTCCCCGCGCCCGACGTGATGGCAGCGATGGAGTACCTCGACGCGCCGACCCGACTCGCCGCCGACCCGACCCCAGTGCCGGAGGTGTCCGTCCAGGGGACCGATCCCCAGCTGCGGGGTCGGGCGCTCGTGCCGCGGGTATGCCTCGTCCTCGCGCCCGGTGTCACCCGGCCCGACTCG
>JAABUZ0100001418.1_pt1 | contig 44577 bp, 47 predicted proteins | sample 5562091 | NCBI WGS metagenome assembly JAABUZ01 (sample SAMN12813069, study PRJNA571459) | rock metagenome | isolation source: Antarctica rocks | place: Antarctica: Victoria Land, Linnaeus Terrace sud | collected 2015-12-21
TCGCCGTCGTCATGCTCACCTGGCACGTCGTCTGGATGGCGCGGCACGGGCGCGAGATGGCGCGCGACCTCAAGCAGGTCGGCACCGCGGTCGCCACCGGCGAGCGCCCACTCGTGGCGCTCACCGTCGTCGTCGGCCTGGCCGTGCTGCGCGAGGGGTTCGAGGTCGTGCTGTTCCTGTCCGGCATCGCCATCGGCGGCGCCGGCGGCGGCTCGATGCTGGCCGGCGGCGTGGCCGGCCTGGTCCTGGCCGCCGCCCTCTCCGCGCTCACCTATGCCGGCCTGGTCCGCCTGCCGGTCGGCGCGCTGTTCTCCGTCACCGGCTGGCTGGTCACGTTCCTCGCCTGCGGCCTGGCGTCCCAAGCCGCCGGCCAGCTGCAGCAGGCTGGATGGATCGAGGCGATGGCCCGCACGATGTGGGACACCTCGTCGGTGCTCTCCGTCGCCAGCGTGCCCGGCCTGATCCTGCGCACCCTGGTCGGCTACACCGACCGCCCAACCGAACTGCAGATCCTGGTCTACGCTGCCACGCTCGCCGTCATCGCCCTGCTCGCCAAGCGCGAGAAGCAAGCAGGCGCGCGCCGGGTGGTCAGGTCCTAAATAATCAACTCGATCACGAACGGTCCCGGGCGCGCGTTGGCCTGGCGGAACAGGTCGGCGAACTGCTCCATCGTCTCCGCCCGCGCGCCCTCGACGCCCATGCCGCCCGCCAGCTTCACCCAGTCCAGGTCGGGGTTGGACAGATCCATCATGTCCATCGCCGTCCGCCCGGGATTGGCGCCGACGCCGCGGTATTCGCCGAGCAGGATCGCGTATTGGCGGTTCGAGAAGATCACCGTCGTCACGTCCAGCCGCTCGCGCGCCTGGGTCCAGAACCCCTGCAGCGTATACATCGCCGACCCGTCCGCCTGCAGCGACACGACCCGGCGCCCGGGCGCCCCGACCGCCGCCCCGGTCGCCAGCGGAATGCCGTCGCCGATCGCGCCGCCCGTCAGCTGTAGCCAGTCATGCGGGGCCGCCCCGGCGCAGGCGGTAAACACGCTGCGCCCGAACGTCACGCTCTCGTCGACCACCACCGCATCCTCCGGCAGCAGGCAGGCCAGGCTCTGCGCGAACGCCTCCGGCCCGATCGCGCCCCGCGCCGCCTCGCCCGTCCCCCGCGCCGCCCCCGACCCGGCCGGCGCCGCGCCAAGCGCCTCGGCCAGCCGCAGCAGCGCCTCCGCCCCATCCTGATCCGGCCGCGCCAGCACATGCACCTGGCAATCCGGCGGATACATCCGCCCGGGCTTGTTGGGATAGGCGAAGAACCCGACCGGCGCCGGCGCCCCCACCAGGATGAGATGCTTCAGCCCGGCCAGCGCCGCCACCGCCGCATCGACCGGATACGGCACCCGCTCGATCGCGACCCGGCCGGCGCCATGCTCCACCCGCGCATTGCTCGTCTGCGCCAGCATCCGCGCCCCGGTCGCCGCCAAGATCCCTTGCGCCACCGCCAGCGACTGCGCCCGCAACGCCCGGCCGCCGATGATCAGCATCGCCGGCTCGTCCGTCCGCAACACCCGGGCCGCAACCTCGACCGCCTCCGGCGAGGCAGCCGCCGGGCTGACCGGCGCAAGCCGGGCCGCCACCACGCCACCCTCGTCCCAGCACGTGTCGGACGGCAGGATCAGCGTCGCGATCCCGCCCACCGCCGCCTGCACGCAGGACGCCGCGTCCGCGCCCACCGTCTCCGCATGCTGCGCCGTGCGCGTCCACAGCGAGACTGGCCGCGCCCACCCCTCGGTATCGGCCGTCAGCGGCGCGTCCAATGGGCGGTGATGCGTCGCCTGATCACCCACCAGGTTGACGATCGGCGTGCGCGCCCGCCGCGCGTTGTGCAGATTGGCCAGCCCGTTGGCCAAGCCCGGGCCGCAATGCAGCAGCGTCGCCGCCGGACGGTCCTGCATCCGCGCATACCCGTCCGCCGCGCCCGTCACGACGTTCTCCTGCAGGCCGAGCACGCAGCGCATCCCCGGCACCCGGTCGAGCGCTGCCACGAAGTGCATCTCGGAGGTGCCGGGATTGGTGAAACAGGTGTCGACCCCGCAGGCGAGCAAGGTGTGCACAAGGCTTTCAGCGCCGTTCATTTGCGTTCCCACGACCCGATGAGGCTCCCAGGTTGCGCGGCCCCGGCCACGCTGGCAACGGCTTGCGGCTCCCGCCGCCGGGGCTTAGTCACGCAGCCATGACCACGATCCTTTATCCCGAGCGCATGTATGCCGACGACGCCGACGAGCGCCGCATCTTCGGCGCCGACGCAAGCATCCTGATGCGCGACACGGCGCTGCTGTCGGAGCTTTCGGAGCAGGATTGCGCCGAGGCGGAGGGGCTGATGATCTTCCGCCAGTGGGTGCGCCTGGCCGATATCGCCAGGTTCCCCCGCCTGCGCGCGATCGTCCGCATGGGCGTCGGCTATGACCGCATCGACCGCGAGGCCGCCAATGCGCGCGGCATCCTGGTCTGCAACGTCCCCGATTACGGCACCACCGAAGTCGCCGACCACGCGATCTCGCTCGTGCTGGCGCTGCGCCGCGGCCTGCTGATGCATCATGACGCCCAGCGCGCCGACCCGCCGGCGCCCTGGATCGCCCATCTCAGCCCGCAGCTCCGCCGCCTCTCGAGCCAGCATTTCGGCATCGTCGGCCTCGGCCGCATCGGCACCGCGGTCGCCCTGCGCGCCAAGGCGTTCGGCTTCCAGGTCGCCTTCTTCGACCCCTACCGGCCCAACGGCGCCGAACTCGCCCTCGGCATCGCCCGCGCCGCCTCGCTCGAGGACCTGCTGCGCCAATCCGACGTGCTGAGCCTGCATACGCCGCAGACGCCGGAAACGATCGGCATGATCGGCGCGGCCCAATTGGCGCTGTTGCCGCAGGACGCGGTCGTGGTCAGCACCGCGCGCGGCACCGCGATCGACGTCAACGCGCTCGAGGCCGCCTTGCGCGAGAACCGGCTGGCCGGCGCCGGGCTGGACGTGCTGCCGGTCGAGCCGCCGGTCGAGCCGATCCCCGGCCTGCTGCGAGCCTATCGCGAGCGCGCGCGCTGGACCATCGGCCGCCTGATCGTCACGCCGCACTCGGCCTATCTGACCCCCGAGGCGCACCGCGACATCCGCATCAAGTCCGCCGAGACTATGCGCGCCGCCCTGTTCACCAACCGCCCACAGAACGTCATCACCGCCGACATGTATTGATCCCCGCTGCATTGACACCCGGAATCCGCCCGCCCACCCTCCGGCACAACAAACGTTGGGAACCGTCCTGATGCCAGACCACAGCCCGTCGCCGGCCGAGCGCCGCCTCCGCAGCCGCCGCTGGTTCGACGACCGCAGCAATCCCGCCATGACGGCGCTCTACCTCGAGCGCTACATGAATTTCGGCCTCACGCCCGGCGAGTTGCGCTCCGGCCGGCCGATCGTCGGCATCGCCCAGACCGGGTCGGACCTGTCGCCCTGCAACCGGCACCATCTCGCTTTGGCCGAGCGCGTCCGCGACGGCATCCGCGACGCGGGCGGCATCCCGCTCGAATTCCCCGTGCATCCGATCCAGGAGACCGGCAAGCGCCCGACCGCGGCGCTGGACCGCAACCTCGCCTATCTCGGCCTGGTCGAGGTGCTGCACGGCTACCCGCTCGACGGCGTCGTGCTGACGTCGGGTTGCGACAAGACCACGCCGGCGGTGCTGATGGGCGCGGCCACGGTCAACATCCCCGCGATCCTGCTCTCCGGCGGGCCGATGCTGGACGGCTGGTATGGCGGCCGCCTGGCCGGGTCCGGCACGATCGTGTGGGAAGCCCGCAAGCTGCTGGCCGAGGAGAAGATCGACTACGAGCAGTTCCTGACCATGGTCGCCGCCTCGGCCGCCTCGGTCGGCCACTGCAACACGATGGGCACCGCGCTCAGCATGAACAGCCTCGCCGAGGTGCTCGGCATGTCGCTGCCCGGCTGCGCCGCCATCCCCGGCCCCTACAAGGAGCGCGGCTGGATGGCCTACGAGACCGGCCGCCGGGTCGTCGGCATGATCGAGGAGAACCTGCGGCCTTCGGACATCATGACCAATAAGGCGTTCGAGAACGCGGTGGTCGCAGCCGCCGCCCTGGGCGCCAGCAGCAACTGCCCGATCAGCCTGATCGCCGTGGCGCGCCACATGGGCGTCGACCACACGCTCGACGACTGGCAGCGGCTCGGCGCCGAGATCCCGCTACTGGCCGACGTGCAGCCGGCCGGGCGCTTCCTCGGCGAGGGCTTCTTCCGCGCCGGCGGCGTGCCGGCAATCCTGCGCGAGTTGAAATCGGCCGGAAAGCTGCATCTGGACGCCGTGACCTGCACCGGCCAGACGCTCGGCGACACGCTCGAGCCGACCATCGCCGTCGATCGCGAGGTCATCCGCGCCTATGACCAGCCGATGAAGGAGCGCGCCGGCTTCATCGTGCTCTCCGGCAACCTGTTCGACGCCGCGGTGATGAAGATCAGCGTCATCGACCAGCAGTTCCGTGATCGCTTCCTCTCCGAGCCCGGCCGCCCCAACGTGTTCGAGGGCAAGGCGATCGTGTTCGAGGGCCCGGAGGACTACCACGACCGTATCGAGGACCCCGATCTCGGTGTCGACGGACACAGCATCCTGATCATCCGCAACTGCGGCCCCGTCGGCTATCCCGGCAGCGCCGAGGTGGTGAACATGCAGCCCCCGGCGTCCCTGCTGAAGGCCGGCATCGACGCGCTGCCGACCATGGGCGACGGACGCCAGTCCGGCACCTCCGGCAGCCCCAGCATCCTCAACATCTCGCCCGAAGCCGTGGTCGGCGGCGGCCTGGCCCTGCTGCAGACCGGCGACAAGATCCGCATCGACCTCAACACCCGCAAGGTCGACGTCCTGCTGCCCGAAGCCGAGTTCGCCGCCCGGCGCCGCGCCTGGTCCGCCCCGGTGCTCGAAAACAAGACGCCCTGGGAGGAGATGTTCCGCAGCATGGTCGGCCAGATGTCGACCGGCGCCTGCCTCGAGCCGGCCACGCTCTACCTCAACATCATCGAAGAACGCGGCGAAAGCCGGCACAACCATTGACCGCGCCGCGTCTCCCTCTCCCGCTGGCGGGAGAGGGCTGGGGTGAGGGTGGGGCCACCAAACCGAAGCGCCGTCGCATAGACCCACCCTCACCCAACCCTCTCCCGCCAGCGGGAGAGGGCTTCATTGGAGCCTGACGTGACCAATCGCCTCGCGGGAAAGACCGCCTTCATCACCGCCGCCGCCCAGGGCATCGGCCGCGCCACCGCGCTGGCCTACGCCGCCGAGGGCGCACGCGTCATCGCCACCGACCTCAACGACGCCAAGCTCGCCGACCTCGGCCCGGGCATCACCACCGCCCGCCTCGACGCCACCGACGGCCCGGCCGTCGCCGCCGCCATCTCTCAAGCCGGGCCGCTCGACATCCTGTTCAACTGCGTCGGCTACGTCCATCAAGGTACCATCCTCGACGCCACCGACGACGAGTGGGAGCGCGCCTGGGCCATCAACGTCCGCAGCATGACGCATACGATCAAGGCGGCGCTGCCCGGCATGATCGAGCGCGGTTCCGGTAGCATCATCAACATCTCCAGTGGCGCCAGCAGCATCAAGGGCGCCCCGTCCCGCTGCATCTACGGCACCACCAAGGCCGCCGTGATCGGCCTGACCAAGTCGGTCGCCGCCGACACCGTCCGCGCCGGCATCCGCTGCAACGCGATCTGCCCCGGCACGATCGAGACGCCGAGCCTGCAGGACCGGATCGCCGCCAACGCCGCCGCGTCGGGCGGTCTCGAGGCCGCGCGCGCCGCCTTCGTCGGCCGCCAGGCCATGGGGCGGCTGGGCACGGCCGAGGAGATCGCAGCACTCGCCGTCTATCTCGGCTCCGACGAGAGCCGCTTCGTCACCGGCCAGGCCGTCGTCATCGATGGCGGCTGGACGCTTTAAGGAGTTATCTCATGAAACTACTTCGCCTCGGCCAGCCCGGCGCCGAGAAGCCCGCTCTGCTCGACGACACCGGCACGCTGCGCGACCTCTCCGGCATGATCCATGATTTCGACGCCGAGACCCTCTCGCCCGCCGGGCTCGCCAAATTGCGCGGCCATGACCCGGCCAGCCTCCCCGCCCTGCCCGCCGGCGGCCGTATCGGCCCCTGCGTGCCGCGGCCGACCAACTTCATCTGCATCGGCCTGAACTACGCCGACCACGCCGCCGAAAGCGGCCTGCCGATCCCGAAAGAGCCGATCATCTTCCTCAAGTCGCTCGGCGCCTACAGCGGCCCGGACGACGACGTGCGCCTGCCGCGCGGGTCCAAGAAGGGCGACTGGGAGGTCGAGCTGGCGATCGTCATCGGCCAGGGCGGCGACTATATCGAGGAGGCCGACGCCTACGATCACATCGCCGGCTACTGCCTCTGCAACGACGTCAGCGAGCGGGAATACCAGATAGAGCGCGGCGGCACCTGGGACAAGGGCAAGGGCTGCCCCACCTTCGGCCCGACCGGCCCCTGGCTGGTGACGACCGACGAGGTGCCGGACCCGCATGCGCTCGACATGTGGTGCGAGGTCGATGGCCGCCGCATGCAGAACGGCAGTACCAAGACCATGATCTTCAACGTGCCGACCCTGGTCAGCTACGTGAGCCGGTTCATGACGCTCTTCCCCGGCGACATCATCAGCACCGGCACGCCGCCGGGCGTCGGCATGGGCGTCAAGCCGGAGCCGGTGTTCCTGAGACCCGGGCAGACCATGCGGCTGGGCATCAGCGGGCTCGGCGAGCAGACGCAGAAAGTCGTCGGCGGGTAAGGCCTGATCGCGCTATATACTCGAGGTTGCAAGACGCGGAGCCTGAGCCGATGCGCGAGTCATCCGAAACCGACGACCCCGATCTCGAGACGCTCCGCGGCGACCCGGAACCGAGCATGGCCAACTTCCTGCGCTGGGAGCGGATCAAGTTGCGCGAAGCCTCCCAGGAAGCGGTCCGGCTGCTCGAAAGCACCGCGGCGCCGACCCGCGAGTATCTCGACTACATGTTCACGACCGACGTGGGCATGAACGAGATCCGCACCCGGATCGCCAAGCACCGCGCCCGGATCGCCGAACTCGAGGCGATCCGGGAGGCGGCCGCGATGGTGATCTAACCGACGCCTACGACGCCGGCGCGCTGCGACGGGCCGGCATGCGGCCCATCGGCATCTGGCGGCCTTGCTCGGCAGTCTCGAGATGCCCGCGCAGGATCGGCAGCGAGTCCGCGGCGAACTTCTTGATATCATTGTTGTAGCCGCCGCTGACCTCGTTCTCCGCGTTGGCGATGGCCGCCCGGTGGGCGAGCGCCTGCTGGCGGAAATACTCGCTGTCGAAGATCCGCCGCGTGTTCTCGATGGCGGCATAGGCGCGCTGCTGTTCCGGGCCCATGCCGGTCGGCAGCATCACCCCGTTGGCCTGCGCCAACTGCGCCATCGTCTGCTGGCTCATCCCGTGGTCGTCGAGCACGTTCTGGGCAAACGCCCGCGTCCGCGCCCCGCGCGAGCGCTGCAGGGCGAGCTGCGAGCTTTGGATCTCGAACAGATCGGCGCTGGCCGCCTGCTCGAGGTATTTCTGGTCGACGGCGCTGACGCTGGGCAGCGTCTGCGGCGAAGGCACGGTCGAGGCCAGCTGGTTGCCTGGATTGGAGTTGCAGGCCGCTAGGGGCAACAGCACCAGGGCGAACCGCCAGCGTGCGAAATTCGACACTTCTTTCTCCACGGTTGGAGCGCCGCTAACGCCGCATCCGCGCCGGCGTTCACCCAGAACCCGTCACCGCACCGTGCGGAACCGCTCCACCGCGGACACCAGGGCGCGGCGCACGCCGGGCTCGAGCGCCGAATGCCCGGCGTCGGGGATGACGGTCAGGCGCGCGGCCGGCCAGTGCGCGGCCAGCTCGAACGCGGTGCCCGCCGGGCAGATCATGTCGTAGCGGCCTTGCACGATCTCGCCCGGGAGGTGGCCGATCCGGTCCATGCCGCCGAGCAGGCCTTCCGGCGGGAGATAGAGGTTGTGGGCGAAGTAATGCGCCTCGATCCGTGCCAGGCCCAAGGCGGAGCGGTCCTGCGCGAACGACGTCACGGTGTCGGGGCTGGGCAGCAGCGTGCTGCAGGAGCCTTCGTAGACCGACCAGGCGCGCGCCGCCGGCATGTGCACGGCCGGGTCGGGATCGGTCAGGCGGCGGAGATAGGCGCCGAGGATGTCGGACCGCTCGTCGGGGTCGAGATGGCCGACGAAGGCGGCGTGCGCGTCGGGGAACACCGCGGCCAGGCCGTGCAGGAACCAGTCGACCTCGCCGGGCCGGCCGAGGAACACGCCGCGCAGCACCAGGCCGCGCACCCGGTCGGGATGCGCCTGGGTATAGGCCAGCGCCAGCGTGCTGCCCCACGAGCCGCCGAACAGCAGCCAGCGCTCGACGCCGAGATGCTGGCGCAGCGTCTCGATATCGGAGACCAGGTCGGCCGTGGTGTTGTGGGCGAGGCTGCCGAGCGGGCGGGAGCGGCCGGCGCCGCGCTGGTCGAAGATGACCACGCGCCAGTAGTTCGGGTCGAAGAAGCGGCGGTGGACGGCGCCGGCGCCGGCGCCGGGTCCGCCGTGCAGGAACAGCACCGGGGCGCCGCGGGTGGCGCCGACCTGCTCCCAGTACATGACGTGGCCGCCACCGATCGGCATATAGCCGGTCTCGTAGGGTCCAATCTCGGGAAACAGGTCGCCGCGCGGCATGCTTCCAATGTACACGCACGCGTCGTCTTTGGGAGGGGCTATGGGATCGTTTCGAGGCTGGGTCGCATTCGGCGCCTTGGTCGGGCTGCTTGCCGTGGCCGCCGCCGCGGCCGCAGCGCATGGCGACCCGGCCGCGATGCGGGCGCGGGCCAGCGCCGCGCAGATGCTGGGCTGGCATGCGCTGGCGCTCGTCGCCTTGGGGATCTGGGGCGCGCAGGGGGGGCGGCTGACCCATGTGGCCGGGGCGTTGTTCACGGCCGGGCTGACCCTGTTCTGCGCAGCCGTCTACTCGCCGATCCTGGGCGGCCCGAGCCTGGGGCTGACCGCGCCGGTCGGCGGCGTGCTGCTGATGCTAGGCTGGGCGGCGTTCGCGGCGTCGGCCCTGTTCAGGTGATCCGCAGCGCCTACCTCGCCGCCGAGGGACTCGAGAGCGTGCTGCTGCAGGAGCTGACCCACAAAGCCGCGGCCATCGAGGCCTGGCACGGCCGCCTGGCGCTCTCGCCGGACCCGCCGGTGGACGCGGCCTGGGCGCTCGACGTCTGGACCGAACCGACGGAAGCGGAAGCATCGTCGGTCAAGGCGGCGGCCGACGTGCTGCGCGGGGTGCAGCGCAACTGGTCGGCCTACGCCGCCGGGCAGCATCGCCGCATGGCGCTGATCGAGGCGCGGCTGCCGCCGGTCAAGGCGCGCAAGCTGGTGTTCCCGGAGCCGCAGCCCACGTCGCATCTCGGCGGCTGGACCCTGCTCGCGCCCGACCGGCTGCTGTTCAGCCCGGTCAAGAGCAGCCCGTTTCCGGGCGGCGAATGCCGCTTCGAGGAGGACCGTGCGGGACCGCCAAGCCGGGCCTACCTCAAGCTATGGGAGGCACTCACCCGGCTGGGACACCACCCTGGACCCGGCGACACCTGCCTCGACCTCGGCGCCTCGCCCGGCGGCTGGACCTGGGTACTGGCGCAGCTGGGCGCCAACGTCACCGCCGTCGACAAGGCCCCGCTCGACCCGGCCATCGCCGCCATGTCGGGTGTGACCACTTTGCAGGACAGCGCCTTCGCACTCGAGCCGCGGCCGGTGGACTGGCTGGTCTGCGACGTGATCGCCTACCCCGACCGGCTGCTCGCGCTGGTGCAACGGTGGCTCGGGTTCGCGAAGAGGATCGTCTGCACCATCAAGTTCCAGGGCGACACCGACTTGGCCGCCCAGGACGCATTCGCCTCAATTGAGGGCGGCGTCGTCCGCCATCTGTTCCACAACAAGCACGAACTAACTTTCCTGTTCCCGCTCCCGCCAGCGGGAGAGGGAGCAAACGACTAGTCCTGCGCGGCCGTTTCGGTGTTGGCGCGGTCGGAGTTCGGCAGACCCTTGGCTTCGTCGGCTTCGGCCGCAGGCGGAATGCCGTTCGGTGCGTGGCTGGGATCAGGCTTGCCGCCCTGTTCCGGCGGATCGGCCGGTTTCTTTGGCTCGGTCATGATCCAGCAACGCTGCTTGCCGGCCCCGGTTGCGTCCGTGCGACGGCGTTGCAGATCCGATCCACGTCCGCGTCCGACAGGTCGGGATGGATCGGCAGCGCCAGGATGCGGGGGCCCAGATCCTCGGCCACGGGCAGCGACGTGCCGTCGTGCGCGGCGGCGTAGGCGGGCTGCAGGTGGAGCGGTCGGGGGTAGTAGATCGCCGTCGGCACGCCGTCCGCCCGCAGGCTCGCCTGCAGTGCGTCGCGCTCGGCCTGGTCGCGCAGCAGCACCGCATAGACCGCCCAGGCGCTGGTGCTGTCCGGCACGCGCGCGGGCGTGGTCAGCAGGTTGCCGAGGCGGCGGTCGTAGGTTGCGGCGATGGCGTCGCGCCGGGCCAACTCCTCGTCGAACATCTCGAGCTTGGCCAGCAGCACGGCGGCCTGCAGCGTGTCGAGCCGACCGTTCATACCGATCCGCAGCACCTCGTATCGCGTGGTCCCCTCGCCGTGGGTGCGCAGGCTGCGATACAGCGCGGCGCGGTCGTCGTCGTCGGTGAACAGGGCGCCGCCATCGCCATAGGCGCCGAGCGGCTTGCCCGGGAAGAAGCTGGTCGCGGTCGCGTGCGCCTGGGTGCCGAGCTTGGCGCCGTGCAGGCTGGCGCCGAAGCTCTGGGCCAGGTCATCGAGCGTGAACAGGCCCTCCCGCGCGGCGATCCGGTTCAGCGCCGGCCAGTCCGCCGGTTGCCCGAACAGGTCGACCCCGATCAGCGCCCGCGGCCGCAGCGAGCCGGCGGCGCGCACGTCGGCGATCCGCTGCTCGAGGTGGGCGGGATCGATCTGGAAGGTGTGGGGATCGACGTCGACGAACACAGGCGTGGCGCCGAGCAGCAGCGGCACCTCGGCGGTCGCGGTATAGGTGAAGGCGGGGAGGAACACGGCGTCGCCGCGCCCGATCCCCTCGGCCATCATGGCGATCTGCAGCGCGTCGGTGCCGGAGCTGACGCCGACGCAGTGCCGCGCGCCGCAATAGGCGGCCAGCCGAGCCTCGAGCTCGGCCACCTCGGGGCCGAGGATGAACTGGCAGTGCTGCAGCACCGCCTCCAGCCGTGGGCGAAGGTGCGCCGCCATGCGGGCCTGCTGCGCCTTGAGGTCGAGGAACGGGATCGGGGCGCTCATCTTGGATCAGCCTCCAGGCATGGACGCCGGCACCGCGGCGTCCGGCTCGAATTCGGGCACCATGCGGCCTAGCACGGTCAGGGCGGTGGTCGGCTGGCCGGCGCGGCAGGCGGCGGCGACCTCGTCGAGCGCGCGGCCGACGATGGCCGGGTCGGCGGTGCGCGGGGTGGCCATCAGCAGGCCGGGGTAGCCGGTCGGCAGCGGCGGCTCGGCGCCGTGGAACAGCTCCTCGAACAGTTTCTCGCCCGGACGCAGGCCGGTGAAGGTGATGCCGATCGCGCCCGGCGTGGCTTCCCCCTCGGCAAGCTTGAGCCCCGCCAGCCGGATCATCTGCCGCGCCAGGTCGACGATGCGCACCGGCGCGCCCATGTCGAGCACGAAGATGCCGCCCTGGTTGAGGTCGGTCTCGCGGCCGACCACGCTGGCCTGCAGCACCAGGCCGACCGCCTCGCGCACGGTCATGAAATAGCGCTGCATGTCGGGATGGGTGACGGTCAGCGGGCCGCCGCGCTCGAGCTGGCGGCGGAACAGCGGCACCACCGAGCCGGTGCTGCCGAGCACGTTGCCGAAGCGCACGGTGACGCAGCGCATGCCGCCGCCAGAGCGGGCCGCCATGTCGAGCGCCTGCACATACATCTCGGCCAGCCGCTTGGACGCGCCCATTACGCTCGACGGGTTGACCGCCTTGTCGGTCGAGATGAACACCATCTGCGCCGCGCCGGCCGTGCGCGCGGCGTCGGCCACGATGCGGGTGCCGGCCGCGTTGGTCATCAGCCCCTCGAGCGGGTTCGCCTCGACCATCGGCACATGCTTCAGCGCCGCCGCGTGGAACACCAGCTCGGGCCGCATCTGCTCGAACACGGCGCGGATCCGGCTCTCGTCGCGCACGTCGGCCAGGCAGATCTGCCGCGCCAGGTCCGGATGCGAGTCCGACAGCTCGGTGTCGATCTGCCACAGCGCGTATTCGCCGTTGTCCAGCAGCACCAGCGAGGCCGGCGCGAGCGAGGCCACCTGCCGCGCCAGCTCCGAGCCGATCGTGCCGCCCGCCCCCGTCACCAGCACCCGGCGGCCATGCACCAGGCGCGCCATGCCGTCGCGATCGAGCGGCACCTGCGGCCGGTTCAGCAAATCCTCGATCGCCACCGGATGCAGCTTGACCGTGTCGTCCGCCGACGAGGCCAGCAGACGGGTCGGCGGCGGCATGCGGCGCACGGCAACGCCCTCGGCATCGGCCTGCGCCACCAGCTCGGCCAGCCGCGCGCCCTCGAGGTCGGGCTCGGTGACGACGACGGCCGAGACCGGGCGCCCCTCGCCGCGCAACCGCGCCAGCACCGCGCCGGCCTGCTCGAGCGGGCCGTAGATCGGCCGGCCGTGCATGCGCCGGCCGGCGTTGCCGTCGCCCAGACCCAGCAGCCCGGCCACGCGGAACGCCGCCCGCCCCTCGCGCGTGTCGAGCGCGCGCAGGAACAGGTCCGCGTTCTCGCCGGCGCCGGCGAGCAGCACCACCTGCGCGTCTCCGTCCGTGGCGCGACGCCGGCCACGGCGCAGCCGGTAGACCACCCGCGGCGTGCCGAGCAGGATGATCAAAGTGACGGCGTGGATCACCGGGAAGGTCTCGGTCGGGATCGGGAAGCCGGACAAGGTGAGCAGCAGCGCGAACAGCGCCGCCGACGCGACCGAGCTGCCGACCACGCCGAGCAGGTCCTCGATGCCGGAGAAGCGCCAGTATTGCTGCGGCATACGGAACGGCAGGCCGGCCACGAGCAGGGTGATCGCGCCGCCGCCGATGAACCATAGCGGATGCAGCAGCCCACCCTGGGGGTCGGCAAGGTAGCGCGCCAGCGGGGCCGCGATCGCTGCCAGCCCGCCATCGAGGAGCACGTTCAGCAGGATGCGGTTCAACGCGCGCGAGGTGGGCCGTTGCAGAGCCATCGCCGCCACCCTATAGGCCGCGATCCCATCCCGCGACAGCCCCCGCGCCGAGAGGCCCCACCCGTGACCAGTCTCGCGCTGCTGAAGCATTTGTTGTTCTGCGCGGCGATGGCCGGGCTGTCCGCGGCCGTGGTGCGGTTCATGATCACGGCCGGGGTGCTGGACCAGCCGGATGCGCGCAAGGCGCACCGGCGGGCGATCCCCAAGGGCGGCGGAGTCGGCGTGGTGGCGGCGTTCCTGGTCGGCACCGCGATCCTGTATGGGTTCGCCGGCTTCTCGCGCATCGCCGACGGCTATTTCCTCGGCGTGATCCTGGCCGCCTCGGCGATTGCCCTGGTCGCCTTCCTCGACGATCTCCGCGACTGGCCGTTCACGGTCAAGCTCGGCGCTCAGCTGGCCGCCGCCGCAGTCGCGGTCGCCAGCGGGCTGGTGGTCACGGCGGTCAACGTGCCGGGCTGGGGCGCGTTACCGCTCGGACTGGTGGGGGTGCCGGCGACGATGCTCTGGATCCTGTTCACCACCAACGCGATGAACTTCATCGATGGGCTGAACGGGCTGGCGGCCGGCGTGGGCGTGATCGCCTGCGCGGCGCTGGCGGGGATCGCGGCGGCGATGGGGGCGTGGTTCGTCTATTTTTCCAGCCTGCTGCTGGCGGCCGGGCTGATCGGGTTCCTGCCGTTCAACTTTCCCAGCGCGCGGATCTTCATGGGCGACGTCGGCAGCCAGTTCGTCGGCTTCGTGCTGGCGGTCCTCGGCGTGGTCGCGGCGCGGTTCGAACAGGTGGAGCTCTCGGCGCTGCTGGTGCCGCTGCTGCTGTTCGGCGTGCTGTTCGACGTCGCCTTCACGCTGGTGCGTCGCTGGCTGGCCGGGGACCGGCTGACCCAGGCGCACCGGAGCCATCTCTATCAGGTCGCGCACCGGGCCGGGATGAGTGCGGCGGCGGTGACGCTGGTGCATTGGGGGTTCGCGGTCTGGGGGGCGGTGTGCTGCGCGGTGTTCCTGCGGGCGGCGGGGCTGGGCAAGCCGGCGGCGCTGCTGCTGGCGGTGCCGCCGCAACTGGCTTGGCTCGCGCTGGTGTTCGCGCGCGCGCGCCGGGCCGGGCTCGGGCGGTGGTAGCGGTGACCGGGCCGACCCCATATGGTCGGGCGCTGTCAATTACGGGAAGCCGATCATGCGCCTGCGCCTCCGGATCGCCTTGCTTGCGCTCCTTGCGGCGGCGCCGGCGGCGGCTCAACCGCAGCAGAACGCGTCGTTCTATCTGGTCAACAAGGGGCCGGTCGCCATCAACCGGGTGTTCGCGACTCCGGTCGGCATGCCGAACTGGGGCCAGGATCGCCTCAACAACGCGAACATCGCGCCGGGTGCAAATTTTCCGATCCGCCTGCCCGCGGACGGCAATTGCATGTATGACATCCGCGTGACCTACGCCAACGGACGCAACGAGGAACAACGTGGCCTCAACACGTGCGAGACGGACACCATCACCTTCCCCGCCGGCCGGGCGAACGCGACGCAGGCGCGCCCGCGGACGGAAGAGGATCCCTCCTTCACCCTCGTCAACCGCGGCCGCAGCCCGGTCAACGAGCTCTACCTCAGCCCCACCGGCGACGATCGCTGGGGCGAGGACCGGCTTGGCGATGCGACCGTGCCGGCGGGCGCAAGCAAGGTGATCCGCCTGCCAGCGGGCGAGTGCCTCTACGATATGCGCGTGGTGTTCGCCAACGGGGACGCCACCGAGAAAAGGCGGCTCAATCTATGCCAGACCAACACCATGCGGGTGCCCTGACGCTCCCGAACCCGGCGCGTCGCCGCGCCGCCAACTACGCCAGGCATTACTGGCCGTTCATCCTGCCGGCAGGCCTGGTCGTGGCCGCCGTGATCCTGTTCCCCTGGGCGTTCACGCTGTTCATGTCGGTGCACGATTTCCACGTCGGCGGCGCGCGCAGCTTCGCCGGGCTGGACAACTACAGCCGCATGCTGGGCGACGAGCGGTTCCAATGGGCGCTCCTGCGCACGCTCTACTTCACCGTGCTCTCGGTCGTGCTGCCGACCGTGCTGGGCGTCGCCGCGGCCATCTGCTTCCACCGCAACTTCCCCGGCCGCGGGCTCGCGCGCACCATCTTCATCATGCCGATGATGGCGACCCCGGTGGCCATCGCCCTGGTCTGGACCATGATGTTCCATCCGCAACTCGGCGTGCTGAACTACCTGCTCACCAGCGTCGGCCTGCCGCCCAGCGCCTGGGTCTATGACCCGACGACCGTCATTCCGACCCTGGTCATGGTCGAGACCTGGCAATGGACGCCGCTGGTCATGCTGATCGTGCTCGGCGGGCTGGCCAGCCTGCCGACCGACCCCTACGAGGCCGCGTCGCTCGACGGAGCCAGCGCCTGGCAGGTGTTCCGGCACGTCACGCTGCCGCTGGTCTGGCCGTTCGTCGTGATCGCCGCGGTGATCCGCGGGATCGACGCGCTGAAGGCGTTCGACACGATCTTCGTCATCAGCAACGGCGGCCCGGGGACGGCGAGCGAGACGCTCAACATCCTGCTCTATCTGCAGGCGTTCAGCTTCTACGACATCGGCTACGCCTCGGCGATCGTGGTCGTCTTCTTCGTGCTGATCCTGCTCGTGACCCTGCTGATGCTGCATTCCCGCCAGCGCAGCCAACTCGCATGAGCCGCGTCGTCGGTCGCAAGCGGCGCCGGATCGTCGGCCGGATCGGCCTCTACTTGTCGGTGTTCGCCCTGGTCTCGCCGGCGCTGTTGCTGTTCCTGTGGATGCTGTCGCTCTCGCTCAAGAACGAGGCCGACAACACCGCATACCCGCCGGTTTTCATCCCGAACCCACCCACGCTGGCCAATTTCGTCGACGTGTTCGAGAAGAACGATTTCCTGAGCTACACCTGGAACTCGGTCGTGGTCTCGTTCAGCGCGACCGGGCTGGCGCTGCTGTTCGGCGTGCCGGCCGGCTATGGCATCGCCAAGGCCAAGGCAACGCGCGCGGCCATGCTCATCCTCATCGCACGCATCACGCCGGGCCTGTCCTACCTGATCCCCTTGTTCCTGCTGTTCCAATGGCTTGGCCTGACGGGGACCCTGCTGCCGATCGTGCTGACCCACCTGGTGATCACCGTTCCGATCGTGGTCTGGATCATGATCGGATTCTTCGAGGGGCTCCCGTCCGAGCTGGAGGAAGCGGCCCTGGTCGATGGCGCGTCGATCTGGCAGGCGTTCCGTTACGTGGCCATGCCGCTGGCGCGCCCGGGGATCACGGTGGCGACGATCCTGGCATTCATCTTTAGTTGGAATAATTTCATCTTCGGTGTCGTGCTCGCCGGACGCGAGACGCGGACGCTGCCGGTGGCCGTCTACAACGTGCTGACCTTCGAGCAGGTCAGCTGGGGACCGCTGGCCGCCGCCGCGCTGCTGGTCACGCTGCCGGTGCTGATCCTGACACTGTTGATGCAAAAGGAGATCGTCGCCGGCCTGACCGCCGGCGGGATCAAATCTTAAGAGCCGGCCGTTCGCAAAACGCCCGTCCGGTCTGGTCGGATCGACCAGGCCGACGAGCGCTTGAGCTCAGGCGTGCGCCATGGCGCGCTTGCTGGCCCGCGGGGCAGGCTCGGCGGCGGTCGCGGCCGGCGCCTTGGCGGCTTCGCCCATGATGCTGCGCAGATCCTTGAGGAAAGCCTGGCCCTTGATGGTCTTTTGCACCAGCACCGAGCGACGGTCCGCTGGGTCGACTTTGCGGCGGGCGAGTTCGAGTTCGCCAAGTCGATCGAGCGCGCGGGTGATCGCCGGCTTGGAAACGTTCAAGTCTGCCGCCAGACCACGAACCGTGTGCGGACCTTCCTGCAAGTAGCAGGTCAGGAACACGCCCAGCTGACGCGCCGACAGATCGGGACCATCACGGCGGACGAGCGACACGATCGTGTCGCGCAGGATCCCAACCATTTGGTCGGCGGTATGATTTGTAGCCACAAAGAAACCCTTTCTTTGATGAAGAGAATGGAATCAGCGCAAGCGGGCGATCGACTCCGTTGCACCCCTAGTATGGTCATTCGAACGCGGGATCAACCAATTCGCACCAGAAAATATCGAGCACGTCAGCGTGAGGATGTTACCAATCCGTAGTACGTTATAATTTAAACCAAAATTAATATTCTGACGACCGCAAGCAGCGCCCGCAGCCCTTGCGCGTCGCCACCCTCCGGGCGCCCCGGGCGGTGTTGATCGTTCCACGCATAAGTATCTAAATGCGCCCATTTCGTTGGAGTCGCAACGAAACGTTGCAGGAACAGCGCCGCTATGATTGCGCCTGCATGCGGCTTTGACGAAACATTGTTTATGTCTGCCACCAGACTGGACAACCAGTTGTCATATCCAGCATGCAATGGCAGTCGCCATAGGGGATCACACTCGGAAATCCCGGCATGCTCCAGGCTCCGCGCCAGCGCCTCGTCGGGCGTGAACACGGCCGGAATGTCCGGCCCGAGCGCCACCCGCGCCGCCCCGGTCAGCGTTGCGGCGTCGAGCAGCAGGTCCGGCCGCTCGTCGGACGCGTCGGCCAGCAGGTCGCACAGCACCAGGCGGCCTTCGGCGTCGGTGTTGCCGATCTCGACCGTCAGACCGCGCCGCGTCCGCAACACATCGAGCGGACGCATCGCGTCGCCCGACACCATGTTCTCGACGCAGCCGATCCGCACCGCGAGCCAGATCGGCAGATCCAGCCGCATGATCGCGCTGGCCAGCGCCAGCATCAGCGCCGCGCCGCCCATGTCCTTCTTCATGCGCAGCATCGCCGCAGCCGGCTTGAGGTCGTAGCCGCCGCTATCGAAGCAGACGCCCTTGCCACACAGCGAGACCAGCTTGGCCTGCGGCCCGCCCCCGCTGCGCGGCCCGCCCCCGCTGCCCTGCCCAACGCCGCTGCCCTGCCAGTTGAAGGCGGCCATCACCGGCGCCCGCGACGAGCCGCGCCCGACCGCATGCAGCGCCGGATACCCGGCCGCCAGCGCCGCCCCCTCGACCGTGCGCACCTCCGCCCCGAAGCGCTCGCCCAGCGCCACCGTCGCCTCGGCCAGCTCGGCCGGCCCGAGCAGGTTTGCCGGCGTGTTGATCAGGTCGCGCGCCAGCCAGGCCGCGCGCGCCGTCGCCACCGCCACCGGATGCTGCTCGAGCCCGGCCAGCCGCGCCGGCTCGCGCTTGGGCTTGGTCTGCTCGCGATACTGATAGGCACCGAGGCAGAAGCCGAGTACGGCCGCCTCCAGGTCGAAATCGCCCGCCTGAAGCCGCCAGGCCGTGCCCGCAGGCAGCGCCAGCGGCAATCCGGCATGGCTCCACGGCGTCCGCTCCGCCCCCAGCCCGGCCAGCGCGCCCGAGATGCCGTCGCCCCCCGGCAGCAAGGCCACCTGCCCCGCCGCGCCCACGAAGCCGCTCGCCTGCACGAAGGCCGCAACCTCCGCCGGCAGCGACTCCAGTGCCGCGCCCAGCCCGTCCGGACGCACCGACACGACCGGCCAAACCGCCTGCTCCGGCGCAGCGACGCAATCCAATTCCCGATCGAACTCCAAGACATCCCCCGCTTCATCGCCAGCGCCGCCCGAATGCCGCGCACGCTTTCGCGCCCGATGCTTGCATTCCCCCGCGATCCGACCAACCCTTCCCTCTATGCTGGGCTTCCCCTCCCGGGTCAAAGCGGTGCTCGGGCCGACCAACACCGGCAAGACGCACCTGGCCATCGAACGCATGCTGGCGCATTCGAGCGGGGTGATCGGCTTTCCGCTGCGGCTGCTGGCGCGCGAGAACTACGACCGCATGGTCGCCCGCAAAGGCGTGCGCAACGTGGCGCTCATCACCGGCGAGGAGAAGATCGTGCCCGCCGGCGCGCGCTGGTTCGCCTGCACCGTCGAGGCCATGCCGCTCGACATGGCGGCCGAATTCGTCGCCGTCGACGAGATCCAGCTCTGCGCCGACCCCGACCGCGGCCATGTCTTCACCGAGCGTCTGCTGCACGCCCGCGGCCTGTCGGAAACCATGTTCCTCGGCGCCGAGACCATCCGCCCCCTGCTGCACCGCCTCGTGCCGCACGCCGAGATCGAGACCCGGCCGCGCCTGTCGCAGCTCAGCTACGTCGGCCCGGCCAAGCTCGTCCGCCTGCCCCCGCGCAGCGCCGTGGTCGCCTTCAGCGCCGGCGAGGTCTACGCCATCGCCGAGCTGATCCGCCGTCGCCGCGGCGGCTGCGCCGTCGTCATGGGTCGGCTCTCGCCGCGCACCCGCAACGCGCAGGTGCAGCTCTACCAGAACAAGGAGGTCGACTTCCTGGTCGCCACCGACGCGATCGGGATGGGCCTCAACATGGACGTCGACCATGTCGCGTTCGCGCGCATGAGCAAGTTCGACGGCCACAAGCCGCGCCGGCTGACCGCGCCGGAGATCGCCCAGATCGCCGGCCGCGCCGGCCGCGGCATGCGCGACGGCACCTTCGGCACCACGGCGGACTGCCTGCCGATGGACGACGACCTGGTCCACGCGGTCGAGAACCATCATTTCGAGCCGCTCGAACAGCTCTACTGGCGCAACGCCGAGCTGGATTTCTCCAGCCTCGACGCGCTGCTCGCCAGCCTGCAGACCGCCCCGCCGCGCCCCGGCCTCGTGCGCGGCCCCGATGCGGTCGACCTGCAGACGCTCGACGCCCTGTCGCGCGAGGCCGAGATCCGCGCCTTGGCCATCGGCCGGCGCCGGGTCCGGCTTCTGTGGGAGACCTGCGGCATCCCCGACTTCCGCAAGCTCTCGGACGATACCCATGTCCGCCTCTGCGCCCGCGTGTTCCAGCACCTCGTCCGCGACGGCGCGGTCCCGGCCGAGTGGCTCGAGACCGGCATCGCCGCGCTGGCCCGGGCCGAGGGCGACATCGACACGCTGATGCAGCGGCTCTCCGGCGTGCGCGTCTGGGCCTACATCGCCGCCCGGCCGGACTGGGTCACGGACGCGGCCGGATGGCAGGGCCGCACCCGCCAGGTCGAGGACCTGCTGTCCGACGCGCTGCACGAGCGGCTGACCACACGGTTCGTCGACCGCCGCGCGGCGCACCTGATCCGCCGCCTGGACGAGAGCCCCGAGCTGCTCTCCGCCGTCACCCTGCGCGGCGAGGTGGTCGTCGAGGGGCATTCGGTCGGCCATGTCGGCGGCTTCGCCTTCCTGCCCGACCCGGCCACCGAAGGCCCCGAGCGCCGCCTCGTGCTCCGCGCCGCCCGCCGGGCGCTGCGCGACTGGATGCCGCGCCGCGTGCAGGCGATCGAGCGCGCCGACGACGCCGCGCTCGCCTGGACCGACGAGCACAAGCTGCTGTGGGACGGCGTCGCCATCGCCCGCCTGCGCCCGGGCCTCACCTTGCTGCGCCCGGCCATCGAGGTGTTCGACGGCGAGTTCCTCGACGGTCCGCATCGCGAGCGGGTGCGCCTGCGCTTGCAGCTTTACGTGTCCCGCATCGTCGAGCGCGAGCTGGCGCCGTTGTTCGCGGCCGAGGCGCAAGCGGCGCAGACGGCGGCGTTGCGCGGGCTGGTGCATCGGCTGGTCGAGGCCGGCGGCGTGCTGCCGGGTGCCACCGAGGCGAGCGTGCCGGCGGCGCTGCGCGGGCCACTCAAGCAACTGGGCCTGCGCGCCGGACGGTTTGCGCTGTTCCTGCCGGCGCTGCTCAAGCCGCAGGCCGCCGCCGTGCGCGCGGCGCTGCTGGCCTTGGCCGCGGGCGCGCCGACGCCGAAACTGCCGCCGCCGGGTCTGGTCTCCGTCCCAGAGTTGGATTGGCCGCCGGGTCTGGCCGCCGCCCTTGGCTGGGTCGCGGCGGGACCGGCGTGGATCCGGCTCGACATTGCCGAACGCATCGCCGCCGAGCTGGCCTGGTCGGTGCGCCAGCGCCCGGCCGCGGTGCCGGACGGGCTCGCCTCGCGCTTCTCGATCAAGGCCGAGGCGCTGCCGGCGGTGCTGCGGGGCCTCGGCGTGCGGCTGCTGCCCGCGGCCGGACTGGGCCCGGAGCAATACGGCCCGCCGGCGCCTTCGATGATGCAGGCGAGGCGTCCGCCGAAACCCGCGACGCCGCCGCTGGCCACACACCGTCCCGACAGCCCGTTCGCCGCCTTGGTGGCGCTGCAGCGCTGACGTGAGCGGCACCGAGGACCGCGACTGGCAGCGGCTCGACAAGTGGTTGTGGTGCGCCCGGTTCATGAAGGCGCGCGCGGACTGCGCCCGCCTGATCGAGGCCGGCTCGGTCCGCATCAACCGCCAGCCGACGGAGAAGGCGCACGCCCGGCTGCGGCCGGGCGACGTGGTGACGCTGCCGCTGCGGGGCGAGGTGCGCGTCGTCGAGGTGCTGGCGCTGGCGGCCCGGCGCGGCCCGGCCAGCGAAGCACAGAGGCTTTACCGCGAGGTGCCGGAATGACGGTGGACCGGCTTGCACCGCGGCGTAAAGGCTTACATACAGCAGCGCGATCGGCAGACCGGAAAGAGGGCGAACGATGACCTACGTGGTCACCGAGAACTGCATCAAGTGCAAGTATATGGACTGTATCGAAGTGTGTCCGGTGGACTGCTTCTATGTCGGCGAGAATATGCTTGTTATCCATCCCGACGAGTGCATCGACTGCGGCGTCTGCGAGCCGGAATGCCCGGCCGAGGCGATCGTGCCGGACAGCGACGACAAGGCCGGAGCCTGGCTCGAACGCAACCGCGACTTCTCGATTCAGTGGCCCAACATCACCCGCAAGGGCGAGCCGCCGGCCGACGCGGACGAGTGGAAGGACAAGCCCGGCAAGGAGGCGATGTTCTCGCCGGAACCGGGCAAACCCTGAGCCGATCGGGCTCCCGCCAACCTCCCCCGTTTTTGCCCGACCGCGCGTCAACCGTGACGGACGTGACAAAACGCCTTTTTTTGTTATATGTTCCGGATCAGAGCGAACGGTCTCGTCGAGACCCGGCCCGATCCGGACCCGGGAATGACGCGTCCGCGCTACACTCGGCCAGCTACGCCCGCCTGGCCTTGTCTCGTGAGGCGAGGAGTTTTTCCTGAACGTGTCCAGTAAACCCGCTAAGATGTCTGCCGCCGTTCATACGGCTTCCGACTCCCCCGTCAAGCCCAGCGTCATGAAGGCGGACCCGATGCCGGTCGAGCCCCCGCCCGAAACCGAGGCGGCCGCCCCAGCCGCGCCTGCGCCCCAGCCTGTCGAGCCACCGTTCCGCTCGCCGCCGAAGATGCCGGGCCATATGCCGGGCATGCACGGCCGGCCGCAGATCGTGCCGCGCGCCATGGCCGCCAAGGAGAACTTCGTCGAGGGCGACTACGTCGTCTACCCGACCCATGGCGTCGGCAAGGTCGAGCGGATCGCCACCGAGGAGATCGCCGGCCACAAGCTCGACCTCATCCACATCACCTTCGAAGAAAACCGCATGACGCTGCGCGTGCCGGTGTCCAAGGCGCGCACGGCCGGGCTGCGCAAACTCGCCACCCGCAAGCTGTTCGACGAGGCGCTCGCGTTGCTCAAGGGCCGGGCCCGCATCAAGCGCACCATGTGGTCGCGCCGGGCGCAGGAATACGAGCAGAAGATCAACTCGGGCGATCCGATGCAGATCGCCGAGGTCGTGCGCGACCTGCACCGCAATGCCGGCCAGCCGGACCAGAGCTTCAGCGAGCGGCAGATCTACGAGGCGGCGATGGATCGTCTGGCTGCCGAACTGGCCGCGCTGGACCTGACCGACAAGGCGACGGCGGCGGCCAAGCTCGCCGACTATCTCAAGTCGATCCAGCGCGGCGCCAACAGCGAGCCCGAGACGATCGAGGACGACGAGGGCGCCGAAACCGTCGAGTGACGACCCAAGCTGTTTGATCAGCCCCGTCGCTTGATCAACCACGTCGCTTAATCACCATCGGCCCGGGCCCCTGGCATGTCGGCATCATCTCGAGGCGGTTGATGTTGACGTGCTCGGGCAGCCCGACCACCCAGGCAACGGCCTCGGCAATGTCGTCCGGGCTCAACGGCATCGTGCCCGCGTAGACGGCGGCCGCCTTCTCGGCGTCGCCGCCGAAGCGGACCCGGCTGAACTCGCTGCCGCCGACCAGCCCGGGTTCGAGGTCGGTGACACGGACGCCGGTGCCGACCAGGTCGGCCTTCAGGTTGGCGCTCAACTGCGTCACGAAGGCCTTGCTCGCGCCATACACGTTGCCGCCGGGATAGGGGTAGCGCGCGGCTGTGCTGCTGATGTTGACGATATGCCCGCGGTCGCGCTCGACCATGCCAGGCAGCAGCGCGTGCGTCATGCGCATCAGCCCGGTCACGTTGGTCGCGACCATCGTCTCCCAATCCGACATCTGCGTCGCCTGCGCCGGATTGACCCCGAGCGCCAGGCCGGCGTTGTTGACCAACACGTCGATCTCCTGCCAGCCGGACGGCAGGCTGCCCGGCAGCGCCTCGACCGCGCGCGCATCCGTCACATCGAGCGGCAGGCCGAACAGATGCTCGCCCAACTCGGCTCGCAGCGCCTCGAGCCGCTCGGCCCGCCGCCCGGTGGCCACGACCCGGTGCCCGTCCCGGATGAACCGCCGCGCGATCGCCTGACCGAACCCGGCCGTCGCGCCCGTCACCAAAATCGTCTTGGCCATCTCGTCTCCTATCCCGGCAATTGCAGCCGCACCGACACCGGACAATGATCCGACAGGTGCTCCTTGCCGCTCTCGCTGCCGCGAAACACCTGAACGCGAAGCGAGTTCGGCTCGAGCCAGCCGCGCGCGGCCCCGCCGGCGAAGATGTGGTCGATGAAGCTGCCGCCGCCCCAGCATGGGCTGGCATGGCCTTCGGTCGCCCGGACCAGGGGCGCTGCCTCATTCATCTCGGACGACAGCTGCTCGCGCTTGTCCATCCGGCGGTTGAAGTCGCCGAGCAGGAGGAACGGCATCCCTTCGTCCCGCCGTTGCGCGATCCATCCCCGCAACGGGGCGATCTGCTGGCGCAAGGCGGTGCATGGCCGGCCGGCATTGCTCAGCGGCGCCTCGTGGCAGCCCGATTTCAGATGCACCGCCAACAGGCGCACGCGAGCCTCGGGGAATTCGAGCGTGATATCGGCGCCGCTACGCAACGGGAACGGCGCCGTGGGCTGGATGTCGAGCCCGACCAGGTCCGGGTTCTGCACCACCGTGATTCCGCGGCGGACCGCGAACGCCACCCGCTGCACCACCCGGCCATGCGTGAAGAACAGCGCGTACCGGTCGGGCGGGAAGATCTCGGCGGCCGCCTCCGGCCCGTCCACCTCCTGCAGCGCGATCACGTCGGCGTCGAGCGCCAGGGCGTAGCGGCGAAGCTGGCCCGATCCTCGGCGCGCTTGGGCACGACGTTCTCCGGCAAGACCGGGTCACCGGCCGGCCGCAGCGTCAGCCATTCCAGGTTCCAGGTCGCGACCTTCAGCTCGCGTGCCTGGGCGGTGGTTACCAATAGTAAGAAGACCAGGAGCAGTCGGGTCAAAGCAGGCCGGGCTCCCTCTGGGCGAGCGCATCCTCGACGAGCCGCGCGGCCGCGTCCAGTGGGGCGGCGCCGCAGGCGAGCAGATAGGCCGCGACGGCGTCGTAGCGCGCCGGGTCCCGGGTCGGGTCGCGCGGGTCGCCGCGCGGCACCCAGATCACCGTACCATGCCGCGCCCGGGTCAGCAGCACGCGGTAGGCGTTGATCCGGTTGGAGCGGGCCTCGGCGCTGGCCCGCGTCCAGGCCGTGCCGCGGAACCGCCGCGCCTCCCAGCCGCAAGCGGCGCGCACCAGGTCGGCGTCCCAGCACAGGCCGGCGCGATCGAGCTCGAGGCCTTGCACAGCGAATTCGGTCGCGACCAGTTCGAGCGCATCGCCGCTGCGGATGTCGGGCCAGCGATCGAGGAACCAGCGCGCCACCGCGTCCTCGTCCTGGTGCGGCAGCACCGCGCCGAGGCCTTCGGCCCGGAGCCGGCGCGCGGTCGAGCTGGCGAGCAGCCCGGCGGTACGGCTACCGCGCGGGCGCAGTGCGGCCCGCATCGCCGCGAGCGAGCGCGTGACCGCGAACGGCGCGCCGTCTCCGGCGATCTCGGCCGCCCGGCCCGGCGCGTCGGCCAGCATCGCCTCGACCCAAGCGGCCGCCTGAGGCGTGTGCACGGCACGGATCGGCTGCGCGAGGTGCAGGTCGGCGTCGATGGTGCAGCCCGGCAAGTCGGGCAGGCGCTGCCGCGGATCGCGCTGCGCCCCGGCCGGCGCGTGCACGCGCCACTCCGGGCGCCGGGCCAGCGCCTCGCCCCAACCGGCCAAGCCCGCCTCGCCGTCATGGATTTCCTGGCCGCCGCCGACCAGGCAGACCAGCGCCGCCCAGCCCGGCCGGCGCGCCATGATGTCGAGCAGATGGCCGGGTTCCGAGTCGGAGAGCGGGACGGCGCGGTTGCGGGTCTTGGCGATGGCGTGGCCGCGGGACCAGCAGCGCTGCGCCTCGTCGACGATCAGCACGCGCTCGGCCGGTGCCGCGCCGTTGGCCACCGAGGCGTCGCGAAACTGCGGCAGCGCCTGGATCACCGCCGCCATCCGCCGCCGCGCCGCGTGCCGGTCCGCCCCGCGGGCGCCGGCGTCGCGCACCAGCGCCTCGCGCAGGACCTGGACGAGCGTGGGGTTGCCGGTCAGGAACGCGGCCCCCTGCCCCGGCGCGAAGGCGAGGTCGAGGCCGCACAGCGTCTTGCCCGCACCGGGCGCGCCGGTCACGAACACGATCGTCTTGGCGTCACGCGTGCGCGCGTCGGCAAGTGCGCTTGCCACCGCCGCCTGCGTGCGCCGCAGCCCGCCCGGCCCGGCGCTGGCCAGCCGCAGCGCCTCGACGCCATGCGCCGCATACAGCGAGCAAGCGGCGTCGAGCAGGCCCGCGACCGGCGCGTAGTCCGCCTCCGCCCACGCCGCACCGTCGCGCCCGAGCGCTGGGAAGCGCGCAACCTGCTCCAGCAGCCCCGGCAGCGTGAGCCGGCTCGCCTCGATCACCGGGGCGGCGCCGGCCAGCGGCAGCGGGAATTGCTGGCGCACGCGCGCCCCGTTCGGGATTAGCAGCACCGGCAGGATCGGCAGATCGCGGCTGCCCTGGTGGAAATCAGCCAGGTCGAGCGCCGCGTCCTCGGCCGCACGACGGTCGGCCGCGGTAAAGCCAAGCGCGCCGGGGCGCGCGAGCACCGCCAGCACGGCGCGATCGGTCGCGAGCACCGCGTCGATGCGGCTGCCCAACCGGAGCAGGCGCAGGTCGAGCGCAAGCCACCATGCGTCGGTGCAGGGCTGGCGGCCGATCGCCTGCTGCAGCACCGGGATGGCCGCCTGCAGCCGGTCGCTGGCGATGGCGGCCGGGTCGAGCGACAGGAAGGAGCGGGCCGGGCCGGACCAGGCGCTGGGAAGGCGCATAGCTGGTTGTAGCGCGCAGAGCTTACGAAACCGTTTATGCCCGCGGCATGATGGGCGATGCCCGTCCGCTTTTTCCAACGCCGCTATCCCAGCGCGAACAGCGTCCTGCTCACCGGCCCGCGCCCGGTGCTGGTCGATACCGGCTTCGTCTCGGACGCCGACGAGTTGCTGGCCTGGCTCGACGCCGAGGCGACGCAGCCCGCAGCGATCGTCAACACGCATTTCCATACCGACCACGTCGGGGCGAACCTGGCGCTGCAAGCGCGGTTCGGCTGCGAGGTGGGCGCCAGCGCGGACGAGGCCGGGGCGGTCAACCGGCGCGAATCCGATGCGTGCGAGGCGCACTGGCTGCGGCAGCCGTTCACGCCCTACACGGTCGCGCGCGTGCTGGAAGACGGCGACGTGATCGACACCGGCAGCCGGCACTGGCGCGTGGTCGCGACGCCCGGCCATACTGCCGGACACCTGAGCCTATTCTGTCCGGAAGAGGGCATCGCCGTGCTCGGCGACGCGCTGCACCAGGCCGATATCGGCTGGCTCAGCCCGCGCGATCCGGCAGCACTCGAGCGCACCGGGGCGACGCTCGATCGGCTGGCCGGGCTGCAGCCGGCGATCGGCTATCCCGGGCACGGCACGGCGGTGACGGATCTGCCGGCGGCGGTGGCCCGCGGCCGCCGTCGCCTGGCCGCCTGGCAGCGCGACCCGCAGCAGATCGGCTGGCACGCCTGCAAGCGGATCTTCGCCCATGCGCTGATCCTGCGCGACGGGATCGCGGAGGCCGAGCTGGCGCCGTTCCTGCTGGAATGCCCCTGGTTCGCCGACCATGCCCGGCTGGTGTTCGGGTCGAGCCCTGAGGCGTTCGTCGCGCCGCTGATCCAGGAGATGGTGCGCGCCGATGCGGCGTTCTGGCGTGAGGGCCGGCTGGTCGCGCGGGCCGAGTATCGGATCGCTACTCGACCGCCTGCTTGAAGGGCGAGTATCCCTCGAGCTCAGTCATCTCCCGTTCCACCGCCCGGCGCTCCTGCTCGAGGAAGCCGGCGACGGCGTCCCGCAGGCCGGGATGGGCGATCCAGTGGGCGGAATAGGTTGGCTTGGGCAGGTAGCCGCGCTGGATCTTGTGCTCGCCCTGTGCCCCGGCCTCGACGCGCTTGAGCCCGTGGGCGATGGCGAACTCGATCGCGCGATAGTAGCAGAGCTCGAAGTGCAGGAACGGCCAATCGCCGCGGCAGCCCCAGTTGCGGCCGTAGAGCGCCTCGCCGCCCATCAGGTTCAGCGCGCCGGCCACGAGACGGCCCTCGTGCTCGGCCATCATGAGCACGACCTGGTCGCCGAGCCGCTCGGACAGCAGCGGGAAGAAGCTGCGGGTGAGGTACGCGCTGCCCCATTTGCGATCGACCGTCGAGGTATAGAATTTGTAGAACGCGTCCCAGTGCCGCTTCTCGATCGCCGCGCCCTGCAGCGTCAGGAAGGTCAGCCCGGCATCGTTGGCGTCGCGCCGCTCGCGCTTGATGCTCTTGCGCTTGCGCGAACTCAGCGCGGCGAGGAAGCCGTCGAAGTCGGCGTAGCCGTTGTTTTCCCAATGGAATTGCTTGCCCTGCCGCTGCAGCCAGCCGGCGCGGCCCAACGCCTCCCACTCCGGCTCGGTGCAGAACGTCGCGTGCACCGAGGAGAGGCCGAGCTCGCGGCACGCCTGGACCAGCGCCTGGCCCATGGCGGCGGACGGCACGCCGGGACGGGTGAGCAGGCGCGGCCCCGGCACCGGGCTGAACGGCACGGCGACCTGCAGCTTCGGATAGTAGTCGCCGCCGGCGCGCTCGAATGCGTGCGCCCAGCCGTGGTCGAAGACATACTCGCCGTAGCTGTGCGATTTGGCATACATCGGCGCCACCGCGACGACCCGGTCGCCCTCCTGCAACACCACGTGCTGCGGCATCCAGCCGGTGCGCTCGCTGGCCGAGCCGCTTTCCTCGAGCGCTGAGAGAAAGGCGTGGCTGACGAACGGATTGCCGCCGCCGCCCAGTGTGCCTGCGCAGGTGTCCCAATCGGCCGGCGCGATCTCGGCGATCCGCTGGTGCAGCGTGAGCGTGAAACTGGGCGACCCATCCGGCATGACGGTCGATATGGTGCGCTGCGGCGCTCTCGTGAACCTACGCCAGAACCTCAAACATTCCCTCGACCTCGACGGCGGCGTCGCCCGGCAGGGCCGGCACGCCGATCGTGCTGCGCGCGTGCCGCCCGGCCTCGCCGAACACCGCGACCGCCAGGTCCGACGCGCCGTTCATCACCAGCGCGTGCTGGGTGAAATCCGGGGCGGAGGCGACGAAGCCGCCGAGCCGCACCACGCGGCGCACGCGCCCGAGATCGCCGCCGCAAGCCGCCTTGAGGTGGGTCAGCACGTTGGTCAGGCAGATCCGTGCCGCGCGCTGCCCCTCCTCGAGGCTGACCCCCTGGCCGACCTTGCCGGTGACGGCGATCTTGCCGTCGATCGCCGGCACCTGGCCGGACACGATGACCAAGTTGCCGCTCACGACGTACGGCACGTAGTTCGCCATCGGCGGCATGGCCGTGGGCAGCTCGATCCCGAGTTCCGCCAACTTCGCCTCGATCGATCCGGTCATGGGTCCCCTATTCCCTACGAAACCAGCCGCAGATTCTGCCGACGGGCGCGATTCTGCGTCGGCAGGTCGAGCGGCAATAGCGGCAACGCCTCGGGCTGCGCCTCGGGGATCCCCTCCGGCACGTCGCAGCCGCCAAGATAATTCATCGCCAGGTTGCGGAACACGTAATCGAGCAGCGAGGTGGCGTGGCCGATGTCGGAGTCGCCCTCGACCGGACCGGCCGGCCCGAACCGCGTCAGCGTGAAGGCCTGCACGTACTCGGCCAGCGGCACGCCATGCTGCAGCCCCAGGCTGACCGCGGCGGCGACGCTGTCCATCATGTGCCGCACAGCCGCCCCCTCGCGCGGCAGGCTGACATGCAGCTCGCCCAGCGTACCGTCCGGATACTCCTCGGTGCGGACATAGACCCGGTGCCCGCCGACGGCCGCGCGCTGCGTATAGCCGCGGCGGCGGGCCGGCAGATCGCGGCGGCGCGGCGGCTGGGCCGGCACGGCGCCCAGCACCGGCCGCGGCGGCATGGCGTGCAGATAGGGCGCGACCGCGTCGTGCATCGATTGATGCGCCTGCAGGCTGGCGGGCGCGAGCAGCGTCTCGCCGGCCAGGATGCGGGCCAGCGCCGTCTCCGCGCTGATCCCGAGGGCTGCCAGCCGGCCCTGCGCGGCACGGGTGAGCCGGCCGTCGCCGTCCACGGCCGCAAAGGCGGGCGCGATGCCGCCGGTCTCGGCGCCGAGCAGCGCGTCGGCCGGGCCCGGCGCGGCGATCGCGGTGCTGGGCAGCGCGGCCGCGCCCCGGAGCGCCTGCTCGCGCACGCGGCGCGCCGCCTCGGTCAGCGCCGGCAGGGCGCGCAGCTTGGGCGGCTCGGGCCAGCTCGGCAGGCAGGACAGCAGGTCCGGCTGCTCGCCAGCCAGAGCGAGGTCGGCGGTGCCGCGCATCAGGGCGGCCAGCGTGGCGGCCAGGTCGCGCGCTTCGGGGCTCTCGTAGTCAATTCCCATGCGGGCGAGCAGGCCGTCGAGGTCGGTGAAGCCGATGGCAAAGCGCGGCGCGGCCGGGTCGCTGAGGCGGAGCGTGGTGGCGGCCGTGTTCACCGCGTCGACGAAGCCGGGCAGGTCGAAGCCGGTCTCGTCGCAGAACGCCGCCAGATTGAGCACGAAACCCGGCGGTGCATCGGCCTCGCGGGCGCCCCAAAGCGGCGCGGTCGGCGCGGCGCGGCGCGTCAGCAACAGCGCGTGCAGCTTGTCGGCGAGCGCCTCGTCGCCCTCGATCCGCGCCCGCGTGGCCAGCGGCCGGATCCAGCTATCGGCGGCGCGCGGCAGGCTGGCCTTGCCGTCGCCCGGCGCCAAGGCGGCGAACCCGGCCGCCGCCCGGTCGTCCCAACTGGCCGGGAGCGTCAACGGGCGTGGCGGCGCGTCGGGGTCGGCGCCCGCTTCGGTGTCGCGCATGCGCACGCCGCGCCAGATCCGAGTCGATCGCATGCGTCATGCTAAATCGGTTCTGCGGCGAGGGGAACCCGCAGGGATGGCGCAACCCGGCCGGCGCATTTATATGTCGCGCATGACAATCGGCACCCGCCTGTTCACCTGGTTATCCGGCCGCCCCGTCGGCACGGACGCGGCCGGCAACACCTATTATGAGGAGCGCCGGGCACGGCGCGGCGCCCGGGCGCGGCGCTGGGTGATGTATGTCGGCGCCGCGGAAGCCAGCCGCGTGACGGCCGAGTGGCATGGCTGGCTGCACTACATGACCGATCAGCCGATCCCGCTCTCGGCCCGCCGCTCCTGGCAGGTGCCGCACCAGCCGAACCTGACCGGCACGCCGGAAGCCTACCGGCCCCCGGGCCATGACTACCGGGGTGGCCATCGCGATCACGCGACCGGCGACTACGAGTCCTGGACCCCGGGCAGTTAGTCCGATGGCTGTGGCAAAGCGAAGCGTGGCCGAGATCGCGACCGGCGCCGTCGTCCTCCTGGTCGCGGCCGGGTTCCTTGCCTATGCGCTCGTCAACACCGGGCGCAGCGGCGGCAGCGGCGGGACTCGGCTGTCGGCGCAGTTCGACAATGTCGGCGGCGTGGCGGCCGGGTCGGACGTGCGCATGGCCGGCGTCAAGGTCGGCAGCGTGACGGCGCTACGGATCGATCCGCGCAGTTTCCAGGCGATCCTGGAGTTCAACATTCGCTCGGACTTGAAGCTGCCCACCGACAGCAGCGCGGTGATCTCGACAGGCGGGTTGCTCGGCGGGCAGTTCGTGACGCTCGCCCCGGGCGGGGCCAGCCAGAACCTGCAGGATGGCGGCACCATCACCATCACCCAGTCGGCGACCAACCTCGAGGATCTGCTGGGCAAGTTCATCTTCAACGTCGGCAGCCTGGCCGACGCGACGCAGAAATCGCTGCGGGAGAAGGAGGGCGCCCCGCCGTGAGCCCGGACGTCTGGCCCGGCGCCGATGGCAGCCCGATCTCGTGCCGGGAGAAGCTGCGCGTGCTGGCCGAGAACCATGACGAGGCGGCTCAAGTGCTGCAGGATGCGTTCGAGGACGCGGTACTGATGGGCGTCGACGAGGCGGCGATGCGCGAGATCATGGCGGATCTGGTCGCCGGGCTGCGCAGCCCGAAACGGGCGTGAGACGCGTCGCGCTCTGCGCGCTGCTGATCGCGACACCGGCGATCGCGACACCGGCGATCGCGACACCGGCGATCGCGCAGGAGGCCTGGGTAACAAAGGGCACGGCGGAGCTGATACTGCTCGACAAGATCCGCGCCCAGCCCAACCCCGTCGCGGTCAAGGTCGGCGACGCCACCACTTTCGGCTCGCTGACCATCCGCGTGCGTGGCTGCGTCGTTCGCCCGCCCGACCAGGCGGCCGACGCAGCCGCGTTCGTCGAGGTGTCCGACACGCGCGGCAAGACCGACGTGTTCCGCGGCTGGATCCTCGCCAGCGCGCCCGGCGTTTCGCAGATGGAGCATCCGGTCTACGACCTGAAGCTGGCCGGATGCCGGTGACGCTGCCGCCGCCGGCCGAAGCGGCGCTGCTGCTCGACATCGACGGCACCTTGCTCGAATTCGCGCCGACGCCCGAGAGCGTGGTCGTCCCGCCGAATTTGCAGGCGACGCTGCGCCGGTTGAAAGGCGCGCTCGGGGGGGCGCTGGCGGTGGTCAGCGGCCGCCCGATCGAGCAGATCGACGCGCTGCTCGGCGACGCGCCGCATGCGGTCGCAGGCGAGCACGGCGGCGCGTTGCGGCACGCGCCGGGCGAGCCGGTGCTGCGGCCGGATAGGCCGGGTCTCCCGCCCGGCTGGCTGGCGCAGGCGGACGCGCTCGCGGACGCGCACCCCGGTGCACTTGTCGAGCGCAAGCAGCGCGGCTTCGTGCTGCACTACCGCCTGGCGCCACAGGCCGGCCCGGCGCTGCGCGAGGGCGCGCTCGCGCTGATCGGCGGAGAGGCTGGGTTCCAGATGCTGGAGGCGGCGATGGCGTGGGAGGTGCGTCCGGTCGGCATCGACAAGGGCGTCGCGGTCCAGGCGCTGATGGCCCGGGCGCCGTTCGCCGGCAGGCGGCCCATCTTCATCGGCGACGACGTCACCGATGAAGATGGAATCCGTGCAGCTGAGGCGCTCGGCGGCACTGGACTGCTCGTGGCGCCGGCGTTCGGCAGCGTGGCCGCGGTGCGTGACTGGCTCGGGCGCAGCGGCGCCCTGTTCGAAACCGGAGAAGGCTGGGCCGCGCTGCGGTGAGCCATCACGCATGCGTGTTCTTTGAACCATCACTCGCGCCCCGTCTCGCAATACGTGAATTTTCGTTCATGTATTTCACTCAGCGAGACAAAATGCGCCGCACTTACCTGCTCACCGCCACATTGCTGGCCACCCTCGCCGCGCCAGCCGGCGCCGTCACCCTGGTCGGCCGCGCCGTGCTGCCGGCCGATACCTTCGCCCCCGGCCCGACCTCGGGCCAGTTCATCACCGGCGCGAACGGGATTTCGGTGCCGTTCGTCAACGCCCAGCCGGTGCAGGGCTTCTCCGGCGTGATCCCGGGCCCGCTGCCGGGCACGTTCGACTTCATCCTCGACAACGGCTTCGGCGCCAAGTCGAACTCGGCCGACTCGCTGCTGCGCGTGTTCTCGCTGCGCCCGGATTTCGGCACCGGCACGGTGACACCGGTCGACTACAAGACCGGCGCGCCCACCACCTTCAACGCCACCAACTACTACATCACGCTGGCCGACCCGAACGGGCTTTCCGGCTTCCGCACGATCGCCAACCAGGCCACCTACCCGAACGGCACCGGCACTATTCCGGTCGCGCCGGCGATCCAGAGCGGCAAGCTGCTGACCGGCTCGGATTACGACATCGAGGGCATCGCCCGGGCCCGCAACGGCACGTACTACTTCGGCGAGGAGTTCGGCCCCTTCGTCATCCACACCGACGCCAACGGCAACCTGCTGTCCACCCCGGTGCTGGCCCCCAACGTCAGCGGCGTCGGCAGCAACCCCTATATCCAGAGCGCCGACTACCCCACGCCCATCGCCGGCAGCGCGCTGCCGGCCAAGGGGACGGCGAACGCGCAGGTCTCGGGCGGCTTCGAGGGCTTCACGATCAGCCCCGACAAGTCGAAGATCTACACCCTGCTCGAGAAGTCGCTGCTCGGCGACCCGAACCAGCAAAGCCGCATCATCAACGTGTTCGACACCGCGACCGACACGTTCGAGACCAAGGCGCTGAAGTACCGCGTCGGCGACCCGTCGGGCGCCAACAACGGCATCAACCCGACCGCCAACTCGATCGGCGACATGGTCATGATCAACGATCACCAGATCCTGGTGCTCGAGCGCGACCAGAACCAAGGCGCCGCCTCGCGCTTCAAGCGGGTCTACCTGATCGACCTGAACCAGCTCGACGCCGACGGCTTCGTCAGCAAGACGCTCGTCGCCGACCTGCTCAACATCGCCGACCCGCGCGGCCTCGGCGGCAACGGCACCACCAACGGCATCTTCACCTTCCCGTTCATCACCATCGAGGACATCATCCCGATCGACGCAAACACCATCCTGATCGCCAACGACAACAACTACCCGTTCAGCTCCGGCCGCACCCCGGGCGTGGTCGACAACAACGAGATCGCGCTGATCCGCCTCGACCAAAGCCTGACACTCGACCCCTCGCTGGTGCTCTCGGTCACGGTGCCGGAGCCGGCGAGCCTCGGGCTGCTCGCGATCGGCACCCTGCTGGCGACCCGGCGCCGGCTCAGGTCGGCGCCGGCCCGACGTGTCGGCTGAAGGCGGGGCGGGCGAGCAGGCGGTCATACCACGCGCGTAAGCGGGGCAGCTCCGGCCTCTCGATCCCCTCGAAGCTGAACCAGCGGTGCGCGTGCACCGCGATGGCGAAATCGGCGAGGGTCAACTCGGGGCCGGCCACATAATCGTGGTCGGCCAACTGGCCGTCCAGGAGGGCGTAGAGCTGGGCCAGCCGGGCGGCGCTGGCGTGGATCGCGGCCCAGTCGCGCTGCTCCGGCGAGGTGCGGATCAGCCCCCAGAACACCGGCGTCATCGGCGGTCCCAGCGTCGTCTGCTGCCAGTCCATCCAGCGGTCGACATTGGCGCGGGCGCGCAGGTCGCGCGGCCAGAACCGGTGCCCCGCCTCGTGCGACGCGGCCAGGTAGCGCAGGATGACGTTGCTCTCCCAGAGCGAGAACTCGTCCTCGACCAGGGTCGGCACGAAGCCATTCGGATTGATCGTGCGGTATGCGTCGGTTTCGTTGCCGCCGAACTTGCCGCCCACGTCGCGCCGCTCGTACGGCAGGCCCATCTCCTCGAGCAGCCAGATCACCTTCATGACGTTGCTCGAATTGGCCCGGCCGAGCAGTTGACGCATGTGGAACCCTCCCCTGTCTGCGCGCCACAGTACGCACATTGAAGCCGGCGGCAAAGCGCTTCATACCCGCGTCATGACGCTCCTCTCCCCCCGCCCGGCCGCCCTCGTCGCGACGCTCGCGTCGGCCACGGCGCTCGCCGGCGCCGTCGCTTCGGAGCGGCTGCTGGGGCTCGTGCCCTGCGCGCTGTGCCTGTGGGAGCGGTGGCCCTACCGGGTCGCCATCGGGCTCGGGCTGCTGACGCTGCTGCTGCCGCGGCGGGTGCTGCTGGCAGCTTTGGCTGTCGTTCTGGCCGTGGGCTTCGGGCTCGGCGTCGTGCATGTGGGCGTCGAGCATGGCTGGTGGCCGAGCCCGCTGCCGGAATGTGCCGCCCCGGATCTCGGCGGCGGCACGATGTCCGAGCGCCTGGCCCGGATGCCGATGTTCCCGTCCAAGCCGTGCGACGAGCCGACCTACCTGATCGCCGGGCTGCCGCTCAGCATGGCGGCGATGAACATGCTGCTCGCCCTGGCGCTGTCGGTGTTCCTCGCCATCTCTGCGGCAATGCAAAGGAGCCAGACATGAGCGACAACGTCCAGGTCATCGAGAAGCCCGCCCTGCCCGGCGACCCGAGCGAGGCGGAGATGGTCGAGCGGTTCATCCGCGTCGATCACGCCGGCGAATACGGCGCGGCGCGGATCTATGAGGGTCAGCTCGCCATCCTCGGCCGCGGCGAGAAGGGCGACATCATCCGCCATATGAAGGCGCAGGAGGATGTGCATCTGCAGACGTTCAAGGGGCTGATCGGCGAGCGCCGGGTCCGCCCCACGGCGTTGCTGCCGTTCTGGCACGTGGCCGGCTACGCGCTGGGCGCCGTGACCGCGGCGATGGGGACCCGCGCCGCGATGGCGTGCACGGTTGCCGTCGAGGAAGCCATCGACGAGCACTACGCCGCCCAGGCCGCCGCCCTGAGCGACGCCGAAATCGGCTTGCGCTCCACGATCGAGCGTTTCCGCACCGAGGAACTCGAGCACCGCGACATTGGTCTCGAGCACGAGGCCGAGCTGGCCCCGGGCTACCGACTGATGGCCGCCGTGATCAAGGCCGGCTGCAAAGTCGCCATCGCGGTCAGCGAACGGGTCTGAACGAAGCGGACAAAAAAGCCCCCGGGGATTGCTCTCCGGGGGCTGCCGACTGCCGTTTTGGCTGACGCCTTTTGGCGCCTCAATTGCTGCTGTTGCGCACCCCGAAGAGCTGCAGCATCAGCATGAACAGGTTGATGAAGTTCAGATACAGGCTCAGCGCATCGTAAACGCTGCGCACCGCGGCTCCATCGGTCCCCTGTGCATAGGCATGTTGGACGTAGTCGCCCTTGATCCGCTGCGTGTCGTAGGCCGTGAGGCCGACGAACACCAGCACGCCGATGACGCTGATCGCGAACTGCAGTCCCGAGCTACCGATGAACATGTTGACCAGGCTCGCAATCACGACGCCGATCAAGCCCATGATCAGAAAGCTGCCGAAGCGGGTCAGGTCCGTTTTCGTGGTGTAGCCGTAGATGCTCATTGCGCCGAACGTGCCGGCGGTGACGAAAAACACGCGCGCGATGCTGCCGCCGGCGTAAACCAGGAAGATGTTCGCCAGCGACGCGCCCATCGTCGCCGCGAAGGCCCAGAACAAAGCCTGCGTCGCCGGCCGCGACAGGCGGTTGACGCCGAAACTCAGCACCATGACGAACACCAGCGGCGCGAACATCGCCGCATAGCCCAGCAGCGTCGGCTGCACGGCGGTGCCGCGGGGAGTCTGCACGACCTGGTAGAACAAATTGATCAGCGAGGTGTTGGCGACACCGTAGGCGACCGCGCCCGTCAACAGCAGGCCGGACGCCATCCAGTTGTACACGCGCAACATGTAGCCGCGTAGGCCGGCGTCGATTACCGCGCCGTCCGCGGCCGTGCCGGGCACATATGCCCGAGAGTCGGGGACGAAAGCCATGGTCCGTGGATCCTCATCGAGGGCGGGATGCCCTTCGTGGGGTATGTTGGTCACAACCTACTCACGATCAAGCGAAATCGAGAGCTTCTCGCGCGCTGAGACTCCTCGCCTCGTTCGCTTCGGTGCATTAGTCATTACGCAGGAACGGAGCCGGCCGAGCCCGCAGCGCCGAGGCCGTGCCGGCATAGCCGAACAGCAGCATCAGCGCCGTGCAGCCGACCAAAGTCAGCCCCAGCACGCCCGGCAGGAACACCCAGTCCGAGCGCATCACGAAATGCACCACGCCCCAGCTCGCCAGCGTGCCCACCAGCGCGGCCAGCACGCCCGCCCAGAGGCCGATCGCGCCGAACTCCACCAGCCAGGCGCCGCGGATCTGCCGCCTCGTCGCCCCCAGCGTCTTCAGCACGATCGCCTCGGCCATCCGCCGGCGCTGCCCCGCCGCGACCGCGCCCGCCAACACCAGCGCGCCCGACGCCAGCGTCACCGACCCGGTCGCTGCCAGTGCCGTCGCGATCTTGCCCACTAGGTCGGCCACCGCGCCCAGCACGTCGGCGACGCGGATGCCGGAGACGTTCGGCAACCCGTCCGTCACCGCGCGCAGGATCGCGCCCTCGTCGGCCGCAACCGCACGGACCGTCGCGATATGCGTGTGCGGCGCGTGCTCGAGCAGCCCAGGCGAGGCGACAAGAGTAAAATTGATGCCCAGCGTGCGCCAGGCGATCTCGCGCAGGCTCGCCACCTTGAGATCGATATCGCGCCCGAGCACGTTGACCCGGATCACGCTGCCCAGATGCACGCCCCAGCCCCGCGCCAGGTTGGCGTCGAACGAGACCAGCGGCGGCCCGGCGTAGTCGGCCGGCCACCAATCGCCCGCGACCAGGCGCGAGCCCTCCGGCACCGCCTTGCTGTAGGTCAGCCCACGGTCCCCGCGCAGCGCCCACTGCGTCTCGGGCGTCGCCTTGACCTCCTCGGCCGGCACGCCGTCGACGCTGACGATGCGCGCGCGCAGGCTCGGCACCTCGTCGACATTCTCCACCCCCGGCTGGGCGGCGAGGATCTGCCGGAACCGGTCCATCTCGTCGTTCTGGATGTCGATGAAGAAGAAGCTCGGCGCCACCGCCGGCACCTGGTCGAGCACCTGGGCGCGGATATTGGCCTGGATCAGCGCCACCGCCGCCAGCGTCGACAGGCCCAGGCCGAGCGACACGAGCATCAGCCCGGTCGACGAACCCGGCCGGTGCAAGTTGGCGATGCCGAGCCGTGCCCAGGCCGCGCGGGGTGCGGGCACACGACGCGAGGCGGCGGTCAGCGCCAGGCCGCCGAGCCAGAATAGCAGCAGTGTCGCCAGCGACGCCGCGCAGAACCAGGCGGCAAAGCCGCGCTCCGGCGACGTCGCCACCACCAGCCCGGCCAGCGCCAAGCCAAGCCCGGCGTTGAGCAGCAGCAGGGTCGGCAGCCCGCGCAGCCGGGTCGGCAGCACCGCGTCGCGGAACAAGGCCGCACCCGGCACCTGGGCGGCGCGCGCCAACGGCCAGAGCGCGAACACGCATGCCGTCAGCACGCCATACAACCCGGCCAACAGCAACGGCGCCGGATACAGCCCCATGCGCGGTGGCACCGGCAATGCGTCGCCGAACGCCGCGACCCCGGCCCAGGTCAGCGCCGCGCCGCCCACTACGCCCACTACGATCCCCGCCGCGGCCAGCACCATCACTTGTATAAGGTACGTCGCGAAGATCGTGCCCGCGCTCGCACCCAGGCACCGCAGCGTGGCGATGCTGCGCGCCCGCGCCTCGAGCCAGGCGCGCACCCCTGTGGCGACGCCGATGCCGCCGACCAGCAGCGCCGTCAGCCCCACCAGCGTCAGGAACAGCGCAGTCTGGTCGACCAGGCGGCCGATGCCAGGGGCAGCCTCGCCCGCCTGGCGGATGCGCCAGCCGGTGTTGGGGAATTGCGTGCGGATGGCCTCGGCGGTGGCGGCCGGGTCGGCGCCCGGCGGTAGCACGGCGCGCAAATCGTAGTTGAGCAGGCTGCCCGGCTGCACCAGCCCGGTGGCCGGCAGCGCCGCCATGGGCAGCATCACCCGCGGCCCGAAGATGGCCGGGCCGGCGATCCGGTCGGGCTCGCGCTGCAACGCGCCGCGCACGACGAAGTGGCCCTGCCCCAGCCGGATCGTCGCCCCCTTGGCGATGCCAAGCCGTTCGAGCACCACCGGGTCGGCGACCAGCCCGTCATCGGCCAGCGCCGCCGCCAGCGTGCCGCCCTGAACCTCGGCCTGGCCGACCAGCGGATAGGCGGGATCGACCGCCTTCAGCTCGACCAGCGAACGCTCGCCGTTCTCGGCGATCGCCATCGAGCGCATGGTCACGACGTCGGAAATGCGGGCGCCGCGCGCGCGCAGGAAGTCGCGCAACGCGTCCGGCAGCGCCTGCGCGCCCCCGGCGATCTCGAGGTCGCCGCCCAGGATACGCCGCCCTTCGGTGGCCAGGCCCTGCTCGATTCCCGCCCGCAGGCTGCCCACCGCGGCGATCGCGGCGACGCCGAGTGCCAGGCACGCCAGCACGATGCGCAGGCCGCGCACCCCGGTCCGCAGCTCGCGCCGGGCAAAACGCAGCGCGATCACTGATTGGGCGATCATTCAGAGACGGCCCGGCCGTCGACGATCCGCACCGTCCGCCCGCAGCGCGCGGCGAGCGCCGGGTCGTGGGTGATGAGCAGCAGCGTGGTGCCGAACTCGGCCTGCATGCCGAACAGCAGGTCCATCACCGCCGTCCCGGTCGCGTGGTCGAGGTTGCCGGTCGGCTCGTCGGCCAGCAGCAGGCGCGGCCGCGGCGCGAAGGCGCGGGCCAGCGCCACCCGTTGCTGCTCGCCGCCGGAGAGCTGCCCGGGCAGATGCGTCAGCCGGTGCCCGAGCCCGACCGCCTCGAGCCCCGCCCGCGCGCGCTGCTCGGCGTCGGCCACTCCGGCAAGCTCGAGCGGCACCGCGACGTTCTCCAGCGCGGTCATCGCCGGGATCAGGTGGAACGCCTGGAACACGATCCCGACCGTCTGCCGCCGGAACCGGGCCAGCGCATCCTCGCCCATCCCGGTCAGCGTCTGGCCAGCCACCTCGACCGTGCCGCTGCTGGCCTGCTCCAGCCCGGCCAGCACCATCAGCAAACTCGTCTTGCCCGACCCCGACGGCCCGACGATGCCGATCGCCTCGCCCGCCCCCACATCGAGGTCGACCCCGGAGAGGATGTTGACCGGTCCGGCCGCGGAAGGCACCGTCAGGCGGACATCGCGCATCCTCACTAATCGTGACGGGGCCGACGCTGGCGGGATAGGCTGGGAGACGACGCTCATGTACATGATCGCCCCATATGGCAAGCTGCGCGCCCTGACCAACGTGGCTTTGTTCCTGTGCGCGGTATTGTGTGCTGCGACCGCGAACGCCCGGCCGGTCCGGATCCTGGTCCTCGGCGACAGCCTCACCGCCGGCTACGGCCTCGCCCAGGCCGACGGGTTCCAGGCGCAGATGACGGCCGCGCTGAAGGCGAGGGGCCACGACGTGACGCTGGTCGACGCCGCCGTCTCGGGCGACACCACCGCGGGCGGGCGGGCGCGACTCGACTGGGCGCTGGCGGACGGCGCCGATGCCGCCCTGGTGGAGCTCGGCGCCAATGACGGCCTGCGCGCGCTCGGCGCCGGGCAGATGCAGACCAACCTCGCCGCTATCCTCGACGTGCTGGCCGCCAAGCACCTGCCGGTGCTGCTGTCCGGCATGCTCGCCCCGCCCAATCTGGGCCGCGATTACGGCGAGGCGTTCAAGGCGGTGTTCACCCGGCTCGGGCAGCGGCCCGGGATCATGTTCGACCCGTTCTTTCTCGAGGGCGTCGCCGGCGATCCGAAGCTGAACCAGGCCGACGGCATCCATCCCAATCCGCAGGGCGTGAAGATCATCGTCGCCCGCCTGCTGCCAGCCGTGGAAAAGCTGATCGCGGAGGTCCAGCCGTGAGGCTGTTCGTCGCCCTCGACCTGCCGCCCTCGCTGCGCACGCGGCTGTCGTGGATGTCGGGCGGGCTGCCCGGCGCGCGGTGGGTGCCGCCGGAGAACTACCACGTCACGCTGCGCTTCCTCGGCGAGCTGCCGGGCTGGCGGGCGGAGGAGGTGGACCATGCGCTGGCCGGATTGCGGGCGCCGGGCTTCGAGCTGGAGCTGGCGGGCGTGGGGACGCACGCCAAGGGCGGCAAGGTGACCGCGCTGTGGATCGGCGTGGCCCGCAATCCGGCGCTGGAGCACCTGCAAGCCAAGGTCGAGACCGCCATGCAGCGCGCCGGCCTGGAGCCGGAGCGGCGCCGCTTCAATCCGCACGTCACGCTGGCGCGGATGGATGGCGTGCCGGAGGGCAAGATCGCCGCCTGGGTGCAGGGCCACAACCTGTTCCGCAGCGACCCGGTGCCGGTCGAACACTTCACGCTGTTCCGCTCCCGCCTGGGCAAGGAGCAGGCGGTGTATGACGCCGAGGTCGAATATCCCCTGCATTCCTATGCCGGCGCCGGATCCGTTTGAGGCGCTGATCGCCGAGGCCAGGGCCTGCACGCGATGCCTGGACCTGCCGCTCGGCCCGCGTCCGATCGTGCAGGGCTCGGCCGCCTCCCGACTGGTGATCGCGAGCCAGGCGCCCGGCAGCATCGCCCATGCGAGCGGCGTGCCGTTCCAGGACCCCAGCGGATATCGCTTGCGCGACTGGCTCGGCCTCGACGAGACGGCGTTCTACGACCCGGCGCTCGTCGCCATCGTGCCGATGGGCTTCTGCTACCCCGGCCGCCTGCCGCAAGGCGGCGACCGCCCGCCCCACAAGGCCTGCGCGCCGTTCTGGCGGCACCGCCTGTTGAGCGCCATGCCCGCTGCCCGGCTGATCCTGTTGGTCGGCGGCTACTCGCAGGCCGACGCGCTCGGCCCCGGCCGCATGACCGACCGCGTCCGCGCCTTCCGCGACCACCTGCCGCGCTACTTCCCGCTGCCGCACCCAAGCTGGCGCACCGGCATCTGGGAACGCCGCCACCCCTGGTTCACCGAGGAGGTGTTGCCGGCGCTGAAGCAGGAGGTTCAGCGGGCGCTGGCGTAACCATGACGGACCTACTTGGCCTGCCGCCGGTTCTGGTAGATGCGCAACTGCGCCACCGCCGCCTCGAGCAGCGGCGTCGCGATCCCGAGGTGGCGCGCCCGGTCGAGCAGGTCGCCGAGAATGTGGTCGACCTCGACCGGGCCGCCGTTCTGCAGGTCACGGTACATCGAAGAGGCGAAGCCGGAGCCCTTCTGCGGGCGCCGGACTTGCCCTCTACCGGATCCTGGGTTGCGATGCTGAAATCAGGCTGTTCGGCATCCCCGGACCCCGGTCGTCCGTTCAGTCCGCAAGACCGAGTTCGCGCCTGATATGGGCAAACTTTTCCGGGTTCGCGAGCCTGCCATCCGCCATCATGGGTCGCCGCACGATTTGTCCAAACCTGCACGCTAAGCCGCTCGGGGCATGAACGTAGGGCGAACATCGTTCAGCGGACGGAAGCTTGAGGCCGGTTCGGTGCCCGCCCAGACGTAATTACCGGTCAAAGCGATGTGTTCCCAGCCAACGGGGCGACGTGGGGCAGGAGGTCATCGGGGACGCTGACCCCTTGACCCGCAGATTCTGGACGGCGCGCTCCAGGTAGACGGTATTCCAGTGGACGATGGCCGCGGTGATCAGGCTCAGGCCCGATGCGCGGAAGCTCTGGTTCTCGAGCGTGCGGTCGCGGATTCCGCCCTGCCTGTGGAAGAATACCGCACGCCGCAGCGAATTGCTGGCCTCGCCCTTGTTGAGGCCAGCATGGCTGCGCTGCCGTAGGTCGGGATCGGACAGCCATTGCAGGGTGAATAATGTGCGCTCGATCCGTCCCACAGCGCGCAGGGCGCGTGAGAGCGCATTGCCCGGTCCTGCTGCCGCCAGCTTGCGCAGAATGACGGAAGGCACCGTTCCGCCTGTCTCGATTGAGGCTTTCAAGCGGACGAGTTCGGACCATTGACCGGTGATGGCGGCCATCTCGACGGCATCACCGATGAGCGGTTCCAGCAGCGGATACGTTCCGGGCTTTTCGACGGTATACAGCTTGCGATCTTTCAAATCCTTGATGCGCGGCGCAAAGCGATAGCCCAGCAAATGGCACAGGCCAAAGACGTGGTCCGTCGCGCCGGCGGTGTCGGTGTAGTGCTCGGCGATCCGCAAATCGGTCTGATGGGCGTGGTGGTGAAGGCCGTCGAGAACGTAAGGGGCCTCGCTCTGCGTGGCGGTGATAACGCGGGTGAAGAACGGCCCGAACCGGCCGGACACGTGGGTGTAGAGGACGCCCCCGGGATTGATGCCGTATTTTGCGTTGACGTTGCCCGCGCCTGCTGCGCGGCCGCCGGTGCGGAAGTACTGGCCATCGGACGAGGAGGTCGTCCCGTCATCCCTGATCGCGGCTCGCGCGGCAACGTAGTTGTCGTCGCTGACGTGCCACTGCGCTACGTTGACCAGGTGATGATAGGTCAGGCCGCGGGATGCGTCGGCCATGCGTGACAGGCCGAGATTGGTGCCGTCGGCCAGGACAGCGGCGAGCAGGGCCGGTTTGTCGGCCGCCGGATTACCCGTCCGCAGATGCGTGAAGCGGTCGGCAAAGCCGGTCCATCGATCCACGTCCGCGAGCACCTCTGTGATGCGCACCCTCGGCAGAAGCCCCTCCAGCCGGGCGGCCAACACGCGCGCAGCGTCCGGCGTGACCGGCTTGGTTCGGGCTATATACAGTTTGCCCTCTTCAATCTCGACACCGTCCAACTCTTGCGTGCTGCACGGCTGGCAACGCAGGTCAGTCGCTCGTGCAGCAACGCGGCGCGCGCGGCCACGTAGCGGGCCGGATCGGCTTCGCCACCAATGCCCACAGCTTCGGCCTGGCTGCCGCCCGGCAGGAGATACTCCTCAAAGGCCCGGTAATCGCGGCTGCCGGCCACCCAGATATCAGCACCGCGTAGCTGGTCTCGCAGGGCGGCCAGCACCGCCGTCTCGTAGACATGAGGCGCTGGAAGCATGATGTTCATGCGCCTTAACTGATCCAACATCGCGCGCACGATCGGCTCGCCGCGATCCGTGGCCCATGCCGCATCGGTACGGACGCGCAGGCACTCCCGCCATGCAGGAAGGCCGAAGCGCTGAAGGCCGAGGATAGCCTGGAGTTCGACCGCGTGCTCCCGGCGCGTTTGATCGCGGCCCGCATACTCAGCGAAGGCGCTCAGGCTCACTCCCAGCTGCTTGGCCACGAAGGCAACGAGCTGCTCCGGCGGGTGCTCGCTCGGCCCAAGACCTTGACCGGGATGG
>JAABUZ0100001478.1_pt1 | contig 44571 bp, 45 predicted proteins | sample 5562091 | NCBI WGS metagenome assembly JAABUZ01 (sample SAMN12813069, study PRJNA571459) | rock metagenome | isolation source: Antarctica rocks | place: Antarctica: Victoria Land, Linnaeus Terrace sud | collected 2015-12-21
GCAGAGAAGAAGGGGCCTTCTTTATTATCACCTCAGGATGGATTGTCAACGGACTCCAAATCAGAGAAATGGATGACGGAGTGCCTTTATAAGCAGTTCGGCAAAATACCCGATTCTGCCATTCTTGTGGCTCCTTTGCTTAGGCGCAGAGCCTCGGATTCGTTCACAGTTCTTGACGATACAGACGACAGAACAGCTGGCCTCCAGCGGCCCCCTCTTCGTTCACACTCTCCAGTACCAGCCTATGAGATACCCGAGCGATAATAGCACAGGAGATCTCATGCGTGCCCACTCTCCTCGCACACATGACTTTGTCTGAACCGCATGCAAGGCTTGTCGTTCAACAACGGAACAACTCGCATCCTGACCTTTCTTCACAACTGGCTGACGTATTGCCCTCACTATCTTCGGAATAGGGGCCTGGAAATCTGCAGGACGACTGGCGCTCGTTTGATGTTTTCCCTATCATGTTCAATGATGTCCCAAGATGAACCCGGTGTGACTCACTAATTCTCCGGACGGAGGCCAATTGATCTCCTCTGTCGATTTATATGTATGATATTTATCGTTATGCTGGATGATTATGTGTACCTTTGACTCTGTCATCCACGCCAGCTCATTCGCTTTCTTGAACACATTTTTCTTTCGTTTGCGGAACTTTTCTCGAAGTCGTCGTTCATTCGTCACTCTTGTCATCTTTAAATGATGCTTTGAGAAGCTGTCAAAGCCGTTAATACTTAATTCCTGTCCAGTTCGTATTGCGTGTCAGAGACAAAGTCTCATGAAATAATTGCGAGGGACTGAATCAAGATGTTCGAAATCAGCTGCGTTATTAAACGGCGAACGAAATGGCAGCATCCACAGCTGGCGACGTCGAAAATTGACGGCATCCAGATTTGGTAGCGACAACGCTCTCTCGATTCAGCCTCTCACCATATTCGGGATGCTCATGAGAGCATTCATTAATGAAGTCTCATGATATCGTTTCTTCGCGTTGCTTTTGGATGCTCTAAATCGAACAGTCAGGTCTGATTACCCCTCCGGTGTCTTACAAACATAATTTTGCCTAAGAAATCCTATTCTCTCAGCAAACTATGTAAAGTATTCTCAACTGCATCCACATTACCAGAACATGATGCGGAGGTCACAGAATTGGATTCCATTATTCTTCTCCCAGAGCTCCAGAATAGACTCCCAGATGGGCCGGAACTGGATACTACTGAGGGTATAAAAGCCGTGAGATATGTTGATCAACGCATTAAATATTTGACGACTTGAGACAGAACTAGATCACAATGTCGTTCCGCGACGTCCTAAAGACTTCTCTTATCTCTCTTCTATGCTTTTATCTAGCCCTTACACATGGATACGCTCTACCAACAGCCAAAAACAGTTCATCTCTTTTGACAAGAGATTATGGTTTAATGACTTGGACAGATGCAGGAGTAGAAATCGACGTCTACCCTGAACCGAATTGCGCAGGCGATAAGTTTCAAATAGCAGGCGCAAGTCTTACTTATGTAATGGATTACTATCTTGGGGGTAAGAACGAACCTTCAAATTTCCGATCCTTCGAAATATCCCGGGCTTTAAAGGACCAAGAGAAGCTGGACCTCAATAAATTTGGTCAAGGTCCGGATGATACTAAGGCCTGGAGTTGTGGGATTTTTGTGGCGCGCTTCATGGTCGGAATGGATAAAGGTTGTTACAACATTCCGGGGGATGAGTCACCTACTTGTCTTCAATTGTGGCAATCCTAAGGGCTTTTAGGCTTTGGGCCATTAGGGAGCAGTTGTTTTCGAAGGCGAACGTATTTTGAAAGGTCTAAATAGCAAACATATTAGCTTTGACAATAATTAGGATGCCAGACAGCCAAAGGGATTGTTTTGACAAGCTTTTGAAGGCCTGTGAGCCTCCCTTTCACGGGTGAGAGAGCTTGCTCCCATCCCTCATGGTTGATGTTCATTTCAGCGGTATCGTGGGAGAATCTGGCGAAAGTACGTGAAGTATCCCTTTGGATCCGGCAACCCTTACAGTCAGATGACTGAAAGGCTGAAATGGCTCTGGAAGACCGAAGACTAGGCCAAAGCGAGGATTTCTTTGTATACAAACTCCAGGACCTCGCTGTGAATCTGCCGACAAACAAAGAGAAGTTTGATTCCGTCGTTGCGTGGCCAGCGCGAGGTATTGTCAGGGAGGAACACGAATCGCCTTTCTCAGTTCCGCCGGGAGTTCGAAAATCAATGATCTGGACGTCACCATCAGAAGACAAATGCAATGCTCTCGATGTAACATGCCTCGTTCCTGAGAAAGGGTACGCAGTCCCAGCGGGCAGAGCCCCACAAGGCGGTGTCAGGAGGCTATTTGCTCTTTCCATTAGTAAGCAGGAAGGGTTCTTCATGAGAGCTAATGCAATCCCATCAAGCGACCGCAAACGAAGTGGAAGCTGACATGAATGGAGAACTCCTTCGGGAAGAAGAAGCTCCACTCATTCAAGATGTCAGAATTACAGACGCCGGAAAGGCAGAGCCACAAGAGCCGACCTTGAACTTATCACCCTTCAATGAAGATGGAAGCATTCGAGCAGATGATTCCTGGCTTAACGGTGGCTTGAGAAGTTCCAAGAAGAAAAAAGACAAGAAGATGACCTGGTCAGACGATTAGAAACCTCGGTTTGGACGGTGGATATATAGTGGATGATCAGCATCTCTGAGGTCAAAGTTCAAGGCAGAACTTGAAGACGAGCTTGTTTTGTTCAGAGAAATACGATAGTTATGCAAAGAATCACGGGATCCTCATTGAGCTCAAGCCCTCTGTAGGCTCGTCGTAGTCCTTACCGCCGCCGCCCTCGATCTTCAAACTAAGTCCAACCGGCGTCCCCTGCATTTTCGCCGGTCGCAGCTTCTCTGTAACCTTGGCTTTAACGACGCAAGCATACTTCTCCTCCTAATCCGCTATGAAGGCTTCTGCCTGTGCCAATGTTCCAAAACGCTTGGCAGGCGCCCGAAAAGTGCACCACCTCTGGCTTCGCACTTCCGCTGTCCATGAGTTAGAAGGACTACCTGTGTCGAAATGGGATGCTTAAACCTATTTGGGACTAGTTGGGTCATGTGATCCACCTGTATTCAGGCGAATCTTTCGCTCCATAGAACGAGCACACTTACACGACTTCGCTGTTTCAACAACCTGTGAACAGATTCCGGGACTTACGGCGAGACTGGCTAGACGCCCATCGAGCTTCCTGTCCGGCTTCCGTCAAGAGGGTGATGAAAATGTCAATGGCACTCAAGGTAACAGCTGAAGGATGATGGGCGTGATCAGCACATTGAATAATATGGAATAGGCGGGGTTTAATGCTCTTAGAATACATGTTACACTGAAGAAACTCTACGCCTCATCTTTCGCTCTGGAGACCCAGTCCGCTTCCGCTTCCTATTTGGTGATATTTCCTGCATCACTCTTTCTTCATGTATACCGTTACCTTGAAGTCCACACTGAGTCATTGCTGCCCGCTCAAAATCAATGAGCATCACCCGCTGCGCTTCTCGATTCCATAGTAGATTCGGTGGCCGTACATCCATCTGATCGACTCCTGCCCGTCGCACCTCAGTCACCGTTCGCTTGATCTCTTTTTGAAGTTCTGATGAGTCTTTCATGCTTTCGTCCTCATCAGCAAGGTTGCCCCCCCAAGACATCAAAAGCATATGCAGTATCCGGACCCCAACATCGAGATAATACCACTCAGTAAGGTCAATATTCCCTAGGCATACCGGTACCACCGCCCCTTGGAGCGTCGCCAGCCGCCGGTACACATCCCCCTCATGTCGTAGGTCGGGCACGAAAGCTTGCACCGTTCCTTTACCCACGAAGACATAGCCGTGCGACGCCAACGTCACTTTGAACAAAGCGCCTCTCGCTCCTTGCAGGCCTAACGGATCGCAATTGTGGTCGAGATCCTCAGTGAGCTGCTTCTGAACGAGATCCAGGAACTTTGATTGATCGACCGCATGCTTCTGGCCACGTCTAGCATGCAGCGACGCATTGGGACAGTTTTTGTCTAGCGGAGATCCTCGTACAATGCCCAACAAGCATCTTTGCGTACAGTACTGCCGCTGCGTGCCGCGGCTGCTGCTTGCTTGATTGCTGCTGTTCCGACCCCCATATTTCCGTTGATCGCCGGACTTCCCCCGCCTCTCCCTCGAACTGCTCGCACTTGGTCCAGTTGGGCTGTTTGGTCCGTCGGGATCGTCCTGCTCGTCATCAAAGTTTTTGAGCAGATCACCTGGTTTGCACTTTGATCTCAGGTCGTACTCGCTGGTAACTGGAACCTTTCTTCCCCCTTTGTACAGTGGCGACTTCCGTGCACGCTTCTTCCCCGCTGCAAGTTTTCTTTCACTTGCGGGCGTTTGCAGAAAAACGGTTTCAAGACTAGTAACAGGATGTTTCTCCAATTGTTTTTTCGCATCCTTTCGCCTTGCATGATCCCTCCGTTCTGATTTGAATGCCATTAAACACAGGCCGAGGACCTGGCAGATGGCCGTTTGCGAGTATGGGAAGTCAGATCCATCGTCGTTGGCCTCGTCAGCCGGGACGGTTACGTAGTAAAGTAGCGTGGTGGGGTCCTTCCAGTCGATGTGAAGGAAAATAAACGCCTCTCCGGTCGTAATGTAGCTGTATTCAAGCCCGTTCTCAATCATGTAATGAAAGGTCTGCGTCGCCACGGCCACAGCCACCTTGTCCGCGTTGTATTTCAGCCTATCTGTGACAACCTCGGCCTTTGCCGCCTGCTCGGGCGTTCTCTCTTCTCCAGACTGCTCGGCGTTTTCTCCGGCTTCGTCAGTAGGGATAGGAGGTGGGATGTCGATTCGATCGATGACCTCCTTCTTTAAATCCATTTCCCGAAATCCTATAAGGTTGCCGATAGAGAGTTTGTGAGGCGGTTTGTATTCAACAACGAATAATAATTGGCGTTCGCCACCTATGTTTTTGTAAATACAGTACTGGTCCGCCCGCGTTCGCACCGGCCCAGGATTGGAGCCGGGTTCGAGGTTGGATGAACTGAATGGCTGTGCGGTTGGTGGAGGGGTTCGTGGGGGTTGGATGTGCAGACGCTCCTGAACCTCCTCTGCCACCTCGCTGAGGGAGTTGGGGTCGTTTTCGAAAATAATCCCTTGTCCGAGCTCAAACTCGTTGAGATCTTGCACGATCTCAGATAGACGATTGATGATGTCGGCGACTTGGACCTCTATGGCGGACTTTTCATAGGTTCGGAGGCTTGCTTCGTTGGCAATTCGGATGTTGCAGTGGAGTCGACCTTGGTCCTCGATGCTAAGGATTGGGCTGAAGAGTCGCGGAGCTGGTTGTCCTTCTGGGTGGAAGATGTCACAGGCTTTCGAAAACACCTCATCTTGTTTTTCAGAGAAATATTCCCACTCTCTCAAGTTTTTCGGGTAGTATTTCTTCCCAGGGTTCGTAGGGCCTTTGGTCGTCCAGCTCTTGTTGGTCTCGACGCGTAGTGGCTTATGAAGATGTTCATGGCAAGCTTGTAGAAATTCGTTGAATGTGGTCTTTTGATTGCGTTTCTCTGCCTGCTGGCGTGCCCGTCGTTCTTCTTCGGCACGCTGCTCCGCGGCTAGCAGACGCTGCGTAAGGCGTTGAAACTCTGAATCGCGTAGCGAAGACATAATGAGTAATAGTATTTTATTAAGAGTGGTTGTAATCTCGAGGGTCACTGTTAACATTATATTGTTTGACAATCACATCTCAAAATAAGGAGTTGCCTCGGCAATAGGTGATTAGTCACCATAACAATCGCCGCTGCTTATGGCTTAGCACCTTTGAACATTCTCGTAAATCAGCGTTGCGACAGTCGCGAACGGTATTAAAAAATCCGTGGGTCTAGTACGCGCTCATCATGGCTTTCAATAGCCTCTCAAATGAAATTGTCTCTCTCATTACTGATAACCTTGGGCCGAATGACATGAGCTTACTTTTACGAACGGCTCGTCACTTTAACACGGTCTTATCAGCCAAGTTCTACGACATGGCCCTTACATATACCCGCATAACTGGAGAAACTGTCTTGCTATGGGCAGCGTTGCACAACCGCGAAGCCACCTTCATATCATTGTTGCAAAGAGGAGCACATGTTTCAATCCAGGATAAGGATGGAGACATGGTACTCCATCATCTAGCTACGAAAGCAAATCCATATCTGGTAACTCTGCTCCTCCAACACCCTCATGATATCGATCTTCGGAACAATAAGTGCGAGACACCACTGCTATGCGCCGTTCAAGCAGGAAATGAAAAGGTTGTGAACCAGCTTCTACAAGCCGGTGCAGACCCTTCCGCGTCGACTACTACTGAACCTGAAGGTGAGGCTCGTTGACAACTTGAGCTAGAAATCTATGGAAACAACAGAACACGACTGCAACGCCGAGGAAGAATTGGAGAAATCTACATTAGACCACCAAATATCAGCTCCGGTGGTGACATGCTTGCTGGTAGGGAGTTGCTAGGTTTGTAAAAAGAGCGTTCAATTTATGAATAGCTTTTTCTTCCTTTTTTGGATTGAATAGAACGTGGCAGTGGAGAGTAGTAGAAGCGACAGGAATATGAAATAGGCACAACGGTCGTATTTTGTCAGATGACGACGTCCTCATTTATCTATCACAGCCAACAAGCTGATGCCATATGAGTATAGGAACTCCGCAACAACATTTACCCGCGTAGTAGGAATACAATGCCATCAGTGACGCAGTACACCTAACCAGAAAAAAGCACCAACCCCCAGTACACTAATCACTCATCTACTCTTTCGTGGCCCTCTATTCTTTGGAGAATGCCAGCATCCTACCCTACGCCCTCGAAACCTTGAACCCCCCAAACTGCAGTCTCTGGAACACCTGCTCAGGATCATACTTCCTACTCGCGTCCTTCAGCTTCCTCAAATTCTCAACCCCGTAGCTCGCCAGCGGATTCTGCACCCCATTCGCATCATTCTGGAAAATATAGGGCAGAAGCAAGCCCTTGGCTTTGGCAAGCTGCTGCAGTGTACTTTGCAGGGTGTTGATTGCGTTCTGGGCGGGCTTTTCGTCGGCGGGGAGGGTGAATTGGGCCACCGAGTTAGATACTGATGTCGAAGAAAGGTGAGAAACTTACAATTTTGTTTGGCAGCAGGGTCCAAGACCATATCCGCCTCATTAAGTGATGGGAGCAGCACCATAATTGAACACACTGCCATCAGTCAGCTTCCAACGGTTGAGAACTTTAGTAAGTCAACACACCTGAAAGGTGATTATACACGTTGATGAGTAGCGAAGTAAAATATTGATTTCAAGATCAAGATCTCTAGTTTCTGACTTTCAATAAGTCACTGTTTAACAAGGTCTAGTTGAAGAATTATGCGTACTACCTTTCCTCTGAACTTCATTTAACACGAAAAGAACAAGGTCAAAAACAACAGCAAAAACGCAAATCCCGAGAAGCAGACGAAGATTTCGAGAACGCGGACAAGACTGCAAATAGTTCTGGAGCACAAGGTAAAGCCATCCCAGGGCAAAGAAGAGAAGAGCTGAAAGAATGCAACGGTGCACAACTTGTAAGGCTTCCATCATTGAAAGAAGGCGAATTTACTAATACAAGGCAATCGTGCAGAAATGTTCACTGTGCAACGACGCCGTGTATTATACTTTGGCCTAATAACACCTGATACTGATAACCTTTGCTGTCACCCTTCTGAAGTAGCCTCTATTCGGCTTGCAAGGAGAGTGAGCCGGCTCACCCCCTGGAGCGGCTCACCCCCCTGGAGCGGCTCACCCCCCTGGAGCGGCTCACCCCCCTGGAGCGGCTCACCCCCGGGAGCCGGCGGGGTCGCCGACTAAATTACTCGTATTGCCCCCCCAACCGGCCACCGCTAAGCCTAATTAGGCAAAGTATTCAAAAATATAACAAATTTTTTCCGGCTGTATTGGCGACGACGATTCCGCCATGCCCACGTGAGCCGCCCATGACCGCGATAAATTTCTCCCTTAATTTGGTGGCGAAAGAGAGTACTGTGGTCCCGAACACAGTGCCGGAGAGGTGGAGAGCATCGGCGATAGCAGATGCGCTGTGAGAGAGAACGTATTCAGATATGGTGAGAGCGGCGAAGCCGATGAAGAGCTGACAAATGTGGAACGTAAGGTGATGACGAACAACCCTTATATGGCAAACCACGGTCGCTGGTGAAATACCGTCATCAGTGAGGAGAGCAGAAGTCTCGAAGTGAACGTTCTGAGGCTGTTCTGGAGAGGCGACGTGGGAAGCCGGTCCACCAGTCTTCCTATTATCACTGTCTTGTGACATCCATCGTTGCTCCCTTCCCCCAAGTCCAAAGGTTGGTATAAAGACTCCGCCGGAGACCCTGTCTAGCTTACCCAGCAGCGCGAAGGCCACAAATACGGTCGCAAGGACTAATAGCAACGCCGTATATATGTATAGCGCCGTCATGGAACAAGAAGGTCGAGTGAGAAGGCTCCGAGGATGTTGAAGATGGTCGAACCGTTGACGTTGCCCAGGGCAAGATGAGACCATTGCTGAATCACTGCGGCGATGAACACTGCCAACTAGTTTTAGAATGTGGAAAGATTGAGAAGGTCAATACTCACCTCTTCTCATTCTGCACCTGCGGTTAATAATTCAATCAGTGTCTGAGAGATATCCAGTCGCTGAACTACGATCGCTGTATGATTCACAGCGTTGGAAACCGTTGCACCCACACAGGCGATGACGTAAATGCACTTGAGATCTGAGCATCAACTACGCCCCATCTGCAGACTACACCACATCACCTAAAGCCCAAGTCATGTCTCAAACCCCGATGTTGAATTTTCGCCCAATAAGGCAACGTAATAATCATGTGTACAAAGGCCTCTACATGCTGAGGTCATCTCATTGAGTAAATCAAATACTTCGCTCATTACTTTATTGTTAATGCCAGCAAGCTATGTATTTAGGGGGGTTCCTCATCACATGGCAAACAAAACGATGACCATCAATGAATTCAATCAGATTTCTTCTAAGCCAGAAGCAGACCACATATTTTCATCCGTCATCATAAGCCAGATGTTCCTCATGTCGACATGACTCGCTCAGCGGGCATCCATCGTTAAAGTCTCAGAAGCTGCTGATATGCACTGCGTGAAAGCGTGTTACTTGCATTGCCGACCTATCCGTGGATAAGGTATCGCGGCGAGTAATGACGGTGGCGATGTCTGCGCAAAAATGGAGGAAGGAATGATGACGAGGCGCCCCTTCCCGGGAGGTGTGGTTTTATAACTCTGATACGTATACGCTCACCATGTGGTGTGTTGTCTTGTTTAGGTTGCCGTCGAGGTGCATTGCATGACGTGCCAATGCAACAGGAAACCAGGGTACTCTTGAGATTGCTAACATTGGCGTCGTTGTCATTCGGATAGGTGTAGGCTGCCCCTGCACAGGCTGCGAAAAAAGGTGGAGCGGGTCCATTGGGAATGTTCTGAGCGGAGTTCAAGCAGACAGGACCGTCGACTTGATCATTGCATGGGATACCTAGCTGCTTGAATAGGTCAATGTTGCAACCGGACACTGCTGTACCCTCGGAAGAGCATGTTATAGGCACAGAATAGCCATCCACATAGCTGACATCGATATCAGGTGGACCCGTATAGCTGCCTTCAATCTTGCTGCCGTCGGGGTTGAGATTCGGGCCCACATATATCCTTCCTGCCCATCCAGTTGGGAAAGCATACTGGGTGAAGGCATTATCAGGAAGTGTAGTGGCCGAAGGATTACCTACCGGAGACGGGCCACCAGCATTCGAAGCAAAAGAGAGAGACAATTGCTTGCCGTACACGTTGGTCATCGCGATCGTCATGTAATTGCCTGAGCCATCCGTAGCAGTACTCCCAGCTTCTGGAGCACTCGTGACGGTACTCGAAGCTGAAATTGAGTCCGTTTTCCCGAGATTAACTGTCACAGTGGGGGCCGGTGGGCAGTTGAATGGAGTTGCGGCTACCAGAGCCGCGAGCACCAAGAAAGCGATCTGATAGGAAGTTTTCATTCTGGATTCAGCTTGTCCAGAAAGTGACTTGTCCCGGAAAAAGGTTGGGCTTTCCTTCCCTTTTGTGGTGCATAAAAGATCTCATTTTTTGGATGCTTGCGAGAGCATTCAAATATGGAGCCATGATGTTATTCCCTCTTGGGCCCTCTGATTCAGGATGCGAGAACGATGGATGGTGAAAGTCCATACAATCGGGTGTATGTGAGCGCGGTGTATCTTCTGCGATCATTCAGTACCACCTCAGCCCTGTCTTTAGTAGCCGGTAACCCATTGTCATGTTCTCCCTCTTTGGTCCATACTTCGTGGCTCTTGCGATGTGCACGAGAGGGAGGTGCACCAACAACACAACCTGGACAAGAACCTATTGTTCTGCCCTCATGCGACCGGCAAATGTAGCTTGTAATCACCTTTCTCGAGGCGAAAGAACCTCAAGGACCACATGCGCCGCCTCCATTCCGACGAAAAGCCTCCAGCTGCCCTCCTCGCCTTGCTGGGTCACACACCGTATACTGGGAGCAAACGAAAGAGAGAGAATACAGAAGTAGCCCAAAGATGCATCAGATTGCACCCTACAAGTTGAGCTGAAAAGGCTACGGAAGGAGAATAAGCGGATGGCGTTAAAGAATGAGAAACTCATGGAGGAGATTGACACTCTCAGGCCATTTTCCAGATCCATTGACTGAAGTCTTTAGACCAAGAGTATCTTGGAAATTAGAGACTGGTGGTGTAGATAGCATGCTTTAGGCCGTAGACACCATTTGACAAGTCGACCAGTAATACCTTTCGCTGCGGCGCCCTGATCAACAGGTGCGTCCATTTCCCATACCAGCCGCATGCTCTATTTTCGTCTACACGGGACGACATCAGGCTCCCAGCAGTCAATCAACAAAAGAAATCTCCATCTATTTGAACAAGGTCCATACTTCAAGACATTCTACAAATAGCTTAATCGAGGGGAGAGAAGGAGTGAGGAGGTTAGAGCTCAGTCGAGAGTGAATGCAACTTTGAAACAGTAGCGATGTCCTTGGTCTTGCTCGAATGTAAAAAGCTTCATATAAATAAAACTAAAGGATTGTTCGCTAGACTCTGACAAGCAAAGCTTTAAAGCTTCATTGATTCTACTTCTGAAAAGCCACTGGCGGTTTGCGTGATTGTCACCCTCCCCTTTTCATCTAGACCTGCATGCTCGTTAGTGATTTCCACATTGCCGTAGCGTTGTTTGATGCGCGATATCTCATCATCACTGATTCCGAGACGATCGTCTGGAATCCATACCACAGGCCTTTGGATGCGAAGAGATTCATGTTGAAACGCCAGCGAAGCAAGACCATCACGTTTGTCCGGTGTAAAATCCTTCATCTCATCATGCATATTGGAGAAGATCCCATCGATAGGACTTGGTTCTCTTGTCCGATCAAGCCAATCGAAACATTTTCGTAGAAGACTCCGAAGATGATTACTTGTTCCCGTTCCGCGATACTTCGGTTCTTTCTCCTCCTCCCTCATTTCAGTCTGAGGCATGAATCGAAGAAGTGGAGCAACGGCGTCATTCAAGACCAATTGAAAGACAAGTGTCATCGCCGTAGCAATAATCATGATCACAGCTTGGCCGACGCAGGTTGCTCTATTATGATTGTCGCGCACTAAGAAGAACAGGCCTATCATGCAGAGCTCCATAACGTAGACACCCGTGAACAGCTGGTTCAGGGCCGTTGGATAGAGTAGACCTCTTGTATTAGGCCGGGAAACTGTGACGTAGAGCAAGTTGTAGCGGAACACCACCCAAAAAAGGCCAAAGGTGATGGAACTGAGCAAGAGAATTAACGGAGCGATGACCGAGTAGATAAGCCCTGGCATGGTGTTAAAATTATACATGAGTGGTACAAGAGCGACTTACCGATGCAAGCTAGATTGGTATAGATTGGGAAAAGGGTGCCCCACTGCATCTGAGGCAAAGCTGTCTGCTTTTCCCATTTCTGTCTCGGCGTAGTATTCATGATTGGGGCGAGAGTATACCAATCGATTAGTCGTCCCACTTGAAGAATCGAACTTGCGCTTACCGAGAAGCATCGCAACATTAGATAAGAGAAGAAGTAGTTGCTCGCCTTGGGAAGATTTGTGGCTAGCACCACCGGTACAGAATCGAGGCCGTGAAGTACTTCTTGAATAACGACCGTGATGCTCGAAGACAGGGAGACCGTCAGAAAGACTTGTACGAACAAAAAAGTGAAATAATACTTCTGTAGAGAAAGCTCGACCGCCACCTCCGTCAGCAGACCCCGACGTTCTGTGATGATGCGTAGTATGTATGGCAGCAACGTGATAAGTGCGATCAGAATTAACTGCGGTAAAACACCTTGAATGCAGCCAAACAGCCATGCCGGGAGCGCGTCGATCCAATGCAGCCAAGGCAACAAAGCCGTAAGATAAGCAATCTGAGATACGAGACCAGTGAAGGCGACAGGAACAGACCATGCTAGAATAAGTGCGATGATGGAGATAACGACCAGGACAGTCCGTGTGTACCGGCTCCACCAGTTCTTAGACAAGTTTTCCCATTTGACATCCACTGGCGAAGCTTCGAGATATTGAGATCTAAAACACAAGGGCGTACACCGAACGATAGATTGGCAAGCCATATACGTGGCCTCTTGGGTGTTGAATTGTATGAACGCTGAGGTCATTAGGGGGTATCTTTCTGGCTCTCGCTGATCCTGATCGATCTCGTTGTTCAAACGAGCCATCTCTTGCCAACAGTGATAGAGGGTATCAATTTTTGTTCCCACGAAAGGTATTGATGGCATCCAGGTGAGATTGAAAATTGGAAGACGCATGTAATCGCGGTCCTTTTCGCCTAGGTATCGTTTCCAGAGAGGTCGTTCACTTCCAACATACGCGTGGCTTGAACCGCCCATCTCGGCTTTCGTAAGGTCATGATCTTTTCGACCACCAGTGGATTTCATCGCCAATCGTATAAGCTTCGTCTCCGCGGCCTCCAGTGTGCAGACTATCTTTTCCCGCTCTAGAACCTTTTTGGATAGCTCGGAAAGATCTCTGTTGATCCATATGGCGCGTACTCCGCCAGGGAATACGTCGTAGAGACGGGTCAGAACGGGAATAGATAAGAATCTCCTGGGGATATCCGTCACAAGGATAGTGTTTGCGAAGGCTTGAAGACGATGCCCTGGTGATGCGAGGTACGCCTGTCGAATACGGATATACTCGATTAATTCCGCATATATTGTGTGGCATACGAAGATGACCACGGTCAAGGCTATTATCAGATGAGCCCAGTAGAAGCTGGTGTGTGCCAGTCCCACGTTTGCCCAACTGAGTCTATCCAGGCCTTGGACTCCATTTGGTGCATTTTTTCCATGAACAAGATTCAAAGGCACCAGGATGGGGATTATGATTAGGCTTAGAGGAACAAATATTTTCAGAAGTGTACGAAGGTAGCGAAGGAAGAAGAAAGCGTCAAGGCCGGACTTCTGAAGGATGACCCATTCTGGTGTTCGAAATACAACGAGAATCCAGGAAAATAACCCGGAAGGAAATACTTCAGCGCGCTGTTTTTCAGGTACAAGATATGTTCGAGGCTGACTGGCATTCGTTAGTCAATGGTCGTAGGCTCCAACATGGTGGAGACTCACTACAACTGCGTAAGTCTATCCTTTAGTAAAATGAAAAGGATAATCTCAGCGCCGAATGCCGATGCTGAAACGGTAAGAGACGCTATAAATGAATGCAACGACGTTCCCTGGCTACCTTGAGCCGCTTCAGGAGGCGCATTGATTGCTGCGGTGACACTGGAGTTAGGATTAGGAATCATCGATGGCAGGCTTCTAGGATACGTGACCAAAAAAAACAGTGATATACCGAATCAACGGGGCTGACCAGGATTTTATAGAGAGAAAGGAGCACAAATCGATCACGACCTTGCATGTTTTGGATGCTCGAAAATCCAGTTCTGGCCTCCATGATCCCCAGGATTTTTACCTAGAAAGTGAAATAAAAAAGAGCGACTGCAATACGGCCGGCGCAAAGGTAAGGGCTGAGACAGAGATGGTGCACAATCGATGCAGTAATTGGTGAGCGCTATCTGAAAAACTGAATCAGGGTTCTAGACCAATTCAATACAACAAAATATGAACGATAGTGGCAAGACAGTTCCATAAATGGCCGTCGAGCAGGATAGGATCCCTTCATGATTGGCGGAAGAATCCGTAGCGGTCTAGTAGCCGGAAGAGCGGTGCGAAATCGCCGCTTGAAAGCGTGAATCTTGCACAAGTCGTCCTTTCCGGCGTCCTTTGCGACGAGCTTGGCAGGGGTTGTTACAGGAGGGGAGGTTAATAGTGGGAGGGCCGTGAGGAGGACAGCAGAGGGTGGAACGCAAAAATTGCTGTGATGCTAGGCATTGTGAATGACTAATAGGGCTGCCTGAGCGTACGGCCGCGGTAGCAGGGTGAACACATTCAGAACAATACCAGCATTTTATTAATAGGCATTTGCATAATTCCATTGGCTTTTGTCCCGTCGGTCAGCAATCCTTTCACATTCTCTTTTCAAGTGACTGCGCATTGAGGCGGAGTCAAGGCTGGGCCATGAACTTATTGTCCCCTGCTCAGCTCCTCCCAATGGAAATCCAAGCTTACCGACGATGAAGTGGACTTTCGCAGAAATCTTACAACTCTCAAAGTACATGCTTTGATATCTGATCTAGGGAATCCATACACCCACAGAGACAAATTCAGGGACAGGCAAGGGAGTTATGGACCCGTCGGCATAGATTCATCATTTGATGGCCAGACCCAAAGAAATTCTGTCTTGCACAGTACGGAACCTATATCACGTGACTGATAATGCGCGCGCGCATTATCAATCACGTGTTCCTGTACCCCTTTTCGTGAGATCAACCTCCGTTTGACGATGACACAAATGGGTCAGGTGTCGAAAGATCCATCTCTGGTACGCTATGCAGTCTGGGTCATCCTCAAGCTGACTCGTATATAGGCATTGAGCGAGATAGTGGAGCTTCTCTCCGCATACTCGAAGTCGAATTCAAGGGGAAACTATGTCATACTCCTTGACAGCCTGGAACATGTGACAATGAAACTCAAAGAGCAAGCCCGGCAGGAACAGCAGCGTCAAAAGAAGAAACACAAGCAGCTGCAGTTCAACCATGGGGCCACTAATGTCTCACTCCAAAATTCCCCAAACGTGACCACAAGGTCACGCGAGGCAGTATCAATGGACGACCTATCGTCTTTAACACTGCGCTCACACTTGGAGTCAGGAGTGCTTATGTCAGAAATATCCCAGAAACCTTCCGTCTCTGACCAGGAAACCATTATCGTTGGTCGACCACCAGCACCTGATAGCCAGTCCGATGTGACTGCTGTTCCTTGTGAAAGCTCCACCACGACAATTGATGCCGAGACCACTAGGACGGATGTTGGAATTCCAACCCGGGACAAGCTGAAGCAAGAGATCCAACGCTGTGAATATCAATATCGCGGAAAAACCTTCGTTGTCAACGGCGATGAACGCTCGGAGACCGTCAACCCGGATGAAATCAGTTATTTCTTCTCCCGTTTCCAACAGGGAGAATGGCTCACTAATTTCAACCTGATGCCGTTATTATTCTCATTCAATTGGTCAAAAACGACTTTGGTATTACACAGCTCCTATGCATCATTTAAGAGCAGCAATCAGCAATCCAACCTGAAGGTGCGATGGCCATTGAGTCGCGACCACGATCGCATCATCCTTCCATGCTGCTTTCAAAGCCACTGGACGCTGTTTGATGTGGACCTCAAACGTACCGTCATCCGACAGTATGACTCTCTTGCCGGAGACATATCAAATTCAGAGGTGGTGTTGGCCATCAAAGAGCGATTGGTCCACGCCATGGCAGGATGGGAGAACCAAAATCGGGGTTTCACCGCAGTTAATGGGGTAAGTGAGGATTTCCATTTCTTCCGTGTTTTTCTTTATGACCACTGAAGGTTTGCAGCCATCTCGACAGCAAGAAAACGATTCTGACTGTGGGATATACATGGTGTACAATGCAGATTGCCTCGCCTCAAACCGAGACACATTAGAGGAGCAGATAGACGGTGTTCGACTCCGATATCGTTACCTTGAGCGTCTAGTCGATTTAGAACGCCGAGGGAGGAGTGAACGGCAGATAGTAAATATGATCCTGCCACCAAACAAGAAGCTTAGGATTAAAAAGCGCCGTGTATCTGAAGACATTTCAGGTGATGAGTCTGGCCAAAACCAAGAAGAACCCAAGAAGAGTCGAAGGTTAAACTGGGAGCCTCCATCGCATTTAGGCCCTCAAGATGCTTGGCTTGAGGAGCGGGATCACCTCGCCGCTATCAGCTCGAAGTACGGACAACCTGGGCCGGAACACTTGGAACGAGCGGAAGAATTGCTTCGAATGATCGAGGCAGTCGGGTGTGAGGAAGTAATGACAGCTTGGGATGAAGCAATCGCCCGAGAGCAAAGCCACATCAAGCTCGGAACACCGAAAACCGATTCAACGGCTAGGGCCATTTGCCAACTTATCGAGGGGGCTCAGGTCAGATCGTTCAAGGATAAGGTCCTTTTACGTATTGGCAAATGGATTTTTACAATGAAGATTTTGCAAGATGTTGAAATCGAAAGGGAACGTGCGCCGCCTGAGCAAAGTACATTCAAAATTGAAGCCGACGATAAAGGAAAAAAAGCATCGACAAAGGCATTCGCAAAATTCGTTAGAGAAGCCCATCCTGAGCTCCAAGAGCCAAGCCTAGCGAAGGAGCGAGAATTACAGTATTGCAAGTACCGAAGATGGTGGCGTGACGGTCAGATATGGGTCTATTTGTATAATGCATTTGGTGCTGCCATCCTATTACTCATCCCAGGGGGGCAGCGTACCAAAGAAGGATGCGCGGTCTACAATGAACAGTAAGAACTTATCAGTCCCTTTTACGAAGACTCACTATTGATATTGGTGCAGATTCGTGAAGATGAAATCTAGGGAACGTGAACCCTTCATCAAAGCCCTGCAGAAACTGCGACCAGATTTAAAGAAGACTGTTTCTGAGTTAGACGATCATCTTGAGATTCTAAAAGACGACATTGCAGACTTGCTAGGACGGCTTCAGCATCCGGGCATATCTCAGGAGTCGAAGGTTGAGCAGCGTAATGGGTATCAACCCATCATCAAAGACCATGAAGCAAATTGCTCAGTTACCAGGCCGCAGCCTTCCACAATGCCAGCAGGACGCTAGACTGTATATGCGGCGCATTTGCGCAACTACATCATATGCACATAGAATAGGTACAAGCCCAACATCTTTATATTAGTTCTGCCTATGATAAAGAACCAAATCCGACAGCTCGTCATTTACTTTACACAACGTTGCCGTCGCCATTTACTACGCCGTTCCACGCGAGCCGGGCACCACCGACCCAAAAGAATGAGGCGGTACAGGAAGGGGCACATTTTAGTGACAATTTCAACAGAAACGTGACATTGAATTGGAAGTACAACAGATTATCTGAAAGCGACTTCGAGAACCCTATGAGCCACATTCGACAGTGTATCTCGGAGGGGCATCGCCCACGACCTGTTCTGTAGCAAGGCAGTAAGCCATTCCAATCCAATAATGGCCCGCCGGTCTAATGTCTTTCAGAAAAGCAACGGCGTTAAGCTGGTGAAGGTGACTTTCATGGTCATACGTCGTGAATGGAGAATCTGGCGGCACAGCATTGGCCAACCCGACAATACTTCTGATGATCTTGGCACGACAGCGTTCGCGGCGTGACATGATCTCAAACAGCGCGGCTAATCGGAGACAATCTTTGTCTGGACAAGGGTCCGGAAAGGAGGGGACTTTGGCGGAAAAAAATGTAAGCTCTGACATGAGTTCCGTCTGTCGTACTATGTATGCAGCGCGGCTGTCACACATCCAGGCGGAGTCAGAGGTTGTGAGAGAGTAAAGAATGAAAATTTCTAGGACAGTCCGAATATAAGAGAAGAGAATCTCATCGTTTTCGGCAATACATATCTTCGTCGTGAGCAAGGTGATAACGGAGGAGAAGGTCTCACGTCCAGAAACAGATAGTTCCTGTAACATGTTTTGTAACTGTGCGACATTTTTATCTTCTTGGCGCAGCAGTTCTGCTGATGATGGGTCTGTCAAGATGGAATGCCACTTGGCTGTAGTCTGGTCTTTGCGCAGGAGAGAGTGGATTTGACGCCGGAATGCGGACATGGCGGGAATGTGTCTGTGTCGAACGGTCTTGAGAAGCATCTTCTAAAATTGGTCGAATATAATGCAAGTCTGTGATTAGGTCTCGAAGTTATGTTTGGTCCCAACGAACGACAAGAAAACGTCATATCCAAAAATGTTTCTGGAACAACCGAATTTGTTCATCTGCCAGGAACCATGCAAAGCCTTGCGCGCAAAAAATGGACGCTCCCAGTCCAGAACTTGAACTGTCAGCCAAAAATTCAACAGTGGCTAAAACAGGAGGGAAGGGGAGCCAGAATTTGAGGTCTTCACAGGTCGACTGGCCGGCGCAAGCTTAGTTGGAGGTCAGAATCTGAGGGGAGAGCCATATGTTGAGGTGCCCAAGGCGTAAGTCAGAGGCCGACATGGATTCAACAGCATTTAAAGAGTGCTGAATTCTCGAAGTCTAGCTATACAGATACTTGAGCCTCAGAGAAAAAAAGGTATTTTACCTCGTATGGACAGTGAAGCGACCGTGCTGACTGAAACTCAAAATCCTTGTTCTACAGAAAAACCAGATCCTGTATTCCTGACCTAATACGCAAAGTTTCATGATGATGTGCATCATCGTATTTCCGAAATTCTTCACACGTCCGCAGAACACGCTTCACGACGATTCCATCCAACAGAATCCTCGCCAAGCAGCAAGGGAGGTTCGGCGAGCAAGGTTTCGTGCTCTACTACACGAGCACGCTCCCTTCCTACTAGGATGGACTCCGAACGACTCTGAAACGTCTCGCAATGATGATAAGTCTAGCGTACCGAAGGCGACTCCTCCACCTTACAATCAAGACCCGAAGACGTTTGAGGTGCCAAGCTGATCGCTAACTTGGGATGGAGGCACCTCACGTGGTTATAGCTAGGCGTGATGTATAAGGAATAGATTGGCATGGAGCACGTTTCTCCCAGGTTCCTAGCGAAATTTGAATGAGAGCAATCATTGTATACTACTTTTGTGATTTGGGCATAAATGAAATGACTTTTGTCGAGTACCCTCTCTCATGGAAATTGGTGAATGAATTTTCCTCTGTATGCAAATTTGTTGATGCGTCGCAAATTATCACTCATGCAGATACTGATTCCCCAAATCACTCTGAAGCCACATTCCCCTCAAAGCACTTGAGACTGACTCTATGTGTTTGTGCCGAAGCGATAGAGACACTATCCTGTGACAACACAGCTTCGCGCATGACTTGGAATCGCATACTCACGCTGACAAAGAGTTGGTTGTGGAGGTAGAGTGACCACCTTCGAGAACCATGAAACAGCTCTACTAATAAACAAGAGAAGGAATTGCGCTCTCACGATGAACCTGTGTAGGTAGAGAAATTGTCCATGTATTTCAATGGCTCGGGGTGTAGCATGATTAACCTCTGATGCATGACGCGATTGCATAGAGGACGTAATGGTTGCAGATGCTATTTTTGTGTTGCGACGATAAACGCATTTACCGCTTTGCAGATGTGCTATATGTGCACTACGTCAACGCCACCAAGCTTTGAAGATGCTCGCTTCCTCCCAGCAACAAGATCGCCAGGACCCCTTAGGTTTACGAAAGAGATATCTTCCTGGAATGCAAAGTTGTGAAAAGACAGTTATCAATAATCATGCAGTGAAAAAGCACCCTAGACCAAACATGATCTGATTTCCCGCCCAGCCTCGCCACTGCCAAACTTGATCACATCAACTGTGTATTCCAACGCAGGCGCTGCATTCAGCCACGATCGAAGCTTTTGCCGTGTTGCATGTTGACCGGGGTGGTGGGCGTCTTGACCTCCCATTGGGGGTTAACGTATTGCGTTAACACCTTCAAGGTCGCTCTCATCCCTTGGAAGAATGGATGGAGTGCAGCCAGGTGCTGGTGAAGGCCGCTAATTTGTCTTTCGCGAAGATCAACTTTCGTTTTTCTGTAGGATTTTTGGACTCGATATACCTTGAATTTTCTTCTTGCCTGTCATATTGTAAGCAATTATCATCTAAAGGAGATACAGTGCCCATACAGTGCTTTAATTTCATCAAGTCTTAACAATATTTTGCCGGGATCAAGATTTATATCAGGTACATTATCTCCCGGTATCTCAAACGCCTGGTCGGCTGGATTCATGAATGTCCAATCGCTTTTCACATTCTCTGCCGCTTGGCCGGTCACTCGGCCAAAGCTCGGGTTAGCTGTGTTGTTTGCGGGCGACTCGTCTTGATCCAATGTGGTGTTCTCGTAGCTGGGAAAGTATGCGTCGGGTTCGTTTTCAAAGTTCTTGATGAATTGATCCCACTGCTCGTCAGACAAAGGTTCTTGCTTGATGAAAGCCATCTCGAGAAACGAAAGAGAAAAATTATGGGGGACTGCTTCATTGAGGTCGGCTTTCTTATCAGCTTGTCCGAAGCAGCAATATTTGGATGATGAGAGGTAACGAACGGGAGGTTGCGGCTGAGCCTTGTTCGACTGGCTGCGAGCGCATGAAGGGTCCGTGCGGACCGGACTTTACAGACGCCATGGAAACTGACGTGCGTCAATCCTACATTGTACCACGTGTGTGATTCTGTGCGTTAGCCCTAACACCCAGAATCCTTCCACCAGGAATGCTTACCCCACACGAACCGTATTTCTAAGCCTAGCCAGTTTCCTCGCGCCGCGCATGTCGTCTACGCCTCACCCATGCTTCGTATCCCTACCAGTCATCCAGCGCTATCCGAATCTCGATGCTCTTGAAAGTCCGACCTGAACCTCTGGTGCTTCTAAAAGCACCACAAAATAGAATTGGTCAGCACACTATCACAATTGGGGTGACTAGTTCTGACTTCGCCCCCGAGGTGTAGACATTAGGCCCAGAACGTGCCGCAAAGGATTTGAAGCATCCATTATACGCTGCATCTTTCGGGGTATATCTCGAGGTGACTGCTTTCATTGAAAAGACCATAGAGCTCAGCAATCCGCCATTTCTTCACCTCTACTTCCTTGAACAAAGCCCAATCATCGCAGACATGGCATCGCAAGGCCATGCAGTGAGCTCCGAACATCAGGCGTTCCGGGTGGTAAAGGCTTCCCACTCCTTTCAGAAGTCGTGAAGCTGACATTAGTGGCAGGTGGATCCATCTATCTGCACGACGTGTGGTATTGAATGGTTTTCAAACCAGAATCTTTATCGGAAGGTCAACATCCTTCAGAGCCAGCACGGCATCCTGAATGATCAGTTGTTCCGGGCCGGCCACGTCAACCAGCTCAACGAGCTCCGTATCCGAACCCTAAGCCATGAACGGGAAGGGTATGCCAAATTTGTAGAGTCGTCGAAACAAGCCGCAGCCGGTCTTCAGAGACAGCTTGACACCCAACAAGCGGCTTTCGAAGAAGAAAGGAGGGATTACGCTCTCGCGGTTCAGTCGCTGCAACACGAATCGGCCCGCTGTGAAGCGACAGAGAGATGCCTTGAGCATGAACGGGCTACCGTTCAGACATTGGCCGGCATTCTCAACAAGCTTGAGCTTTCGAACGGAGAAGATTTGGGCATTGATCTTCCGGACAATATAGGTCTTGGTACCCTTCTCCACGAATGGGAGAGTACAAAGTCAGAAGCGAAAAGTCTGCGGAACGAGCTACAGCGCACGACCAACGAGCTGCAGCACAAGCAACTCGTTCTTGATAACCTGTCGGGGAAGTTTAAGATTCAATCACAGAGTATGTCAGAAACGTCTTTCTCTGACAGCGACGAGGAAACCAACACAGGAACAGCCAAATTGCAGCCAGTACCCACGGCACAAGGAAAGGGGAGACGACTTGGATGAGGAGAAGGGCAAATGTTGTTTACAATGTCGCTGTTGCGCTCACGGAAAACCTTTGTTTGATTTTAGTTACTTGCTGCGAAGATTGACTTTTGACTCCTTTGTCTTTTTCATAGATGCGCTACTCGCGGAATACGATGCTGTACCTTCAAAATATATTGCTTTAAGAGGCATGGTCCAGGTCTCATGAATGAACGTAATTGGGGAAGTCGACAGCTCCTTTTCCTCACTAGATCACGTAAGGTGAACATGATCATGTCGAAGGCAAAGATTCGGTCACTTCCTACCATTTATATCTGGAGCTAAGACCAAGTGCCCATGCCCAGTAACCGTCAAACTACCGGATGAGAGGTCGTCCTGCAGACTGCCAGAAAAGGATGCCTGAGAGGAGTCAACTTTTGGATAACCATAGGGGCATATAAGACCTGCCGTGATCTCTATCTCTCTATGTTGTATAATCGTCGTTTTGTAAGCATAATCAACATGACCATCTGCAAGCATCCAGAGTGGCTACACGTGGCGGGGGGAAAAGAGATCGCGTTGATCAATACAGGCCGCTTGGCTAGAATCGTGGGGGAGCTGACTAATCCGGCAACTCAGCAACCCTCTGTCCTACTATTTATAGGTCGAAAAGCCAAAAACCTAGCTCTTCGAGAGCTTTTTCCAAATCACGTCAAGAAAGGGCCTAATGAAAGCATTGTCACTCTGCGAGTCGATAATACAAGCCTCTACTCCGACCATCCAGTGCTCTTTGCCGAAAGTGATCCGTCTGCGACGGTTATATCAGCCTCGAACGCATCCTGCCATGAAACCGAGTCTTTCCCAGTCCGGTGGGCGAATGCCACGACCGTGCACGATGTCTATGACATTCTGCATGCGCGGATATTCTGTCCCTTCAGCGACGTACTGTGCATTTTCGCCGACGACTTCCCCAACTTCCAAAGTGTCGTGGATCGCCTGAAAATTTGGGCCATTGCCGGAGCAGGATCGAGTCCCTTCGAGCAAGCTCGGCCGAGTGTTGTAATCGTCAAACGCGGTGGCGAGGCGAGTGCTAGTCCTACACACGATCTACTCGAAATGCAAGATATGCAATTTAGCCTGAATCAGAAGGTTCTAAAAGATTTCTACTCGTCCATCAAGGTCCTCCATCTGGCAGACGAGCAAATATCCCCGTTGGCACGTTTTCGACGGTTGAAGGAGCTGCTTTGGAGGCAGATGGATGAGATGCGAAACGTCCGATTGCGCTGTCGATGCCTCTACTCGGCCGTGCACCTGAACAAGTTCTTTCAAATTGCCGTATCGCAGACAGCAGCCTCTGCTCTTCGACCTTTTAACTTCGTTACGGCAAGCCGACTAGGTAACGAAGTCGGTCCAGACCACTCCGATCATCTAACTTCGTTCTTACGGTTTGGAATGTACCGTGGTCTTTCGAACGACATCATGGCAAGTTTCATCGCTTCTAGTATCTTGCTGGACGCCTATCCTCCCAAGATGCATCGTGAGTGCTGCACTGGCATTTTACAAGTTACGAGCTGATTCAGGACTCAGACTTTGATCCGAAGACGGTATACGATGCCATCTACCATCCCTCGTGCCTTAGGTCACTCGTTGGCTCATTCAAAGAGCGATCGTATGCGGAAAAAGAGGCCGTGAAGCGGGCCGAGGACCAGGAGCAAAGTATCAAAAGGCACCTGGCCACGTACTTTGTGGATATGACATTGGGCAAGCCCGCGGCACAAGTGCATCGGGAGAATGTGGGCGGCCTTGGCATACCGTGGCTGCTACTCCAGAGCAACAGCACCTGCCTTTGGTGTCTTCGCCGGAAGCCAGAGAACACACTCTCCTGCGGACATGCCATATGTAATGTGTGTGTACGGATCTACGGGGATGAGATGCCCATTATGGATTGTCAATATCATATTGGGACTTGTCTCCTATGTCGTTCTGGGAATCGCACCGTGAGACTTAAACCTTTCCCCGCTGGCGAACGAATTCTGGCTATCGATGGGGGAGGTACGCGTGGTGTTATTCCACTAGACATCATGGCAATCATTCAGGGTATGATAGGAAGTGAATTACAAATTCAAGACTTTTTTGATATTGCGTTCGGCACTAGCGTTGGTAAGCTTCACGTTCAGATCTCACAAATTGTCAGGCTTGAACATGGAACAGGAGGTCTCATTGTCTGTATCTTATTCCTACGTGGCATGCCAGTTTCTCAATGTGTTCACGTTTTCGATGCATTGGCTCGGAAACTCTTCGAACGACCTCAAGGGCGAATGAACTTCATTAAACGCCTTCGTCTCTCCTTGAAGGGTTGGTATAGGGACGGCCATTATGATGCGAACGCCCTCGAAGACTGTTTGAAGGAGTACTTGGGGATTGACGATCGCATGTTTGGCTACCAACCGGGGATTCTTGCCACCAAAGTCGGTATTATTGCCGCTACGATTGGTAATGCCTCTCCGGTGATTTTCACCAATTACAACGGGCCTGGCGCAAAAAAAGAAGAATGCGGTAAGGTTGAGTGTTGTGCTCGAAGGCAAAAGACTGAACAAAAGATTAGGGTATACGCACGTTCGTCCGGAGAAAGTTGAGGATGAACCATGCATATGGGAAGCGTGAGTGTCTCGCCTTTGCAGGAGCTTAGAAACTGATTTTCCAGTGGTCGGGCTACTTCGGCTGCACCTGTGTGAGTACATTGGCGTAGCTGTACGGCGAAACACGGCTGACGTGGAACAGTCTGTACCGATCAGCACAAATCAAGACATCCGGACCGGTTCAGGATGGTGGAATGAGCGGACACAACAACCCTGTCAGAATTGCGTTGTCGGAACGCCTACGCAACGATCCTTCTTTTTTGGCCCCGGATATCGTCGTGTCCCTTGGCACAGGTGCCCAGAAGACCTCGGCATCTCCCAGGACTACCGACTTTCGCCACGTGATTCTCGACGGCTATGTACCTCGACTTTGGCGATCTTACATGTCTTCCTTCAATGGGCAAAAAATTTGGGATGAACTCATGAACTCCGTGGATGAGAGAAAGCGAGAAGACTACATCCGGCTGAATTCCGTCTTACCCAGCGACGAGCCGGCGATTGACAACACTGATCGCATGGATGAGCTGCGAGAAAGTGTCCACGTACCACAAATGTACCAAGATTGTGCAAAGACACTTTACGCATTGCTCATCTCCGCATTTTATTTCGAGCTGGCAAGCGTCCCGGAACGCCTTCGAGAAGGCCAATATCACTGTCGTGGTACGATACGATGTCGCCTTCCAGGGAATTCGGTCGTCAAGCTACTAGCAAGATGTGGTATATCCAACTTAGAATTTATCACTGACGTCGAAACTTTGGGACATTATGGAGGTAATCTAGATTTGTGTCTGTTATGTCACCGATATCAGAAGAAGGTTGACTTTTTGGTCCGCCATCCGACCGAACTTGTGACCATTTACGCCAAAAGCGTTACGCAAGGGCGACGAAAGATTAGTGCGTTTCCTCAGGCAATGCAGTGGTTTGAAAATCAGCAAAAGCTCGACGCCCCGTTTGGGACGGCTTTTCATAGGAACTTGCTGGACCGGTCTTGTAAATCATGTATCCCGAATATTAGTCTGAAGAGACCAACGCTTGATGGTCACCAGATATCACAAACGTGCAAGAAGCCTCGACTTGGGCCGCAGTCTGTCGGGTCTCTATTGGTGATCCCAGAAGAACCAATCTAGTCGGCATGATGAAACTGGGTATTACTGTTGTTCCAAGATGGCATTTCGCTATATAATCTGTTTGAACGCCGAGATGAATAGCTGGCAAACCGGAAACAATAGATCTAATGTATAATAATTATGGGATTGCAAGATCATCAAGCACATCCTTTGCAGCTTCGTCCATTGTGTATGATCGCCTAGCGAAAGAATCAAATATTAAGTGTCCGTGCAACTAAGTGTTTATACTAGATGTTATCAACGTATGTATGCTACCGCTAGCTCCTCGTGGGGTTGTCTAGTTCCCACTCTTTCTTCCTAAGTTCTTCTTTATCGTTCTTGGCGTTGGAGAGGCTCGACTGTTGAGTTGATATCGAGGTATCAACCCGTGCTGATTCAATGGACCCATGTACAGATTCAGTGTCGGTTTCGAGATCCTCTTGAGACCCCAAAGCAGTATTGGGCTGTGCACCAAACTCAATAGACTGCGTTTCATCGACAAAGGAGTGATCAGATGCCAGAAGGACGCTGTCATCCTCTGGTTTAGGCCGTGTGTCGTAGCTGGTCTGGTAGGACTTGAAATCCAAGAGCTGAGGGTTGAAAGTTTTCTCGTAGGTGTCCACCGCAGCGTATAAATCTTTGAATAACACATCGCGCATCCGGTCCACAACATTTCTCATTGAAGCTCTTGCTTCCGAGACAATAGCCACTCTCGGATCTTCGATTGCCCAACATCTAAGAATCTTTGAGTAATAGGTATCACATTCATGGTCACCCTTAGAAACCCAATGACACCGAAGTCTCCACATCTCGCCGTTGGTATCAAGCGATAGCACCCAGGCCCTATCGTAGAAACCATCCTCCTCACCTATCGCCTGATGCAATCTTAACATGTTGTAGACCGCACTCGCTCCGTTGTGCAGGTTTTGTAATTTTGCAACGTTCATCGCGCCCGATGCCCCTTTCAGCTCGGCGAAGAATACGGGGAACGAGAGTTTGTTCTTGCTAGGGCTTGCGAGTCCTTGTAGTCTTCGGATGGCTTCACCGGGAAAGAGTTTGGTATGATATCCAATGGCATAGTCTGGCTGTGGAGGTGCAATTTTAGGATTGTGGTTTGCATAAGGAGGTATCCAATGTGTCCATTGACGGTTCCAGTGCTCCTTCAGCGTGTGGCAGGTGTCCACTCTGCTCACGGGGAAAATCCTTGGAAACACACTGGAAGAAACGCTATTCTCGTTTGAGCTGCGTCGTACAGTTACCCGGATACCCTTGATTTCATGGTCCTCAGGCGGTGCAGATGCGCGTTCCCTTCCCACCAATGATTGAAGCTCCCTCCAGTTCTTGGGCTCTTCGTCATCTGCCTCTATGACGCGATGCGTCTCCAGTATGTCTTCGAAATCAACATCGTAAGCCGTGACAGACCTGGATTTTGAGGATAGAAGGCTGGCGCTCCCTTTTCGTTTGCTGTCGGAATAACTCGACACCGACCGTGCCCCATTTTTACAGCTCATGACATAGGACCACTGTTTCTAGTCAGCATTGCACCTAAAGAGAAACCCCCTCAACTTGCCTCGAAGCCGTTGCTATCGTCGGGTTTCTTCTGTTCGTCTTGAATACTCTGAAGCGCTGCCGCGGTCAAGTGCGTTGGTTGTGCGACGGCACGACGAGCTCGCTTTGCACCGCGTTGCTGGTTGACATAAAAACTCTTTCTCTTATGCCCCTGTTGCTCAGGTACTGTAGATGTATACCTTCGTCTGCTCGTGTGTGATCGTGTGAGATCTCCCGACTCAGGTCTGGCTTCAACATATAAGCAATCCCTGCTCTTGAATTGACGCTGTCCGCCCTTGAGTTCGTCAAAACGATGTTTCAAGATTGGTGTTTGAGGATTCATGGGCAAGGACCTTGATTGCAATAAACGGTTGTAGAGAGAGTATTCTCAATTTGAATACGAAAATTAAATAAGCCAGCGCTAGTCTTATGCCAAGGCTTGGTGGGCTCCAATCAATTTCCACACTGAAATTCTAGACGAAACAAAGAGGTATTACATAAGCATCCTATGTGATTCCACTTGTCGCTAAAGGAGATACAACAGTTTGGTCACGAAAGTATGTGTATGGAAGCTTTCCATCTCAATGATCTATTATTGTTCTTGTTCTAAACCTACTATAACTTGGTAAAGACTGACTGGAGGAAATCAAATTTCAAGGAACCCTCGCGCCTTCATCTTTGCTGCCGTCCGCCCATCTTTTTCCACAACATGCTATAATGCTCGGACGGTGGAATATTTGGAAATTCAAGACGCCTTCGGCGTGCGTGAAGCGGTCTTCGGCTTTGGACTGCGCTTCAGGCCTGTCCTCTGAGGGACTATATTCCCCACATCTTCATCCTCTTCTTCCTCCTCCTCCTCCTCCTCCTCCTCCTTAGTCTCGATTATCGCGTCCGGCGACAGCCACGGCATCCTTTCGATATCATCATCCGTCAGCTGCTCCCCGGTGTCCGGGTGCTCATTCTTCTCACGACACTGATCAAGTTCCGCGAGCAACTGCTCGTTTTGACGGTCCAATTGTGCATCGATACGTTTGAGTTTGGCAGGGCTGAGTCCTTTCATTCCAGAGAGCGCCGACCTGGTGCTTACGTAATCTGTCCCCAGGACTTTGATTAAGTAGTATTGAATTTCACTTCGGGTACGCGCGGTTTTATTAGCTGGCTTACGGTCTGTTTTCTTGACTTTGACTCGTCCATGGATTTGCATCTGATTGGCCTTTGCGTCCTTTGGCAGATCTTCGCTTTCGTACATTCCATCTTCCAGCCACTCTTTGGCGACTCCTTTTCCAAAGTCGGCCCCAGGGTGTATCTCAAAATACGGATTCACATCTGTTCCACGGTTCACGATGACCCGCGACCCAAACCCAGCTTTCCGGACAATCACGACTTTTCCGAGAGACGTTAAGCCGTCTGATTCATCGGGTATTTCAACGCTGACTTTGGTCTTCACACCACCTTTGGTGGAAGCCTGGCCAGCTTGATCGGCGGCTTTGGGCTCTGCTGTTCCGGATGACTCTGCTGCTCCGGATGACTCTGCTGCTCTGGATGATTCTGCTGCTCCGGATGACTCTGCTGCTCCGGACCCTGCTCCATTAGTGCCTGGTCCAGGTGGAATAGTTATAAGCCAGGTTCTGGGGTACCCATGCCGCTCATTCAACTGGTCCAAAATGTTGTTGATGTTGATTAATTTCTCTCTCGCTATATCGTCAGCTGGGTTCTTTTGCAAAGATTCGTAGTAACCTTTCGCCATTTCGAAGTTGGCGGCGAATGTGGGGACCTGAATGAGAAAGTTCTCTAGATCTTTCTTTGGGAGCTTGTCTTTGAGGTTCTGCTCCTTTATCTGCTTGTTCAATTTATTCAATTCTGATGTCGCTCCAGCGTCTTTGGGATTCTCCATGAGCTTTCCCAAATGCGGTGTGGCTTTTTCATATATCTGCTGGCGGAGATCATCTGGCTTTGGAGCTTCGCTCTGCTCAATTTCCATGCGATCAGATTCGTCATTTTGATCTTCATCCCCATGAGCGTTCTCGGCAAACTCTTCGGGTTTATCGGTGGAGGTTTTGGATGACCCTGAAGGAGCTGTTTCGGAAGACTCTTCTGCCCGACCTTTTCCTTTGTCCGCTTTGGTATGAGCAGTGTCTTGATCCAATGTCTTCTCCGGGTTTACCTCGTCGGAGGATGCTTTTGCCGCTTCTGCCTGTCGACGTGCTTTGTCAGCTTCAAGGCGAGCAGTGTCTGGGCCCGGCGTGCTCTCTGGTGTTGGAAGGCTGTGGGACGTCTTTGCTTGCTCTGCCTGTTTACGCGCTTCGTCGGCCACAACCCGCTTGGGATCCGGACTCAGCGTCTTCCCTTCGGCTTCTACGGCCGATGGAATTTTCGTTCCGAAACCGGCCATTATTCAATCGGAAGGATTTTCCTTTTTCCTCTTTCCCCTTTTCAAATCAGTTCTCGTACGGAAGAGCAGTATTGCTTGTCTTTTGAGGTGATAATGTTGCTCGAGTAAATGTATTCAAGGACCGGATCAACCGGTCTGTTTCTGGGAATTTTGTTTGTGTAATGTTGTATTTTTTTTGGATCATTGATTTGGAAATGTGCCCTTTTATAAATCACCGGTAAGCCAACTCAGGCTCCCATGGCCATCAGTTCTTGCATCGTCCTGTGAGCTTTTCTGGCTGCGAATAGAACCTTGCAAAAGGTGCACCCTGAACATCCACAAACCGAGGCCCTCCGAAATTCCATTTTTGAGGGTTCCTATCTTTCCATTTGACAACAGTTAGAAGTCTCTTTCTCAATGTTGCCAACTTTGACAACATCAATATCTTAACTTGCAAAAGAAGGCATGAACGGGCTGAAATCATTGGCATTGTTGACGGCGTTGATCGCTGAAATGTAAGTGGATAGCATGCAGGTCGAGCCAGCTAATATTCTACTTAGCAGCCATGCCGATAGCGCGCTTGAGGTGTTGTCGTTTGAGTTGGACGTGAGCTGGAACTCAACAAGTTTCAACGCCAGCATGCAAGCAACAACACTAGAATCTAGTCCAGAAGCTATGTCTTCGAATTCATCGATTCATCACATCGTCGTTGACACCGACGTGAAGACTGTGTTCACTCCGAACCAATTGAATGCTTCCGTCGGCGATACCATCTTGTTCACCCCAGTGAACCTCAGGGACCATATAGCTCAGACCTCTTTAGACCGACCCTGTCAAGCAGACGACTTGTTAAGCGCTGTCAATTTCTCCAGATTGATGATCCCTTACTTGGTAACAACGGATAATCCAGCATGGTTTTACCGCCCATCACCACAGCAGGACTGTGCGCTTCGTGACAAAGACAGAGGAATCTTCAGCTTAAATCCTTCAAATCGTCACTCAGTCAACGACAGCGCTACAGCGAGCGTTGCGCAGGCAATTTCTACGAGCGCTCCGCGAACATCCGGCCTGTCGTGGACTGGAAATGGACCGGCCGCTTCAGTGCTCACCGCGGTTCCTTCTTTGGGTATATGGCCAACGAACAACAGTACCTGGGCAACCGGTATTCCAAGTCCTGGGATACGATCGTCAGGGGCTTCATTTTCTGGTCGGGCTGCGATGAAGGAAGTATCTAGGGGCATGGTCTCTTTGCTTATTACCTACTACTATGTCATAGGGATTTTGTAATATAGATAGATCAAATCGAAGCAGAATGAGCTTCATTAATCTGTGACCGTGATTACTTTATGCATACGATGTGTTCTAACAACCGCGATCCCCCAGTATGCTATATTATCCACTCTATGCCTATCAACCGCCTACCACATCACTGAAGCACCAACAATCTCCATCGCGATTAAGAGGTTAAGCTTCAGTGCTCCTGCCTTGAGCCAGACCCTTACGTTCTCACCGAGGACTCGCGAAGCGTGAAGAATATCGGTGAATTTGGCAATGGTGGCCATTTGCTGTTTGTCTGCTTCATATCGGGTTTCCTTTTCCACCTGCGCATTCCTTTCCATATTGAGAGCTGAACCAATAGATTTGGATCGTCGGACCTGAGTATCCACGTCTCCTCGAGCCTGATTGTAGGCTGCGCACAAATGTTGATACTGGGTGTAAAGGTCTCGAAGTTGCTTCCTCAGGCTGTCGATCGCAATATAATACCAGCACCATCCTTGAAGATCCTGCCGCGGAGCCTCCCCATCCCAACCGTTCGAAAAAGCTTGTTCCTGGGCTGCTTCAAACGCACTCGGAGAAAACTAGGCATATCCTGTCCAGAAAGGACCTGATGGCTCACAGGAAGTTGCAGTTGCTTCCTGCAACGATGCTGACGTGGTGGTTAGAGAACTTCGAAGGAAGGCACTGACGGCAAAAGGGAGGATTGACTGAGGTCGACATATGGGAGGGTTTGATGTCAAGTAGAAGAATGTAATTTGGCTTCCATTTATTGGAAGCAGGAATCTCAAAGACAATGAAAGTGAGGTTTAGTAAGGAACGAGTAGCGAGCATCCAGAAATGATGTTGTGCTACACTGTTGAGGAGGAGGGAGGCGCAGTCGAAGTCAAAACACGTATTTCAAATAAGAAGCCCATTTTTGGCAGCATCTAGAACATGTGGAGCAGAGCGCGTTCTGATGGAGAAGGCCGTGCGCGTTTCTATTTGAGGCACTGCAAATGCTGACAGTCATCCAATCAGACAGTCCGATCTCAACTTCGAGCCCCTGCCGCTGTCAATCATCCTCCCGCAACTAGGATTCTGTTCAAGGCACAGACGCAAGTCAACTAAGCATGTAAATGCACACCATACAAGGGTGCGCTAGTGAATACGTAAAAACGACGTTGAAAGATCTATCCGTACCCCGCACTTTCGCTCATTCTTCGCTTAGTACTAGTCAGCCATGTAACCCGACCAGCCATGTAACCCGAATTTCAACATATTTCTATACATCCATATATCTAATGAGCAATTCGGCCATTACACGCTTCCAAACCTTCCGAATAGCTTCATGCTGTTTAAGCCACTTCATTCTATGAGCTTTGGTAGCCTTGTGGACCTTCTTTAATTCATTGATATAGCGTTTTTCTCCACGTTCGTCGCGGGTCCGTTGCCTCAAATCTTCTACTTGTACCCTATCTTGGGTCATAGTCCGAGCATCTTTGGCATAAAGTATGCCTCCTGTTTGGAGAACCTTACCAGACTGCTTTTTGCATGCATTTCGAGCATTCTGAGCCGACTGTGTTCGGCCTAGCTTATTCTCCAGTAGCTCAATCCTACGAGCCATTGCATTGGTCCCTTTGGTATATTTGACTAACTTCTGATGAAGCTCGGGTTCATAGTCGGAGCAAAGTAAACTGACTTGTTGTCTTCTCAGCTGTTTTCTAGTAGTAGGGGTAGTCATCCAGACATCGGGTGACTCCGTCGTCGTCGTGGGAGGTGTAATAGAACGAGCTGGCTGAGTTTCTCGCATCTTGTTCAGAACCACATTAGGATCGAAGGGAATTAGACCAGTTTGTTTCCAAGCCGAACGTATAGTAGTGTTCTTGAAAGCTTTACTTCTGAACCCGTGAAAAGCAGCTAGAAGTTCGATTTTGGTGAAGGTTTCGTCACCCGTTTGAACCGCTTCGTTGACGGCCTTCGAATGTCAGTGTTTCAGAGGCTGAAAAACACATACATTCAGCGGCTGAAGCAGATAAGTAGTATGCGAAGATAAGCCGAAAGGTATGATCTTGTGATTCTCACAGTAGGATAGAAATTCGCGTGTATGATGAGATCCGTAGCCATCCATTACGAGTAATCTCCATGAACCTCGTTGATATCGTTGACTGTAGTGATCAAAATGTTTAATTCACTGCAGTGATATTCAGTCATTTGAATAGTCTGTATTCGATGTAGTGAAAATCACGTCGTCATCAATATCGTTGTTGAAATGAGAGGATAATAGATTGACTCCCTGTAGAATGAGCATTGGTGATATATCTTTGCCAGTACCGTTAATACATTCAATGATCGTACAGAACTCTCTGTTATCTGAATTCGACATGTATATTCTTCTGATATGATCAGCAGTGATTATTCAATCGGACCTTGCTATGCTCATCCGATAGCCGGTTTCGTCGAAATTCCATGTATTCTTCTTCGTCATGCCATATCGCTTAACCACCTCATCATAAGCATCAAAATGACCCTTCAGAAGCTTCTCATTATGTGCATTCTTTCGTGCAGCTGTCAAAGGCTTCCGTTTAGCTTTATGAAGATTCGATTGACGATCTAGCCATCGCTTGACCCATTTGAGACCTAATGACATCGATGAAGCCCAGCGAGAATTATCCTGACGCAGTAGAAGATTACCAGCTGATTCAATCAGATTCAGCCGTGCTGATAGACTCAATTCGTCCAATCTCTTTATGTATGTATGTAGAGCTAGCTCCTGATTAGGTTTTAATGCTCTGTTATGCAGTCCTCGTACTGCTGATGCTGGTGGATGACCTTTCAGCCTGGATCGTAGTCTTTGCACCGGAACATCAAATTCGCGCGCAATCTCTGCCCGATTAGAATTTTCACGCGTGTTTATGGTGTCAATAGCCTTCTGAATGCGATCCTCGATGATAGCGTAAGTAGCAGCCATGTGGTTGAATTTTGGTGAATTTTTGAAGGTGGTAGGTCAAAAATTCGAAAATTCGGGTTACATGGCTGGTCGGGTTACAAGTACTAAGCGAAGAATGAGCGAAAGTGCGGGGTACGGATAGGGTGCTTCCCAATTGTGAAATCTAATCCAGGATCTCAACTCCAACCACTAATCATGCATTCTGACGATGATCCTCGTTTTTGCTTCTCGCCGCTTCATCCAGGATTTTCAGAATGTGATGCCTCTGCTTCAACAACTTCTTGCCGGAGACTCCGCAGAGATCTGACCCCACTTTACCGCATTATCCCCTGGAGTGTGATCGAAGGATCTTGGGCATTGTCACACAGTGCGGCGTCAAATATACGAGTAGCACTAGTCTTGGACAGCAATATGTGTTTCATATGGTACGAGGCACGAAGGAGGCAGCCCACATTTTGTTAGTCGGGCATAGGCCGAATTGGATGAGAATCGAGATAGAGCTATTTCACAGGGAACTTTCAGAATTCAGGTGAGACGATTGCAATCTGAGTCTTTATGGCAGATAGATGTTTGATCTGCACATCATCTAAGATGGAAGTCGAGACGAGAAATACATTCGTCCAGCTGGTGGCCTCGGCAGAACTGGAGGCTTGGGAACAGAGAAAATGCGCCGCTGATAACCAATGGAACCACCGCCATCTCCAAGCTTGGGCTTCGTCAGGTGTCCGCCGTTGGTTCCTTCAGTGTTCCTCTGGTTTCTTGCCCCGCCATTCGCAGGCTCAAAGTCCGCCGGGCCTTTATACCTTGGGATGGGATAATGCTTCTCCTAGAACCATAGAATTAAACAGTGCGCGGACCTTTGCGGTTGGGCGATTTACCATTTCTTGTTCCGACGGCGGCCACCCGGGTTGATCAGTCGATTTGTAGATTTGAAATCTTTCATTGCGGTCCATGACGAAGTAGATCTTTGCGTCCGCTATCTGTGCCAACTCGTTCATCTTTTTGAAGAGACTTTTTGTTCGCTTTCTGGCTTTCTCTCGGTCAATGTGTCGCTGGGTTCTAACTTTTGCCATGAAGATATAGGGAGATGCTTTGGCGTTTCTTTTTTGGAGCCACAATGGCAATATATACCCTTGGGAAATAAACGGATTCTCGAAAGCAGTGAATGGATGCCGCCTTTTTTCTGGATGCCTCTAATTGCAGAACAATGCCGCAATCCTTACCGAAAAGCTCAGCCACCAGGATCGCGGAACAAAAATGGATGCCATGCGGTTCACTTCCGGATGCTTAAAGGAAGCTGTGCCTGAGAAAGAACTCTTTTATCACGTTTCAGCTAATGTTTCATCTACGGATAGCTATATAGTTCGCTTACTGCTGGACTATGGTCAGTCCTGGCAATTTAGGGTTGAGGTGGGGTCTAGGTCTGGTAGTGGACAACGGAGACTAGCCCAATGAAACCGCGACTCAACGCTCTTGGTCTACTATGTATCTCGTAACGAAGATCAGATACTCCAGCCAGACCGAGTCTCCCTCCAGCGCTGAACTCGCTCGTTTCTACGAAATGGGATAAAGATGAAAGCTATTAGAAAACGGTATCCTCGACATTTCCATCACCAAAATCAATACCCCAATAGCTTAGTAAAGTAGACTCTGCGTCTGCTCGCTTTTGGGATCTTTCCTTCAACGCATCGTCCAATTTCACATGCAAATCAGCTACTGTCTCGTGAAATTTCATATCAGCTGCTCGAGTATCTTTGTGATAAGCCAGCTCTTGCAGTAAATAGCCATTCGTTCTTGTAAGTTCTATCACGCGCTCCGCTGAAGAAGCAGGGCGATTTTGCTTCGAAATCTGGAGCCGGTGAGGTAGCTGCTCGTAAGTGGATGTGGTCCCCCCATTCCTTGCGATCTGGTCGTCCAGAGCAGCAACATCACCCGCCTTGCCGGAAATTGGCCGTCGGCGAAATGCAGGATGTATTGATGACAGTCGCCGCTTTACTCGAGGATCTTGGAAGGTGACATGCCGATTTTCCCTGGTTGTTCCGGTCCTCAGGGACGTAGTCTTTGACGTTGCGGCCTTTGGGACTTCGCCGTGGATTACTTCTCGCCGCTGTTCTCCTACCATCGGCGACGACCGACTTTGTGCCTCACTTTCGGTTCGTGTGTTGCCTGTTGTGACATCATAATCGAATATGTCTGGTCTAAACACAATGTCTGACGAGGAATCAGCAGCGGACTGGAAATGGTGACTTGGAAGCCCATCCATAGCTGCTTAAAGAAACACTTTTCCGCGAACCTTCCTGGATATAATAATCGGGCATCCTTCTGGACCCTGTAGGGGAGGAGCCTCTTTTTTGATGTCCCACAGGAAGTCTTTTCTGGATGTTCATGAAAATCCTACATAAGCTTCAGAACCGGATACAATAGAAGCCGGACTTGGATGTGGTCGAATATTGCCACGATAAAAACCCTCCTCGAGTCAAATTCTTTTAATCTATTGATTTTGCGAAGTGTCATACGTCCACATCCCACCTGATAAATCAACATGATATCTACCAGCGTCTTGAAGGCTTGTTTCGCCTCCCTATTCTGTTACTATCTAGCCAGTGCACCCGTCGATGCTGTACCGACACTCCAAAGTGCCCATAAGCCTGCTGCTCTCCAGGTGAGAGACAACCAAGCACCTGATGTTGGTGTAAGTATATATGAACTAGCGTCCAAACCCGCTTTTTTTGACCATGATGCAGGCAATCAATCAAGGCTCTTTGGCCTACACTCGTTCGACGCTTACCTTGGCTGTTTTCACGGAACTCGACTGCAAAGGCGATCAGCTCGGTGGAACTCTCCTTTATTCGCAGGATGTGGGGTTCGGGAAAGATAGCAATTGGGACAATGTAGAGAGTTTCAAATCCATTCAGATGTCTCGTCCATTAGAGGAACAAGAACAGCTGGATTTGAGCCACTTAGGCCAAGATGGCGGCCAAACCCAGGCTTGGAGCTGCGGAGGGTACATGATGAACTATCGGGTGGGAACAGCTGCTGGCTGTCATAACAATCCTAACGGAGAAGGAGCTGGCTGTATCCGCTTGTGGCATTATTAGGCGGATGCGAGGTATGAGCAGCAAGCCAGCAGGATACTAGTATCGAGGAAGCTTCAACTTTGTTTGTGTGTCTTGTGCTCCGAGCGGATAGCGCGCCTAGGGTCAAATGTCTCGCTAAAAGGCTGTCTTTTTGTAATGATGTATGATAGCAAGCTGAAATGGACATGCACTGGTTCTTGATTTTGCGTTGTGTTTAGCTAGATAGAATTCTGTTCCTTCGATCATTACCAATCTGATCTAGCTTCTAGAAGGGCCCTATGTGAAGAACTCTATGAAAATGTCGAATTGATACTATAAAATTATGCTAAACACACTGCGTTTCCATAAAGACTGTATATTGCCTTTGTGCAGAGTATATAGCCGTCATTACTTATTATAAGCCTAGGGAATGAGAGCAATTTACCCAATAGACTTGGGCTAGTAGGCAGCGATACCTATACCTACAAGTAGATGCTAGAGTCAGAAATGGATGTCAGAGTCAGAAGTGGATGCCAGAGTCAGAAGTGGATGCCGAGTAAGAGCAAGGATGGAAAGTCGAATCACCGGTGAAGACAAATAAGAAACGGATCGGTCCGGACTGCTGTATTGTCGGGGAGAGACGCAATTAGATTTAAAGCTGCATTGACCTACTTCGCAAGTTGCTTCTTCAAGTTCGACATGGCGGGATTCACCAGCACGTCGCAACCACATCCATCATACCCAGGTCGCCCGTTGCGCCCGAACCTTGGGTCCAACGCAAGTGAAGGACCGAGACCCACGACAGAACACGGAAAGTCGGACCGACCCCGAAGAAAATGGCTGGCCACTCAAGATGAGGAAATTCAAAAGGGGGAGCTCCGCAGCCAAAATTGGGCGAAGCGCCGCGAATGGCTCAACGAATTATCCGCCTTGAACCCGCAACTCTCGAAAGCACTAGACATGAAAGAATGCATGCTGAAGGTGCAGGGAATGATCTTGGGAAAGCTCGCTGCCGAAGAGAATCATCTGAAGGGACTAGCAGAGACCTCAAACCGGTCAATCGCGAACTTTGACGATCGAGTTAGAGAGGTAGAAGAGGTGATACGATCGATGCAGTATTGAGACGTCGATTGAGCTTCGAACTTGCGAATGAATGGTGAAAAATGAGGAGACTAGGAGTTTAGCTATGGCGGTAAACTTCCCGAATGGATGAGTGATTCAAATCTTTGGGCAAGACGTTGCGAGAACGTTGGAACTGCGTAGTCTCACCTCAGACGCTCCGTCCAAGTCTGATACTTAGAGCGGTGGGTTCGAAGCAGTCGCCGTACTTACCCTCTTATGGGTGCCCAGAGCAAGTAGGGCAAGTGGATATATCCGCCGTTATCGCCCCCTGCTGCTGACGGAGGCAGGGGAGAGAGAATCTGATGTACGACCGTATTCCGAAGGAAGTAGCCGCGGTATTTGGAGGCCGCGGTGGAAAACGGTTTTCATCTGGCAGTGGCCAATGATGTTTATGTCCTACTCGGTGTGTTTTTTCCTTGCGGGATTGACCTTGTACGTTTGTACGCCTCTTATACACGGCGCGCAATGAAGTGAGGGTGTAAATGTGAGTCAATGATGTTTCTTGTTTAACCTATTGGTCGGAGAAGAGGCTGATTTTAATGGCCTCTCAAAGATAGCGGTCGTTTATCTAGCTGTTGTTGCGATCGCCGGGAGCGCTTTCCTGGTTTGCGCGTTTTGAATTTATCATTACATTGATTTGAACAGTATTTCTTGAAACGAGGTGATCCTGATATGACGACTGTGTGGAATCTACTCTAGCTCTGTATGCCATCAATTCACCAACGGCCTTGTGCCTTTCAGAGTGATTCCCTTTCATATGAAGACTCTCCTGTGGTGTTTCTTTCGCACGTGATGCAGTTGAGATATATCATTGGTGGCAACTCTCTTCAGCATATGTTGTTGGTGAGATAAGGCGTCAATGCGGACGTCCATTGCAGAAATCTGTAGCTCGTCGTCGATGTAGATTTCTGACTCCCGAATTAAGAGTACAGTGTAAGTTCCGTCGATCATCACGGCTTGATAACACTCCTGTGGAGTTAACATGCGCAGCTCGGTATCGAAAAGCCTTATCTTTTCTCTTATTTTCTTCTTCGCTACTCTCTCGACCTCGGATGGATCGAATGGATCGATCATAAGAAATGACGCATCTTTCCAGGAGCCTTCTTCACGAAATTTAAAGTTGATGCGAATCTTTGTGTTATCTGATCTCTTCTCAAGTTGAGTCTCAGGCTTCCGTGCTTTTTTCGTCGAGGGCAGATTTGCTGAAGTCTCGCCTCGATTTACGTCTTGTTCTGTTTGCTGGTTCATTTCCTCTTGATCAAGTTCTTCTTCCTCGAGTAATTCTTCTTGTTCGAGTCTTTGCTGATCCTGTAGTCTTTGTTGATCCTCTAGACTTTGATACTCTAGTCTTTCTCGCCCCTCTTGCTCCTGTCTTTCCCGCTCTTCTTGCTCCTGTCTTTCCCGCTCTTCTTGCTCCTGTCTTTCCCGCTCCTCTTGCTCCTGTATTTCCCGCTCTTCTTGCTCCTGTCTTTTCCGCTCTTCTTGCTCCTGTCTTTTCCGCTCTTCTTGCTCCTGTCTTTTCCGCTCTTCTTGCTCCTGTCTTTTCCGCTCCTCTTGCTCCTGTCTTTCCCGCTGCTCTTGCTCCTGTCTTTCTCGCTCCTCTTGCTCCTGTCTTTCTCGCTCCTCTTGCTCCTGTCTTTCCCGCTCTTCTTTCTTCAGTCTCTCTTTCTTTAATCTTTCCTGCTCTATCATTTTTTGCTTCTCTCGTAGTCTTTCTCGCTCTAACCTCTCCTTATCCGACCTCTCTTGTTCTTGCCTCTCTTGCTCTTGCCTCTCTTGCTCTAGCCTTTTAAGTATCTCCTGTTTTTGTCTTTCCTGCTCCTGCTCCAGCCTCTCCTGCTCTTGCTCTTGTCTTTCCAGCTCCTGCCTCTCCTGCTCTTGCTCCTGCCTTTCCAGCTCCAGCCTTTCCAGCTCCAGCCTTTCCAGCTCCAGCCTTTCCAGCTCCAGCCTTTCCAGCTCCAGCCTTTCCAGCTCCAGCCTCTCCAGCTCCTGCCTCTGCTGCTCTTGCTCCTGCCTCTCCAGGTCCTGCCTCTCCTGCTCTTGCTCCTGCCTTTCCAGCTCCTGCCTTTCCAGCTCCAGCCTCTCCAGCTCCAGCCTCTCCAGCTCCAGCCTCTCCAGCTCCAGCCTCTGCTGCTCTTGCTCCAGCCTCTCCAGCCTCTCTTGCTCCTGCCTCTGCTGCTCTTGCCTCTCCAGCTCCTGCCTCTGCTGCTCTTGCTCCCGCCTCTCCTGCGGTATGTGTGTGTCTTGCGATCTGTTCATATCCTCGTCTGTGCGATCAGAAACTCGAGGGATCGAATCCAAGGTCAAGGGTATTGACCTCCCAAAGAATGCAAAGTAGACGGACTTCCGAACGAAAAAGGATGTAATCCCCTCGCCCTGTTCCTCCTCCTCGTTGTGTAGGTGATTTACGAACAGAAACTCGCCATCCTCTACATAATCCTCTACGCGTGGTAGCCCACACCTTCGTTTCTTTATCTCACCGGCACCATCCGTGACTAGCAGAGGCTTCGATCTTTCGGATCTCGCTCTCGCAACCGTCGACTTTGGACATTGCTTTAGAGCGGTAATCTCGGGGGACTCGAAACCTAACCGGTCAGCCAGGTCAGCAAAGTCGCGCAGCACCGTTTCATCTGTGTTGACCATCAGCCTCGCCAGGAGCTCTTTCCCTTTGGGCTCCCTAGGCATTTGGAGATAGTGGCGCATGGCATAGGCATGCAACTGTCGATAGCCCAGGTCCACTCGATCCGCCAAGCTTGCCGGGCTACACGTAAAGCTGGATTCCGTGACCTGGATGACAGCCCGGTCTGCTCTTTGATTTGCGTCGCAAAACGCCTTTTCCAGCGCGGTGGACACGGTGTCCCGAGGAGATAGGCTTACCAATCGTTTCACGCAATTGGCGCACGCTTCCAGGTATTTGACGTCCTCGAAGAAAGTAAACAGAGAAGGAATCAAACCGTCGACGGCTTGCAGTCTGCCCCATATTGCCACACGCTCTTGCTCGCTAAAAGCGCCGAATATTTCCCCTCCTAGCACTTGACCCCGTAAAACTTTGGCATCCAGCGTCGATAGCCGTGGTGCTTTCAGCTCCAGAGCTTTCACTGTGGCTTGATCCACCTTTTGCATCGCGTTCTTGTCTCGCTGGAGTAGCGTCTCCCAGACCTCCTTGATGTGATTGAGGTAGCGCAGGCTTTCCTATCGAAGAATAAGCAAATCAGAGCACTCGTCGAGTAATCTGCTCACCTCGTCACATTTAATGGCCATAATTCTGTGTAGTGTGCTATTCCTCCAACCCCCCCAAAGACCAGTGATATCCAACAGAGCATCGCAAGCCGCGGTCAGCTCATCATGTCGGAAAAGCTGCCTCAGACATCGCTTCCCGTGCGCAGTCAGACGGTTCCACCACCGTCGTTCGAAGCTAAGGTTGCGTTCAAAGTGGTACTGACGTATCTTGCGGTAGATCTCGCCGTCGGCTGGCTTCCCTTCGTTCGAATACTCCTCGATCAGATATGTTTTCAGCCCACGGTCGATGTCTGTAAAAGGTAGAGGTCAGAAGCGTTGATTTTGAGGAGAGTTCTATCGTACCTGCGAGGTAAAGATCCACTGTCCACCATTTATCTGCTGGAGGAAGAACTTCTTTTCCTGCCTGAATTCTGTGCCGTCCGTGCAGGCATTCCAGCTGGTAGCCGGCCGGAAAAACTAGCTCCGGATATCCGCTCTCCGGTTTAGTCAGCAATGCTCCCGCTGAGATTCCTGAAACCAGTATAGCAGCATCGAGGTGTTGCTGGTCAACAACAGCACAGATGTGATTACGTATGTCAAGCCGACGACATTCTTTTCGAAATATCGATTTCAATCTCTCTACGTTCGTGTTATCGAGCTCCCCTGGCTCGTTCCATCGAAAATGCAGCCACTTGAGCCTGACGCGAGCCGTTCCTTTGTACTTGAGCTCTTTTTCCGCTTCGAGTCTTGACTCTTCGTCGTGCGCTTGAGCCCGCCACATTTCGAGAAGATTTACTTGGTGAAGGATGGAAAAGAGACAGGTACATTAGAGTGTCTTGCGACCTGGCAATGCTTGTACTTTGTATTGCGCGCCGTTTCTGGCAGACTTCAAAAAGTGCTGCCACCCCCCTCCCAGAAACTGTTTCTCTTCAATAATTTCCTGACCATTGCCAGTCTACTCATACACCGCATTGTTTTCGGCGTTCCATCCTCTTCTCGACTGTATTTCCTACCCAACAATCACACCAAATTTCCAAACATTTCCTCATTCCCCACGAATATCCAGCATGAGTTCCCAACCCTCCAAGCGCGACACCCTGTTCAACATGAGGGATCTGAGAGGAGCCGAGCAGCCTATTTTGGCTACAGAGCCCCGTGGCAATGTCACAGAACCGGAACGACATTTCCAGGACCACTCGGTCCCTAAAAACAAAGGTCCAAAAAGAAAAAGATCCCTCTCTCCGCAGAGAAATGGAGTAGATACAAGGCTTGGGATTCGCGAATATAAGGGAATGAAAAACGAATCTCCGTGGAAAAGCTACAGGAAGGTCTTCCAGCTCAAGCTTGATCGTTTCATTACTGTTGCCGTTCGGAGAGAACCCCTTCGCAAACGTGTCGTCGTGAAAAGCTTTTCGGGGCCAGACTCTCACGAGAAGCTTCACATGTTACATCACATTCGGCACGACAACTTCGTTGCCGTTCTAGAATCTTTTAGTTTCGAGGGATCCTTCTATGTCATTCTCGAGCGTATGGACATCTCTCTTGTTCAGATCGTTGCTTCTCCTCCCTATCCCGGCGAGCAAGAATTGGCAGCCATACTCGGACAGGTAGCCCTGGCGGACGGGATGTCACGGAGAATGTGCTAATCGCAATAGATACTTGAGGGTCTTGCCTATCTTACCTCCCAGGGAATGGAGCACGGGTCTCTCAGTTGCTCGAACATTCTTTTAAGCGCCGAAGGAGACGTCAAAATCAGTCGGTCTCAATCCCAGTTCACAGAAGGCTTCGTTAACGTTACATGGTAGCGAACCAAGAATGCTGTCGCCAGGTCGCTCCGTCAGACGGGACCAGTATCAGGGATGTGAGGGCGCTCAGTAGGATCATGATGGAACTCATGCAGAAATGCACCAAAGACGACGAAGCTATCGGTGTCGAGGATTTGAATCGTTGGCCTTTCGACTCCGACGCCGTCGGATTTCTGTCGGCGACGACGTCTGCTTCTTCGATAAACGAGCTAATGAAGGTGAGCTGGAACCTAGCCGCTTCAATCAGAATCTAACATTTCCAGCATCGGCTGCTTCAGTGTGGTTGGCGGAAGGATTGGCTCGAGTGGATGGTGGACTGGGCTGGAGTCTCCGCGTGGAGACTTCACAAGCCAGTATAGAAGGTTCTTTCTAGGGTTTCGCAAATACCTTCGCATGCCAACCTAAAATTATAAAATCTCAGTTTCTGAACTTTTTGCGCCGGTTTAGTGTCAGTTGAAATTCAATTCGTTTCTCGAAACGAATTCTAAATATAGCGCATCATCGAAAATGGTGACAATTTGGCCCTGCTCTTATGGGCCACCATTTCCTGCTCCTTTCCTAATACCCTTGATGTCCCCCCTCCTTCTCAACTTTTGCTACGTTTGTTCTCACGACCAGTCCTATTCAATCTCAGTTTCACGTATTAAAAGGGTCTTGACGTCCCGATACATTGCTTTATTTTCTCCGAGTCTTTCTTCTTATCACTTCTTTGATCCGCTTCGATTTTCCATCTCTCCTCTGTAATACTGCTTCGACTTCGTATCCTCATGGATGTCACCCAGATATACGCTACTGCCGCGGGCGGCTTCTTCTTTGTCTTCATTATTGTTAACCTTCTTCCCCATACAGTGCGATTCCGGGAAAAGATCTCTCTTCTTACGTCCAAGCACCTTACTTACCCGTACTTTCTGAACCGCCATCGACTTTTGGGTCCGTGGAGTCGAACCGACGTCCTGGTTCAGCTGATCTACATCACAATCAATGTCTTCTGTCTTAGCTTTCGAGTTTCCACGATCTCTAAAGCTGGTCTCCAAGCCGGGAACCTATCGCTCGTCAACATGATTCCGCTCTTTGCAGGCACTCATCTTAGTTTTCTGGCTGACCTCCTCGGTTTTCCTTTGAATTCTTACCGACGCGTTCACCGTTCGGCGGGATTGATGGTGTTCGCGCTCATCCTCTTTCACGTACTCGTCGTCGTGGCCAACCGAACCACTTTCTCGTTGAAAGTACCAGAGCATCTATTTGGACTGATAGTTAGTCTTTGTTGCTGCTTCCACCGCCGTCCCTAACTAATCATACTCAGGCCGGATCATCGCTGTGTGTTCTTCTACTACTCTCGCATCCTCTCTTGCGCCGGCCGTCCTACGAAATCTTTCTTCGTACGCACCAAGCGTTGG
>JAABUZ0100001482.1_pt1 | contig 44488 bp, 39 predicted proteins | sample 5562091 | NCBI WGS metagenome assembly JAABUZ01 (sample SAMN12813069, study PRJNA571459) | rock metagenome | isolation source: Antarctica rocks | place: Antarctica: Victoria Land, Linnaeus Terrace sud | collected 2015-12-21
CCGAGCTTCGCCCCTCCTTCGACCAAGTGGAGAGGGCCATTGACCGCTGGATCGATCAGGCCAAACTCGCCGCGTAAACTTGACTCATTCGCACGATATTTGCCCCCTTGTAGGAGTCTAGCCGCTGATCTCGACGAGTCGCTCTCCTGATCCCAGGAGTTCAAGGGCATCGCATAGGGTGGCGGCCAGGATCTCGCGCAAGCGCGCATTCGACGTGTTCCCGCAGGTTAACCAGATGATGCGCGGCGGAACGCCATGACGATCAGCCAACTCAACGACATCGCGATCTTTGGTCATGACGATCACGTCTGCTGCTTTAGCCGCAGCAAAAATGTCCCGATCTTCGGCGTCCTGCAAACCAAGATCGCGTACGCCAAGCGCGGCCACCCCGTAAGTCTCCGCGATCCACGAGGCTATCGCGGGCGGCAGTTACGCATCCACCCAGATCGTCATGCCACCAACACAGGATGGTCGAGTTTCCGCGCCGCATAGCTGAGCGCGGCCTTGAGATCGTCGGGCTCGAGATCGGGCATGTCCGCTAAAATGTCATCACCAGTTAATCCAGCCGCGTAGAGGTCAAGGATATCTGATACCCGGATGCGCATGCCCCGAAGGCACGGGCGACCACCGCACTGTTGGGGGTTGATCGTGATCCTGTCAAGCACATTGGACATCGTGTCACTCCCGAAGACGTACAGTCAAGCTCTTTATAGCGCTAGTCGTAGTATAGAGGGTTCCGCCCGATGGCCCGCGTGACGACGCCTGTCGACCTATACCGTGAACTCTTCACGTCACGGTTCTCCCTTCGCCGCTTACTATCGATTGCCGTACGCTCCCAAACCCGACGCGTTCCTGTTCCATGTTCCATTCATCACTTATTCATCGTATGTTTGAGACGATCAATAGCCAGAGTCATCCGTGACCAATGGCTCTAGAGCCGCTCCGGCACCGATCCATGCCCCGCTATTGACAGACTATGGCGCAAGGGGTACTATCTCATACATATAATGAATCGGACATTGAGTGGCGATCATGGTCATGGCCGCTCGGCGATGATTAGGAAAGGAGGGGCGCACGAGACGGCTGGCGATCCCCGTGGCGCGACAGGCGCCATTGGAGACACGCAAACGCATCCTGCTGGCGCGAAACGCCGCGCGACCAGGATGACCAGGACTGTTGACCGGACCGAGCGCATCCCTCGGAGAACGAACAGGACAGACACGAGGTCGCTAAACCTGTGCTTGACCCCCGCCAAAGCTTAAAGAGCGTGGGCACACGCGACGCTGGCGCGGGCGTCGCCAGGGCGTCACTCAACGAGGAGCATGACCTGCTATGATACGTCGTCTACGATCAACCACCATGGCCACGGCGGCGCTGGGCAGCGCCGCTCTTGCCCTTTCCGCCACCGCTATCCCCGCCGTCCCCGCGCACGCCAGTCTGTCCCAGGCTAGCCTGCCGCCCCTGGTTATCTCGACCAGCGGCTCGGGTGTCCTGCCGCCCTACGTGCGCAATTTCAACCCTTGCTCCGGCTACAGCTCCAATCCCGGCGGCGCCTTCGCGGTGATCTATGAGCCCTTGTTCCTGCTCGACTCCGTCCAGTACAAGCAATACCCCTGGCTGGCCACCGGGGAGACGATCAGCAAGGACCTCAAGACAGTCACAGTGACCATCCGGCACGGCGTCAAGTGGTCCGACGGTCAGCCTTTCACCGCGCAGGACGTGTACTACACCCTGGCCGTGCTGGATAAGAAGTCCGCGCAGTGCGGCAGCGGGCTGTGGAGCCAGGGCACCACCGGCGTCAACATTGTAAGCTCGGACCAGGTGGCCATTCACTTCTCCACGGCGGACAGCACGCGCCTCTACACCCTGATCCCCAATACCGGCATCCTGCCGAAGCACATCTACGAGAAAGCGGCGAACCCCGTCACCCTGCAGATCCCCAATCCCGTGGGCACCGGCCCTTTCACCGAGGTGCAAAACTTCACGGCGCAGGGTTACGACCTGGGCCGCAACCCCTACTACTGGCAAGCGAGCAAAATCGCGATGCCCGCGATTCGCCTCGTCGGCTTCACCAGCGGTCAGGCCGATCAACTGGCGACCGAGGCAGGCCAGGTCGACTGGTCGGGCACCGCGATCCCCAACGCGGCGCGCGTCTACGACGCGCGCAACCCCAACTTCCACCACTTCTACCCTGCCGGCTTCGCCGACAACCCACTCTTCTTCGACGACACCAAGTATCCCTACAGCCTGCCCGCCTTCCGCAAGGCGCTCAGCATGGCCATTAACCGGCAGGCCATCGACGTCAACGCCAATTTCGGCTACGATCCGCCGGCCACGGCCACGGGGCTCGACCCCTGGCCCTCCTGGATCGATAAGAGCATTCCCAACACGCTGACCCAATACAACCCGGCGGCCGCGCAAGCCATGCTCAAGAGCGCGGGCTTCACCTTGCGCAACGGCCAACTGTTCGACCCGCACGGCGGGCGCGTCTCTTTCACTCTCATTCCGGCCTTCGACACGGCTGGGGGCCAGATCATGGCCCAGAACTTCAAGGCGCTGGGCATCGACGTCACCCCGCAGGTGTTGCAGTTCGGGCCGATGTTCGACAAGGCGCAACGCGGTACCTTCGACGTACTGTATGGCTGGAGCAACGGCGGTCCCACGCCGTACAATTGGTATCAGCCGTTCTTCGCCCGCGAGTTCTTCAAGCCGATCGGGCAGCAAGACACCCTGGGCTGGAACTGGGAGCGCTGGACGGACCCGCGGATGGACAAGCTGTTCGCGGCGTTTCGTGCCACCGCCGATGTGCAGCAGCAGCACAAAATCGCCAACCAAATGCAGCGCATCTTCGTGGACAACCTGCCGGTCGTCCCGCTGAACGAGCAAAGCATCGCGGAGAACTACAGCACGGCGCACTACACCGGCTTTCCCACCGCGGCGAACAACTATGCGGCCGGACAGGCCTTCGCCTTCGCGTCGGACACCCTGCTGATCCTGACCCGCCTGCATCCGTCGCAGTAAATCGCGTTTGGCGACTGCGATGATATGGCAGAGAGCGTCATGGTAGAGTTCAGCGAGGAGCATGACTGATGAAACGTATCGGGACATCCGGGCGGGTAGCCGTCCAAACCCTGGTCATCGCCGCGGTTGCCCTGGTGGCCGCCGTGGCCCCCGCGCGGGCCGCGCGCCCGGCCGCGGCAGCCTACCCGCCCTTGCGCGTGGAGGCGGGCATTGGCAGCCCCTACGTGAACAACTTCAACCTGTGCAGTCCGAACCTGTATGGCGCGCAGGGAGGGGCGGCCTACGGCAGCATCTACGAGCCGCTCTACATCGTGGACTACGAGCAGTACAAAGAGCATCCCATGCTGGCCACGTCCTACCAGTGGAGCAAGGACCTCAAGACGCTGACCTTCACCATTCGTCAGGGCGTCAAATGGTCCGACGGCGTGCCCTTCACGGCTAAGGACGTTTACTTTACTCTGTGGACGCTGCCCAAGATGACGAAGCTGAGCACGTGCGACCCGCTGCAGGTGGAAAGCAACAACCTTGTCAGCGGCGTCACCATGCCGTCTCCCAACCAGGTGGCCATCCACTACACCTCGGCGGACGTCACGCGCTTCTTCGCGCTGGCCAATGGCAGCTGGATCGCGCCCGAGCACCAATACAGCCAGCACCTGAAGGACATGACGAGTTGGGCCGATCCCAACCCGGTGGGCACGGGTCCCTTTACGCAGCTCCAGAACTTCACGTCGCAGACGTTCGACCTCGGCAAAAAACCCCACTACTGGCAGCCGGGCAAGCCGGCCTTCGACACCCTGCGCCTGCAAAGTTATACCAGCACGGACGCGGGCAATCTGGCCCTGGAGGCGGGACAGGCCGACTGGAACAACTCCCTCATCCCCAACGTCAGCCGGCTCTACGACGCGCGCAACCCGCAGTACTATCACCACTTCTACGGCGGAAGCCTGTGCGATAACAAGCTCGAACTGCTGACCACCAAGTATCCCTACAACCTGCCCGCGTTCCGCCAGGCGCTCTCCATGGCCATTAACCGTCGGGCGCTCAGCGTCAACGCTAACTACGGCTACGAGCCGCCGGCCACCATCCAGGGCATCGACCCCTGGTCCTCCTGGATCGACCGGAGTATCCCGCAGACCCTCGCCCAGTACAACCCGGCGGCGGCGAAGGCCTTGCTGCTCAAGAACGGCTTCACCTATAAGGGCGGGAGCCTGACCGATCCCCACGGGCAGAAGGTGACCATGAACCTCATCCCCACCTTCTACCTCGCCGAGTCCCAGATCCTGGCCCGCAACTTCGGGGATATCGGCATCGACACGTCCGTCCAGAACCTGCAGTTCGCCGACTACTTCGACCGCATGCAGAAGGGCTCGTTCGACGCCGTGGACGCCTGGTGCGACGGCGGCCGCACGCCCTACTGGCCGTACAGCCAGCAGCTCGACATCCTCAACTACGCGCCCGTGGGCCAGAAAGTGACCAGCGGCTGGAACTACGAGCGCTGGCACAGCCCCGCCATGGACAGTCTCTTTGCCCAGTACCGCCAGACCCTCGACAGCGGCAAGCAGCACGCCCTGGTTAATCAGATGCAGCGCATCTACGTAGACCAGTTGCCGACCATCCCCACGGTGATGGAAATCGTCACCTCGAACTACAACACGCAGAACTACACCGGCTTCCCCGACGCCTCCAACAACTACGCGTACGCCGAGCCCTTCGGCTATCCGGCCGATACGGAGCTGATCTTGCTGCAGATTCACCCGACGCATTAGGGGCAGCGCGGGGGGCGGGGCTGGGGGGGCGACGGGGACCGACGGGGACAGACGAGACGCCACACGCCCCCCCGCCCCCCGCGCCCGCAACGAGTTAGGAGGTGACAAGGATGCGCTACGTCGCGCGCAGACTGGCGTTCTATCTGGTGGCCCTGTGGGCCTCGCTGACGCTCAACTTCGCCATCCCGCGCCTGATGCCCGGCAACCCTGCCGAGGCCATCTTCGCCTCGCACGCGCAACAAATGCGCAACAATCCCAACGCCCTGCGCACACTCGAGACGACGCTGGGCCTCTCCAACGACCCCCTGCCGATCCAGTACCTGCACTATCTGGGCAACCTGGCGCACGGGGACCTCGGCGTCTCCTTCAGCTTCTTCCCCGGCCGCGTCTCCGCGATCATCGCCACCAGTCTGCCCTGGACCATCTTCCTGGTCGGCCTGGCCTCGATCATCGCCTTCGCGGTCGGCATCACCATCGGGGTGGTGGTGGCCTGGCGCCGCGGCGGCTTCCTGGACAGCCTCCTGCCGCCCCTGACCCTGCTCACCAGCAGCTTCCCGTTTTTCTTCCTGGCCCTGCTACTGCTCTACATCCTGGCCTTCACCTTCCGCTGGTTCCCGCTCAACGGCGCCTGGACGGTAGGCACCGTGCCCAGCCTCACGCCGGGCTTCGCCGCCGACGCCCTGGCGCACGCGGCCTTGCCGGCCGTGACCATCGTGATCGTCTCCATCGGCGGCTACATCCTGGGCATGCGCAACACCATGATCAACGTCCTCTCCGAGGACTACATCACCATGGCCCAGGCCAAGGGCCTGTCCGATCGCCGCGTGATGTTGGGCTACGCCGCCCGCAACGCCCTGCTGCCCCAGATCACCGGCTTCGCCCTCAGCCTGGGCTACCTGGTGGGCGGACAAATCCTGATCGAGTACGTCTTCAGCTACCCCGGCGTCGGCTACCTGCTGGCCAACGCCATCGGCTCGGAGGACTACCCCCTGATCCAGGCCCTGCTGTTGATTATCACGGTCTGCGTGCTGCTGGCCAACCTGGCCGCCGACCTGCTGTACAGGTTGTTCGACCCGCGCGTGCAGAACGCCTGAGCGCCTAGACGCCTGGCCATTCGTTGCCGTCCCTAGCGGAGGAGTTCGCCATGCAAATGCCACAAACGGCCGATACATTGTTGGATATCCAGGCGCACGGAGACAGCGCAGGCGCCGCGCCGCCTGACGCCCCGGCGGCGCCAGGGCCGCGGCGCGCGCGCGGCGCCGGGGCCGCGCTCCTGGCCCGCTCGATCCTCGGCAATCGCAAGGCGGCGCTTGGCGTCGTCATGCTGGCGTTCTTCGTGCTGGTGGCCGTCGTCGGGCCCATCATCTGGCCGGGCGACCCCTCGGCCCCGTTCTACGACGGCCCGCCGCTGCAGGGGCCCTCGGCGGCGCACTGGTTCGGCACCGACCAGCAGAGCCACGACATCTTCCTGCAGATGGTCTACGGCACGCGCCCCGTCCTCTTCATCGGCTTCAGCATCGCGCTGCTGGCCACCGTGCTGGCCGGCATCGGCATCCTCGGCGGCTACGTCGGCGGCTGGGTCGACGATGCGCTCAACCTGCTGACCAACGTCTTCCTGGTGATCCCCGCGTTCCCGCTGGTCATCGTGCTGGCCTCCTGGATCCAGGTCAAGAACGACATCCCGGTGATCCTGGTGGTCACACTGACCAGCTGGCCGTGGGGGGCGCGCGTGCTGCGCAGCCAGACGCTGAGCCTGCGCGAGCGCGACTTCGTGCAGGCCGCCATCGTCAGTGGCGAGGGGACCTGGCGCGTGGTAACGCGCGAGATCCTGCCCAACATGATCAGCATCATGATGGGCAACTTCATTGGCACGGTCATCGCGGCGGTGGGTAGCGCGGCGGGCCTCGCCTTCCTGGGCCTCGGCAACCTCTCCGAGGTTAACTGGTTCACCATCCTGTACTGGGCGCAGCAATCCTCGGCGCTGCAGCAGGGCGCCTGGTGGACCTTCGTGATCCCCGGCGGCGCCATCGCCGCCGTCGGCGTGGCCTGCGCGCTGATCAACTACGGCATCGACGAGGTCAGCAACCCGCGGCTGCGCCTGGAAAAGGTCAAGTCCGCGCGCAAACGGGCAGCCTCCGCGCCATCCATGGCCACGGCCGGCGCCGGGAAGGCGGCGCGATGACCCTGCGACACCTCCCCGTCCAGCCTGCCCAGGCGGACCCCGACCGCGGCGCCGATGCCGCTGTGCAGGCGCCGGCCGCCGTCGGCGGTGAGTCGGCAGGTGAGACCTTGCTCGAGGTCCGCGACCTGACCGTCGACTACCTAACGCCGCGCGGTCCCGCCCGCGCCGTGGACCACGTCTCGTTCGCCGTGGCCAAGGGCGAAGTGTTCGGCCTGGCGGGAGAGTCGGGCTGCGGCAAGAGCACGGTGGCCCATGCGCTGCTGCGCCTGATCAAGCCGCCGGGCCAGATCAGCGGCGGCCAGGTGCTGTTCGAGGGGCAGGACCTGGTGACCCTTCCTGCCAAGCAATTGCAAGACTTCCGCTGGCGCCGCGCCTCGATCGTCTTCCAGAGCGCCATGAACGCGCTCAACCCGGTGACCAGCCTGGGCACGCAGATGTGCGACGCCATCCGCGCGCACCAGAAAGTGAGCAAGGCCCAGGCGCTGGAGCGCGCGGCGGAGATGTTCGCGCTGGTCGGCATCGACAGCCGCCGCCTCAAGAGCTACCCGCACCAGCTGTCCGGGGGCATGCGCCAGCGCGCGGTCATCGCCATGGCCCTCACGCTCAACCCCGAGCTGATCGTGATGGATGAGCCTACCACCGCGCTCGACGTGGTGGTGCAGCGCGACATCCTGCAGCAGATCGAGGACCTGCAGGCCCGCTTCGGCTTCTCGATCCTCTTCATCACCCATGACCTCTCGCTACTGGTCGAGTTCTCCACGCGCATCGCCATCATGTACGCCGGACGGATCATCGAGCTGGCCCGCGCCGACGAGTTGTTCGCGCAGCCGCACCACCCCTACACCGTCGGCCTGATGAGCTCGTTCCCGTCGATCCGGGGCGAGAAAAAGCGGCTGCAGGGCATCTCCGGCAGCCCTCCCGACCTGGTGACCCCGCCTCCGGGCTGCCGTTTCGCGCCGCGCTGCCCGCACGTGATGACCACCTGCCGCCAGACGTACCCCACGCTGCGCGAGATCTCGCCCGGCCACTGGGTGTCCTGCCATTTAGACGGAGCCGTTAGTCCCTAGTTATTAGTCGTTAGCCGTTAGCCGTTAGCCATTAGCCGTTAGCTAGTTACTAAAAAAGGAGCGTGAGGTCTTCGCGGGCGCGCCATAGTGAACATGCCCCCGTCGACAGCACTATGCAGAGCGAGCAGGTAGTTCACGACGAAAGGCTAATGGCTAATTACTAATGGCTAATAGCTCGGAGAGACATATGCAACCACGCGAACAGGCCTCGGATGTCGTGTTGGACGTGCGGGGACTCAGCAAGTTCTTTCCCGCCGGGGGAGGCGGTCTTTTTGGGGGTGAGCGGCGACTCATCCACGCCGTCGAGGACGTCAGCTTCACGCTGCGGCGCGCTGAGATCCTGGCCCTGGTGGGCGAGAGCGGCAGCGGCAAGAGCACCATTGCCCGGCTGCTGGCCGGTCTCTACCCCGCTACGGCCGGCCAGGCGTTGTTCCACGGCCAGGATGCGCTGAAGCTCCATGGCCGTGGGTCCTTGCTGCGCTACCGCGGCCGGGTGCAGATGGTGTTCCAGGACCCCTTCGCCTCGCTCAACCCCGTCAAGTCGATCGCCCACCACATCGAGCGGCCGCTGCTGCTGCACCAGGAGGCGAAAGGACGCCGCGCGGCCGGGCAGAAGGTCCTTGAGCTGCTGCGGACCGTTGGCCTGACGCCCCCGGATGAGGTCGCGGCCAAGTTCCCGCACCAGCTTTCGGGCGGCCAGCGCCAGCGCGTCTCCTTCGCCCGCGCCCTGGCGGTGAACCCCGAGATCATCCTGGCCGACGAGCCGATCAGCATGCTCGACGTCTCCATCCGCATGGGCATCCTCAACATGATGGACGCGCTGCGCCGGGAACGCGGCCTCTCTTACTTATATATCACGCACGATCTGGCCAGCGCGCGCTACCTCGCCGACGAGACGATGGTGCTGTACGCGGGGCATATGATGGAGTCCGCGCCGAGCGAAGAGGTGATGAACGAGCCGTTGCACCCCTACACCCGGTTGCTGCTCAGCGCCGTCCCCGACCCCGGCGCCGGATTGGCCAAGCGGCGGGTGGAGGCGCGGGGCGAGATCCCCACGGTGGTCAACCCCAAGCCCGGCTGCCGCTTCGCCAACCGCTGCCCGCATGTGATGGACGTCTGCCGCCAGCGGACGCCGGCGCTGATCGAGGCCAAACCGGGCCATCGCGTGCGTTGCTACCTCTACGGGCCGGACGCGGTCACGGCTTAACGCGGTCCCGCGGCAGGGAGAGGAGTTTATGTGAAAATTACGCGCATCGATTGCCATGTCCTGCTGGCGCCCCACGTCGACGTGGGCGCGACCAGTTCGGCGCAGGACGACATCATCGTCGAGATCCACACCGACGAAGGGCTGAGCGGGATCGGCGAGACCGACGTTAACCCCTGGATCGCGCGCGCCTGCATCGAGGCGCCGGGCACGCACACCATGGGCCAGGGACTCAGCGCGATGCTGCTGGGCGAGGACCCGCTCGACGTGGAGCGCCTGTGGGAGAAGCTCTACGTGGGCTCGGCCATGAACGGACGACGCGGCGCCTTGATCAACGCGCTGGGCGCGCTGGACATCGCGCTGCACGACCTGCGCGGCAAGTGGCTGGGCAAGCCCTGCTACGCACTGCTGGGAGACGGCGCCAGCGCCAGTGCGGGCGCGGGTGCGGGTAACGGCGTCCATCCCCAGCCCTCCATCACGCCCTATGCGTCGCTGCAGCCGGAGCCCGAGGCGCCGGGCATCGACGCCTACGAGGAGGCGCTGGTGGCCGCCGCGACCCTGGCTAGGCGGCGCGGCTTCCGCGCCGCCAAGCTCGAGGCGACCTTCTCCGGCCCCTACCGCCACCAGGGTCTCGACGCCCCGTACGAGCGGGTCACCGAGATGATCGCGGCGGTGCGCGCGGCGGTTGGATCCGACTTCACGCTGATGGTCGATCTGCAATACGCCTTCCCCGACGCCGACACCTGCCTGGCCACTATCCGCGACTGGCGGGACTTCAACCTGTTCTTCATCGAAACGCCCCTGCCCTCCGACGACCTCGACGGCTACGCCCGGCTGGCCGTCGAGCAGCCCATCCCCATCGCGGCCGGCGAGTGGCTGGCCACGCGCCACGAGTTCCGCGAGTTGATGGATCGCGGCCGCGTGGCCGTGGCGCAGCCCGACATGGGCCGCGTGGGCGGACTGACCGAGGCGCGCCGCGTGACCAGCCTGGCGCGTGAGCGCGGCGTCCGTATCGTGCCCCACGCCTGGAAGACCGGCGTCACCATCGCCGCCGCGGCGCATCTGGCCGTGGTGACGCCGCACTGCCCCTACATCGAGTTCCTGCCGGCGGAGCTGTCCGCCTCGGCGCTGCGGCGCAACCTGGTGCGCGAGACCTTCCGCTTCGAGGACGGCCAGCTCTACCTGCCCGACACACCCGGCCTGGGCATCGAGCTCGACCGTGACGCCCTGCGCGCCTATAGCGTGGACCAGCCCGACCGTCTGCCGATGTCTGTGTAGCAAGGGTTCAAGGGATTCACACGCCTGCGACTAAAGTCGCATGGCAAAGTACGGACACTGACGTGTCTCCAGTACCGCCATCACCTGGGCTGTCCGTCGCCGTCAACGCCGTCCGTTACGACAAACGACTTTAGTCGTCGTCCTCCTGCCGTGGACTTTAGTCGCAGGCTGTGTAAAAAGGGAGCCCTTTTATGAGCATTAGCCCGGCTTTCCCCGCCAACGTCTTTCCCTTTGGGACGCACGTCTACCGCGAGCCCTACCAGGATCAGGAGGAGTTGCTGGGCGATCTGCCGCTCCTCAAGCAGCTGGGCTTCACCATGGTCAAGATCCAGGAGTCGTGGGCCATCGACGAGCCGCGCGAGGGCCAGTACGACGTCTCGCGCATCGAGCGGGTCATCGCGCGAGCCGGCGAGTTGGGGCTGGGCGTCTACCTGGGGCTGACCATGGAGCAGGCGCCCGCCTGGATGTGGAAAAAGTATCCTGACGCCTACCTGGTCTACGCCAACGGCCTGCCGCACAACGATCCCACCCAGTACTGCCTGCCCGCGGACGGCAAGCCCGGCCCCTGCTGGGACCACCCCGGCGCGCGCGAGGCGGGCGAGCGCTTCGTGGCCGCGCTGGCTCAGCGCCTGGGCCGCTTCGAGAACATTTGGGCCTGGAACACCTGGCAGGAGATCGGCTTCTGGCCCCACGAGGACGGCGCGCTGGGCTTCTGCTATTGCCCTCACACCCTGGAGCGGTTCCGCGTGTGGCTGTTTGGCCGCTACGGGTCGCTCGAGACCCTCAACGCCGCCTGGTATAGCGCGTACACGGCGTGGGACGACATCGAGCCGCCGCGCCGCTACTCTTCGGTCCCGCCGTTCGTCGATTGGCGCCTCTTCATGGACAACGTCTACATCTCGCGCGCCCTGGAGTGGAAGACGCGGGCATTGAAAGCGCACGACTCGCGGGGGCGGCCGGTCTTTAGCCACGTGGCGGCTCCGCGCGTCGGAGCGGGGGCCGAGTGGCGCTGGTCCCGCGTGGGCGACTTCTTCGGCAACAGCAACTACCCCGCCTGGAGTCCCTTCGACCCCTGGGACGACGCCACGGCGACGGGCGACCGGTCGTGGCAGACCTCGGCCCTCTACGAGTTGTGGAACGGCGTCATGCTGCGCGGCGATGTCACGCGCGGCGCGACGGGGCGCGACCGCGCCTTCTGGGGCGCGGAGTTCCAGGGCGGCCCCATCAGCACCCACCTGCACCTGGGCCGCACCCCCGCGGCCGCCGACATCCGCCGCTGGACCCTGGCCGGGCTGGCCGCCGGCATGAACGGCATCAGCTTCTGGAACCACCGCGCGGAGCGATTGTGGGGCGAGTGCAACGGTTTCGGGCTGCTCGACGCGCGGGGCGAGACGACGGAGCGCATCGAGGAGGCCGGCCGCATCGCGCGGGCCATCAACAGGGCGCCGGAGGTCTTCTCGCTAGGCCAGCCGCTGCGGGCCGAGGTGGCCCTGCTGGTCAACGACGACCTCTACCACTTCTGTCAGGGCACGCAGGATGGGGCGGCGGAGTTGCTCTCCTACAACACGCGCGGGCACTACGCGCGGCTGTGGCGGCTGGGCGTCCCGGTCGATTTCGTGGAGGCCGAGGAGGTCGCGGCCGGCGCGCTCTCTTCCTATAAGGTGGCAATCCTGCCGACGCCGCTGGCCCTGGACGCCACCTACTTCGACCACCTGCGCCGCTTCGTCGAGGAGGGCGGCACGCTGGTCAGCGACGCCTGCCCCGGCCGCTTCGACCGCTACGGCTTCTGCCCGCGCGCGCAGATGGTTGACGGGGCCGAGGAGACCTTCGGCGCGCGCCACGAGAGCGTGCGCATCGTGCGCGAGCCGGACGGGGCGACGCGCTGGACGCCGCCCGAGCGCGGCTACGGCGAGTATGCGCCGTCCACCGTGCTAGAGGGCGTGGGCGACCGCGAGGGCCGGAGCCTGCGCGCCAGCTTCTATCTGCAGACGCTGACGCCGACCACGGGTCAGGTCATCCTGCGCGCCAGCGAGGCGGTTGCAGGCGTGCGCAACAAGGCCGGGCAGGGCACGGCTATCCTGATCGGCACCTTCGCCGGGATGTGCGCCACGGCCCACGCGCACCCCGAGGGGGACAGGTTCATAGAGGGGTTGCTGGCGGACGCCGGGGTACGCGCGGACCGCGCCGGCCACCTGTTGCGGCGGCGGCGCGCGCTGGACGACCGCGCGGCCTGGTTTCTGATCAACCCCACCGACGCGGCGGTAACAGAGACCGTCGGTCTGGAGGGCTTCGCCGCGGCCCATCCCCTGCTAGATGACGCGCCGCCAGCATCAACAGAGGCGGCCGAAGGAGCCGTCACCGTCACCGTCGAGCCGCTGGGCATCGCCTGCCTGTTATTATCGCGCTGACCCGCTGTCATTATCCCTGATAGTCGACCGCGACGCCGCCGCGGTGAGCTCGGCGTACGGGTAGGCGACCTCGGGGAAGGAATAGCCGGTCGGCCGCGCGCGCGGCCCCGTAGAGATAGTAGACGTCGAGGATCAGGCGTCCACCCGCGGCGGGTTGGACTCGCGCTTGCCCCCGACGTACCAGCCGCCGCGCGCGCCGTCGAGCTCGACGAACTGGACGTAGGCCGCGCCGCGGGCGATATCGTTGTCGGAGCCGATCGCGCCGACGAGGATCGCGTGCGTGAAGCGCTCGGCGAGCGCGTCGCGCTGATCCTCGCTGAACGCTCCCTTAGTGTGGGTGACGCGAAGGAGTGGCCTCGTGATGGTCCTACCTTTCGAGCCTGCGCTGGCACAGGCCGCTGTTCGTGTCGCCGCGTATCCGCCGCGGGTCGCGTCGACCGTTGATGTCCGCGCGCCGTGTGCTCGCTGGGTCGCCCGCACGGCGGTCGATGGTCGCCCCTCGCGGGCGATCGAGGCGTCCCTGCCCGTGTCCCTGGGCATGGGCGGCGGGATGGTCGGCCGGTCGTGACGGCCAGCGTCCTACCTGCGTATACGCGCCTCCTCTACACGCTTCCTCGGTATGCGGACGTTGATAACGGTCGCTATCTGTCAAGCCCCTGGGTGGCGGGACGGCGCGTGCGCGCGTACTACGCAGTCACCGATGGACGCATCGCGCATATGCCATCCCGCGCTGTCCCGGGCTAACCTCGCCGGGGCCGCTCCCGCTCCCGCGGGGGCTCCCGTGTCCTCCCGCGGGGAGGCCGACGCACGGTGTTCGCTCCTCAACGGGCGCCAGCCACCTCTCACGCGCCCGGGAACAACTCCGGCAGCAGCACGGCCCCTGCCGCGGTCTCCACCCCATCGTGCCCCGCGTCCAGCGCGCGCACGCGCCAGCCGCCCTCCCGCGCGCGCGCCCAGGACGTCGCGAATGCGTCGGCCATGAAGGAGCCGGGCTCCTTGTCGGCGGTGCAGCGCACGTAGGTGCGGGGCAGCGCCGCCGCCGCGGCGTCGCGCACCGCGAGCGGCTGCGCGAACGTCCGCCAGGGCTGCGGCGCGAAGCGCGGCGTGGCCGGGGGCCAGGGGCGGGGCGTGGTGGTGTCGCCCGGCCAGAGGACGCGCCAGCCGTCGTCGCTGCGCGCGAAGGCGGCTTCCGTGTCCGCCCGCGCCCGCGGCCCCAGCAGGTCGAGCAGCGCCTCGCCGTCGCGCGGCACGAAGGCGTCTAGGTAGACGAGGTGGGCGAGGCGCCCCGCCGCCCGCTCGGCCACGCCGGTGATCGGCATGCCCCCGTAGCGGTGGCCGGCCAGCACCACCTTGCGCAGGTCCTCGGCCTCCAGCACGTTGACGACATCGCGCACATGGGTGGCGAGGTCCACGCCCGGCGTCGCCAGGTGGACGCGCTCACCCAGGCCCGTGAGCGTGGGCGTATAGACCTCGTGGCCCGCCGCTCGCAGGCGCCGGGTTACGTCCCGCCAGGACCAGCTGCCGCCCCAGCCCCCATGAACCATCACGAACGTCGCCATACCCGCATCCTCCCGACCGGCATTCTCCCGCCTCCCCCCACCCCGACGTCGCCGCACCCTCTCCGGATCGCCCCGCGCCCTCTCCGGATCGCCCCGCACGCCGCGCCGAAATAACGATCGTTATCAATCACAAGCGGCATTATAGGGGTGGCGGTCGCTATCGTCAAGCCGTCCGCCGCGCCTATCCACCGGCGAGGGCGCGGCGCGACGACGGGGGCGCACCAGACGGGCGGTCAGGCTCGGAAGCACGTCGCGTAGTGGTCGTCCACCACGCCCGTCGCCTGCAGGTAGGCGTACACGATCGTCGAGCCGACGAAGGCGAACCCGCGGGCGCGCAGGTCGGCGCTGAGGCGGTCGGAGAGGCGCGTGCGCGCGGGGAGCGGCTCCGCCGCCGGCCGCCGCGTCACCACCGGCCAGCCGTCGACGAAGCCCCACATGTATGCGTCGAACGAGCCGTAGGCGCGCCGCACCGCGAGGAACGCGGCAGCGTTGGCAACCGTCGCGGCGATCTTGCCGCGATGGCGCACGATGCGCGCGTCTGAGGTGAGCGCGTCGATGTGCGCGCGGTCGAACCGCGCCACAGCGGCGGGGTCGAACCCCTCGAACGCGGCGCGATAGCCCTCGCGCTTGCGTAGGATGGTCTCCCAGCTCAGCCCCGCCTGCGCGCCCTCCAGGGTCAGGAGCTCGAAGAGCGCGCGGTCGTCGTGCTGCGGCACGCCCCACTCGGTGTCGTGGTAGCTGATCTCCGGCTCCCTCGTCGCCCATGGGCGCCGCTCGATTAGCCCCGCGGGGCCCCTGTCTGTGTCGCGCGCGATCATGCCTCTCCCATCCCGGTGACCACTGCCCGTACCCATCGCCGGCATGCGCGAGCGCGTCGACGGGCTGGGCGGGACGTTCTCCCTCGCCTCGGCGCCCGGCGCGGGCACCGAAATTCGCGTCCGCGTCCCCGTGCCCTCCTCGTCATCGGGAGCGCCGGCAGAGGCGAGAGAGGACGAGCCATGAGCCGGATACGGGTGTTGCTGGCCGACGACCACGTCACCACGCGCGCGGGACTGCGCCGGCTGCTGGACGAGGACGCCGCCGTGGAGGTGATCGGGGTGGCGGGAGACGGCGAGGAGACCGTGCGCCTGGCGCGCGAACTGCGCCCCGACATCCTGCTGCTGGACATCAGCCTGCCGCTCCTCGACGGCGTCGAGGTGGCGCGGGCGTTAGAGACCACGCTCCCCGAGACGCGCATCGTGGTCCTGACGGGCTACAGCGACAGCGAGGAGTATGCGCGGGCGCTGCTGCGCCTGGGCGTCAAGGGCTATCTGTCCAAGACCGCCTCGGTGGAGGAGGTCATCGGCGCCCTGCGCTCCGTGCATGCCGGGCATACCCACATGGAGCCGACGGTCTCCGCCCTGCTGGCCTCGGCGGAGCGGCGGGAGCCCGAGGAGAAGCCAACGCCGCGGGAGTTGGACGTGTTGCGCCTGGTAGCGAAGGGGTACGGTAACGCGGCCATCGGCAAAGAACTCTTCATCGTGGAGCGCACCGTCGAGTTCCACCTCACCAACCTGCTCGGGAAGCTCCAGGCCTCCTCGCGCACCGAGGCCGTCTACCTGGCGCGGCAGAAGAAGTGGCTCCCTTGAGCGCTGCGATGGCGGTGGCAGCGCGGCCATCAATCCACGGTCTCCCTGTGCGCTGTGCATGCTGTTCGAGCAGGCACAGCGCTTACCGAAGGACCTGGGGAAAGCCACAGCCCAAAAACTGTGGTTTTCCCCGGTGCCAAAGGCCCGGATTCGATATATGATAAGCACATCGCGAGGAACAACGGGATGGGTCACGGATTGGACCCGGCACAACCGAGTGACCGCCCGCCAAGGGTGCCCGCATAATGGCCGCCATCGCACTGATATAGACCGGCAGTTCCAGCGCCGTCTCACGTATCCTTGCTGGACGTATCGCTGCTGTCATCTTGCCTGACTCTTTCCCGATGACCGGTAGTCACTTGCTTAAGAGAGCGATGTCCCGGCCGCGCGGCCTTGCTGAGTAGTAGTGTACATAGTTGGCGCAAGCGCGACTATCTGAGAAACAAGGTAGTGCGACACCCTGTTTTCCAGGTAGTATGGGTCGGGCCGCTAGGGCATAGAGTAGACATCACAGGGCGTCACGAATAGGACGGCGACAAGGCCGAAGTGAATAGCTACGATGGTACCAGGCATAACTGATGGGGGGGCCAGTCGATGATGATGCGTGAACATCCAATGATGTGCGTCACGACGCGGTTCTGGCTTAGACACACCTGGTGTCTCATTCCCATGTACATGGTTGTTCGAGCCCACCAACCGGCGTGGTCCATCCCTGCCGTGATAGGGGGCGCGGCCATGGGAGCTATCCTTGCCGCCGCCCATGCGCGAAACGACGTGTTCGCCGCTGCACTTATCGTCCTCCTGCCCTTCGTCGTTGCCGCACTGACGGGGGTCGCCAAGAATACGACGGTCTGAGGACTCTCGATGATCGGCACGATCGGGTCCCTCGTGCAGGAGACCGCTAACCGCTGGCGTTGGCTCTTATCGGTGAGCCTCTATACCGTTGCATGCGTGAGCACCGCCGTCTTTCTCGGTGCGATCCTGGGCGCTCTCGGTCACATCACGAGCACGGTCCTCGGCCGTTTACCCCTTTGTGCGTGGCTCATCCCTGCGGGTCCCTGGCTCATCGGATTACTCGCGGTGGGATATGCGGCCAGCGACATCGGGTTGATCGCGCTGCCACGCCCGACGCTGATGTTTGCAGTCCCCATCGCCTGGTGGCGGCGGTGGGGTCCTTATTAAGGCGGCACTAGCCTATGGAGCGGCCCTCGGACTTGGCGTGACGACGGCGATTGCGTTCGGTTCGTTCTATGTTCTATGTGCCGTCTGCATCCTCCAGGGCGACAGCGTCTACGGGGCGTTGCTGATGGGAGCCTATGGAGCAGCGCGGGCATGCGCGATCGTCCCTGCCAGTTGGCATGTGTACAGGCGCCCGACGAGGAGCAAAAACCGCCTGTCTCAAGCTGCCGCCAGCCTGCCCTGGGCGAAGGCCACTGTGGCTGTCGCGCTCATTATGTTCGGCGTGCAGTACACTCTGACAGCGATGCTGTAAGAGACCGGTGAGCAGCCATAGCCAGATCGGTGTAGTATGTATGCAACAGTCAGATGGGAGCAGATTAGGTATGCAACAGCGAAATGGGAAAGGACGGGCATGATGGGATACACAAACGCGCGCGCGGATAGCACACGGAGGGGACCGCTCTGGGTCGCGCTGGCAGTCGGTGGCGTTGTGGGCGTCCTGCTCGGGCTCGTGGCGCCCGCGCAGGTGTCGGTTGCGCGGGCCACCGCGCCCACGCCAGCCGCGTGGGCTCAGGGGTGGTCCATGGTTGGCCATGATCCGCAACAGACGGGGCGTAGCCTGAGCATGGTGCGCCTCCACCCGCGCCTGATCTTCATCTACACCGATGACAGGTGCGGGGCGCCGCTTGTCGATGGCGCCGGGGACATCTATGCATGGTGTGGCCAGGGACTCACCGCGCTGACGAGGACGGGCCAACGCCGGTGGCGGGTGACTCTAGCGCAGAGTGAAGGAGGCCCGCCCGCCCTGGCTTCCAACGGCTTGGTGCTCGCCAATGCCAATGACGGGCTGACAGGCTATCGTCACCAGTTCATTATCGCGCTGGCAGCGGCGACCGGGCAGCAGCGATGGATCGTCCACTCCCTGCCCTGGGCGGCCGCCCTCGGCGCCGACGTGCCCAACAGCAAAGGCGCGGCGCCGCTGGTGACCGCCGCCAATCTCCTCTATGTGCCGTTCCTCGGCCCGTCCCCCTATCACGGCATCGGCGTGTTCGGGCCGACTGGCCAGTCCCTCCGGCGTCTCGGCCCGCCCGCGGTGCCCACGGCCATGGCCACCGCGCCCGATGGGACTTTGTACGACAGCAGTGGCAACGAACTGATCGCCCTGGCCCCAGGAGGCGCGGTGCGCTGGCAGCGACCCAGCTACGCCAATGCCATCCTGGTCGGCGCGCGGGGGACAGTCTACACCGCGGACGGGACCAACGGTGTCGGCGCCTACGCGTCCAACGGCCAGTTGCTGTGGCGCCGCGCGACGGGAGATGAGATTATGAGCCTCGCCGAGCGGGCCGACGGGACAGTACTGGCCCTGGGCCGGACCGGCCTCAGCGCGATAAGTCCAGCGGGTCGTCGGGCGTGGCGTCGCCCCTTGGGCCGCCTCTTGCGCACGCCCTCCGCGCGGCCGCCGACTCTCGCCGTTGATGCCGCAGGCCGCGTCTACCTGGGCAGCGACGATGGCGTCGTCCGCGCCATCGCGCCGGACGGCACCCTGCTGTGGACCCTCCTCGCCGGTGGTCCAACTAGCGCGGGCGACACGCCCTCCATCAGCCTTGGTCCTGCGGGGACCCTGGTGGTGGCGGGGACAGACGGTCGGCTGCGCGTCTATCAGTAGGCGCCTCTCGTGAGACGTGGACACTATCCTTATCCTTACGTGATGCGGTGGGCGCCGTGACGTGCTTCTCACAGCGTGAGCGCCATTTCCACGTGCTCCTCGGGGTCGCGCGGTGCCGCACGCGCCCAGGGTCTGGAACTTCGACCAGATCATGAGCAGTTGGAGCGATCCGGGCGTGAACAACGCCCCCTGGGGTCTTAGCGCCAGAGACTATCTGCTTAGAGCTATGCATTGCGTGGGGCAATGCATAGCTCCGGCATTTTTCTCCTGGCTGTTGCCCAGAGAATTAGAGCGGGCGCACACGACAAACAACTAACGAGTCATGACTCAGGAGTGAACATATCGTGGAGTTGAAGAGACGGATTGGCTCTCCTGTCCGGCGCGCACGCCGTCGATGGTCGGGGATAGGTGGCCTGGCCGCGATCATCGTCGTGTGTCTCATTGGCGTCGTGGCGCATCAATTGGGAGGCGCTCCGTTGCCCCCAGGCGTCATCGCGTCTGCGCCTCTCCCCTACTCCGTCAGCGGCGTCTACTATGATCACAAGCGCAAGGCGATCCTGGCCATCTATGGGGGCGGCCTGCCCCTGCCGTACAGACACCACTTCGTCGTGATCGACGCGGAGAGCGGCAACCTCGTCCATGACGTCGATCTGGGTGAGCATATGCCGTCGGCGATGGCCGTGGATGAGAACACCGGGCGCGTCCTCATTACCTTCTCCGACAGCATCACGGTCACGCTGATCGACAGCGGAAGCGGGCGGATCGTGCGGGCGCTTGCCCTCCCTTTCCAGCCATTCGGCGCCGCCTTTAATCCTGACGATGGGTATGCCGTGGTCAGCGGCGTGACGCCGGGCCGCAACAAGGTGATGGTCGGCCTCGTCAGCCTGCGCTCCGGCCTGCTGACGCGCACCGTGACGTTGCCAGCGCGCCAACAGGGGCAGGAATATGGGGTAGGACCGGTCGTCTTCGACGGCGCGACCCATCGCATCTTGATCGCCTCGCCCGGCGGGGTGAATATCCTCGATTCCCGTCGCGTGGGCCTGATACGCTTCACGCCGATTGGCGGCGGGGATTCCGACAAAATAGTCGTCGATGGGCATGCGCACAAGGCGTACGTGACGTTGCTGAACTCGCCCGCTCCGGGATGCTCGGCCGGCTATCACAGATGCTCCCGCTCTATCGGCGCGTATGTCACCATCGACGACCGCGATGGCGCCGTGCTCCGTTCGCGCGTCACGATTCCGGGCACGACAGCCATCGGAGCGCTCGGCCTGTCTCCGCGGATGCATCGTCTCTTTATCGGAGATTACGGCCTCTACGGCACGCCTCGGGATAACCGCATCTATGTCGTGGATACGCGGACGGGGCGCACTCTCGCTCCTATCGCGACCAGCGGATACCCGAGCACGATCGTCGTCGACGACAGCGCCAACGTGATGATCGCCGGGGGACTCAACGGGATCAGTACTTTCAACATCCGCACCAACTACGTGGTAGGGCGCGTCTCGTTGCCGGTGGAAAAGGTCTGGGCGGTCGACGACCAGGGCGATCTGATCGTGAGCAACCACACGTACGACACGGCTGCTGGACCGGAGCTGGTCGACCGGGCGGCCTCTTTCTTGCGCGCCGCCGCGACCACTGCTGGCCTCTACCACCATATGAACAGCGGGGTCAGCATCGTCCGTATCGGCATCCATCGTCATTGAAAGAAGCAGTTTCTTACAACGTCAGCGCCATCTCCAGGTGCTCCTCGGGGTCGCGGACAGCCCTGCACGCACCCAGGAAGGGGACCAGGGTCGAGGACGCGGGGACGAGCGGCGGCACGGTGAAGCTATCGGCCGCCGGGTAGAGCGCGAAGGCCGCCTCCACGGCGGCGCGGCCCCAGCCCTCTCGCCGTGCCGCCGGGAGAATGCCCAGGTGCAGCAGCATCGCCGTCGCGGCGTCGGGGTCCTGCGTCAGCGCCACGTACCCGACCGCCCTCTCGCCGTGCGGGACGACCGTGTAGACCTGGGCCGGCGGCGCCAGCCGCGCCAGCGACGCGGTCTCCATCTGCCAGGCCGGCCACACCGCTGGCGCCTCACCTGCGAGACACGCCTCGACCAACGGCAGCGCGAGTGGCGCAACAACCGGCTGAAGGGTTATGAAAAGTTGTGTCGGCTGATCGTGATGTACCTTGTCGTTGGGAGTTAGCTCCGTTGGGAGCATGTCCGGCCCGCTGACTCCGGCCGCGGCGGTTGCGTCTGGAGGACCCGATCGCCTCGGTCGCGCACCCAGCGGGCGGGCCGCCCGCGCTCCCAGTACGCCGTCCGCAGCATGCGCTGTCGCTGGCCCTGAGACGTCGGCGCGTCCCGCATCGGTTGAGATGCCCGTCCCACTGCCTGCTGGCAACTGCCTGGGCGTATGCAATACGCCCCTACGGCCTACTGCTGGGCGGGGCAGGGTAAAGCCGAGCAAGCGGCGCGCGGCGACGAAGCCGAGGCTCTCGTAGAGGCGCCGCGCCGGGGCGTTGCTCGCGTGGACCTGCAGCGCGACCGTTCGTGAGCCGCGCGCCCGCGCCTCGTCCAGGACCCGCCCCAACAGCAGCCGCGCCACGCCGCCCCGTCGCGCCGCCGGGACGACCCCCAGCGCCTCCAGCCAGGTGCGCGCGGCCACGCGGGCGCCCGCTCCATCCTCCGTGTCGCGACCGTAGCGCACGCCGACGAACGTCACGCCCACGGGCGCGCCGCGCAGGAGGGCGACGTGGGACGAGGAGAGAGCGATGTCATCGCTCGCCACCATCGAGGCCAGCGTCTCGGCGGAGAGGGGCCACGGCGCGGCGGAGTCCGCGAAGGCCTCCGTGACCAGGGCGGCCAGCGCGACGAGGTCCATCGTCGCGGCCGGCACAAGGGTGACAGCGGACGGTGTCATAGGCCTGTCCTGTAGCGCTTCATTGTTTTGCGCCTCCCGACGCGGCCAGCTTGCCTGAGCGGATGGTTGGCAGGGTGAACGAGAAGCACGCGCCCGTCTCAGGCCGGTTGCGCGCCCCGATGCGACCGCCCTGCGCCTCGACGATATGGCGAGTGATGGAGAGGCCCAGCCCCACGCCGCCGCGCTGGCGCGAGGGATCGGCTTTGTAGAAGCGCTCGAAAATGCGCTGCTCCTCGCCCTTGGGAATGCCGGGCCCCGTATCCGAGACGGTGAAGACCACCGCGTCGCGCTCGGCTTGCGCGCCGACGACGACGGAGCCCCCGGCGGGGGTGAAGGCCAGCGCGTTGTTGAGCAGGTTCACGAACACGCGGCTGGTGTTCTCGTCATCGGCCCACACTCGCGGTAGGGCGGGCGGCAGCTCGGCGCGCAGAGCGACCTCCTTGTTGCGCGCCAGCGCCCGCATGCGCTCGACCGCCTGGAGGACGACCGCGCCGGCGTCGAGCGCCTCGGGATGCATGGTGGGCGCGGCTTCGAGGCGCGCCAGGTCGAGCAACTCCTCGGCCATGCTGATCAGGTGGTCGGTCTCCTCGCCGATGCGATGGGTGAAGTTGAGCGCGACATCGTGGTCGTCGAGCGCCCCGGACTCCAGCGTCTCCACCAGCAGCTTGATCGAGGCCAGCGGGGTGCGTAACTCGTGCGAGATGTTGGCTACGAAATCGCGCCGCACCGTCTCCAGGCGGCGCGTCTCGCCCTCCACGCGCCGCAAGTGCGCCACCAGGCGTTCATCGTCCTTGCGCACGGTGCGCAGGCGCAGGCGCAGATGTCGCACCGCCAGCGCCAGAGCTATGGCGGCCGAGCCGGCGGCGACGGCGAACAGCAGCAGGGTGACGGTCGCAAGCGTGATAGTCATAGGCGTGGACCCCGGACCGCCGGGCAGTCTAGGGTTTGTCCTCGAAGCGGTAGCCGACGCCGCGCACCGTGACGATGCGGCGCGGCTCTCCCGGGTCGCGCTCGATCTTCTCGCGCAGCCAGCGGACGTGGACGTCGACGGTACGCGTGTTGCCGGAGAAGTCATAGCCCCAGACCTTCTCCAGCAAGAAATCGCGCGAGAGGACCTGCCCGCCGTGCCCGATGAGGTACGAGAGCAGATCGTACTCCTTCATGGTCAGCGGGATCTCGCGCTCTCCCTGGCGCAGGCGTCGCCCCGACCGGTCCAGCACAAAATCGTCGAACGCCACGTCGTTCCCGGCCGCCGCGAGCGCGCCAGGCGCCGGACCGGTCGCCATGTCGGACCGGCGCAGCAGGGCCTTGACGCGCGCCAGCAGCGGACGCAGGGTGAAGGGCTTGGTCACGTAGTCGTCGGCGCCCAACTCGAGGCCCAACACCGTGTCGACCTCGCTGTCGCGCGCGGTCAGGATCAGGATCGGCGCCTGCATCTCCCGGCGCACGGTGCGGCAGACTTCGAAGCCGTCGACCTGGGGCAGCATCAGGTCGAGCATCAGCAGGTCGGGCTGCTCGCGCCGGGCCATCTCGATCGCGGTGCGGCCGTCGCCGGCGCTGATGACGCGATAGCCCTCGCGCATGAGGTTATAGGTCAGGGTTTCACGCAGGTTTTGTTCGTCCTCGACGACCATCACTGTTTTGACCTCGGATGTCATCCTTCCCCCTCTTACCACGTGCCGCGTTGCGATGCCGCGCCACGGCCTACGGCGTGGCCCACCCCCATTGTACCGAACCGCCACCTGTTACGCTCTTAACATTGATTTAACATTAGCTTAACGGGCTCTTAACATAGCGTTAACAGGGGCTTGTTAAGGTGAAAGCGTGAGCAACGGTGAGGCGCCGGCGACCGGACCCCGGCGCCTCAGTTATGCAGGGGCTCACGGCAAACCAACACTGGCCAGTGGCATGACGCAAAAAGAGCAATCCGGACGTTGAAATCATTCGAGGGGGTCGCCGCGCTTCTTGCGTCCTTTGTCCTCGTCCCCCCGGTCAGGCGATACCGCTCGCGTACCATGTGGTCACGCGACACATAGATTATCGGGAGGTTTCTCTTGGTTACTCGTTCAACGCGCATCCTTCGCACCGGCGCCGCCGCCCTCGGCGTCACCGCCCTCACGCTCGGCGCCACCGGCGCCACCGGCGCCACCGGCGCCACCGGCGCCACCGGCGCCACCGGCGCCTCGGCGGCTTCGCACATAGCGAGCGCGCCCCGGGCCAACGTGGTCCTCAGCGGCGCCGGCTCGACGTTCATCGCCCCCCTGCTGCAGGGCGCGGTGATCCCGCAGTTCACCAAAGCCAATCCCAACGTGCAGGTCAACTACCAGCCGGTCGGTTCCGGCACGGGTATCAGCCTGTTTGCCAAGGGCCAGGTCAACTTCGCCGGCAGCGACGCGCTGCTGACCCCCGCGCAGAACAGCCTGTTCCTCTCACAGTGCGGCGGCGGCCAGTCCGGCGGCGTGCTCAAGATCCCGACGACCATCGGCGCCGTGGCCTTGATCTTCAACCTGCCCGGCGTGAAGACGGGCCTCAAGCTGTCGCCCACCGTGGCGGCCAACATCTTCCTTGGTACTGTGACCAACTGGAGCGACCCGTCGATCAAGAGCCTCAACCCGGGTGTCACCCTGCCCAACCTGGCCATCCAGACGGTCCACCGCGCCGACGGCTCGGGCACGACCTACATCTTTACCCACTACCTCGCCGCCGTGAACGCGGATTGGAAGAGCAAGGTTGGCGGGGGCGGCACCACGGTGAACTGGCCCAACGGCACGGGCGCGTCCAAGAGTTCGGGCGTCTCGGCGGCCGTGGGCGGCACACAGGGCGCGATTAGCTACGTCGACCTGGCGTATGCCATCCAGAACAATCTGACCTACGCCTCTCTGCAGAACGCGTCCGGCAAGTTCGTTGCCCCCAGTGCGGACTCGGCCAGCGTGGCGGCGGATAGCTTCGCCAAGTCGATGCCGTCCGACTTGCAGCAACTGATCGTCAACTCGCCGGCGCCCAAGGCCTACTCGCTCAGCGGCTACTCGTACATCTTCATGTGCGGACGCCAGAGCGGCGCCGTCGGCAAGACGCTGGTCAGCTTCGTCCGCTACGCCGTGACGACCGGCCAGAACTTCGCCCGCCAGCTCTACTACGCCCCGCTCCCCAAGAGCGTGCAGGACCTCGACACGAAGGCCCTCGGCAACATCCGCTAACGCACCTGACCGGCACGGGGAGGGGGACATCCAACGTGTCCTCCTCCCTGCAGTTCAATTCCAATCCTTATATGAGGCGTACAGGACATGTCCCTGTACGCCTTTTGTTAAAAGATCGCGCCGTGGTTCGCTATAGTATAAGTAACGCGCCAAGTTTGCACCTGCTGTCGCCGCTGTATCCAGGCCAACACATCCCGCGCCTCCGTTGGGTCGTCACCGTTCTCGGCGCCATCTCGTGGCGCCAACGATAGCCGAGGCCGCGCAGCTCTGCGAGGACAGGTCATAATGAGCAAAAGTCACAGGGGACAAGGAGGAGGAGAGGACGAATGGCGGTAGTAAGCGGAGACCGTCCACGGCCGGGGTTGCGGGAATCGCGGCGAGTGGGAGACTCGGTTTTCCATGGCGTCGCCCTGTTCTTCGCCGTCGTCGTGGTGCTCGCGGCGGCCAGCCTGGTCATCAGCCTCATCGCGCAGGCCTGGCCGGCCCTCACGCACATCGGCGTCGGCCAGCTGCTCGGCAGTTCGACCTGGAACCCCAACCAGGACGTGGGGGCAACGTACGGCGCGCTGGCCTTTATCTACGGCACCTTCGTCACCTCGCTGATCGCCCTGCTGTTCGCCGGGATCGTCGGCATCATGGTCGCCATGTTTCTGGTGGAGTTGGCGCCGCCCCTCATCGCGCGGCCGGTCAGCTTCCTGATCGAGATGCTCGCAGCGGTGCCCAGTATCATTTTCGGGCTGTTCGGCCTGCTGTTCGTGATCCCGTTGATCACGCCGCTCGAGTTGAACCTGAACACTCACCTGGGGTTCATCCCCTTCTTCGGCGGCTCCTTCAGTTCCCGCAACCTCTTCACGGCGGCTCTCGTGTTGACCATGATGATCCTGCCGACGGTCGCGGCGCTCTCGCGCGACGTGATGGCCGCGGTGCCGGGTTCGCAGCGCGAGGGGATGTTGGCCCTGGGGGCCACACGGTGGGAGGTCGTGCGCAACGTGGTGATTCCCTATGCCCGCGCCGGCATCATCGGCGCCTTGATCCTGGCCCTGGGCCGCGCGGTCGGCGAGACGCTGGCCGTGACCATGGTCATCGGCAACACGGCGCGGATTACCCCCGGCATTTTCTCCGGCGGCTACACGCTCGCCGCGGTGCTGGCCAACGAGTCGGGCGACGCGTTCAGCAAGCCCCTCTACATCGGCGCCCTCTTCGAGTTGGGCCTCTTGTTGCTGCTGATCAGCGTGTTGCTTAACACGCTGGCGCGGATTCTGGTGTGGCGGGTCAGCCGTGGCGCGGGGACGGTGCGCTAATGAGCGACCGTATCATCGCCCCCGAGGCCGAGGCGTCCGTGGCCGCAGCCGCGCGCAGAGGCCCCGAGCTGGGCCGCCTGGTGCAGGTGCGTGAGCGCGGCGCAAGGCCAACCGCGCCGACGGGTCCGACGATCAGCGCCGAGCGCCGAGCCGACATCCTGCAACGGGGCTACGGACGCCGCAAGGCGACCAACGCCATCGTGATCGGTTTCTCGGTCTTCTGCTCGATCCTGGCCATCATCCCCCTGTTCGCCATCGCGGCGTACGTGGTCATCCAGGGAGTCTCGTCGCTCGACCTCACCTTCTTCACCAAGGCGCAGAGCGACGTGACGTTCGATATCTTCGGGACCGCGCTGCCGCAAGGGATCGGCAACACCATCGTCGGGACGTTGCTGCTGGTGGTCATCGCCTCTGTGATCGGGCTGCCGATTGGCCTGTTCAGCGGTATCTACCTTGCCGAGTATGGCCGCGGGAGCCGCTTCGCCAACGCCGTGCGCTTCATCGCCGACGTGGTGGCCGGGCTGCCCTCCATCGTGGCCGGGCTGGTCGGCTACGCGGTCGTCGTCTCCACCATCGGCTTCTCGGCCCTCGCGGGCGGCTTCGCGCTGGCCCTGCTGATGTTCCCGGTGGTCACGCGCTCGACAGAGGAGGTGCTGCGCTTGGTGCCCAACAGCTTACGCGAGGGCGGCCTGGCGCTGGGGCTGCCGCGCTGGCGCATCATCGCCAGCATCGTGCTGCCCACGGCGTCGAGCGGCATCATCACCAGCATGTTGCTCGGCATCGCGCGCGTGACCGGGGAGACGGCGCCGCTGCTCTTCACGATCTTCGGCAACTCCTACTGGCAGATTAACCCGCTGCAAAAGATCGGCGCGCTGACCTTCACGATCTACGACTACAGCTTCAACCAATTCCGGCCCGAATACCATCGCCTGGCCTTTGCCGGCGCGTTGGTCCTCGTCACTATCGTCGTCGTGCTCAACGTGGCCGCGCGCGTGATCTTCCGCCAACGCGTCCGCGGCCGGACGTAGGAGGGAGATACACAATGACCACCGAGACCACGGCACAGGCGCAGGGGATGTCCTCGCCGACGGTTAGCCCAGTGCCGTCCGAGGACGTGGCCCTGAATATCCGCGACCTCGACATCTACTACGGCTCCTATAAAGCCGTGGAGGGCGTGACGATGGACATCCCGCGCCATGCCGTCACCGCGATCATCGGTCCCTCCGGGTGCGGCAAGAGCACCGTGTTGCGCTGCCTCAACCGCATGCATGAGGTCGCGCCGGGGGCGCGGGCCACGGGCACGGTGACGCTCGAAGGGCAGGACATCTACGCCTCCGGCGTCGACCCGGTGCAGGTGCGGCGACGCATCGGCATGCTGTTCCAGCGCCCCAACCCCTTCCCCACCATGTCCATCTACGACAACGTGATCTCGGGACTCAAGCTCAACGGCCGCTACCCCAAGGGCGTGCTGTCCGAGACGGTGGAGCGCACGCTGCGCCAGGTCGGCCTGTGGGATGAGGTGAACGGTACACTGGGCAAGTCGGCGGCCGACCTCTCCGGCGGCCAGCAGCAGCGCCTGTGCCTGGCGCGCTGTCTGGCGGTCACGCCCGACGTGATCCTGATGGACGAGCCGTGCTCGGCGCTCGACCCGATCGCCACGCTCAAGATCGAGGAGTTGATGCGCGAGTTGCAGGAGCAGTACACCATCGTGATCGTCACGCACAATATGCAGCAGGCCGGCCGCGTCGCCGACCGCACCGCCTTCTTCATGCTCAACGAGAACCACCGCGGCAGCCTCGTCGAATACGGCGAGACCGAGCAAATCTTCACCAACCCGCGCCACAAGCGGACCGAGGAGTACGTCACCGGCCGCTTCGGGTGAGTGGCTAGTGGCTAGTGGTTAGTGACGAGTGAGGTAGGTACGGAGTGACGAGTGACGTGACTTGTTTGGCGTGCGCACGTGACTTGCCCTCGTGATCCGTCGTACCCCACTCGTCACTCGTCACTCGTCACTCGTCTGAGCCAGCGCGCCAGCGAGGCGTAGTCGATGCGGGCGCCGCAGCGCTCGCACTGGGCGTAGCGCGCCGCGCCCACGTCGACGGGGATGCACGCGCCCGAGAAGGCCGGGCCGCAGACATGGATGATGTGCTGCGGCGGCGCGGTGCGCACGGACCAGTTCATGCTGAGCGTGACGGACTCCGTCTCGGCGTCGGACTCACGAAACATCGGCCATGACCTCCGTCAGCGCCCGCTCATAGGTGGCCAGATCGTCCGGCGTGTAGAGCACGAACAGCACCCGGCGCACGCTGCCCTCGGGATGCTCACGCAGGTATGCCGCCACCGTCCCCAGCGCCACACGCGCGGCGTCGGCGACCGGATAGCGATAGGCGCCGGTACCGATGGAGGGAAAAGACATCGACGCGACGTCGCGCTCCCCGGCCAGCTGCAGCGAGGCGCGGTACGCGCCGGCCAGCAACTCGGGTTCGCCATGGGCGCCGTCGCGCCAGCGGGGACCCACGGCATGGATGACGTAGCGGGCCGGGAGGCGTCCCGCCGTGGTGATCACGGCCTGACCCGTCGGGCAGCCGCCACGACGGTCGCGGATAGCCCGGCACTCCTCCAGGATGGCCGGCCCGCCCGCTCGGTGGATCGCGCCGTCGACGCCTCCGCCGCCAAGCAAGCTTGAGTTGGCGGCGTTCACAATCGCGTCGGCCGCGACCGTCACGATATTCCCCTGCACCAACTCAACCGTCGCCGCGCCGATCTGTGCGTTCATAGCCTCATACTAACACAAGAACCCTGCCAGCTTGATTTACCGCACGCGAATAGTGACGAGGTCAAACGGCTCCCAGGCGGCGTAGGCGGCGTAGTAGGCCAGGACGGTGATGCGGTAGGCGCCGGGCCTGGCGAAGCTGTGATGCACGGTCGTACCGTAGCCGAAGCGGGAGTGGTCGCCGTAATCCCAGCGCCAGGGGTGGCCGAAGACGGATGCGGGCAGCGCCCGCGCCACCTCCCGGTTGTTTTCGGACAGCGTGACGCCCTGCCCGTGCGACACGGTATTGGCGAAGATAAAGGGCGACCACGTTGCGGGGATGACCCGCGCGCTGCCGCCGCTGCGATTGAGCACGGCCAGACGGCCGTCCGCCGAGACCGAGGGCACGCCATCGCGCGCGCATGCTGCCGCCATCGCGGGCAGGAAGGCCAGTCCGGCGACGGCAACCGCGGCGGCTGCCGCGACAAGACGATGCGACCGTCGTATGACCTGTTTGTTGCTCATAATCTTCTCCTAGCCCTACGGCCTGCGACTAAAGTCGCATGGCAGGGTACGGACACTAAAGTGTCTCGAAACCGGCACGGTGCTGAACGTCGACCATCACACTTTGCTCGACAGCTTTCATCGTACCAAATGCCGATGTGGATATCAGGGCATAGCGACAGGAGACACTTCAGTGTCCGTTGTCCTGCCATGCGACTTTAGTCGCAGGCCCCCCGGCTCCCCTCTGCCATGCGACGTGGGTCAAAGACCCTATCCTCTCCCTCCCGCGCACAGGGAAAGGGGTCGGGAGTGAGGGCTCCTACTGCCCCTGCACGCTCACGTTATAAGCGCTGGGGATGGTCGTCTGGGGCGCCGTGGGTGAGATGACCAGCACCACGCGCTGCACGTCGCCGCCTAACCCCATGATCGTCGTCTGGCCCCGCGCCTGCGGAGAGAGCGGGACCTGGCGCACCTCGACCCCATGGCCCGTGTAGATGATGGCCTGCACCTGCCACTCGGTCGGCAGGACGTTATGCACGCGCACCCACCCGCGCGTCTGCCAGCCCGGCGCCCCCGCCGCATCGACGAAGCCGAGTTCGGGCACGCGGATGTTGTCCAGGGTCAGGCCGGACAGGTTGAAGGCGTCGTCGGTGATGTGCTCGAAGCGCACCAGGAGGTACCGCCCGGCGTAGCGCGAAAGGTCGATGTCCTCGTGCAGCCAACCGTCCCGGTTGCCCGCCGCCCTGGCGCTGACGCCGGTGTAGCCGTTGCCGTAGTTGGAGCCGTTGGGGTCCTTGTCCGTGGTATAACGGCCCTTGAGCGTGGACCACGTGCGGCCACCGTCACCGGAGACCTCGACGTAGCCGTAGTCGAAATCCTGCTCCACGTTGTGCCAGATGTCGTACCGCAGCGTGGCATGCCGCGCCCGCGAGAGGTCGAAGGCGCGCGTCAGGGTAGAGTCCAACTCGTCGCCGCGGTTGCTCCACCACTCGCTGTCGCCCTGCACGGGCCTGTTCGGGACCAGGCTGACGGTGGGATCGCCCGCGAAGCGCACGGTCAACGTGCGGGCGCCGTTGGGCTTGAGCTCGACGTAGTTGGTGGCGAACTGGTTGACGCGGCCGTTGTAGGTGAAGGGATAGCTATCGGCCGAGGAGGTGACACTGGCATGGATGCAGCACCCAGGGTAGGTGTTCTTGTAGCCGTAGATCCCGCCAGCGATGCCGGGGTCGTCGACAAAGTTGGCCACGGCCCACTGACGGAACATGTCGCGCGCGGTGTCGTGCGAGCCAAGCCGGGCCAGCGCGTCGTCGAAGAGGGCAATGGTGCTGAGGGACTTATCGGCCAGCACGGCGCGCATCGCGCGGTCGCCGCCATAGTGCTGATAGAAGTACAACATCCACTGGAAGCCGGCGCCGTAGTGGGCCGAGGCCTGGTCGTCGGGGCAATCGGGCGGCCCGTAACAAAAGTCGCTGACCTGCGTGCCGGGCGCGGCGGCGAACGAGGCGTCCAGCCCGTCGGCGCTGTAGCCGTTGAGCGTCTGGGCCAGCATGCTGGAGCCCTCGTTGATCCAGGCATCATCGCGCTCGTGCTGGTACCAGTGGATCATGTGCTGGAACTCGTGAGCCACGGTCGAGGCGTACCCGGGGGTACCCAACTCGTACGAGTCGATGTTGACATAGAGCATCTTGCGCTGGTTGCTGTAGAGGTTGACCGCGCGTGGGTAGAGGTCCTCGGCCGAGTAGTAGCCGCCGACGCCGGGCAGATTGGCGTTGAGGATGGTGATACGCCGGTCGTGGTCGGGTCCGACCGACAACTCCTGGCCGAAGGCGGCGTGGTCGGTCGGGTAGACATGGGTCTCGAAATCGTTGGCCGAGGAGCGCAGCAGCGTCATCAAGCGCCCCGGTGGGATCGACGAGTTGTGCTGCACGTACCAGTTGACGTGGGCCGTCTTGAGCAGCAGCGTGGCCTTCATGGTGAAGTAGCCGCTGGTGGCCTGGGCCACGTAGAACGTGTCGACGTGGCCAACGGGATAGTCGGGCGGGGTCTCGCGCACGTCGGGATCGATCGGCGCGACCTGATGCAGCTTGAGACGCCGCGTCAGGTCGTAGAGGTCGCGCACGCCGGGGCGCGCCCCGCTCAGGGCCGCCACGTCCGCGCGCGCCAGGGCCAGGACGCCAGCGCTGACCGGACGCGGGACAGACGCGCGCACGGGGGCCGGCGCGTGACGCGCGGTCAGCGAGGCCAGCGGCGACGCCGCGACCAGCGCGGGGATCAGCGCCAGGAGCGGCAACATCTTCTTCATGGTCGTGGTCTTCGGTCGGTTGTGCATGGGCGGCAACTACCTTTCTAGCAAAGTGTACCCCAAATGCACACATTTGTTGACGCCGCGCCGCCACTGCGCTACGCTAGGGATAGTAACTGGCTGATGGTCGGGGAAGAGACCTGAGGGCGGTTTGGCACGGACAGCGCGGACCAATGGCAGCTGTCCGTGCCGAGCCGCCCGGGCGCCGAAGGGGAAAGCCGTCCGGAATGGATGGTGAAACTCTCAGGCAAACGGACCCCGACCGGACAGGTCCCTGGACGCGGCGCACGCAACACATACCGATGCCGCAAGCGGACAGGGTAGCGAGAGTAGGCCGCGCGAAGCGGTCGCCTCGCTGCCCTGTCCCTTTTTATTGGCCGCCAAGCGCCGCGAGGAGCGGGAGAGACGGATGAAACGGACGCCGCTCTACGACGAACACCGCGCGCTGGGCGCGCGCATGATCCCGTTCGGGAAGTGGGAGATGCCCGAACGCTATACAGGGATCATCGAGGAGCACCACGCCACGCGCGGCGCGGCCGGGATCTTCGACCTCTCGCACATGGGCGAGTTCTACATCTCCGGTCCGGCCGCGTCGGATCTGGTGGGGTACCTGCTGACCAACGACCCGCGCGGCCTCGCGCCCGGCGCCGCTATCTATTCGCCCATGTGCCGCGACGACGGCGGCATCGTCGACGACGTGATCCTTTACCTGCTGCCCTTCACCGCGCCGCGCTACCTGCTGGTGGTCAACGCAGCCAACGTGGCCAAAGATCTGGCCTGGGTGCGCGAGACGGCTGCCCACCTTGGCATCGCGGGAGATGTCCACGTCGACGACCGCAGCGACGAAACGGCCCTGATCGCCGTCCAGGGACCCCGCGCGCTGGAGATCCTGCGGCCGCTGCTGGTCGACGACCCCGCCGCCCTCAAGCCGTTCCAGTCCTTCAACGGCGAGATCCTGGGCGTGTCCGACGACGCGCCCGGCGCGACCATCGACGGCGACGAGCGCCAGGGCGTCGAGGTGATGGTGGCGCGCACCGGCTACACCGGCGAGGACGGCGTCGAGCTTTATGTCAACAAAGTGCATGGCGCGGGCGTCTGGCGGCTGCTGATCGCGCGCGGCCGGCCGCACGGGCTGCTGCCCGTGGGGCTGGGCGCGCGCGATACCCTGCGCCTGGAAGCGCGCCTGGCTCTCTACGGCAACGACATCGACGACACGACATCGCCGCTGGAAGCCGGCCTCAAGCGATGGGTCCGGCTCGACAGTCCCGACCGCGACTTCCGTGGCCGTGACGCACTGCGCCGCCAGCGTGACGAGGGCGTCACGCGCCGGCTGGTCGGCCTGGAAATGGACGACCGCGCCATCCCACGTTCCCACTACCCCGTGCTTAAGGACGGCCAGGAGGTCGGCCAGGTCACCAGCGGCGCCTACTCGCCGACGCTGGGCAAGGGTATCGCCCTGGCCTACGTCGCGGCCGACGATACCCTCGTGGGCACGCGCCTGGACGTTCAGGTGCGCGGCCAGCCCCACCCGGCGCGGGTAGCCAGGACGCCGTTCTACCAGCGCAGTAAGACCGATATTGGTGGAGTTTAAAGGAGTTTTTATGTATCCCGACGACTTGCGCTACGCCAAAACGCACGAGTGGGTCCGCCCCGGCGACCCGGCCACCCTTGGTATCAGCCACTTTGCCCAGGATGAACTTGGCGACCTCGTCTACGTCGACCTGCCGCAGGTCGGGCGCACGTTGCAGGCCGGCGAGAGCATCGGCTCGGTCGAGTCGGTCAAGACCGTGTCGGAGATCTACACCCCCGCCGCCGGCGAGGTGACGGAGGTCAATGCCGCTCTCGCCGATAAGCCCGAGTTGGTCAACACCGACCCCTACGGTGAGGGCTGGCTGATCCGCCTGCGCCTCTCTAACCCATCCGACCTCGACGCCCTGCTCGACGCCGCCGCGTACGAGGAGAATATTGGCCAACACTGACGAGTGGGCAGTAGGCAGTAGGCAGTAGGCAGTTCACAGAGGGACGATGCCGCGCGACCGCTATGTTGCCTGCCCACTGCCCACTGCCCACTGCCCACTGCCCACTGCCCACTGCCCACTGCCCACTGCCCACTGCCCACTGCCCACTGCCCACTGCCCACTGCCCACTGCCCACAGCCCACTGCCCACTGCCCACTGCCCACTGCCCACTGCCCACTGCCCACTGCCCACTGCCCACTGCCCACTGCCCACTGCCCACTGCCCACTGCCCACTGCCTACTGCCTACTGCCCACTGCCTACTGCCTACTGCCTACTGCCTACTGCCTACTGCCTACTGCCTACTGCCTACTGCCTACTGCCTACTGCCTACTGCCTACTGCCTACTGGAAACTCCTATGACCTACACACCACAGACGGACGCGGAGCGGAGCGCCATGCTGGCGACCATCGGGGTCGCCGACATGGAGGATCTGCTCGCGCCCATCCCCGCCGACCTGCGCGCCGCGCCGCTCGACCTGCCCCCGGCCCTCTCCGAGGCCGCCATGACCCGTCACCTGGCCGGCCTGGCCGGTCGCAACGCCACCACGGACACCCACATCTCGTTCCTGGGCGGGGGCGCCTATCGCCACCACATCCCGGCCGCCGTCGGCGCGCTGGCCTCGCGCGGCGAGTTCGTCACCGCCTACACGCCCTACCAGCCCGAGTTCAGCCAGGGCACGCTGCAAGTGATTTACGAGTGGCAGTCGCTGATCTGCGAGCTGACCGGGCTCGACATCGCCAACGCCTCGCTCTATGACGCCGCCACCGGCCTCGTCGAGGCCGCCGCCATGGCCGTCAATACCACGGGTCGCGGCACGGTGCTCGTCGCGGGGACCGTCAACCCCGACTACCTGGCCGTGCTGCGCACCTATATGGCCACGCAGAGCTTGACCCTGCGCGAGGCCGCCGTCGAGGACGGCGTGACCACCGCGGCCGGCCTGGCCGCGCTGATGGACGACGATACCGCGGCCGTGCTGGTGCAGTCGCCCAACTTCTTTGGCCTGATCGAGGACCAGGAGGCGCTGGCCGAGGCCGCGCATACCCGTGGCGCCCTCTACGTCTCCTGCGTCAACCCGCTCTCGCTGGCCCTGCTGGCCGCGCCGGGCGACGTGGGAGCGGACATCGCCACGGGGGACGCGCAGCCCTTCGGCATCGCCCTGCAGTACGGCGGCCCTTACGCTGGCTTCCTGGCCGCGCGCGACGGGCTGCTGCGCCGCATGCCCGGCCGCATCGCCGGGGCTAGCCTGGACAGCCACGGCCACCGCGCCTATACGCTGACCTTCCAGACGCGCGAACAGCACATCAAGCGCGACAAGGCTACCTCCAACATCTGCTCCAACCACGCCCTCTGCGCCACCATCGCCACGATCTACCTGTCGCACCAGGGCAAGGCCGGCCTGCGCGATACCGCCTCGCTGTGCGTCCACAAGGCGCACTACGCGGCCGAGCGCATCGCCGGGCTGCCGGGCTACCAGTTGCGCTTCGGCGGCCCCTTCTTTCACGAGTTCGTGGTGCGCTGCCCGAAGCCCGCCGCCGAGATCAACCGGGCGCTGCTGGGCCGCGGCATCCTGGGCGGGATCGCCCTTGGTCAGGGCCACCCGCAGGGCAGCCCCCTGGCGCACACGGCGACGGGCGCCGTCGACCTGGAGAATTGTCTGCTGGTCTGCGTCACCGAGATCAATAGTAAAGAGGACATCGACCTGCTCGTCGCCGGACTGGAGGACGCCGCATTATGACCACCACCATGGACCCTGTCAGGCCCCACACCACGCTGACCGGCACGCCGCCGGACAGCCAGCCCTCCACCGTCAAGGCCGCCCCCTCGCCGCAGGCGGCCCCGCCGGGATCGCCGGGCCCCGTCGAGCCCACGATCTTCGAGTTGAGCGTGCTCGGGCGCCGCACCGCTCCGGCCGCGCCCTGCGACGTACACGAGCGGGCGCTGGAGGACATGATCCCGGCGCGCCTCTTGCGCCGGAGCAAGCCGCTGCTGCCCGAGTTGAGCGAGCTGCAGGTGGTGCGCCACTTCACGCGCCTTTCGCAGCGCAACTACAGCATCGACGGCGGGATGTACCCGCTGGGCTCCTGCACTATGAAGTACAACCCCAAGCTGCACGAAAAGGTCGCGGCCGATCCTGGGTGGGCGCAGGTCCACCCCTGGCAGCCCGACGCCACGACGCAGGGCACGCTGCAGATGCTCTACGAGCTACAGGGCTACCTGTGCGAGGTGGGCGGCATGGACGCCTTCTCGCTGCAGCCCGCCGCCGGCGCGCACGGCGAGTGGACCGGCATTGCCATGATCAAGTCCTACCACGAGAGCCACGGCGAGGGGGCGCGGCGCCGCGAGGTCATCGTGCCCGACAGCGCGCACGGCACCAACCCGGCCAGTGCCGTCGCCGCGGGCTACCGCGTGGTCACGGTGCGCAGCACGAAAGAGGGCCGCGTCGACGTGGGCGAACTGCGCCGGCTGGTGGGTCCGCAGACGGCGGCGCTGATGCTGACCAACCCCAACACCTGCGGGCTGTTCGAGCAGGACATCGCCGAGATGGCGGGCATCATGCACGAGGCCGGCGCGCAGCTGTATTACGACGGCGCCAACCTCAACGCCATCATGGGCCTCGCGCGGCCGGGGGACATGGGCTTCGACGTGGTGCACTTCAACCTGCACAAGACCATGACCACGCCGCATGGCGGCGGCGGGCCGGGGACAGGGCCCGTGGGCGTCAAGGCGCACCTGGCGCCGTTCCTGCCCGTGCCCCTCGTCGCCAAGGGGGACGACGGGTACTACCTCCAGTTCGACCGGCCGCGCAGCATCGGCAAGGTGCGCTCGTTCTGGGGCAACGTGGGCCTGCTGGTGCGCGCCTACACCTACGTGCGCACGCTGGGTCCCGACGGCCTGACGGGCGCCAGCCGCGACGCCGTGCTCAACGCCAACTACCTGCGCGCGCTGGTGGGAGACATCCTGGAACTGCCCTTCGAGGGTCCGTGCATGCACGAGTTCGTGGCCTCCGCGCGCGCGTACAAGCGGACCAAGGGCGTTCGCACGCTGGACATCGCCAAGCGCCTCATCGACTACGGGTTCTACCCGCCGACGGTCTACTTCCCGCAGATCGTGGAGGAGTGCCTGATGGTCGAGCCGACTGAGACCGAGGACAAGGAGACCATCGAGGAGTTCTCGCACGCGCTGCACGCCATCGCGCGCGAGATCGAGGCGACGCCCGAGGTGGTCAAAACGGCGCCGCACCAGACCCTGGTCGGCCGCATCGACGAGACGCGCGCCGCCCGTCAGCCCGACCTGCGCTACTGCCCGGGCCAGTAGCCAGCTGGCAGCTGCCAGCAATATGCGAGGGGCAGCCAGGAGGATCTGTCAGAACTCAGAATACAGCCGCGCAAAGCAGCAGCGGAGTGGTCAAAAGCGCAGGATGACCATCGACATCGAGATGCCTTTGGCCATGGGCTTGGAGCGAATCGTAGAGAATGAGCAGCCTGTATTCTGAGTTCTGACAGATCCATGTCGAGGGCGGCCGGGGGGTACCAGACGGAGACGTCGGGGGCTGTCTGGAACCGCTGCGCCGCCTGGTCGAGCGGATACCAGGTGAGCAGATAGACGACCGCGACGCTGAGGGGTTGCCGCGCCCGCTGCCAGGCCGCTGCCATCCGCGCGGACCGCCGGACCCCGGTCTGTCGCCCGTCCCTCACGTCACCCCCCGTCGCCGCGTCTCATAGGTCCAGCATACCGGACGGCGCGCACGATGAAATAGGGGAGCCAGGCTCGTGCATTGTAGGCGATGACCGCGCCTCTCCAGCCCCCCACGCCGTGGACGTCAGAGCCGTTGCGCCGCTATCGTCAGAGGGAGTGCGCCGATCCGCGCTGTCCACGGAGGGGGTGACGCACGTCCTCTGACGCATTCGGCGCGTCGGCGCGGCCCGCATAAGACGGCTGCGACAGCGTACAGAGGCGCACTCAGGGGCGGGCCTCGGATACGGGGAGGGTGTTGCGCAACACGCCCAACCGCGACTCCAGGAGGGACGCGGAGAGCGGGCGGGACAGGTGGTAGCCCTGCGCCAGGTCGCACCCCAGCGCGCGCGCTGCCTCCAGCATCCCCACATCCTCGATGCCCTCCGCCACGACCGTCAGCCCCAGGTTATGGCCCAGCTCCGCGATCGAGCGGACGAAGGCCGAGCTCCTGTCCGTCGGCCCCGCCGCGTCGCCGCGCAGCCCCTGGATGAACTCCTTATCGATCTTGAGCAGGTCGACGGGGAGCGTCTTGAGGTAGGCCAGGCTCGAGTAGCCGCTCCCGAAATCGTCGATGGCCACGCGCAGGCCGAGCGCCCGCAGCCGAGCCACGACGGCGCGCGCTCTCTCCGGGTCCACCAGCAAGGCGCTCTCGGTGATCTCGAGCCACAGGTGGTCGGGCGCGATCCCCGCTCGACGCACGCGCCAGGCCAGCGCGTCGGGGAGCGCCTCCTCCAACCTACGGGCGGAGAGGTTGACCGCGAGGGCGAGGTCCCGACCCGCTCTGGCCCAAACGGACGCCTGGGCCAGGGCGTGCTCCACCACCCAATCCGTCAGCGGGGCGATCAGGCCGGTGTGCTCGGCCAGCGGGATGAAGGCGTCCGGCGGCACCAGCCCGAGCTCGGGATGGACCCAGCGCACCAGCGCCTCCACCGCGACCACGCGGCCCGTCGCCGCGTCCACGATCGGCTGGTAGTCCAGCGTGAAGGAGCCCTCGTTCAGGGCGCGGCGGAGCGCGGCCTCGCGCGTCAGGATCGCCGGGCTATGCGCGTCGCGGGCAGCATCGTACAGGGCGTAGCCGCTCCCGGCGCGCTTGGCCATGTACATGGCCACGTCAGCGCGGCGCAGCAGGACCGCGCCATCCGCGCCGTGGGCAGGCGCCAGGGCAATGCCGATGCTCGCGTCCGTGTGCAGGCCGTGCCCCTCGACCATCAATGGCCGCGCCAGCGCCCGCAGCACGCCGCGCGCGGCCTCGCTCGCGCCAGCAGCGTCGGTGGCGGGCAAGAGCAGCGCGAACTCGTCCCCGCCGAGGCGGGCCACCGTGTCGGAGGAGCGCAAGGCCTCCCGGCATCGGAAGGCCACCGCCCGCAGGACGGCGTCGCCGGCGGGGTGGCCGAGGGTGTCGTTGATCTCCTTGAAGCGATCCAGATCGAGCAGGCACAGGGCCAGCGCCGTCTCGGTGCGCGGGGCGAGCGCCAAGGCGCGCTCCAGCCGGTCGTGCAGGAGCGTGCGGTTGGGCAGACCGGTGAGGGGATCGTGCAGCGCCTGGTGCTCCAGCGCGCGGGCCGCCTCCACCGCCTCCGCCCGCGCCGCCTCCGCGTCGCGGCCAGCCTCCTCGGCCGCGACGCGGGCGCGTTGCGCGAGGATCAGCAGGCGGTACAGCAGGGCCGTGGGGGCGACGAGGAGGGCGGGCGCCCAGGGCTCCCGCGCGGCGGCGAGGGCCGCGGCGATCCCGATGAGATACTGGACGCCTTCGACGGACCAGGAGGCCCGCGCCGCGGCCCGCAGCACCCGCAGCGGCCGCCAGGGGGCGTCGTCGACGAGCAGCAGGGGGAAGGTGGCCACGTCGCCGAGGGCGAGGGCGAGGGCGGCGCCGCCGAGCGCGGCGACCGACCCGGCGCCGCCGAGCGCGCGTGTCAGCGCGGCGCCGGCTAGAATGATGAGGGCGCGCCGTCCGGCTTCGGTGGCCACCTGCGCCAGAGTCGTCCCCCGCCGCTCGCGCACCGAGATCTCGCCGACGAACGCCGCCGCGCCCGCGGCGGCGGCGCCGAGGGCGGGCGGCATGAGCACGGCGAGCAGGTAGAGGGGGACGCTAGAGAGGTAGACTTTGGTGTGGGGGCGGACCGGGAGCGGGAATTGGTAGGCCAGCACGATGGCCACGAGGAGCGCCAGGGCACCCAGCAGGAGGCCCCCGTCCAACGGTCCGTCCCAGCCCTGGGCGCCCACGCCCAGGGCGACAGCCCCGCCGAAGGCCGTCAGGCAGAGCACGGCGACAGCCGATTGTCGCCATGCAAACCGTGCCGTGCAGTCCCCCTGTCGGTTACCGCTGGCTTGGTCGCCGTTGTGTGTCACCGTGCGCTCCTCCCGGTCCGTCCGAGGTGCGTCCTACCAACTCAGGCGCAACGCGAGAGGCTGACCACTCTGACCCGCGATCGACGCGGTGTGGATGATCCCTCCCGTCAGGGTGACCGTGGTGATGGCGGTGGCGCCCACGGGACCACCCATGGTCGCAACGGTCGTCACCGACGTATAGGTGCGCGGCGCGGTATCGTTGATCACGTCGAGCGTTTGCTGGGGGCCAAGGGACATAATCGCGACGACGACGGTCCCCGCCGGCGCGTGCAGCGTGTAGGCGATCCCACGAATGTCGGAGAGCGAGGTGTTGACGACGGCGTCGAGGTCGACGACGGCTCCGTCGGAGAGGACGACGACCGGATCGCCGCCGCAGACGCCGAGGGCCGCCCGCGCCGGGGTGGCCACCGTGACGGCGAGGAACGCGGCCAGGCCGACGGGGATGAGGCGAGTCAGGCGAATCGCGCGTGCGGTTGTGAAGCGTGCCAACAGGTCCATCATGGCGGAGATCTCCTTCACTCTGTGCCCACGGCGGGTCCCGTCGTGGATGGCGGCCGCTTCTCCAGGTGGTCTGAGGCGACGTCACCGTAGCTCGACTATAGCATATCGGCCCGCGGGCGCGCCAATGTGCGACACGCAGTGTCAGCGATGCACAAGTAGGTGATCTCGTCGATGAAGATGGCGAACGAGCGATTGAGATAGGCTGCTGAGATAGGCCGCGCAGCCCAAAGGCCCGCAGACCGAGCAGGACTGCGGGCGTCCATGCCGCCCGCGCCATCCTCTATGTGAACGGCCTGACGGTGGTCCTGTCTGTCGACGTCGAATGGACAGGCTATTTGGCGTCTCGTGAACTGCATCGTGGTCTGACCCCTACGGACCGGGTTCCCGGTCATCAAGAGCTTGTCAGCCGTCCCAATGCCCGCCACCATTGGTCGAAGACGGTTGCGTCCGCCTGGCCGGGGCTTAGGGTAGCGCGAACACGTCGAGGCTATCGCCGCGCGGCGAGCCGAGTACGCCATTGCCACCGGCCGCAATGGCCACGTACTCGCGGCCGCCCGCGACGTAGACCGCCGGGGCGGCGTCCGCGCCGGCGACGCTGCGGTACCGCCATAGCAGGCGGCCGTTGCGCGCGTCATAGGCGTCGACGTAGCCGGCCGACTCGCCGGAGAAGACGACGTCGCCGGCCGTCACCGCCGAGCCGCCGTAGGCCAGGGCATGGTTCGGCAAAGGCGCGCGCCAGGCGACCCGTCCCGCCGCCACGTCGTAGCCCACCAGCTCGCCCCTGGGCGGCACGCTTGGCAGGGGGCGCGGCGCGCGCCCGAAGCAGCACGACGTGGGCGTGGTCGAGCGCAGCATGGGGTAGGTCGTGGCCGCGATGTAGGCCAGGCCGGTGCGCGGACTGTAGGAGACGGGGGACCACGCCGAGCCGCCGATCCCCCCGGGCGCCATCAGCACGAACGTCTCCGACGGCGGGGTGAAGACGCAGGCCTCGCGCGGATAGAGCCCCGGCGCGGGACACAGCGGGACGAACGGCTGATTTTGAGGTTCCGGCTGCGTGGGAGAGGCCAACTGCCATGCCGGCCCGCGGGGCACGGGGCGCTCGGGAGTCGGGACCAGCGGGCGCCCGTTGCGGCGATCCAGCACGTAGAGGTAGCCCGTCTTACCGGCCTCGATCACGGCCGGCGCGTCGGCGCCGTGGCGGCGGAGAGTTAGCAGGACCGGCGGGCTGGCCGGATCGAAGTCCCACAGGTCATGATGCACTTCCTGGAAATACCAGGCCACGCGGCCGCTGTCGGCGGAAAGGGCCACGATGCTATCGCTGTACAGGTTATTGCCGGGGCGGGGGTGGCCGTTGGCGTCGGGCTCCGGGTTGGTCACGCAGACGTACAGCAGGTTCAGCGCCGGGTCGACCACCGGCGTCATCCACACCGAGCCGCCGCCGCGCAGGTAGCGGCCGTTAGCGGGCCACGTGTCGCCGCCGGGATCGGACGGCGCGGGAATCGTCCAGAAGCGCCACAGCCGGCGTCCCGTGCGCGCGTCGTAAGCGTCGACGAAGCCGCGCACCTCCTGTTCGCCGCCGGAGACACCCACGATCACCCGGCCGCGGTCGTAGAGCGGGGCCATGGACTCGAAGTACGTATGATTCGGCGCGACGAGTTGTTGCTGCCAGGCGCGCCGGCCCGTTGCCGCGTCGTAGGCGACCAGGCGGTCGTCTGCCGTGGCCAGGTACACGCGTCCCGCGCCATAGGCCACGCCGCGGTTGCGGCCGGTCAGGACCGCGTCGGGCGCCAGGGACACGGCCGAGCGCCACAGCAGGCGCCCCGACGCGGCGTCGAGGGCGACGATCCCGTCGTCGCCGGTGGTGACGTAGAGCCGGCCGTTGGCGATAACCGGCGTGCTCTCGAAGCTCAGCTTGTGCGGGTCGACGCCGGTGTGGAAGCTCCAGGCCAGGCGCAGCGAGGCCACGTTCGTGGCGCTGATCGTCGCGGCGGGGGAGTAGCGTGAGCCGCTGGGGTCCCCGCCGTAGGTCGGCCACTCCAGCGTCGTCGTGGCGCCCGTGGCGGACGCGACCGTCGCGCTGGCGGCGACCGTCGCGCGGGCCGAGGTCAACGTGGCCGCGCCCATGACGCGTGCGGACGCTCCATGGGCCAACGCCGGGACCGGCGTCGAGGGCGCCATGGCGCCGCCCTCGACGATCAGAGCCCCGCAGAGCAGGGCCACGAGCGCGCTGATAACCCCGCGCCGGCCTACGAACAGAGCAGATCGCCCGCCATTCATTGCCCCTCCTTCACGTCTACGTCCACGTCATCGGACATCTTCGTTCATGTTGCGCCCAGAATCCGCGACGTACCCCGCGTGATGAGCGTCTCGCGCGCCCCCAGGTCACCCCAGACCTCCTGCGCTCAACGACAATTCACGGAGTGCGAGACCGCACAAACCGTATCCGGCATGCGCCTGCTGAGCCATTATAGCCCGTCGTCGTCAGCGGAACGCGCCGTGGTTGGCGCGGTCGGGCAGGTGGCCGGCGGCGCTGGCCACACGGTTATTGTAGTTGTAGATGGCGGCGGTGTTGATGATGTCGTAGACATCGTCGAGGCTGAAGCCCAGGGCTTGCAGCGCCTCGATGTTCGCCTCGTCGCACTCGACGGGGCAGCGCGTGATCCGGACCGCGTAGTCGAGCATGGCGCGGGTGCGCGGGTCCAGGCCAGCGCGGCGGTAGTCCTGCGCGACGCGCTCGGCCAACACGGGGTCGCCGCTGAGGCGCCGCAACTCGGCGCCGTGGTTGGTCAGTCAGAAGATGCAGCGATTCTCCGCCGAGACGACCACGCCGATCATCTCGCGCTCGACGCGGCTGAGGCCGGACGGTCCCTTGTTGATAGAGTCGAACAGGTCGAGCCAGCGCAGCATCAGGTCGGGGCGCCAGGCGTGGACGCGCACCACGTTGTTCGGCGCCCCCAACTTCTCGCGCTGCCGCGCCACCAGATCCGCCACGCGCGGGTCGAGGTCCCCTTCGTCGGGGATGGGGAACCAGCTGATACGCTCCCCGAGAGTCCAATCGGACGGCTGCACCATCCCATCGGAGTGCATCTCGTCTTTATCCGTCTCCGCCGCGTCCATCGATCGTGTCCTCCCCGCGCAATCTGACAGTCCTTCTCACCTTACCTGGTTATAGGCAACAGGCCTACCCGTCGCCGGCGCCCAGGCGCCACTCGAGGTGCTGCGCCTGCAACTCATAGCGCCAGATCGGGACCTCTCGCCACTCCCAGGGCGTGCGGACGATGTCCTCAAGCGACGCATCGCCGCACCAGTACTCGAGCGCGTATCTGGTCGCTCGATGCCCGATGACCACGACTGTTTTCTCATCATACCCGCACAGGGCGTCGCGCAAGAAAGCGCCCACGCGTTGCGCCACCATCAGCAGGCTCTCTCCATGAGGGAACGGCTCCACGATGCGTCGCGCGAATTCCTCCTCGACCTGAGCCACAGGATACCGCGTCAGGTCCCCATAGTCGTACTCGCGGAGGCGAGCATCCGGCACGATGGGCAGAGCACGTCCCGCGAAGGCGATCCGTGCGGTGTCCGAAGCGCGCTGGAGGTCGGAGCAAAAGACCGCGTCCAGCGCGTGGGTCGTGTACTGCCGTCCCAACTCCCGCGCCCGCTGCCGGCCAGAGGGCGACAGCGGCGCATCGGTGTAGCCTGACGCGCGTCCCGCCTCGTTGTCAACGCTGGTCATATGGGGGGAATAGAAAAACGCCAGCATTCTCCCTCTCACAATCCTCTTCCTGATGTCTACGTCAGTCGCAAGACGTAAGCCGTGGATGGAGCGTTCTGGCAACGGTGAACACCGTTGCCGGGTCTAGCCTGCATTATGCACGAGGGAACCTTCCTGGGAGCGCCGTCTCTCGCTGCGCTGCCAGCCGGCAGACCGCCGCGGCAGGCGCGTTGGCCGTTCGCAGGGGCAC
>JAABUZ0100001484.1_pt1 | contig 44423 bp, 36 predicted proteins | sample 5562091 | NCBI WGS metagenome assembly JAABUZ01 (sample SAMN12813069, study PRJNA571459) | rock metagenome | isolation source: Antarctica rocks | place: Antarctica: Victoria Land, Linnaeus Terrace sud | collected 2015-12-21
TTTAAGTTCCTTTGGGGTCTCAGTAATATCTATCTTGACAATTCCAGCCATAAAACCAAAAGAGATGAAACTAGTGATTTTATCTGTAGTATACCAAAGTTAAAATGGTATTACCCAGAACTTGATAAAGTTCTCAAGCAGAACACACATTACAAAGCACTTGCAGCACAAGCAGCGCAGCAAGCATTAAAAACCGTAGGAGAGTCAATTACTGGTTACAACGGACTGGTTAATCTTTACTACAAAGGTGAAGTTGATAGACCATCATTGCCCAGATACCGTAAAAAAGGTGGACTTGCAGCAGTTACCTTTCCACGCCAAGCACTCACTTACAGAGATGGTTGTTTTTACCCATCAATTAGCAGAGAGACCAGGTCACATTTGCTTTTTGATATTGCATTGCCACTACCAGAATTTATTGATTCTGATTGGGTAAAGGAGATGACAGTGCGTCCCTACCTTGGGGAATTGTGGATTGATTGGGTTATCGATGACGGGAAACAGCCAATCGAAATTAACCCAAGTCTTGATTACACGCAAGCGTGGAGTTTTGACCACGGGGGAACTAATTGGTTAACAGGTGTTTCTACTCGTGGTAAAAGCCTCATCATTGATGGTCGCAAGCTGAAATCAATAAATCAAGGATATTCTCGTTTATTTGCCAAATATAAACAAGGTAAATCTGAATTTTACTGGGATGAAAACCTAGACAGGGTGCAGCGTAAGGGGAATAATCAGATGCGCGATGTCATTAATAAAGCCGCGCGTTTTATCATCAACAAATGCCTTAATGATAGGGTTGGTAATCTTGTTATCGGTTGGAATGCAGAGCATAAAACTGGTTCCAATATGGGGAAACGCAACAATCAAAACTTTGTCCCAATCCCTACTGGTAGACTGATTGAACGGTTAAGACAACTGTGTCCAGAGTACGGCATTGTGCTTACTGTAACTGAAGAAGCGTACACGTCGAAAGCGTCATTCTTGGATGGTGATACCCTCTACAAATTTGGTGAAACTCCCGTTGGATGGAAACCCAGCGGTACAAGAGTGGAGCGAGGTTTGTACAAAACTGCTTCTGGATTATTGATTAATGCAGACTGCAATGGTGCTGCAAACATTCTTGCAAAAGTAGCCAAACAGCTAGGGGTATCCCTAGTCGAGATGGGTAGAGGGAGCTTGACACTCCCACAACGCATAGATTTATTTACTTGCTTAAATAAATCATATCGTAAAAAGACGTTGCGAAGTGTGGCTTTAGCCCGCGTAGCAACATCCTTTTAGAATCCCCCGTGTTTCCAACCAGGGGAGATGTCAAAGGCTGATTCGCCACTACACATGCTGCAAGACATATACGAGCATTTTAAAGTAGCTTTTTGTAAGTAATGAAGTGGAATCGTGGTCAGCCAGAACACCGGCATCCGTCCACGATGATCGCGCTAGCATGTTACTTGGCATCACTGTGGCGATTTGGGCGATGTGACTGAGCGTAGGTTGAGGAGCGCATCGATGACAAGAGACAGGCTAAACAAGCGAGGTAGACAGACGGACGCCCAGGGACGCCTGCTGGCGCGACCAGCGCCGCAGGTGGGAGCGGCGGCACCAATCGGCCTGCAACCGCTGGGGCTTGACGCCGAGCGCGACGGCCTCCTCTATGTACCCACAGGCTACAAAGCGGATCGACCCGCACCACTAGTGCTGATGCTGCACGGCGCGGGCGGCAAACCACAACATAGCCTGGCTCCGTTCCTGCAACTCGCCGATGCGGCTGGGATCATCCTGCTCGCGCCGCAATCGCGCCGCCAGACGTGGGATGTGCTGTTCGGCCAGTACGGCTCCGATATCGACTTCATCGACCAGGCGCTGGCGCAGACGTTCGGTCGCTACGCCGTGGATCTGGCGCACATAGCTGTCGAGGGCTTCTCCGACGGTGCCTCCTATGCACTTAGCATCGGCATCACCAACGGCGACCTGTTCACCCATGTCATAGCGTTCTCACCAGGGTTTATGGCACCAGATGGGCAGCAGGGCTTGCCGCGCCTCTTCATCTCGCACGGCACACGAGATGAGATTCTACCGATCAACGCCTGCAGCCGCAAAATCGTGCCGCAGGTGCAGCGTGCTGGCTACGACGTGCTTTATCGGGAGTTCGACGGTTCCCACACGGTTCCCCCAGAAATCGCGCGCTCTGCACTAGCCTGGTTCACTGCCGAGCGGGAATGAGAAGCTAAGCGCTGGTGAGCTTGTGGACTAACGTTGTCGCATTTATTACAGAATAATAGAAAAAATCTCGATATTTTGTGTTATTGAGTCTGTGTAAAATCGCAGCTGCGGGATGCCTTCTTTCTAGAATATTTCTCGCTTGCTGTTTTTCAGGTAGATGAAGGAGTAGAAACAAAATGCCAGGAAGATATAGTCGGCGTCACTTTCTCTGGTAGGGTTCAGCTACTTTTGGTACCAGTCTGCTACTGAAAGCTTGTGCGAGTAGCCCTTCTAGTACTACAGAAAAATCCGCAAGTGATTCAACGGCTCCCTCTAGTAGTCCAATTGCAGCTACAGATGCCAAGAAAGACTTCAAGGTAGCGATGGTTCTGCCTGGGATTATTACTGATAAAGCCTGGAACCAAGCAGGATACACAGGGTTAGGAGCTATCAAAGAAAAACAATCCCTAGAAACCGCCTACGTTGAGAAAGTCGGGCAACCAGATCAGGTAGAAGCGCTATCAGACTTTGCCCGCCGCGGCTACAATGTGATTTTTGCCCATGGAGGACAATTTGATGCCTCGATTCAACAGGTAGCAGCCGAGTTTCCCAAGACTTTTTTTGTTGGTGTCAATGGGGCAATTAAGGGTGAAAACATCGCCTCTCTGCGAATTGATAATCTGGAAGCGGGTTATGTCAGCGGTATTATTGCTGCTTCGATGACGAAATCTAACCAGATTGCTTATCTTTGTGCCCAACAGTTCCAAGCAACAGATCAAGAAAAGCGCGGCTTTGAGTTAGGTGCCAAGTCAGTTAAGCCTAATATTAAGGTGACTTCTAGCTACACCGGAGACTGGAATGATGCAGCCAAGGCAAAAGAAGCAGCCCTGGCATTAATTTCAGTGGGGGCGGATGTGATTTATCACTGGCTCGATAATGCCGCTCCAGCTGTCTTACAAACTGCTAGTGACAAAGGCATATTTATCATCGGTAACACGGTTGATCAGCAAGCTGTTGCACCGAAGGCAGTGTTAACCAGCATGGTGAAGCGGATTGATGTCGCGATCGCCTCCGTCGCTCAACTGGCAACTAACAAGCAACTCAAAGGTCAGATTTATAGTTTTGGCTGGGAAAAGCCAGATATTCTCTATTTGGGCAAATTTGGTGACATGGTGCCAAAAGCTGTTCAGGATAAAGCAATTCAAACAAAAGAGGCGATCGCGAGTAAGAAGATTACCATTGCTTAAAAGTACAAACGCAGATAAACGCAGATGAACGCAGATATTCTTTAATGGCTTATTTACGTCTGGAGAACATTACTAAGCGGTTTGGCACTTTTGTCGCCAATGATGATATCAATTTAAGCGTTGAGGCTGGCAGTATTCATGCTTTGTTGGGAGAAAATGGTGCGGGGAAAACCACGCTGATGAATATTTTGTGTGGGTTGTACCGTCCTGATAGTGGTCAGATTTATCTGCAAGAAAAGCCTGTAGAAATTAATTCTCCCAGTGTAGCCATAAGCCAAGGAATAGGGATGATTCATCAGCATTTTATGCTGGTACCCCAGCTAACAGTAACAGAAAATATCATTTTGGGGACAAAATTAGATTGGCAACTGAATTTGTTGAAGAAAGCGGCAGAAATTGCCACTATGTCTGAATCATACAACTTGGAGGTTAACCCTCTAGCCAGGGTAGATAATTTACCCGTAGGCACTCAACAGCGGGTGGAAATTCTCAAAGCCCTCTATCGTCAAGCTAAAGTGCTGATTCTGGATGAACCTACAGCTGTGTTGACACCTCCAGAAATCGAGTCTTTGTTTAAAGTTCTACGTCAACTTGCTGCGTCAGATCATACGATTATTTTTATCAGTCACAAGCTAGAAGAAGTGATGCAGCTATGCAATACAGTGACGGTGTTGCGGCGTGGTAAGGTCGTAGCAACAACGACGACTCGAAAATCCACCCGCCAAGATTTAGCAAAACTGATGGTAGGGCGAGAAGTTCTCTTGAAGTTGGATAAGCCAGTAGCCGCTGTTGGCGCAACTGTGCTGGAAGTCCAAGGAATACAGGTACAGGATGAACGCCAGTTGCCAGCGGTGCGAGATGTGTCATTTGTGCTGCGCTCAGGTGAAATTCTAGGCTTAGCCGGAGTTGATGGCAATGGACAGCGAGAATTGGCAGATGCAATTACAGGGTTGCGCCCAGTCAACCAAGGAAAAATTAACCTGGCGGGGAAAGATATTACCAGTTGGACACCCCAGCAAAGAGTAAAACACCTTAAAATAGGCTATATTCCAGAAGACCGTCAGAAAATGGGCTTGGTGATGGGTTTTAGTATTGCCAAGAATCTGATACTCAAAGTTTTTAAATATTTACCCTTTTGCCGCAGTTGGTTCTTGCAAAACGCAGCAATTAACAGCAACGCCAATGCAGCTATTCAAAAGTTTGACATTCGAGCCGAAAATGGCAGCGTCAGAGTCAGCCAGCTATCTGGCGGCAATCAACAAAAAGTAGTGCTGGCGCGAGAAATTTCTGGGGAACCGATGCTGATTGTAGCGATGCAACCCACCCGTGGCTTGGATGTCGGTGCGACAGAATATGTGCAGCAGTGTCTATTAGCAGAAAGGGAACGAGGTGCAGCGATTCTCTACATCTCCACCGAGTTAGAAGAAGTCATGGCAATGAGCGATCGCATTGCCGTTATCTACGAAGGTAAATTCGTAGATATTTTAGACGCTGCTACTGCCACTGTGGAACAGGTAGGTTACTTGATGACGGGCGGGAGTTCGCGCATAAGCCGTTAGCAGTAGAAAAAATGAGTTCTGATTCTGTTCAAGTAAAACCCGCAAACCAATTCTCAATTTTCCTGCCGTTATTGTTTTCTGTCTTAGCGATCGCTGCTGCCCTGATCGTTGGTGCTGGCTTAATTGTCATAGCAGGGAAGAACCCAGTCGCTGCTTATAGCGCATTGTTTCAAGAATCCCTCGCTAACTACTATGGCTTTGGCAACACACTAACCAAAACTACCCCATTATTGCTGACAAGCTTAGGCGTACTGATTGCTTTAAAAGCGGGTCAGTTTAATATCGGTGGGGAAGGTCAAATCTACATGGGCGGCTTAGGTAGTGCCTTAGTTGGGTTGTATGTAAAAGGCTTACCCTTACTAATTCATCTGCCATTGGGGTTGCTGGTAGGGTTTCTCTTTGGCGCAGTTTGGGGGTTAATTCCCGGCTATTTCAAAGCGGTGCGGGGGATCAATGAAGTCATTACTACCCTGTTGCTGAACTATGTGGCGCAGAACTTCATCAGTTACCTGGTCAATGGACCAATGATGGAACCAGGTGCACCTAGTCCATTTTCCCCCAAATTGGCTAAGACAGCCCAGTTGCCCACCATCTTACCACAAACTCAAACTCATGCCGGGATTCTGATTGCTTTAATTGCAGCTGCCATCTTGTGGGTGTTGTTTCTGCGATCGCCTCTCGGTTATCAAATTGAGACAGTGGGGCAAAATCCGATAGCTGTGCGTTACGCTGGTCTTTCCGTAGAAGGCACGATCATGTTAGTGATGGCAGTAGCTGGGGGATTAGCGGGGTTAGCTGGCGCCTCGGAAGTGATGGGGCTGAAATATCGGTTATTTGAGAACTTTTCTGGCGGCTATGGTTTTGACGCGATCGCGATCGCCTTCCTCAGCCGTGGTAGCGTTCCCGGTGTCGTCTTCACCTCCCTCTTTTTCGGTGCATTGCGTAGCGGTGCCAACGTCATGCAGCGCACTGCTGAAGTTCCCCTGACCATTGTCTATGCCATTCAAGGACTCACCGTGCTGTTTATTGCCATTAGTCTCGCCTTTGAATATAAGACTCGAAATGACAACTGACAACCTCACCTTTTTCTCAGATTACCTCGTCGCCAGCCTGCGTCTCTCGGTACCTCTAGCGTTTGCCGCTTTGGGTGGACTTTGGTCAGAACGTTCAGGCGTCCTGAATATTGGGCTAGAAGGTATGATCCTTACTGGAGCATTTGTCAGTGCAGTTGGAGTTTTCTACACTGGTCATGTCTGGGTGGGGGCAATCGCTGCCCTAATTGGAGGAGGATTAGTCGGGCTACTCCATGCCTATCTTTGTGTCACCTTGCGAGTTGACCAACTGGTATCAGGTTTAGCGATTAACTTAGCAACTGGGGGGTTAACTGCATTCTGGGCAAGGGTGGTATTTGCTACTGGTAATGCACAGCAACTCCAGGGATTCACAACCATCGGCATTCCGGTACTGAAAGATATTCCTGTTATTGGCCCTCTTCTATTTAATCAAGATGCGCTAGTCTATTTTTTGTTTCTCTTAGTTCCCCTAAGTACCTACCTGCTATTTCGCAGCAGCCTTGGTTTATCCTTAAGGGCGGTGGGTGAATATCCTAGAGCCGCTGATACAGCTGGGGTGTCAGTCGTCCTATTCCGCTACACCAGTGTCATCCTTAGTGGGTGTCTTGCAGGATTAGGCGGGGCTTACCTGGTTCTGGTACACATCAAATTTTTTACTGAAGGTATAAGCGCTGGTAAAGGCTTTATCGCCCTAGCTGCCCTAATTTTTGGCAAATGGCATCCTGTATGGACATTCTTAGCTTGCTTGCTATTTGGTGCCACGGAAGCCCTTCAACTGCGGATTCAAGCATTTAATCTGAACATTCCTTATCAGCTTCTGACGATGTTGCCCTATTTAATTGCCCTATTCGCCTTAGTTGGACTAGCGGGTAAGTCTAGACCGCCAGCGGCTCTCGGCATTCCTTACATCAAAGAAAGCCGCGCTTAGATCATGGCAAACAAGCTCTAGTTAATTTCCAGTAGACCAGGGGGCGGTGTGATCTCAATTCGCCCTTGCTGGAGGTCTACCACTGGGGCGATCGCTTTGACGAACGGAATTAAAACCTTGCTATGCTTGGGTGATTTTGGTTGAGCTTTACGTTTCTTAGCCGGTTGAGTAAGTGGTTCAGGGTTGAGGTTATCTGGCTGGGCTGCTGGGGGAGACGGTGCAGATATCTGGTGAAGCTGGACTTCCAGTAAATCATTGCCAGCAGGGATAATATCTACCACAGTGCCAATGTTTTCACCAGTCAACTGGTTGAATACTTCCAAGCCAATCAAATCCAAGACGTGATATTCGTCTTCCCCAAGCACTGGGCGATCGCTCTCTGGTACCAATAACTGGCAACCCCGCAACGCCTCTGCCTGGTTCCGATCCTCCACACCAGCCAATTCCACCACAAATAACCCTTTGCCAGGAATATACTGACCCCTGACTAATTCGATGGGTTGCGGTTCCGTCTCACCAGGTCGCAGCAACCAGCGCTGTCCCGGTTCTTGAAACCGTTCGGGAAAGTCCGAGTTAGGATAAACCCGCACCTCCCCATCCAACCCCTGAGGTGCAACAATCGTACCAATTTCTAGCCAACCTTCAATCACAAAGCTAAACGCTAACTGCTGAGTGCTGATAAACCTGCTGTGCCACCTTCGCCAAACGCTCCATCCCGATTTCGATTTCCTGATCGCTGGCTGTGAGGCTAATGCGAAGACATTGGTGCTTATGGGGCCACTCTTCCCGTAAACCAGGGAAGAAGGGACTACCAGGCACAACAATTACACCCGCCTGCTTCAGTTGCTGGTAGAACTCCCAATCAGTAATGGGTAGATCCTGTAACCACAACCAGGCGAAGATTGCCCCTTCACCGCGATGGAGGAACCAAGGCACATCCTTGGGCATCGCTTGGTCTAGGGTGCTTTCTAGAACTGTGAACTTACTCTGGTAAAAAGGCCGGATGACTCGCGTTGCGATCTCTGCAAGAGCGCCGGAGTTGATGGCACGAGCCGCGATCGCTTGCCCATAGCGAGATGAATGAAGAGACATATTTGCCTGAAACGCCTCTAGAACCCCAATCCACTTGACATCTCCAATGGCAATCCCAATCCGCTCTCCTGGTAGTCCTGCCTTGGATAAACTCATGCAGTGGAGGATGTTATCTCCAAACACTGGCGTCATTTCTGTAAAGTTCAGGGCTGGGAAGGGAGGGGAATATGCAGAGTCAATTAAGACTGGCACATCATAAGGAGCGGCAAGGGCGGCAATTTTTTTCACCTCGTCATCCGTGAGGACGTTGCCGGTGGGGTTACAGGGGCGGGAGAAAAGCACGCAGCCTGTGTTTTCTGTAATTGCTAGTTGGCTAAAGTCTGGCCGATATTTGAATCGGTGGGCAACTGAGTCAATATCTAGGGTGGGTTTATAGGCGATTAACGCTTCTGGTACTAGGCACACGCCGCCGTAACCTGTGTAGTCGGGACTAAGCGGCAGGACGATTTGCTTCAACTTGCCGCTGGTAGTGTAGCCCCCGAAGGCATTAGCGGCGTAGAAGTAGAGGCTTTGACTGCCGGGGGTGATTAGGATGTTGCGATCGCTTAGATTTAATCCATAGCGCTGATTAAAGTCCTTGGCGATCGCTGTAATGAATGGTCCATAGCCCTGACTTGACCCGTAGCGACAAACCACCTCTCCATAGTCAGAGCTAGCCAAGAGTTCTGCCGTACAATCGCGCCACAGCTGCTCTACCTCTGGCAAAATCAACGGGTTGCCAGCACTTAAGTTAATAAATTCCTGCCCTGCACCTGCTTGTAGCGTTTCAATAATGTCCTTCATAATGGCCCTAACGCCGGTTAGGTTGGACATTTGATCACCAAATTTAGTCAGAGCAGGTTTCATAAGCAGTGAACAACAGGGTTAAATCAATGGGGTGGCTACTTTAACCAATGTAGCTTTAAATGCCACGATAACAGAGAAGAAGATGTTTCGAACCGCCAAGACGCAGAGGGCGCAGAGGAAGAGAGATGAGTGTGGTTTGGCAGGCTGATTTTTATCGGCGTCCGTTGCGGGATGCAGCTGGGCAGGTGTTGTGGGAGTTGTTGGTTTGTGATCCGACTCGCACGTTTATGTATGAGGCTCTGTGTCCTCAATCGAAAGCAAATTCTAGCTGGTTGGTTGACCAGTTTTCTCTGGCTGCTGGTAATCTGCCGGATCTGATTCAGGTGTTTCGTCCTCAGTCTGTGAGTTTGATTTCGGCAGCTGGGCAACAGCTTGGCGTTGCAGTGGAACCAACTCGTAGCACAGCTGCCTTGAAGCAATTGTTGCAGGAGCGATCGCAACTTTATCCTAGCCTGGACAATTACACAGGGGAACTTTACAACCCCTTAGCCCTGGATAAACCACCGCCTACACCAATGCCAGAGAAGTTGTGGGGGGAGCAATGGCGATTTGCCACGTTGCCTGCTGGGGACATGGAGGAGGCGTTTGCAGCACGTCCGATTCCGATTCTGCAAATGCCAAAATTTCTCTTGCCGATCAATTTGGGTTTAGCGTCAACGGTGCCAGTACCGGGTGTGGTGATTGATGGTGGGCGTCAATCAATGCGATTGGCTCGTTGGTTACAGGATGCTCGTCCTGTGGCGCTGAATTATGTTGGCGGTACCCCTGGAGGGTTGGTTTTAGAAGCTGGGCTGGTAGATCGATGGATTATTGCGACGTTTGAGGATAATGAGGTTGCAGCATCTGCCCAGGCGTATGAGCAGCGCAAACAGTTGAGTCAAGGACTGCACTTTTTGTTGGTGCAGCCGGATGATTCGGGGATGACATACACTGGCTTTTGGCTGTTGGGGCAGGATTAACGTTTTTTACAAGCAAAGAAGCATCTGATATTACAGGCTGCACACCTGCTGTGTTGCAGTATTGGCAAGAGAAAAGAAAAAGAGTTTTACTGATGATCCTTTCAGGAAAGCTGATCTAGATGGAAGAATTGATGGAGATGCATAACCCAACACATCCAGGCGAAGTTCTTAAACAGCTTTACCTTGAGCTGCTCGGTTTGAGCGTGACTGAAGCGGCAGGGGCGTTGGGAGTTTCGCGCAAGACGCTCTCAGCGCTAATCAATGGGAGATATGGTGTGAGTCCAAACATGGCAATACGTTTGTCTAAAGCGTTTGGGACATCAGCAAGGTTGTGGCTAAACATGCAGCAGAATTACGATTTGTGGGCAGCAAGACAGAAGATTGATTTTTCTGAAGTGCGCGTCCTCACATAATGCGTGCGAATATGCTACCAATTTCATCCTTACCCCCAGGTTTTCCCCCCGCACAAGTCTTGGGTATTTGGTGTCCCGACACTTGCAGCTACTGTTAGCGCGTGTTATAGTAGAATCATGCTAGCACTGAATTACACCTACCGCATCTATCCTAACGCAACACAACAATCAATCATGATGGATTGGTTGGAAACCTGCCGCCAGGCTTACAACTACGCCTTACGTGAGTTGAAAGACTGGATTGCGTCCCGGCATAGTATGTCCGATAGGTGTTCACTGGAAAAAGAATATATTATTCCGGCTAGTCAGCCATTTCCAAGTTATCAGCGTCAGCAAGATGCACTGCCCAAGGCGAAGAAGCAATTTCCCCGATTGGCGGAAATACATTCTCAAGTACTGCAAACTGCGGTTCGTAGATTGCATGACGCTTGGGAAAATTTCCAATCGCGAGGGTTTGGATTTCCTCGCTTTAAGAAGTATGGGCAGTTTAAATCCTTTGTGTTCCCTCAGTTCAAAAGCAATCCTATTGAATCGAACAGAATCAATCTGCCAAAGATAGGCTCAGTTGTAATGAATTTGCACCGGCCTGTCCCAAGCGGCTTTGTTGTTAAGCAGGTTAGGGTATTGTCCAAGGCTAGGGGAACACAATGGTATGTTGTGGTAACGCTGCAATTAAATGTGTCGGTTCCCGAGATTCCCGTTCACGGACGGGCAATTGGGATTGATCTCGGATTGGAGCGGTTTTTGACAACTTCTGACAACTTCTCAGTAGAACGTCCAAAGTTTTTGAAGTCTAAGCAAAGCCAGCTGAAATTGCTGCAACGCCGAGCGGCTAGAAAGCAAAAACGTTCTAAGAACTGGGAAAAGAGTCAGGTTAAGGTGGCGGTCGTTCACCATAATATTGCGAATGCTCGAAAAGAATTCCATTTTAAGACAGCGCATCAGTTGTGTGACCAAGCGTCTACTATCTTTGCTGAAGACCTCAATACAGTTGGACTGAATCGAGGAATGCTTCGAAAAGATTGTGTTGATGCTGCATTTGGACAATTCTTGGATCTGACAAAGTGGGTGTGCTGGAAACGAGGGGTTTATTTTATGCGAGTCAACCCCAACGGCACCAGTCAAACATGCCCTAAGTGTCTGGTAACAGTCCAAAAGGACTTGAGCGTCAGAGTACATATTTGTCCTGAGTGCAAATATGAGACACACAGAGATCATGCTGCTGCTGAGATGGTGTTGATACGAGGCTATGAAACTGTAGTACTCAGGGACTCTGAGGAATCGAAAGCGCCTGTTGGGAGTCGGTCTGCCGGGGGCGAAAGCCTAGGCAAGAGGCGAAGATCCAGGAATGCCCAATCGTGAGGTTGGAAGCCAGCGCCATATCTGTAAGGGTTGGCGTCTGGAGGATGTCGCGCATTCTCAAGGTTTTTAGGAGCGGCAAAAATAATGGCTCAGGCAAAGATCGGAATTATTGGTGGTAGCGGCCTATACAAGATGGAGGACGCTCTCAAGGATGAGGAAGAGGTGCAAATTGACACGCCCTTTGGCTCACCCTCTGATGCTTTGATACTGGGAACTTTGGAGGGGACGCGGGTTGCCTTCCTTGCCCGTCACGGTCGCACTCACCATCTGTTGCCTTCTGAGTTGCCGTTCCGAGCTAATATTTATGCGATGAAACAACTGGGTGTTGAGTATTTAATCTCTGCTTCAGCTGTTGGCTCTCTCAAGGACGAAGCTAAACCTTTGGATATGGTGGTGCCGGATCAATTTATTGACCGGACAAAGAATCGGGTTTCTACCTTTTTTGGAGAAGGAATTGTTGCTCACATTGCTTTTGGAGATCCAGTATGCAATCGTCTGGCTGGGGTGTTGGGAGATGCGATCGCTAGTCTTGAATTACCAGGAGTAACTCTGCACCGAGGTGGTACATACGTCTGTATGGAAGGTCCAGCGTTTTCGACTAAGGCTGAATCCCTCCTCTACCGTAGCTGGGGAGCCACGGTGATTGGTATGACCAATTTGCCGGAGGCGAAACTAGCGAGGGAAGCAGAAATCGCCTATGCAACATTAGCCCTGGTGACGGATTACGATTGTTGGCACCCAGACCATGATAATGTGACGGTAGAAATGGTAATTGCCAATCTGCAACGCAATGCCGTGAATGCTCAAAAGGTAATTCAGGAAACCGTGCGACGCCTCAGCGAGAATCTGCCGCCCTCGGATGCTCACTCAGCTTTGAAGTACGCGATTTTGACCCAACTAGACAAGGTTCCGGCGGCTACGAAGGAAAAGCTGGGATTGCTGTTAAAGAAGTACTTGTAAACCATGCAACAGCGCCAGTGGTTAGCCCTAGCCTCATATATTGTTCTTCTATTATTCCTGACCCCCCTGGGATGCGGAGTTCTAACCCAGCAAAAGCAGTCTTCAAGAGAATCGCCTCCAGACGAGCCTGGAGAACAGCAGTCCTCAAGAGAATCGGCTCCAGACCAGCCCGGAGAGGAGGAGGATATTAACCAGGAGCTGTGGAAGTTTAGTAAGAACAGTCCGTACCCAGGTGCAAAAAAGGGCAAGGATGTGGGGCAGGTGGCAGAGGTGGCGCTACCCAATGGCTGGAAAATTGCCCCATCTGGCACTCAGGTAGAGGTGGGAAGGCTTCCCTATGAGGCGGTTTATTACGCAGGTCAGTTGGTAGTACTTAACACTGGGTATTACAATAAAGAACCTCAGGAAGTCTCAGTGGTAGACCCAAAGCAAGGAAAGGTGGTCAAGACGCTGCGGTTCAACTCACTTTTCCCTAGTGCACAGGTGGGGTTGGACGGCGACCTCTATATAAGTGGAGGCTTTGACAAGAAGGTCTATCGCCTGAACCGAGAGTTCAACCTCGTGCGCGAGTACGCGGTGAATGGCTATACGGCAGGTCTAGCGCCGATAGATGCTAAGCATCTGGCTGTGGCTTACATGGTAGTGGAGAATGAGCAAAAGGCTTATGTGAAGGGGCAGCTGGCTATTCTTAACACTGAGACGGGACAGGTTACGCGATCGCTTGATGTAGGATATTTCCCCTATTCCGTTTACTACCTAAAGGGGAAGCTTTACGTCACTCTGCTGGGGCAAAACAAACTTATTGTCTACGATGCTCAGCTCAAACCGCTCAAAACTCTTGCGGTTGGGCGTACTCCACAAAACCTCTGCACAGATGGGGAAAAGCTGTATGTCGTAAACACTACCTCAGATGACATCTCTGTGGTGGATACGAAACAGGATGCTGTGGTGGCAAAGATTGGAGTGCGCCACAATGGTTTCCGCTTTGGGAGTTCTCCCACCTCCTGTGCGGTTGATGGCAACCGTCTCTATGTCACCCAGGCTGAGATTAATGCAGTAGCTGTACTTGACAAAGACCAAAAAGTAGGGGTATCTGCCGTGCGCCTACAGGGATTCGTACCCACGGGTTGGTATCCTAGCAAGGTACTACTTAATCAGGGGCAGCTGGTGGTGCTAAGCGCCAAAGGCATCCATCCCCGCCGTCCTAATCCTCAAGGCCCCCAGCCGATCAAGCAAAAGGGAGGCAAGCAGTACGTGCTGACGTTACTTAAAGGTGCTGTATCTATCATACCTAAAGAGGCGATCGCGTCTCACCTCCCCAGTTGGACCAAGCAAGTGGAAGAGGGTTCACCCCTTTACAGCGCCAAGGAGGGCATGAAGCTGCCCATCCGTCATGTCTTCTACATCATTAAAGAAAACCGCACCTATGATCAGGTGCTCGGCGATTTGGCACGTGGCAATGGGGACGCCAAGCTGACGCTGTTTGGGCGAGATGTGACTCCCAACCACCACCGGCTAGCTGAGGAATTTGTCACCCTAGACAACTTCTACACCAACGGAGAAATCAGTGTGTTGGGGCATAGCTTCACCACCAGCGGTTATGCCAGCCCGTTCCTGGAGTGGCTGGGTAACATGTCCTACTCTGGGCGCTACAACGGCTACCCTTTTGGAACCGTGCCAGCGACGTTCTCTCCCGCCTACCTGTGGAACGCGCTTGAAGCTAAAGGGGTGGACTACCGCATCTACGGAGAGCCTTACTACATCTTCACAAGATCATACCAGATTATCGTAGAAACCTACGGGGCAGACAGTGAGCTTGCCAAGAAGTTTTATTCTCAGACGATGGCTCTTGCCGCCAATATAGACCGAGGCAAGGCGGTAAGCAAGCTTTTCAAGTCCTACTATGGAAAAGCCGACACTCCTTTTGATGCGCAGCACCTCCTAGAAAACCCCGACTTTTCCCGCTCCCTCTCCCAGTTCTTCACTGGTGATGAAAGCCTGTATCAGGCATTGCAGAAAAACGCGACTTTCCGGCAGAAGTTTGCCACGTTCCTATATCACTATCCCCTCAACTATCATCCATGGGACTTAGCCTACTCTGACTTGCAGCGGTTCTCCGACTGGAAAGCGGACTTCCAGAAACAGCTGAAGTCTGGTCGAGTGGCTCAGCTGCAATACATCTGGCTACCCAATGACCACACCGCTGGGGACAAACCAAACTTCCCCAACCCCTACCAGCTGGTTTCCCAGAACGATGCGGCTTTGGGTAAGATTGTGGAAACTATTGCCAAAAGTCCCATTTGGAAAGATAGCCTGATCCTGGTGGAGGAAGACGACGCCCAAAATGGGCCAGACCATGTAGATTCTACCCGTACAGTGGCTCTGGCAGCTGGTCCTTATGTACGTCGTGCAGCAGTGGTGAGCGATCGCTATGACCAACTCAGCCTACTACGCACTATAGAATTAATGTTGGGCCTCGACCCCCTCAACTTGAACGATGGCTTGGCAGTTCCCATGTTCGGCATCTTCAACAAGAAACCTAATAACTCTGCCTATGTTGCTCCTACGCCTTCCGGTTATCTGATGTCGGCTGACAAAGAGCTATATCATAATAACATTCCCTAAGTCATTCATCTACTAAGGAAAGCATATGACACTGCGCGTTCAACTACAGCAAATTGTTGCTCAAAAGCATCTACTTAAACACCCCTTCTACATCGCCTGGACAGAAGGTAAACTTACGCGAACCCATCTCAAACACTACGCTATACAGTATTTCCAAAACGTGCTAGCATTTCCGACCTATCTGAGTGCTGTGCATTTCAATACACCACACTTTGATGGCTCAATTCAGGTGCGGCAGGAAATTCTGGAGAACCTCATCAGTGAGGAACACGGCGAAAAAAATCATCCGGCTCTGTGGAAAAACTTTGCGATTGCTCTAGATGTGACTGAAACCGAACTAGCTGATACAGAAACTTTGCCGACGACATTAAACCTAGTTAACACGTTTCGCCATCTGTGTCTCAACTCTGCCTTCTATGCTGGCTTAGCGGCGCTGTATGTCTATGAATCTCAGATTCCAGAGATTGCTGCTGTTAAAGTTGATGGATTGAAGCAACTTTATGGTATGACTAATCTTGAAGACTATGAGTTTTTTACAGTTCATCAAACGGCGGATGTGTGGCATGCTGAAGCTGAACTTGAGTTAATTGAGCAATATGCTAATTCCCCAGAAAAGGAAGCTGAGGTGTTAGAAAGCGCTCGTACAGCTGCCCAGGCATTATGGCAATTCCTGGATGGCGTTTATGAAAACTACTGCCAAGACCTGATGCTGAGTGCAGCGTGAGGACTTTTGTCCGTTTAGCATAGCCACATGGTCGGCTTCTGCTTTTGGTGCTTGAGCATACAACCTGTAACGAAAGCACCAAAGGCTAGTAGCCCCACAAACATTAATATTGAATCTGATTGAAGTTGAATTGGATGCTCAGTGCAGTAGGTCGGTAGCCGTCAGGTAAAGGTCCAAAGGGAGCCGCTCGCTGAATCGCTTGCAGTTCCGCTTGGTCTGTGAGCGTAGAGCCAGAGGGCTTAAGGATGCGCAGATCACTAACCTCACCAGTGCGGCTGATGGCAAAACCAATTATAGTATGCGCAGAGGAATGAGATAATACAGGGTGCCATTGCTGTTTAACTTGTTGCCTTAGCCTATCTAGGTAGGGGCCAAGGTCTACCTCTTGGCTGGCATCCACTCCCGGAGAACCGGGCGCTAGGCGATTGGAATTTGAAAGTTGACCTCTACTATTGCCTGTGAACTCATTGGTAGCTATAACAGGGCCACCTAAAAGACTGGCACTTTGACGCTGTAGTTGCCTGGCGCTAGCTCTCATTTGAGCCCAAGCCTGAGCCTCAGATAAATTGTTATTTGGATTACCGTTGACTGCTTGACGGTTAGCATTTGACCGGTGAATACGAGCCCTTGTGGGCTCACGGTTAGGTAGGTGAACCGGTCCACCTAGTAGACTGGCATCCTGAGGCAACGACGGCTGCTTTGAATAGGCTTCTTGTTGAGACGAAGTCTGAGCCTCTGATGGATTGTCATCCGAATTGTCACTAGTCTGAGGCAGGGTGTCTTGACGCGGTGCTAGCTGAGGCTGTTGGGGTGGTAAGGCATCCCGACTAGGCTGGGGAGTTGATGAGTTTGACTGAGTTAAACTTGGGTGGCTTGAAGGCGAGGGAGTGGTAGGTCTTGCCGAAGAGGACCCTACCGCGAGCGGCAGTTCAGGACGGGCTTCACCCCCAGCTCTTGAGTTGCTAGAAGCCTTTAATTTTGCATCACTAGGCGGCTTCACTAATTTATCTGCTGGCACCTCAATAAATTTGACTGGGAGGAGTGCGTCTGGCTCAGTTCGGAATGGGTGGTTCCCATTCATGCGCAAGTAGGTTTCTAAACCTAAGAACACAACCCCATGCAGGAGTAGCGATATTGCTAGGAAACGCATTAGGTTGTGAGGGCGATTAGCAAAACGAGGCTGGAGCTTCCAATTTAGTGACATGTAATTGTGCTAAATAGAAAGTTAGTTTTAGATTTCGAGCAGAAAGTCACGCAGCCATTTTGAGGACTCGTTCTTTACATTAGTTGTACCAAAGTTGCTTAATGAATGACAAAAAAGGCTACAATCCAGACCGGCTCGTACTAAGTTGCGGACAGTCTTACATTACAAATGCTTTTATGATATCCCCACCAATCAAGTGCCTGACTCAGGATCTGTTAGACACCATTGCCCAGCAAGCTCGTAGTACTCCCAGACTGCGGCAAAACCACAACTTCCACGAACTCTCGGAAAAAGTCCAACGATTTGTCAACGTCCTCCAGCCCGGAACCTACGTCCGCCCTCATCGGCACCACAGGGCAGCTGGAGTAAATGGCTTTGAGTTCTTCTTGGTCATCCAGGGAGAATTGGGAATAATCATCTTGGATGAGAGCGGTCAAATGCTGCACCAAGAACGAGTTAGTGCCAATGGTCCGACTCGTGGGGTGGAACTCCCGGAAGGGACATATCATACCCTGGTCGCTTTAGCTCCGGATACCGTAATTCTGGAACTCAAAGAAGGGCCGTATGAACCCAGTACCGATAAAGAATTTCTTGATGCTTTTCCAGCTGAGGGTACACCAGCAGCTGGACACTTGGTTGAAACCTGGCAAGGGTTGCTTAAACTACCTGGTAAACAAAGCTAAGACTTGCCCAAGCATTTACATCCAGCGCATAGGTGTCAGCAGATGGACTGATGGTTTCTGCTGCGATCGCACTGGCATTGTGTAAGTCTTGCAGAACGGCCGTAGCAACTTCCAAAGGGTTCAACAAGGGGCCAATTTGCTCTGTCTCCCTAGGATGCATGGCGACTTCCAGGGCTGCAAGAGTCTGGGTGAAGTTAGCAGTGCTGAAGATTAGTTGGGTTTCTGCCAGTCCAGCTGGCCCATAGATGACCGATTCAAAATCAACAGAATTTTGGGGTACCGTGAGGGTTTCGCCGGGAGCAATCACCAATGGTTTTGTTTGTGAACCGTTGGTTTCGGCGGCTGGTTCCGTAGGGTAAAGTGCGATCGCACTCCTGCTGCTATCTAAACCTAGTATAATTAAGTATATTTGGTGCTCGCTGTGGTTATCAACCCGGTACTTAATACGGCTACCGATTGACACAGTCGGAATGTTTCCCTTGGAAGCTGGAATTGGTTCCGGCTCAGAAGGCGTAACGGAGTCCAGCATCGCGATTTTGGGCGATTCTCCTACAAAGACGCGACTTCGGGTTCGTCGCGTTTCTAGTTGCACCGTCCTCACCTGCTCTTCGGCGGTGATCATCTCTAGGGTTGCCCTTACTCCCAAGCGAGAAGATCCTTCATTTGTGGTCAACCGCCATAACTTTGCCGCTAGAAGTGTTTGCAGTCTAGGAACCAACCGCTGCACTGCCACCTTCACCGCTTCCCCCGCTTCCCCTGCCGTATTGGGGATTAGTTCTTGACCACGGGAAAACAAACCATAGCGGCTTGGGGACGAGCTACTTGAGGGTTGCAACTCTTGTGTCTTCGCTTCCCGTACCCGACCAAACAAATAATCAGCTGGCTGATCGCCTGCTATCACCAATGAGACATGGGGAATAGCAGCAAAAGCACTCGTAGCATCCACCCGCTCAATTCGTTCCAGTCCAGCCTCAAGGGCGACATTCAAGCCAATATTACGCGGCAAAACCCGGATGGCTTCCTGGACGAGTTGCCCGACTTGTAGGGAACCCGTGCCGTCATTGCCAAAAATTTGCGCTTTTGCCGTCAGACCATTTCTAGAGCGAATCTGTACCTGTAAAGGTGTTGGGGTAACTACGGTTAGTCGGGAATTTACCCCATAGTATTCCAAAACTTGTGGCGGTAATCCTGCTAGCCAGAGCTGTGCTGTTTTGCCGTCGTCTTCCACTAGCTTAATCACGCCATCCGCGCCGATGCTGGCGTCCGACATCAGATGATAGGTAAGTTCGGACTGCTCTTGACTTTTCTCACCACTCAGCGCTGGCTGCTGTTTCCCACCGAGCTGCTCAACTACCCCAGTGACTCGGCTGAGGCTGACTTGAACTGTCGTCGCCGGTGTTGCTTCCCAGAGGTACTGCGTCAAGGCATAAGTAAATAGCCCGGCGCTGAAACCCGACCATTGCGCCTCACTAGCCAGCTGGGTAGAGCTAGCTGCTGTGAGAAAAACCCCTGGCAGAGGTCGACGAGAGGCAAGAGGCGATAGTTGTTCTTGGAAGTCCTGCGCCTGGGTACTCAGTTGCCCTTTTGCTAGTTGGGGGCGAGCGCGAATTCGCAGGTTGCCTTGAAGGACTGTGCTAGAAGCGTTGTAGCTAGTATCCAGGATGGTTGTTACACGCTGGGTGGGGAGCGATCGCAACAGCAGCCACAGTGTCTCTTCCAACAGGTCATTCACCGCCGCCACTTCCGACGTTGGCACTACACCATCCACGGGAACCAAGCTGTTTAGCACCGCTTCTGGAGACGTTGCCAACTGAACACGGCAACCATAGCCGCTAAAGTGGAAGACGACCACATCACCGGGTTGAGCTTGCTCAGTTAGATGCTTTAAGAAAGCGGTTTCAATCTGTTGCCTAGAGGCTTGTTGATCACTCAGGGTGAGAATATCAGACGGGTGGAAGCCAAATCGGTGCATCAGTAGTTCCCGTTGCAGTTCCACATCCGTAAGACAACCAGTCAGAGTTGGAGCTTTAGGGTATTGGTTGATACCTACCAACAAAGCTAATTTGCGCGGACTGGGTTGTGCCAGAGCTTGGTAGTAGCGATCACCTAGTCGTAACCACCCAGCCTCACTTGCCCCCAGCGCCGCGAGTGTCCAGCCAGCCCGTTGCAAAAAATACCGCCGCTTCATCGCTTCATCTTAGCCATCAGCTATCAGCCATCAGCTATAGCCTACCAGGAATGTACCAAGTCAGAAGCCGCTCCCCGGCGAAATTAATTCATCATCCACCAAAACTGAATCTAAGCAACTGGCTCAGGATTACAGTAAGTCAAGTTGTGATTCATTGCACGTACCAACTCTGCCGCCACCTCCGGACGCGAAAACTCCGGTGGAGGTGTTTCACCCCGACACAGCATCTGCCGCACCTTCGTTCCCGATAGGTGAATCCGTTCAGATGGGCTGCTGGGACTGGTCTTGTTCGTCGCCATCTGCTGGGTGCGAGTGCAGTAGAAAGCGTGTTCAAACTTCATCGGCACAATGCCCAGTTCAACTGACTCAAACTCATCAAAGATGTGCTGAGCATCGTAAGTGCCATAGTAATCACCCACCCCAGCATGGTCGCGGCCCACAATGAAGTGAGTACAGCCGTAGTTCTTACGGATTAAAGCATGGAAAATCGCCTCACGCGGGCCTGCATAGCGCATCGCCGCTGGGTTGATCGCCAGAATCACTCTGTCTTTGGGATAGTAGTTTTCCAGCATAATTTCATAGCAGCGCATCCGCACATCAGCTGGGATGTCATCTTCTTTCGTCGCTCCTACCAAGGGGTGCAGGAACAGACCATCTACGGTTTCCATGGCGCATTTTTGGATATACTCATGCGCTCGATGGATCGGGTTACGGGTTTGAAAGCCAACAATCGTTTTCCAGCCCTTTTCCTTAAATAGTTGACGTGACTGAGCTGGGTCAATTTGGTAGGCGGGAAACTGGGGATGAGGGTGGCGTTGCAACAGCCAGACGGGACCTGCGAGATTTACTGCCCCTTGATTATAGACCACCTGCACACCGGGGTGTTTCGCCTCATCGGTGCGATAGACATTAATCACCTCGCGGGTTTTGTCGTAGTGATACTTTTGGGTCAGCTGCAAAACGCCGACAAATCGACCCTTTGGGTCATCCAGGCGTACCCAACTGCCTTCCTTGAGGGGGTCTGCGATCGCTTCCTCCACCGAAAGCGTAATCGGAATTGACCAAGGCAAGCCATTAGCCAGCCGCATATCTGGCACCACCCGGTCATAGTCCTCTTGCTCCATAAAACCAGTGAGCGGACTAAACGCACCGATGGCGATCATTTCCAAATCCGAAACGGCTCGCTCATCAAGTTGCACTCGCGGCAGGAAATCGGCTTGGTCAAGAAATTCTTGTCTTTGTTCATCTGTGGCGATCCGGTTGATTAACTGAACGCCGTGGGGAGCGATGCCCTCTCGATAGTGACTCAAAGTAATCCCTTCTTTGCGGTTACGTACTCCCCCTTTATATCGCCTTGAAGAGGCTCCAAGGGCAGAGGGGCAGGGGGCAATTCTTTCTCCTCTGCGCTATGTTAGTGGCTCAATGATGCCACCAGCCAACAGGATATCTCCGTCGTACCAAACAGCTGCTTGACCAGTGGTAATACCGAACTGCGGCTCATCAAACACTAGCTTGACGCGGGCTGCTTCTAGGGGAATTACAGTAACTGGTACCGCGTTTGAGCGGTAACGGACTTGTACTTCTGCTCGAATAGGGGCAGCTGGTTCTGGAATCGAAACCCAGTTCACCCGTCCTACAGTACACTCGGACTGGTGAGCGCTAGTGCGATCGCCCACAATCACGCGGTTACGTACTGCATCCAACCCAATTACGTACAGCGGTTCGGCTGCCGCAATGCCCAGCCCCTTCCGCTGACCAATCGTGTAGTGATGAATACCATCGTGCTGCCCTAGCACTCGGCCTTCCTGGTTAACAATGTCCCCCTTTTCCGGGGCAATGTACTTATCCAAAAACGCTTGCATTGAACCGTGGGTTTCAACCAGGCACAAGTCCTGACTTTCTGGCTTATCAGCTGTCTTCAGCCCGAATTCTGCTGCAATGCGCCGGGTTTCGGCCTTAGTGTGGTCGCCTAGCGGGAATAGGGAGGCTGCTAACAAGTCCTGCGTCAGGTCATACAAAAAGTAGGATTGATCCTTATTGCGGTCTACCGCCCTTTGCAGCTGGTAGCGCCCAGCAGTTAAGTCGTAGCTGATTCGGGCATAGTGACCAGTGGCAATCCGCTCGATGCCCAGTTGTTCACGGGCATAATGTAGCATTGGGCCAAACTTCACACTCTTATTGCACTCAGAGCAAGGCAGGGGAGTAATACCGGCGCTGTAACCCGCAATTAGGTAATCGACAATATTTGCCTGAAAAACTTCTCGGCTATCGATAATGTGATGCGGAACGCCAAGCTGTTCACAGATATAAGCCGCATCGACCATCCCTTCCGAGCAGCACTGACCTTTCCCTTTCATTAGCCAAAGGGTTAGACCAAAGACTTCATAGCCCTGATGGTGCAGGGTTGCGGCTGCAACAGAACTGTCAACTCCGCCGGAGAGACCGACTACGACTTTGTTCATGATGGCAAAATGATGTTTTGGAAAAATTGCCAGGATATTAATTCTAATCCATTATCCCAAATCCAAAACGGGTTGACCGTACCAAAACTGACTCTGACTAGTCAGACCCAATCGTAAAAACAGCAAATCTAAAATCTATCTAAAATTGCTGGAGATGAAAAACAATTACGATCAAGTCTGTTTGAGAGAGGGGAATTGAGAAAGCTGATGATAACTGATTACAATACCTACCCCCACTCTAACCAGACGGTATGGAGGCTAAGACGATAACTCATCTAGACATAGTCCTGACGGCTACCTACGACGTGCGCCTGGTAGTCCTTTCACTTTTCATTGCAGCCATTGGCTCCTACACAGCGCTGGATCTAGCTGGGCAGGTTTCACTAGCCCAAGGGCATGCTCGTCATCTCTGGCTGACTGGAGGCGCGATCGCGCTGGGAATTAGCATCTGGGCAATGCATTTTATCGCCATGCTGGCCTATGAACTGCCAATACCCATCACCTACGTCTTCTCAAACGTATTAATCTCAATGGTGGTGGCAATTGTAGGCTCCGGCGTTGGGCTTTTTGTTGTCACTCGGCAGCCACTGAGTCGGCTGCTGTTGTTGACTGGAGGCGTTTTCGTAGGGCTTGGCATTATTGGCATGCACTTTACTGCCATGGGAGGGGTGCGACTCCAGGCGGTACCGTTATACGACTTGAAGCTAGTTTCACTCTCTGACTTGTTCGCAATTGCTCTATCCCTCAGCGCCCTGTGGCTAGCGTTCCATCCCAGCGCTAAAACTATTGTGGGCGAGAGCATACGGAAGATTGGCAGTGCAATCCTTGCAGGAATTGCGATTGATGGGATGCACTATATCGCGATGGCAGCAGTTAGCTTCCAGCCAGCCTTTAAATCACTACCGTCCTCTGGCATCGACAATTATGTACTGGCGATTACAATTGGTAGTGCTACTTTGATCATCCTGATGCTAGCTCTAGTAGCTTCCTTTTTTGGTCAGCGCCTTGCAGTTGAGATTGCTAGATCAGAGGTACTGCGAGAGAGCGAAGAGCGATATCAAAACTTGTATGATTTTGCTCCGGATGGGTATTTCTCTATCACACCCGATGGAACGTTCAAATCTGTGAATCAGTCTGGTGCTGAATTTTTGGGATATCGCAAAGAAGAACTCATTAATAGATCCGGTTGGTTGACTGTTTATGAGGCTGATCGGGAGCAGATTCGACAATGGATTGATAGCATCTTCAGTGAAAAGTTGATAACCAGTGAAATAGAACTGCGCAAAGTGCGCAAAGATGGTTCATTTGTCTGGGTGCGTCAGCGAAGCCAATTGCTCTTGGATCAGGATGAGAAACCGATTGAATTGCGCCTAATCTTCCGAGACATCACTGAGCGCAAGCAGGCAGAGGAACAACTGCGGCAGAATGCGTTTCACGATGCACTAACAGGTTTACCCAACCGAGTTTTGTTTATGGACCGCCTAAATCTGGCAGTCGAGCAGGCAAAACGGCACGAGGATTATCTATTTGCTGTACTCTTTCTTGACTTAGATCGCTTCAAGGTGATCAACGATAGCAGGGTAAGCGCAAGAAAAAAATCCCCAAAATATGATATATAGGCAATGCTAATCCCAATAATGAAGTTTGATTCTTAGCTTTATTGCGATTATTCTCAGTATTATTGAGAGCCAAGTACTTTTATTGCTTCTTGCGCTTACCCTGTCAACGATAGCCTAGGACACCTACTTGGGGATCAGTTGTTGTTCATCATCGCTGGCAGGCTAAAGGCATGCCTGCGCCCTACGGATACGGTTGCCCGACTGGGAGGAGACGAGTTCACGATCTTGCTTGAAGATATTGAAGACATCAGCGACGCGATCCGCGTTGCCGACCGGGTAGAACAGGAACTGACGTTGCCCTTTGAGCTAGAAGGGCAAGAGGTTTTCACCTCCGCAAGTATTGGAATTACTTTGAGTGCGACAGGATATGACCAACCAGAGGATGTCCTGCGAGATGCTGACCTGGCGATGTATCGAGCCAAAAACCAAGGCTCGGCGCGCTACGAGATATTTAACCCAGACATGCATGCTCGGGCAGTGGCACTCTTGCAGTTCGAAACTGACCTGCGAAACGCTCTCGAACGTCAGGAGTTTCGCCTTCTATACCAACCTATTGTGTTGCTGTCAACTGGGAGAATTATTGGTTTTGAGGCTCTGATACGCTGGCAGCATCCACAATATGGCTTGCTCTTACCGGCTGAATTTATCCCAGCGGCAGAAGAAACTGGACTGATCACCCGGATCTGCCAATGGGTGATCCGCGTAGCATCCACTCAGCTGCGCAGATGGCAGTTACAACTTCCTACAACACCACTCCTGATAATCAGTCTGAATCTTTCTAGCAAACAGTTCACTCAATTTAATCTAACCAACCAAATTAATCAAATTCTGCAGGAGACAGGCTTGGATGCTGCTGGTTTGAGGCTAGAACTCACCGAAGGCGCGATCATGGACAATGCTGAATCCGCAGCTGTCATGCTCTTGCAACTAAGAGAGCTAGGTGTTCAGTTGTCTATTGATGATTTCGGTACGGGCTATTCATCATTAAGTCGTCTTCACGAATTTCCAATTAATGGGTTGAAGATCGACCGCTCCTTCGTTTCTCAGATCGGTGTTGGTCAAGGAAACTCAGCGATTGTCTCGACAATCGTCACACTTGCCCACAAACTAGGTGTAGATGTGACAGCGGAAGGGGTGGAAACGGCAGAACAACTAGCACAACTGAGAGCATTGAATTGTGAATATGGGCAGGGACACTTTTTCTCTCTGCCATTAGACAGTGAGGCGGCGGAGGCTTTAATTGTGGCAAATCCTCAGTGGTAAAGGGTATTTGACTACACCTGAACTGCTGACTTGCTTTTCGCTGGTGCGTAATAGTCGCCATTGGCGTCAAGTCCTACGCTCAGCAGTGATTCCTCACCCGTAATCAAACGGGCACCGCGTTTGCGCGTGAAATAGTTCCAGCCCCACTGAATCAGTACCACCAGTTTGTTGTCAAACTCAATTAAATAGTAAATATGGACAAACACCCAGCTAAGCCAAGCCAATAAACCCGAAAACTTGATGAAACCCAAGTCTACAACAGCAGCATTTCGCCCAATGACCGCTAAGCTACCTCGATCAAAGTAACGGAAGGGTATCAAACTGTTACCCTGAAGCCGCTGTTGAATCAGCGCGGCTACATACTGTCCTTCCTGCATCGCCACGGGTGCGACACCGGGTAGTGGTTTCTCGTTCTGATGGGAAAAATTCGCCAAGTCCCCAATCACAAAGATGTTGGAATGCCCTGGTAAACTTAGGTCAGGTTCGACGATAACCCGCCCCGCTCGGTCGAGTTGAGCGCCCGTGCGTTTTGCTAGAACCTCTGCCATTGGCGAAGCCTTGACGCCAGCTGCCCACAAGATGGTTCGTGCTGGAATTTGTTCAATGCGTTCGCCTTGGCGCGTGGTAACGATATTGTCTGTAATATGAGTCACCAGCGTTTTTGTCTGCACCGTCACGCCTAACCGCGTTAGCGATGCTTCTGCTTGAGCTGATAATTCTGGTGCAAAAGGTGGCAGGATTCGATCCAATCCTTCTAACAACAAAATTCGGGCTTCAGCGGTGTCAATGTTACGGAAATCTTTCTTCAAGGTGCTGTAGGCTAGTTCGGCGATCGCACCGGCTAATTCCACGCCAGTTGGTCCGCCTCCCACAACCACAAAGGTTAACCAGGCACGGCGTTTTTCTGGATCTGTCTCCTTTTCTGCTGATTCAAATGCGAGAAAAATACGTCGTCGCATTTCCAGCGCGTCTTCTACCGTTTTCAATCCGGGAGCCACCGTTGCCCAATTGTCATTTCCAAAGTAGTGGTGGCTGACGCCTGTGGAGACGATTAAGCTGTCGTAAGGCAGTTCTTGGTTATGCAGCATGACTTTTCGCTGCAACGGGTCAATGTCAATCACTTCTCCCATCAGCACTTTGGTATTCTTACTACGATTCAGAACAGAGCGGAGTGGGGATGAAATGTCAGCGGGGGATAGAGAACCCGTTGCCACTTGGTAAAGGAGTGGCTGAAACAGATGAAAGTTGCGTTTATCGACTAGGGTTACATTCACCGCCGCGCGACTAAGTGCCTTGGCAGCATAAAGTCCGCCAAAGCCGCCACCGACAATTACTACCTGATGAGAAAATTGATTTTCGACAGCCTTTACCATATAAAGTGACTCCCTTTGTCTGATGTTGTCAGTGACTGAGCATGAAACAACCTTTTTCAAGCTACTAAGAGGTTGTTCTTTACATATCTTAATACCAGCTTAGGGTGGAATGGTAAAAAAGGCGTAGCGATCGCTACAGGTCTATTAAGTTTGCCAACAAAGTCTGCCGCGAGAGGTATTAATCGCGCCTGGGTTGGGTGGTTGCCCAGCCGCGATCGCGCTTTCCGTATCTGGTACACAAACATTTCTGAAGGGATCGTATTCTGGTCTGAAACGGGGCTTACCAAAATCAGTCAGGATAACTGCCCTAACACACGTGCTTTTGGTTTATGCTCCATTTAAGATCAGTCAGCTAGAAAAAGGTTATGAAGAATATTGTTACTTTTCCGTTTAATATTCCTCTAATCAAGAAGTTCGAAACAAATGAATTTCGTCAATCGGTAACCTTCTTTGTTGAAGAAAATGGCTCGGGAAAATCAACTCGTTTGGCAGCTATTGCGACTGGCGTTGGCTCAATAGCAGTTGGGTGGGAGGATATCCGCTATGGCATATAGTGACTTTACGTTACGCAAGGCTTGTACAGACTTTTCGCTAACAATCAACGGCGTTGTTGATTTGTTTGCAGATGTTGAGGCGATCACTCCCAGTGAACATCTTGCCCTTACCTTGCGAGAAAACATCCCGGTAGCAATTGCTGTTAATACAGAAAAAGCAAAATCTGAGATGATTATCGCTCCCGTACTCTTTGAGGTGAGGCGGCAACTCCAGTATCAAATAGCCTTGTTTTCAGGAGTCGATTTCACAGTCAATCCAGAGCTAGGACTTAATGGCTTGTGTGATTTTATCCTCAGCCAGTCCCCAGGGCAGTACCTCATTGGCAAGCCTGTTGTAGCGATTGTAGAGGCAAAAAACGATAACATTGGTGCAGGCTTGGGACAGTGTGCGGCAGAAATGGTGGCGGCACAGATGTTTAATGAACGAGAGTCAAATGAAGCTAAGGCAGTGTATGGAGCGGTCACCACGGGAGAAGTCTGGCGGTTCCTCAAGCTGGAAGGTGTCACTCTGTTTATAGCTCCGAGTGCTCGTTACATCAATCAAATTGATGTTGTTTTAGGAATATTAGTGTCTCTTTGTCTATAGTGAAGAAGTAAGCTCACGCAGTTAGCAAAGACACTTGCTCCTTCATCGGATTAAATAAATTGTGCTACTTCAAGGCTGGTTCCAAAGGCCGATATGTCCCCTAATGCAAATAACGATTCAGCTACGACAACAGGATCGCCTCAGGCTTCCCTAAGTGTCACTTGATGACGCTGCGGAATCTGCTATAGCCTCCATGCTATCAGAACGAGGGAAAAATCTCTGGCTGATCCAGCGAGTCAAGATGTGGGACAGCAGCCCTAAGGGTCCAGCAAAAAAACAGAGGGCTATCGAGTGAATTGTCCAAATACCTGTTCGCTGTCCTTCCCAATAAATCCAACGCCCGACAAACAAATCCATCACCAGAAAATGAATCCAACCAGTCGCGGCAGCTGTTTCTTCCCCAAAAAATCGGGCAATGTCTGCCAGTTGGGGATTGGATAAAGCTTGGGCGTTTTCGGGAGTGATGCTGCTAACAAACAAATACAAATACACTCCTGCCAATGCCACAAAGGGGAGATATGATTCTATCACCCGCCGTGTGACCTTCCAGTTCGGCAACAGAATCATCAGCACCCAAAAAGGCAGGACAAAGAGATTAGCGCCATTAAACAGTTGAACAAGCGTCATGGCTGCAAAGAAGATTAGTACTAACTCAGCCTATCCTAGCTAGCTTGGCAACGCTACCAACTGGGAGGAAATTTGGTCTGCATTGAGGGCACGACCAATAAAAACTAACCGCGTTTGCTGCGGCTCCTCTGGTTGCCAAGGGCGGTCATAAAACTGATCAAATCGACCTCCCACCCCTTGCAATACTAACCGCATAGATTTGTTAGGCACCGCAACAAATCCCTTAATCCGGTAAATCTCCTGCTGTTGTGCCAGCGTTTGCAACTCGTTTTGCAGCTTCTTTGGGTCAAAGGTGCGGTTCAAGATCAGGTGGGTTGAGGTGATCTCGTCGTCGTGCTCGTGATCTTCTTCGGTGTCGTGATGGCTGGGACGGGCAGCTAAGTCTTCTTCCACCGCTGCTTGGAATCCCAGTACAACATCTGGGTCGAGTTGACCGCGATCGCTAGGCACCATTTTCACAACTCTGGGTAGCTCTTGTTGAATCAAATCCACAACTCGAGCCTGTGTCGCCCCATCCACCAAATCTGTCTTGTTAAGCACCACCAAATCGGCACAAGCCAACTGGTCTTCAAACAGTTCCTGCAACGGCGTCTCATGCTCTAGATTAGGATCTGCTTGCCGAGCCGCGTCCACTGCCTCTGGATTGCTAGCAAATGTCCCAGCTGCTACCGCCTCACAATCAACCACGGTAATCACAGCATCCACTGTAGCGGCGTTACGAATTTCAGGCCAGCGGAAAGCCTTCACCAGTGGTTTGGGCAATGCCAGCCCAGAAGTTTCAATCAGGATGCAATCTAGCGTATCTCGCCGCTTCAGCAGCTGGAGCATCGTTGGCAAAAATTCTTCTTGTACTGTACAGCACAGACAGCCATTCGTCAACTCAACGATATTGGTTTCGCTATTTGAATCATCTGGGCAGATTTGACAAGAACGCAGTAGTTCACCATCAATGCCCAATTCTCCAAACTCATTAACCATAACGGCAATGCGTCGTCCTTGGTTGTGCTGTAACAAGTGACGAATCAGGGTAGTCTTGCCACTACCTAAGAAACCAGTGATTACCGTGACAGGGATTTTTGCCGCCATTCTCTGTTTTGATGTTGGAAACTGCTTGCTCAAGGTAGCACTGCTAGAATTACCGCTGCAAGCTTACAATCCTGGAAGCTTGATGATGGCTGCACCATCACCCAGCTTCCAGGATTGTTAGAAGGATGTGATATTGTCTAAGTGCTACAAGTCAAGGGGAAACTGACAAACTGAATTTACTTTGCGGGTATCAGTTCTGTGGCACCGCGAGTGCGACGGCGTGTCAAGGTATTGAAAAGCATTTGACCGATCGCCTTGACCAGATTGCCCTCCAGTTCCTGGAACAGCTTCATATTGAGGCCAAAAGCTGCATTAGCTTCATCTACAATCCGGTCTACTGTGGCGTCATCAATTGGCAGTTCATCCAGAGCCTGACGATAGGTGGCTTTAAACTGCTTCTCATCGGGAATATCTTTGAATTCATAAAAAGCGGTGCCTTGCCCCTCAGAGAGGTTCATCCCGCGTTGAGCAATGCCCTTGAGAATTTGTCCACCAGATAAATCGCCGAGATAGCGCGTGTAGGAGTGGGCGATTAACAGTTCAGGAGCCGAGGCAGATACTTCCCGAATCCGTTGCACATAGGCTTGCCCAGCTGGGGAATTGGAGATTTGCTCTCGCCAATTGGAGCCGTAGTAGAAGCATAGGTCTTGCTCTAGGCTCCGCTGCCGGTTCAGTTGTTTGAAGTAAATTTTCGAGAGGATTGGGTGCTGCCGGTGTCCCTCCATCTCTTCTTCCATCGCTACATAGACGAAGTAGAGGTTGGCGACTAGCTTCCGGTAAGAGTTCTTCTCAACCACTCCTTTTAAAAAACACTTGACAAAACCGACGTTTTCTGCCATCGTATGGGCTTTTTTAGTACCCTCACGCAACTTGGTTGCTAAATTACTGCTCATGCTAAAAATCCCAACTTTAAGGTCAATTACTAGAGTATTGATCTGCAAAAGGCTAAAAAGCCACTAAAACGTTACAGTAGAACGATTTGATGAGAAATTTTGTTAAAAATTCTGAAGCTAGACCCAGACGCGGTTACGAAATTACTCCCTTCCCGCTGCTAGATTTCCTATTCCCCCTCTCCCCCTCTCCCCCAAACTAGTAATCTTCGGGTGGGAAGGGAGTACAATTTCTATACTCGGTTGGCTTCATGCCAAATACGCCGCAGAAATGCGCTGGAATTCGTCCCGAACCACCCATTCCAAAACACAAATCGACAGGTGAGAAGCCAGCAGCGACGGCAGCAGCACTACCTCCACTACTTCCGCCTGCGGTATTAGAAGTACCAAGCGTATCGCCGTCTTCAAGCTGGAAAATAAGCGAATATTTTTTTACAGCCAGAGGTTGAAATTGTCTTTGCTGGTTTCAGGCTTATGGGGTAACACCGATTAACGAAGAAAAAGCAGCCGTCCTTTGAAGGATAGCTGCCCTTAGTGAAATTTCACTTAGTCCGCTAGAGATTTCACTTAGTTCGCGAACTGGGAGAAGAATTAGATATCGAGATCGGTGAGGTTGAGGCGGGAGCCGTAGGTTTCGATAAATTCGCGCCGGGGGGCAACGCGATCGCCCATCAACACGGTAAAGATCCGATCTGCTTCAGCTGCATCTTCAATCTCAACCTGCTTGAAAGTGCGACTGTCTGGATTCATGGTGGTTTGCCACAGCTGCTCTGGCATCATTTCACCCAAGCCTTTAAACCGCTGGATGGTGTAGTTGGCGTTGGCGGGGAACTCGTTTCGGGTTAGGTTTGTGAGTTCGCGTTCGCTATAGCAGTAGTAGTGGTTGCGTCCTCGCTCCACTTTGTACAACGGTGGACAGGCAATGTAGATGTAACCTTGCTCGATCAGCGATCGCTGATACCGATAGAAGAAAGTTAACAATAGTGTACGGATATGAGCTCCATCTACATCAGCATCCGTCATGATCACAATGCGGTGATAGCGCAGCTGGGAGGCATCGAACTCCTCACCTTTGACACCCAGTCCCAGTGCGGTGATTAGCGCCTGGATTTCAGTGTTTTTGTAGATTTTGGCGTCGTCGGTTTTCTCGATGTTGAGGATTTTGCCGCGCAGTGGGAGGATGGCTTGGAAGCGGCGATTACGTCCTTGTTTGGCGCTGTTATGGACAAACACACCACTTGCCAAAGCGAAGTTATGTGTATGTGGTACTTCGATGTCGTAAACCTCCACACGCTCTTCTAGCCGTTCGATAGAAACAACGCGGTGGTTGTAATTGGCAACTGCTTCACGGGCAAGGGATGGATCGCCATTAAAGTAGCGATCGCAGAACGTATCAAATCGCAACAGTGACTTGTCTCTTGTTTGGCGCCGGTAACGGCGATAGACTTCTAGATCCAGATAGCCTAGTTGGATTTGAACTTCCTTCAAAGCAGCAAGCGTTTTGCGATAGAAGGTTTGCTGCAATGCAGCCGAACGCTTGGCACGAAATTCAGGTGTCCATTGCTCCTTTGTTTTTTCTCGCCGCCACTCCAACAAAACCTGATCTTGCCATTGCTGTTGGGCAATTTCTGAATAAGCCTTACGCGCTTGCGGATTAATTTCAAAGTAATCCCGAACTCTTTCAGCCTGAGCTAGACGATTGGCTTCATCACTCCAATACTCTTGCTGTGAGCGATCTAGTTGTTTGTTATTTTCCTGACGGTACACATCGTTGCTGTTGTAAAACTCACGCCATTTTTCGACCATATAGGCTTTGTACTCTGCATCTTCCCACTGCGCCTTAGCCTGTTTGGAGAGAATCTGTCGCGTTTCTGGCTGCCGCATTCGCTCCTTCATCATGGCGCGGAACTCTTCGCTCATGTGAACTTTGCGGCTCTTTTCAATTACATCTGGTCGATGTAAGCCATATTTGAGATTGGCGCGGTGTATTGCTAAGTGTTCTTCAGCAGGCAAGCGCTGAATGTTTGTCGGGTTGTTATTGAGTTTATTGAAATCAACATGATGGCGATGGTTTCCATCTGTGGACTTATAGACACTATTGCGGAGGTTATAGAAATCTGCCAACAGATGAGTGTATATCCACTGATCACAATTTGGATTCCAAACCATTTCGTAGCCGTCAAGTCCACTCCCTCCAACATTCTTTTGAGAGAGCTTACGATGTAGGGGCATCAGTGAGTCTTCAGGAGTCAGCAATCCCGCTGGTTTGTAACTGCCATCCCGAAGCATATAAGGGTGATCGGGTGTGCAGATAATGGTTTCTCCGTTGTCCAATGTAAGTTTTATGACTTCAGCATTTGCTTTGGTCATTCGGGCATTGATGATGCGCTCTATACCGATATTGCCGCTATCCCTTATGGTGTAACAGAAATGTTCCTTCCCAATCGCTTGTTCAGCCACAATTTCCTTTAAACTGAGTGACCGACCATCAGCCAATAATACACGTGTAGTACCAAAATGACAACCGCCGGCACTATCGCCTTCAACTATGAAGATCTCTGATTCACTGGCGTCTCTGGAACTACAATCAGCCAATTTACCAGGTAGGGGAGAAGACTCCAGCACCGACTTACGCCGTACTAACTCACGGGCGTGACGGGCAGCTTCGGCTGCTTTGAAGGCTTGGATGGCTTTATCCAAAACGGCATCTGTTACATTGGGGCGAAACTCCAGGTACTCAGTAAGAACTTCTCCTACCAGGGAATCGACAATTCCCCGCACCTCGGTGTTGCCTAACTTCGTCTTGGTTTGACCTTCAAATTCTGGATCAGGCACCTTGACAGAGATTACCGCAGTCAATCCCTCACGGACGTGTTCCCCACTCAGGTTAGCTTCGTTTTCTTTGATTTTGTTGCGCTTACGAGCGATCGCATTCAGCGTCCTCGTCAACACCGCCTTCAGCCCTTCCAGGTGAGTACCACCATCAACCGTGCGGATGTTATTTGCAAAGCCTAGTATATTGTCGGTATAGGCATCAGTACACCACTGCAATGCCACCTCGACTTGCACATTGTTGCGTTCGCCCTCCACATAAATGATCTCCTCATGCAGAGGCTGCTTGTCGCGGTTCATGTAGGAGACGTATTCTTTGATGCCACCCTTGTACTCGTAGGTTTCTACTCGTGGTTCATCGCTTTTAAGCAGTTCGAGGCGGTGGTCGGTAAATGTGATTTTGACACCGGCATTCAGATATGCCAACTCCCGCAGGCGACCTGATAGAGTTATGTAATCAAACTCAGTGCCGGTAGTGAAGATATCCGGGTCAGGCTTGAAGGTAACTGAGGTACCGGTTCGGGGTTCTTTGTAGGGCTTGGCCTTCAGTTCGGTAACTGGGATGCCGCGCTCAAAGCGTTGGATATGAACCCGCTTATCCCGCCAAACGGTGACTTCGACCATTTCGGACAAGGCGTTAACTACAGAAATACCGACACCGTGCAGTCCTCCAGAAACCTTATAGCCGCCGCCGCCAAACTTACCACCGGCGTGCAGGACGGTCATCACAGTTTCCAAAGCCGATTTGCCGGTGTGGGGATGAGTATCTGTAGGAATGCCTCGACCATCGTCAGTTACTGTGACGGAACCGTCGGCGTTTAGCTCTACCTCCACATGAGTGCAGTACCCAGCCAAAGCCTCATCAACGGAGTTGTCCACCACCTCGTAAACTAGATGATGGAGCCCTCGCGGGCCGGTAGTGCCTATGTACATCCCCGGTCGTTTCCGAACCGGTTCCAGACCTTCCAGAACTTGAATCTGATCGGCACTGTAACTGCTAGTCATGCAAAGGATTCTCCGATAAAAATGAGTTTAAAGCCGTTCGGCGGCTACACAACTCTAAAAATACTCATAAATTATAACAAAAAAGGGTTATAGGCGACTACAGGGCTGTTTCAAGGGATTTTATTCAGGGGATGTACCTAGCCAATTATTCTCCATCTAGTCTAATTACAATTTGCGGCTCCACCGCCACGGGCAAATCGGGGCTAGCGTTGGCGTTGGCTATTAGGCTGAGTTCTGTAATCCTCAGTGCTGATTCTCGTCAGGTGTACCGTGAGTTTAATATCGGCACAGCTAAACCCTCAACTGCTGATCAAGAGCTGGTGCCGCATTACTTGATTGACATCTGTAATCCTACGGAAACCTTGACCGTAGCAGACTACCAGCAGCAAGCACAAGCGTTAATTGCCCAGTGCCAAAAACAGGGACGCATTCCAATACTTGTCGGTGGGACTGGGCTATACATCCGTTCGGTGGTGCAGGGTTTAAAAATTCCTAGGGTATCGCCACGCCAAGAATTGCGATCGCAACTCCAGTCCCTCGGTCAAACCCAACTCTACGCCTTCCTCCAACAAGTTGACCCAGCGGCTGCCCAGAAGATTCACCCCAATGACCCAGTGCGAACATTGCGAGCAATGGAGGTATTCTACGTCACTGGGCGTCCCATTTCAGAGCAGCAAGGAGAATATCCGCCCGACTATCCCATTCTCCAAATTGGCTTAGATTATAATGACTCAGCTACCCTCACCTGCCGCATTGAACAGCGCACAGAGCAGATGCTAGCATCTGGTTGGGCAGCTGAAGTGGAAGCCCTGTGCCAAAAGTACGGTTCTGACCTCCCCCTGCTGGATACGTTGGGTTACCGAGAGATGAAACAGTATCTTGCCGGTGACATTTCCCTTTCGCATGCCAAAGACCTAACAGTTTTGCACACCCGCCAATTTGCCAAGCGACAACGCACCTGGTTTCGGGCATATCCTCAGATTGAGTGGTTTGATGCAGAGCAGCAAGATTTGCTAGAGCAAGTATGGCAACGAGTGCAAGAGTTCATCACAGCTTGTAACTAGAATGCACAAACCTAGAGTAGAAACATTACGCTGTAATAAAGGAGCCACCTATGCTCATCCAAGAAAAACAACAACGCAACTGGAAACCAATTATCAAGCAATTTGAAGCTGTAGTAGGTAAAAACGGCGTAGTTCAACGCCGCGAAGAGTTGATTACCTATGAATGCGATGGACTAACTAGCTATCGCCAACGCCCAGCTTTAGTAGTGCTGCCTAGAACTACAGAACAAGTGGCAGCTGTGGTGAAGATATGCGATCGCGCTGGCATCCCCTTCATCGCACGCGGCGCTGGCACTGGTCTTTCTGGTGGAGCCTTGCCAGTAGAAAACTGCGTGCTGATTGTTACCGCTTTGATGCGGCAAATCCTCGACATTGATCTGGAAAATCAGCGAGTCGTAGTGCAGCCCGGGGTAATTAACAACTGGGTTACCCAAGCCGTAAGTGGGGCTGGATTTTACTACGCCCCCGACCCCTCTAGCCAAATCATTTGCTCGATAGGTGGCAACGTTGCGGAAAACTCCGGCGGGGTGCATTGCCTCAAATATGGGGTAACTACTAACCACGTCCTGGGATTAAAACTTGTTCTTCCCGATGGCTCTATTGCTGATGTAGGGGGACAAATTCCCGAAATGCCCGGTTACGACCTCACTGGTGTGTTTGTTGGCTCCGAGGGAACGCTAGGAATCGCCACGGAAGTTACGCTGCGAATTCTCAAAACAGCTGAATCAATTTGCGTCCTCCTGGCAGACTTCACCTCCATCGAGGCAGCTGGAGCAGCTGTTTCCGACATCATCAGCGCTGGAATTATTCCCGCTGGCATGGAGATGATGGACAACATTAGCATCAACGCTGTAGAAGATGTAGTAGCAATGGGTTGTTATCCCCGTGATGCCGAAGCTATTTTACTGGTGGAAATAGACGGCTTAGAAGTGGAAGTGGCAGCTAACAAACAGCGCATTGCAACCATTTGTACACAGAATGGTGCCAGGAGCATCACCACTGCTAACGACCCAGAAACACGCCTGAAATTATGGAAGGGACGCAAGGCAGCATTCGCAGCAGCTGGCCACGTCAGCCCGGATTATTATGTACAAGACGGCGTGATTCCACGTACCCAACTGCCCTTTGTTCTGCAAGAAATTGAGAATCTGAGCCAGAAATACGGTTATCGCATTGCCAATGTGTTCCACGCTGGAGATGGCAATCTCCATCCGCTGATTCTTTATGACAATTCAGTGCCTGGTGCACTGGAGCAGGTGGAAGAATTGGGTGGAGACATTCTCCGACTCTGTGTGAAAGTAGGTGGCAGTGTTTCTGGGGAACACGGCATCGGTGCAGATAAGCGGTGCTATATGCCGAATATGTTTACCGAGGCGGACTTAGAAACGATGCAATTGGTACGCCAAGCGTTTAACCCCAAGGGATTAGCCAACCCTGGAAAAATATTCCCCACCCCGCGCACCTGTGGAGAAGCCGCAAGCGCTGCAAGTACAAAGCAGTTTGAGTCATTAGAGCGTTTTTAGCCTTTCCCCCGTTCTCTCGTTCCCAGGCTCAGCCTGGGAATGCCCATCTGGAGGCTCAGCCTCCCCTCACAAATCAATCAATTCCACCACCAACAATCCTTGCTGCCCCATGTAATTGCGGTAACTAGAATACCGCCAATAACCCGGATCATCTACATAGCCACGCCTGACCGGATTATTGTGAATGTAATCCAACTTTTGCCGTAACATTTCCTCACTCAAAATAGCCTGTGGATGGAATCCTTCCTGCCAAACCTGATATTCCTGGTCTGTTTTATGTTTTAATTTGTATAATTTGAGCTGCTCAAGTATATATTGTCCCTGCTTCTGTTTAACCAAATCAATAATAGACCGAGCTGTAAATGATTTGAAATTTTCTATTTCCTTTGACAAATTTACAGCAGATGCAATCAGGTGGAGATGGTTTTCCATAAGCACATAACCATACAATGCCAAACGTTGCTGACGTTGCAAAAAACTTAGTGAGTCTAGAACAATCTGTGCTAACTCAACTTTACTGAACAGGGGTATCCAATTGACCACTGTGCAGGTAAGGAAGTGCGGCTGGTTTCCTAGTACGTGGTAGCGGCTGCGTCCCATTGTTTTACCTTGCGATTGGGGTAAGGCTGAGCCTCACCGAATGGCATTCCCAGGCTACGCCCAGCGGAACGAGAGTACGAGAGCTTTCACTCACACTTGTCTTAGACCTTTGCTAACTTCCTCACCTGCCTTCTCGCCCATAGCTCGGCCCACTTTCGCACTCACAGGGCCACCCTCAGGTATCAATACAATAGCTAATGTCGCTCCGACGTCACCGCAAATTTTTTTGCCCGGTTTTGATTTAAGAAAGTCAGCTGTGCCAGTAGCAGCCTGCCTAGCTATGTCACCTGTGGCTGATGTAGCTTCTTGGGTAAATTTTGTTGCCTTTTTTGCAGTGCGGGATGCTTCTTTTTCAGCCTGTATCAATGCCTTTTTTGCAACGCGTGATGTCTCTTTTTCAGCTCGTCGTAATGTTTTTTCTCCAGCGCGAGATGCCTTCTTAACTACTTTGGTAACTGCTTTCCAATTCATTAATTTAACCTTGATGAGGACGGCTTATTAAAGCTTAATCAGCTTTGGCTGAGCCAGCCTCTTAAATTGAGTCAATACATGGAATCTTTAGCAATCAAGGTCAATTTGTAAAATTTTAAAGATAAGATCAAAAAATTGGAAGCGTCTTATAGCATATGGAGTCTCCTCCTGCGACAACATAGAAGTTATAGTGATTTCACGATTGATGAAAATGTCGAGATTGTATCATTTTCTGTTTGATATGCAACGTACAGCTCCTCCTACCGTCCATTGCTTGTCATTACCCACATAAGAGTGGAACTCCAAAAGTAACCGAGGCTCTGCATCTCCAAGTTTCAAGGGTTTTGGGAAATGTGGGTAATGACAAGGCTATCCATTAGGGGGAGCTGTTGCATAACAATTAGAAACTGGTATTAGATGATGCCCTGCTGTTTTAGCTTACTGATTTCAGCTATCACACCATTGGTACCACTGTTGCCATAAATAATCACCAGCCGTTCTCCAGACAAGTAACTTAGCACGGGGTTACGAAATTGGTTGTTGTAGTTGGCTGTATCCGTCGGGTTGTAGCCAAAATGGGGAGCGATCGCACCCAAAACGACCTGGTCTATGGTAATAGCCGGGATACTGAGGACAAAGTCAGCATCTGAGAGGTTATGCAGGGAATACTCCGCCAGTAAGTTCGTTTGCGACGGAATAGCCGCCGTGAGGTCAAGATTGCCAAGCTCGCGCAGCGGAGGCAGACGCAGACGGTTTTGTTTGTCCACGAACAGGTACCCTTGCTCTACGGGGTCAATCTGAGCTAGGATTGCCGCAGCACGCAACCAATTGACCACCTTGTACTCGTTACCCAGGGTGGGGGCGGAGTGAGCGGAAGCCTGAGTAATTACAAAATCAGGGGACAGGCCGCGCTTCATTGCCTCTGCTAAACCAATGATGTGATGACCACCAGTCTTGGAATCACCCGTTGCACCATAATTGTCCGTTTTACCGTTGCCAGCGAAGTTCAACTCCTTGAACTCAGAACCGTCAGAAAACCACTGAAAGACAATTGGCTTGGCCCAGTCATGCCAGATCGGAGCAGCGATCATGATATCCTCACTCAGGAAGATGTCTGCCGAGTTCTGGGAAGTGGTGTTATACGGCTTGATAACTGGCAGCCCATCTCGACGACTTTGACCGTAGATCCGTCGATAGTTACTGGCAAAGCTCAAGTCACTGAGATCATTAAACGCTTCATGAACGACGAGTCCACCTGGGTAGGAGTGATGGCTGTTAACGCCGCTACCGGGGGCAGCGAAAAATGTTTGGGGAAGTTGGGGACAGCCACTGCCATCCTGCACAACTGGTGGGAAGACCCCAGCGATCAGTCCGCCTGGAAAGGTACTGTCATCAGCTGTATCTATTAGGCCAGCCTGCACTAAATTCTGCAAGATGACCTGCTTTTGGCTATCAGTTACCCCAGCTCGATGCGTAATGCAGGTTCCGGGGTTGTTAATCGCATCGAGTGTGGCGCTTCTAAGACTGTTCGTTTGAATTTGCCTGGTTTGTTGTACCAGGAACTTTTGGGCTGACTGTATCAGTGGAGACTTTTGAGCAAGGCTAATGGCAGCGGTATTGCCCACTCCCGGTTTGGTTTGATCCTCGCTAATGGCAGCGGTGTTGCCCGATCCTGGTGTAGTCGGGTTCTCCTGCGCCCATAAGGGCGTAACAAACAACAGTAAGCTCAAGCCCAAACATACCAGTAATAAAAGACGAGGGATTTTCATTTTGTCTATTCCTCAAGATGTGGCAATTCCCTGTAGGGCACGCGTGTAAGCGCATCGCCTCTGGTGGGTAACTGTCGGTATCTTAGAAGGCTGAGGTTAACCCAAGTCTAAGAACTAGGGATGAGGGCAACAAGCGTTAGCATCCCGTGTCTCTTGAACGTTAAACTAAACTGATGAAAGCGATCGCCCCTCAACTCGAACCCATCGTTAGCCCATCTCGGATATGTGACTGGGAAAACATAGACGCGATTCGGCAAAAACGGATACTTCAGGCGCTTGTACCCGAAACCCCTCCGAGCTGTATCGTCTATCCCAACACCCAAGCAGAACTCGCAGAGGTCATCGCCTGCGCTCACCACAACAAATGGCGGGTTTTACCTTGCGGTAGTGGCAGCAAACTCAGCTGGGGTGGACTGGCGGCAGGTGTCCAGGTGGTTGTGAGTACAGAACACCTAAACCAGGTGATTCAACACGCAGTAGGCGATTTGACTGTCACGGTAGAAGCGGGGACGAAGTTCGCGGCTGTCCAAGACATCCTGGCTTCAGCCGGACAATTTCTCGCCCTTGACCCAGCTGCCCCAGAGTCGGCAACGATGGGAGGTATTGTCGCTACAGCTGATACTGGCTCGTTGCGGCAACGCTATGGTGGCGTCCGCGACCAGTTGCTGGGCATTACCTTTGTCCGTGCGGATGGACAAATCGCCAAAGCGGGTGGACGGGTGGTGAAAAATGTAGCGGGATACGACTTGATGAAGCTGTTCACTGGGTCGATAGGAACGCTGGGTATTATTACTCAAGTCACGTTTCGGGTTTATCCGCTGCCTGAGGCGTCTGGAACGGTGGTTTTGACTGGGAAAGCGGATGCGATTTCCCTTGCCTCCACCACTCTGCGTTCTTCTGCTTTAACACCCAATTCAGCTGATTTGCTATCAACTCGGCTGGTAGCTAGTTTGGGTATTGGTCAAGGATTGGGATTGATCACTCGCTTCTCGAGTATGACGGAGAGTGTCAAGGAACAGTCCTCTCGTCTTTTAGAAGTCGGGCAACAGCTGGGTTTACAGGGCATCCTCTACTCAGCAGGTGATGAGTCTGACTTATGGCAGAAATTGCGAGAGCAAATGGGGGTTTCCACCACGGAGGCAGTAATTACTTGCAAAATAGGAGTGGTACCATTAGGCTCTGTGGCAACTCTGACTCAGCTGGATAGTGTTGCCCCTGAACAGGGTATGGGTTTGATTCACGCCGGTAGCGGTTTAGGGTCATTGCGGTTGGAAACCTGTGCTGGGATGCTTGAAACGGTTTTGAAGATGCGCTCTTTTTGTCAAGAACACGGTGGATTCCTCTCTGTTTTGGAAGCTCCAATTACGCTTAAGCAACAGTTGGATGTGTGGGGCTATGTTGGTAATGCACAGGATTTAATGCGCGGAATTAAACAGCAATTTGACCCGGAAAGTCTTTTGAGTCCTAATCGGTTTGTGGCTGGGATTTGATAAACGAACCGCCGAGACGCAGAGAACACAGAGGAAGAGATAGAGAGAAAATGCAAACGGAAACTTCTTTAAGTAATTTGGCTGGTTCAACTCCAGCGACTTTAAGTAATTTGAGTGGCTTTGATGTTCAGCATCCCCCTGAGCCAAAGCTGATTGATACCTGCGTTCATTGCGGGTTTTGTCTCTCGACTTGTCCTAGTTATCGGGTGATTGGTAAGGAGATGGATTCTCCTCGGGGACGGATTTATCTTATGGACGCTATTAATGAGGGGGAGATTCCCTTGAATAGTGCTACGGTGCAACATTTTGATACTTGTTTGGGATGTCTGGCTTGTGTCACTACTTGTCCTTCAGGTGTGCAGTATGACAAGTTGATTTCTGCTACTCGTCCTCAAATTGAGCGGAATTACCGGCGCAGTCTGCCTGATAAGCTGTATAGAAAACTTATTTTTTCCCTTTTTCCCTATCCCAATCGGTTACGCCCGTTGCTAGCTGTTTTGCTTGTCTATCAGAAATTGGGCTTGCAGAAACTTGTCCGTGCCACTGGGCTGCTTAAGCGTGTCTCTCCCCGCTTGGCGGCAATGGAATATAATCTACCGCTACTTTCCCTGAAGGCTTTCCGGGACTCGCTACCGGATTTGATTTCACCCCAAGGCACGAAACGCTACCGGGTTGGAATGATTTTGGGCTGTGTGCAACGGCTGTTTTTCTCAGGTGTGAATGAAGCCACTGTGCGTGTTTTAACTGCCAATGGCTGTGAAGTCGTTATTCCCAAAACTCAAGGCTGTTGTGCGGCGCTTCCCCATCACCAAGGGCAGGAAGAACAAGCTAAAGCGATCGCGCGGCAGATGATTGATAGCTTTGAAGGTACTGGGGTAGATGCTGTGATTATCAATGCGGCTGGCTGTGGTCATACTTTGAAGGAATACGGTCACCTGCTGCAAGATGACCCGGAGTATCGGGAAAAAGCAAAGGATTTTGCCGCTAAGGTGAAAGATGTTCAAGAGTTTCTTGCCACGGCTGGGTTAACAGCAAAGCTCTCGCCTCTGTCTGATAAACAACTGACTTTGGTGTATCAAGATGCCTGTCATTTATTGCATGGGCAAAAGATTAGTGTGCAACCGCGTCAGCTGTTACGGCAAATTCCCGGGGTGAAGCTGCGGGAACCAATTGATGCGGCTTTATGTTGTGGCAGTGCGGGTGTTTACAATATGCTGCAACCGGAAGTAGCAGATGAATTGGGTCAGCAGAAAGTTCAGAATCTACTCAATACGGGTGCTGATTTAATTGCTTCTGCTAATCCGGGTTGTACTTTGCAAATCACTAAGCATTTGCAGTTGCAGGGTAAAAAAGTCCCCATTATGCATCCAATCGAGTTGTTGGATTACTCGATTCAGGGGGTAAAGTTGGAATTTTAGAGAGCAATAACTTCCCTTGAAACGTCAAACCTCAATACTCATTCACTTGGTGACTTTGCCGTGTTTTTGAGTACTGACCTGAACACCCCTGGGAGTAAACAGGAAGATTTGTTCGCCAATCAATTCTGTATGGCCATCGATGGCATAGGTGCCGCCAGTGACAAAGTCTGCTGCCCGCTGCGCCTGGTTGGGTTCTAACCTGCTCAGCTTCAAAATCACAATCTTCGATTCCCGCAGGGCTTGAATCGCTTGGGATGTTTCTTCAAAGTAGCGCGGTTCTATGACTACTATTTCAGGAATTATGCCGGCAGATCCAGGCAGATTCAGCAGATTGTCTTGGTACACTTTGCCAGTCCTTGTGTGAAATTCATCCTCAGAATCCACGGGGTCGTTGAAGTCGACCCCATCACTTTACCTAACTTTCCCCGGTAAGTCTGAAACCTCCATCTAGTGGGACTTCAGAAGAAATTTCTGGCATGCTTAGGCTAAGATACTTGCACTGATGCAATTTTACGTCCTCTATGAGTAAAATTCGCGTGGCTCTAGTTGAAGACCATGACCTCACTCGTGTGGGTATCCGCAAGGGGCTGTTACAGAGTTCTGAAATTCAACTGGTGGGCGAGGCGGTTAATGCCACCGAGGGACTACGCATGCTTTTGACAGCTCAGCCGGATATTGCGATTATTGATATTGGCCTACCAGATCAGGATGGGATTGAGCTAACGCGCCAGCTTAAGAGTACTCAGGCGACTGGGTTAGGACTAAAAACAAAGGTATTGATTTTAACGCTGCGCGATCGCAAAGAGACGGTGGTGGCGACGTTGGCGGCAGGGGCAGACTCTTACTGCATGAAGAATATTAGTCTTGATAACTTGCTGGAAGCTTTGCGCGTTACCTACAGCGGTAATGCTTGGATTGACCCGGCGATCGCGAGTATACTGCGCGCACAGCCCAATTACGAGCAAAATTAGGACACTGTTCAGACTCCGATGGACCAAGACAAGATGGCATGATTAATTCAGAGAACTTTACTGACTAGTGGTACTAATTGCAGGAAATGAGGAAAAGAATCCAGATGGGTTGATGAACTACCCCAACCTGCGTTGCGAGGTTGGGGTTTCCAAATCCCCAACAGCAAGTTTAGGTTTCCTACGCTTCTTCGCCCCAAGTTGCCGCATACTTCCGCATGAGGTAGAGCTTGACGACTCAGCGTCAATCGAAAGGCCAGTTCCTGACCCCGTGCCCAAGTTAAGTTAACCTGTGCAGCATTAACATCTCGGTCTTCGGTATGACAGCAATCAGGGTTAGAGCAAACATGCATTCTATCAGCTAAAGTTTTAGGTGTTAGTTCCCAACACTTGACACATCGCTGTGTAGGCTTAAGTTTCCTAGTGGGGGACTCCAGATAGAATCCACCCGCTTCGGCTAACTTGTAACCAAGTAATTGCCCAATCGTCGCAAAACCAACCTCTAAAATTGAACGATTAAGTCCTGCTTTCTGACGTTTACGCTTGCCTTTCGCTGCCGACGATGTCATACCTTTGACGTTTAACTCTTCTCCAGCAACTAGGGTTAAACTAAGCGATTCTCTCACGAAAAATCGCTCGTCTTCAAAACCGGACGTGAGGTAGGGTAGGCGACCAACGAGTTACCAGTGATGGCACTTTTCCAATCGCCCCCCTCCAAACTACGCATGACCGTTTCCGTATCACGTAGCTTTCCAGTA
>JAABUZ0100001485.1_pt1 | contig 44393 bp, 41 predicted proteins | sample 5562091 | NCBI WGS metagenome assembly JAABUZ01 (sample SAMN12813069, study PRJNA571459) | rock metagenome | isolation source: Antarctica rocks | place: Antarctica: Victoria Land, Linnaeus Terrace sud | collected 2015-12-21
GCTGCAACACCTCCATTATCGTCACCTCCTGGGTTGGATCGAACAGGAACTCCACGCCGGGGTCGATGCCGACACCCTCTACGACCGCTTAGCCGCTTAGCGAGGATCAAATGTGCAAAGATAGAGTTCCTGGCGTGTATACGGGTATAGTAGATAATCAAGGGGGATAGGAGAGCGAGGGAACGCGACAGATCTCACATGGGAGGGGTGACGGGGATGGTCACGATTCCGATCGAAGCAGAGGTTTCTACCGAGCAACTGCTCCGTGCGGTTGCGCAATTGCCGCCCCACGAATTTGCGGCATTTGTTACTCACCTCCTTGCGTTGAACCTCGCATTGGCCTGCCAGGGTGCAACAACCACAAGTACGACAAGACGATGGGACGCGATCCGATAGGTGGCCAATCCGTCCCGCTATATCATCCACGTCACCATCGGTGGGATGAGCACTTCGCCTGGCAACCAACTGACGACGAACGACAGAGCAATGATGGGATGAGAAACAGCGTATGAGCAACAGCACGCGAACAGTTGCCTTCCAGGGCGAGTTCGGGGCCTATAGCGAGGAGGCGACGCGCGCCTGCTATCCCGACGCGCAGCCGGCGCCGTATCGCGGCCTGCGCGAGGTGTTCGCCGCCGTCGCGTCGGGCGAGGCCGACGGCGCGGTGGTCCCGGTGGAGAACTCGCAGGCCGGCTCCATCAACGACACCTACGACCTGCTGCTGGAGCACCACGACCGCATCGTCATCGTCGCCGAATATATGCTGCGCGTGCGCCACATGCTGCTGGCGCTGCCCGGCCAGAGCTTATCGGACATCCGCACCGTCATCTCGCACCCCCAGGCGCTGGCGCAGAGCGAGCGCTTCCTGTCGTCACTGGAGGCGCAGGTCGAGCCGGCCTACGACACGGCGGGCTCGGCGCGGCGCATCGCGCTGGAGGGCCTGCGCGGCGTGGCGGCGGTGGCCGGGCGCGGCGCGGCGGCCGCCTATGGGCTGGAGATCCTGGCCGAGGGCATCGAGACCAGCAGCGACAACTACACGCGCTTCCTGGCGCTCGGCCGCGAGCCAGCCGTGCCCCCGCGCACCAAGACCTCGCTCGTGATGGGCACAGCCAACACGCCGGGCGCGCTCTACCACGCGCTGGGGCCGTTCGCGGCGCGGGGGGTCAACATGATCAAGCTGGAGTCGCGGCCCAGCCGCGCCCGCCCCTGGGAGTATATCTTCTACCTCGACGTCGAGGGCGACGCCGACGAGGAGCCGGTGCGCTCGGCGCTGGGCGCCCTGACCGGCCTCACGCCCTTACTCGTGGTGCTGGGCTCGTATCCGTTAGTCGTTAGCAATTAGCCGTTAGTAATTAGCCCGAACGTGGGTGGGACGCGCTCGTTCGCGAACCACGATCGTCTGGCGCGCAAATGACCCCACGCCAATCCATGCTGGGCTAATTGCTAACGGCCAGCGCCTGCTGCTGTTGCTTGCGCTGGTAGTCGTGGGCGCCGGCCTTGAGCGTGCCGAGGGCCAGCACGGCGCACTTGATGCGCGGAGCCACGACCTCGCTGCCGAGCTCCTCGACGAGGGTCTCGTAGTTCATCTGGCCCAACTCGTCCAGCGTCTTGCCCTGCACCATCTCGGTGATGATCGAGGCGGCGGCCTGGCTGATGGTGCAACCCTCGCCCTCGAAGGCCACATCGGTGATGCGCCTCTGCTCGTCCACGTTGGCGAACATGTGGACGATGTCGCCGCAGCCGGGATTGCCGCCGGTGTAGTCGATCTGGGCGCCCTCGATGGCGCGCCGGTTGCGCGGGTTCTCGTAGTGGTCGAGCAGCGTCTCGATATATTCCTGGCGGTCCATGCGTGTCGGTCCCTCTGCTACCTGTCCTCTATACCTGTTATATCCGTCGGGCGAGAAACCTCCCGCCCGACATCACACTCTACGTAGTATAGCGCATCAGGATGGGCAGGATCTGCGACGACAGTCCATAGGGTTCCCGTGGGTGCGCCCCGCGTTTGTGAGACAGGGCCTGCGACTGCGGTCGCATGGCATACCACGGACACTCCGATGTCGGGCCAGAGTCAGGAGCAGCGTGGCGGCGGACCACGCCCGACTGCAGTCGGCGTCCATTTGCCATGCGACCGCAGTCGCAGGCTTGATCGTATCCACCACAAGCGCAAGGCGCACCCGTCCATAGGGGTGGGCGGGGTGCGGCGCAGGGGCAGACGAGGCTCGGGCGGCCGGTGGTCATCCACCCCCCGTGAGCGCCCGCGCCACCCACCCAGGCCGAGGCGTTTAGGCCGTGTCGCGGCGGCCCTGGAGCACGCTTTTGCGGACGCTCTCCAGCACCATGGTCATCAGCGTGTCGCCGCCGCCGATGGCGCTGGCGATGCGCGCGTGGCCGTGCAGCACGGTGGAGTGGTCACGGCTCAGCTCCTGGCCCACCTGTGTGGCCGTGAGCCCGGCGTCCTCGCGCAGCAGATACATGGCCACCTGACGGGCCTGGGCCACGGTCATCTCGCGGCTCTTGCCCAGCAGGATCGGCCGCGGCAGGCCGTAGTAGTCGCACACCGCCGCCAGCACGGCCTCGACCTGGGCGCGGCCGCGCGGCTGGCGCGCGGCGCGGTTGATCTCGCCGGCGACCTGACCGGCTACCGTGGCCGACGCGGGAATCCCGCGGGCCGCGGCCTCGGCGCCAAGCCGCGCCAGCGCCGCTTCCAGGTCGCGTACCGAGCCGCGGATGCGCGTAGCCAGCACCGCCAGCGCATCGTCCGGCGCCAACTGGCCCCACTGCTCCGCTTTCTGGCGCAGGATGCCCAGCCGCGTGGCCTCGTCCGGCGCGCCAAGCATGGCGATGAGGCTGGCGCCCAGGCGCGAGCGCAGGCGCTCGGGGATGCCGCGCATGGCGCTGGGGCGTTGCTCGTCGACGATCACGATCTGCCGGTTGAGCTCGCGTAGCGCGTCGAACGTGTGGACCAACTCCTCGGCCGCCGTCTCGCGCCCGGCCATGACGGCGACACCGTCGATCAGGAGGGCGCCAGCGCGCCTGTAGCGGCGCCGGAAGGCCAGCATGTGCCCGCGCCGCAGGTGGGTCGTGAAGTCCTGCGAGAAGGCGTCTCCGCTGACCACGATGACCTCGGCGCCGCCAAGGCGCGGCGCCAGGTAGGCGGCGATGGCGTTGAGCAGGTGCGTCTTGCCCAATCCGGGGCCGCCGCTGAGGTAGAGCGGGTTGTAGACCGTGCCGGGGGTACGGGCCACGGTCAGGGCGGCGTTATAGGCCAGGGCGTTCTGAGGACCGGTCACGAAGGTGCGGAACGTCTGCGGGGTCGCGTCGCTATCTGGCAGGGAGTGATGAAGCATGCGTCCTCCTATTCAGGTGTGATGGTCGCTATGCTAGCACCGCGCAGGGCGGCTCTGCAACGGGCGCCGGCGCACTTATCCGCACGCAACGTGGATAGTTATCAGACCGTGTGGACGGCTGTCCACAGGCCTTGTCCGCGCCGCATCCCCTCTTATCCGCGCCTTGTCCACGGTCATACTCCACTTATCCACGACTTTTGCGTCGCTCTCATCCACATCACGAGTTGCCAGTTGCCAGTTGCCAGTTGCCAGTTGTCAGTCATTAGAAAAGGGGATATTCCCACGGTTGTGTGACGACAACGCGCATCGCTTGATGGAGGTCACAAATTGGTTGCTGCCCCGGCCTATCTACTGGCAACCGGCAACCGGCAACCGGCAACCGGCAACCGGCGCCTATCCACTCGTGAGGGATAGTAGCACGCGTGTTCTACGTTCGTCAACAAAAATGTGGATAACCTGGGATAACGTGTGCAAAAGATGGGGATAGCGTGTGGATCGTCGCGGCGTAGGCCGGTTATCCAGGGGGGCTAGATGCCGGGATGCTGCTGTGCCGCCGTTGGACCATGAAGCCGGGATGCTGGGATGATATAATACCATTGTGCTGCCGTTGGGTCATAAGGTCGGGATGCTGATTGGCGAGGATGCAAGGATCAAGATACCAGGAGGCCGGGACACATCGGTTGGCGGGCGTCGGGCGCGAGGGGCGGGTCACGGTAGCGGTCGGGGCCGTGTTGGTCGGCGTCGGACGCATGCCGGCGCCGGCATTACAGGGTCATGTCGTTCTCGCGACGGGTCAGCTACATTGGTGTAGGAGCGTCGCCCATACGCTCGGATCGCGCGCTTGAGGGCGTACGCGCAACACCTCTACGCCCAGCAATCATCTTTGCAATCAAGAATGACATGACCCTGCCGGCCCCATGTGCTGCTTGCGATAGACGCGGGATCGCGACAGATACGAGGACAGCGTCGACGGCTCGTGGCGCCGGCACGCATGCCGCGGTCAAGGCGAAGGTAACTGCCCCCTACCAGGGCGTATGCGATACGCCCCTACGGCCTACGGCCTACTGCCTACGGCCCACGGCCTACGGCCCACGGCCTACGGCCCACGGCCTACGGCCCACGGCCTACGGCCCACGGCCTACGGCCCACGGCCTACTGCCTACGGCCCACGGCCCACGGCCTACGGCCCACGGCCTACTGCCTACTGCCTACTGATCCATGGCTCGGAAGACGGCCACGGCATTCTGGCCGCCGAAGCCGAAGCCGTTGGCGATGGCCGTGCGCACGCGGGTCTGGCGCGCCATGTTGGGCACGTAGTCCAGGTCGCACTCGGGGTCGGGTGTCTCCAGGTTGATCGTCGGCGGGATCACGCCGTGGCGGATCGTCTGCACGGCGGCCAGCGACGACATGGCGCCGGCCGCGCCGAGCAGGTGGCCGATCATGCTCTTGTTGGAGCTGATGGGGATGCGGTAGGCGCGCTCGCCAAAGGCCCGCTTGATGGCATTGGTCTCCGAGGCGTCGTTGAGCGGCGTGGAGGTGCCATGGGCGCAAATATACTCTACCTCGTCGACGCCCATCTCCGCGCTGCGCAGCGCGCGACGCATCGCCAGCACCGCGCCTTCGCCGCTGGGCAGGGGCGCCGTGATGTGAAAGGCGTCGGCCGTCATGGCCCCGCCGGCCAGCTCGCAGATGATGCGGGCGTCGCGGCCGCGGGCGTGCTCCTCGCTCTCGATCACCAGGGCTGCGGCACCCTCGCCGAAGACGAAGCCATCGCGGTCGCGGTCGAACGGGCGCGAGGCCCGCGTCGGGTCATCATTGCGGCGCGAGAGGGCGCGCATGTTGTCCAGCCCGGCGAAGGCCAGCGGCATCATGCACGACTCGGTACCCCCGGCGATGACGACATCGGCGTCGTCGAGGCGGATCAGGCGCAACGCCTCGGCCATGGCCATGGTCCCGGCGGCGCACGCGGCGACTGAGGTGATGACCGGGCCGCGGATGCCCAGCTGGATCGAGGGCTGCGACGAGGCCATGTTCGGCGCCATCAGCGGCACGAAGAACGGCGTGACGCGCTCGGGACCCTTCTCGGTCAGGGTATGTTCTTCGATGGCCACCTGGTTCATGCCGCCGCCGCCGGTGTTCATCACGATGCCGATCGACGCGTTGTTCTCGGGCGTCACCTCCAGGCCCGCGTCCTCCAGGGCCATGCGGCTGACCGCGACGGCAAACTGGGCGAAGCGGTCCATGCGCCTCGCCTCTTTATGGTTCATGTAGTTGCGAGGCTCGAAGCCCTTGACCTCGCCGGCGATGCGTACGCCCAACCTCGACGGGTCGAAGGCATTGATCGGGGCGACGCCCGAGACTCCGGCGGTCAGGTTGGCCCAGAACTCGTCGACGGTCAGCCCGATCGGGCTGACGACGCCGAGGCCGGTGACAACAGCTTTTTTCATAACCCTCTATTTCACGGTAGGCGCGGAAATGGCCACGCGGGCCTCACCGGTGATCAGCGAGGCGCCGTGCGGGTCCTGCAAGAGGATGGCGCATATGGCGTATTGTACACCACTGGCCTCCTCGCCGTGCTGCCGCGGCTCCAGGCGCTCTACCCGGCCGCGCGCCGTGACCACCGTCCCGGCGCGGGCGGGATTGCGGAAGCGCACTTTGAGCGAGCCCGTCTCCAGCCAGGCCTGGCCGAAGGCCCGCGTCAGCGCCGCCGAGGCATAGGCGAGCAGCAGCATGCCGTGGGCGATAGTCCCGCCGAACGGGGTCGTCGCCGCGAAGTCCGGGTCGAGGTGGATGGGGTTATGGTCGCCGCTGGCCAGGGCGTAGGCGTCGATGCGCCCTTGCGTCACTGTGCGCTCGAGCGGCGGGAGCTCCGTGCCCGCCGCGATGTCCTCGCGCGGCACGAGGGGATAGGCGCGCGTCCGCATGGGCGCCGCCATGGCCGCGCTGTCGGAGGGGACGGGGACGCGTGTTCCCGTCCCCGTCCCCGTCCCCGCGTCGGCGCTCTCCGACTCCAGGGCCTGACCTGGCGCGGCAAACAGGGTCATGCGGCCGGAGACCGCGGTGGCCTCTCCGTCGGCGCGCGCGGCCCCGACCGTGCTCTCGATGGCCAGCGCGGTGAAGTCGCGCCGCTGCGAGGCCGTGACCACGCGGGCGCGCGCCCGCAGGGTCTCGCCGACGGCGACGGCGCGGTGGAAGGTGAGGTCCTGCGCGCTGTGGATCGAGCCGGGCGCGAGGCTGACGCCCGCGGCGATGGCGCGCAGCGAGAGCGCGGCCACGGCCAGGGGTGGAACGAGGCGCGCCGCGCCATTATTCCAGTATAGTGCGTTATCGTCGTCGGTCGCCGCCAGATAACGTTGCACCATGGCGGGGTCGAGCGTCAGGGTATCCGCCGGAAACGTATAGCCGGCGGGCAGATCGGAGAAGCGCATCAGGCTCTTGTTCCTCTCGTGTTGTGTCCCTCTCGTGCAGGTGGGCCGCCAGTGCGGCGTCAACGGCGATTGTAGCACCGGGCGTCACGCCTGACAAGGGTAAGCCCCCCGAAATTCCTAGTGCCGGCCAGGCACAGGTGGAGTAGACTTGCACTACGCCAGGGGGAGTAGCGCCGCCGTACTACCAGACCAGGGGTCCGGTATGCGCCGCGTGTGTGGGGAGGCCGCGTCCCATATCCCACGCTCCACCGCGTTTATTGCCGTCCCCGGCGGTCGCGCCGGCCGGCGCGACCCGAGGCAGGGTCCTGAAAAGATAAAGGTAGGCAGTGCTCATGTCCGCTGTCCCGGGTCCGTCGTCGAATCCCTTCGATATCCTGGGGCTCGACCGCACGGCGAGCTTCGATGATGTCAAGAGCGCCTACCGCCGCTTGGCGCGCCAGTATCATCCCGACGCCAACCCCGGCGATCCCACCGCGGTCGAACGTTTTACCGCGCTTCGACGCGCCTACGATCGCCTGAAGATCTTCTACCAGACGCTCGATCAAGCGCAGCCGGTGGTCACGACGAACACGTCCGCCGCGCCCAAAGACGCCCCCACGGAGACTGCCGCCCCCGACACGCCGCCCGTGACATCCCCGTCCCCAACGCCCGGAGCGCCCCCGGACCCGGCTCCCGGCCTGGACCTCCAGCACGCCGACATCGCCGCGCCCCCGGCCCCGAACGCCCGCCCCGCCTTCCACCGCCGCGGCGCCGTGCGGGCCTCGGGCAACTTTGCCCCGCGGCCTGGCGCGCCGTCGATCGTTGGTGGAGCGGGGCCCGCGGCGCCCGGACATCCGCCCGTGCCACAGGTTTTCGGCGGTGGTTATAGCGCGGCGCGCGCCGAGGCGCTGCGCGCCTACAACACGGTCCCGGTCGGCAGCGGACCCTGGATGTTCTACGCCCTCATCGGCTTGCGCGCCTCGGAGACGATCGTGTTCCCCCGCATCCCCCTCAACCTGGCGTTGGTGCTGGACCACAGTTCGTCGATGCTGCGCGGCGGCAAGGTCGATGGCCTCAAGCGGACCGTGCATCTGATCATCGACCAGTTGGCCGAGGACGACTACCTCTCGATCATCACCTTTGGCGACCGCGCCGAGGTCCTGTTGCCGGCCCAGCCGGTGCGCAACAAGCAGATGGCGCACGAGGCGATGGACGCCATGCGCTGTCGCGGCGGCACGGAGATTTCGCGCGGGCTGGCGGCCGGTCTGTCCGAGCTGTCGCGCAACGCCTCGCGCGGCCTCTCGCACCTCATCCTGCTCACCGATGGACAGACCTATGGCGATGAGTTGGCCTGTCTGGAGCACGCCGAAGAGGCGGCGGCCATGGATGTGGGCGTCACCGCGTACGGCCTGGGCAGCGACTGGAACACGATGCTCCTCGACGGCATCGCCGTCCCCAGCGGCGGCCACTCCGACTACATCGAGTCGCCCGACGCCATAGGCAGCGCGTTCACCGCGCGCGTGACCACCTTGCAATCGACGACACTGCACCACACGACGGTCTCGCTGCGCACCATGGGCAATAGCGAGCTACGGCGCGCCACCGTGATCGCCCCGTTGCTGCGGCCGCTGGAGCGGGGCGACCGGCCCGACGTGCAGACCTGGATGCTGGGCGATGTGTCCGGCGACCAGGACTACCGGCTGCTGCTGGAGTTTGTCCTGCCGCCCCGCAGCGTCGGCCCGGTCGACGTGGCCTCGCTGGCCTTCTGCTACGACGTGCCGGGCTTGCAGCGCAAGGACGAGGTCCTGGTCGTGCCCATCTCCACCACGGCCGCGCCGGACGTCGATCCCCAGGCGGCCGACCCCCGCATCGCCGCGGCCCTGCGCGGCGTCCTCGCGCACAACATGCAGCAACAGGCCTGGACGGCGTTGCAGGGCGGCAGCGCGTCCGCCGGCGCGCGCTTGCTCCGCGGCCTCGCCGAGCAACTGGAAGAAACGGGCCGCGGCGCCCTGGCGACGGTCGCCCTGGGCGAGGCCGAGCGCATCGAGCAGGGCGACGAGGCCAGCGACGAGGCGGTCAAGCGCATCATCTACGGCACGCGCCGGCTTGGCTAGCCGCTACCCCTCGTACTCGCCCCACTCCTCGCGCAACACGCCGCAGATCTCGCCGACGCTGGCGTAGGCGGCCAGGGCCGCTTTCATCGGCGGCAGCATGTTGTCGTCGCCGCGCGCGGCGGCCCGCACCTCGGCGAGGCAGGCGGCCACGCGGGCGTTGTCGCGCCGCTCGCGCACGCCCCGCAGCCGCGCGATCTGGCGCTCCTGCACGGCTGGATCGATGCTGAAGGGCTCGACCGATTGCTCGTCTCCCGTGCGATACTTGTTGACGCCGATCACCGTCGCCGAGCCGTCCTCGATGGCGCGCTGCGCGCGATAGGCGCTCTCCTCGATCTCGCGCTGCTGGAAGCCCTGCTCGACCGCCGCCACGGCGCCGCCCAACTCGTCGATGCGCTCGATCAGTGTCCAGGCGCGCCGTTCCAGTTCGGCCGTCAGGCTCTCCACGTAGGGCGAGCCGCCGAGGGCGTCCGTCACCGCCGTCACGCCGGTCTCGGCGGCGATGATCTGCTGCGTGCGCAGGGCCAGCGTGGCCGCCTCGACCGTGGGCAGCGAGAGCGCCTCGTCGTAGCCGTTGGTGTGCAGGCTCTGCGTGCCGCCCAGCACCGCCGCCAGCGCCTGCAGGGCCACGCGCACGGTGTTGTTGAGCGGCTGCTGCGCCGTCAGCGTCGAGCCCGCCGTCTGCGTATGGAAGCGCAGCATCATGGCGCGCGGGTTGGTGGCGCCGAACCGCTCGCGCGTGATGCGCGCCCATAACGTACGGGCGGCGCGGAACTTGGCGACCTCCTCGAAGAAATCGCTGTGCCCGTTGAAGAAGAACGACAGGCGCGTGCCGAACTGGTCGATGTCGAGGCCGGCCCGCTTGGCCGCCTCGACGTAGGCGATGGCGTCGGCCAGGGTGAAGGCCAACTCCTGCACGGCCGTAGCGCCGGCCTCGCGGATGTGGTAGCCGCTGATGGAGATGGTGTTCCACTGCGGCAGGCGCTCGCCGCAGTAGGCGAAGATATCGGTGATCAGGCGCATGGAGGGCCGCGGCGGGAAGATGTAGGTGCCGCGCGCGATGTACTCCTTGAGGATGTCGTTCTGGATGGTGCCGCCCAGCCCTGCCGGGTCCGCGCCCTGCTTCTCGCCGACCAGTTGGTAGAGCAGCAGCAGCAGCGCCGCCGTGGCGTTGATGGTCATCGAGGTGGTGACGTTGGCCAGCGGGATGCCGTCGAACAGCGCCTCCATGTCCTCCAGCGTGTCGATATGCACGCCCACGCGGCCGACCTCGCCGTCGGCGCGGGGGTCGTCGGCGGCGTAGCCGATCTGCGTGGGCAGGTCGAAGGCCACGGAGAGGCCCAGCGCGCCGCTGGCCAGCAGCGACTTGTAGCGGCGGTTGCTCTCCTCGGCCGAACCGAAGCCGGCGTACTGGCGCATGGTCCAGGGCCGGGTGCGGTAGCCGTCGGGCCGCAGCCCGCGCGTGTAGGGATACTGCCCCGGCGGCGGCACGGACGCGGGCGGGTCGCCCGCATCGCCGGGCTCGTAGTACGGCCGCAGCGGGATGCCCGAGGTGGTGTGCAGCGGGTCGCGCTCGCCGTCGCGGCCCTGCCCGTCGGATGCGGATGAGGCGCTCATAGCTTATAGTAGCGCGTGACGGCGTAACGTGTGAGAAGGCGCATCTATGCCCTGTCGCTCTCGGCCTGATGGAGGAACGCGACATGGCGCAGCCAATTGGAACCCGGATTCACGCATGCTCATGTCTCCTCTGTTTCCGAGGTAGCCTCGCGTTTTGACAGAGTGGGACGAGGCCCCATATAACTATCGTTATACAGTACCAACCCTGGTGGGGGACGGCACACCGCGCGTGAACGACGGATCGATAGGACTGCGCAGTGTCTGGAGAGATGACGGCAACCGCTGCCACGTTCGACGCCGGCTTGGCCGGATGGAAGGATTGGCAAGCCGCGCCGTGGGGGCGCCTGTATTACGGAGTATCCCGCGCTAACGTGCGACGGCATGTGGGAGAAGGGCCACTCCGCATCCTCGACACGAGCGGAGGCAATGGGCCGGACGCCCTCTATTTCGCCGAGCAGGGCCACAGCGTGGCCCTGCTCGACTTCTCGGCGCACATGCTCGGCGACGCGCAACGCGTCGCCAAACGGCGGGGTGTCGTCGATCGTATCACCGTCCATCATGCCGACTGCCTGGCGATCCCCGATCTCTTCCCCGATGCACAGTTCGACCTGGTGCTGTGCCACAACGTGCTGCAGTACGTTGGCGACGTCGGCGCGCTTTGAGCACGCGCTGGCGGGGACCTACCCGTACTACTTGCTCGCGCGCTATGTCCACGTCATCGCGCGCAAGATCACGGGGGACCAGATGCACGCCCAAGGGGGACGCCAATGTCTGAGAGGCATAGCATGACGGTTGAGCGTCGCTTGCGTGTGGGCCGACGAACTGCGCGTGATCGCCAACGAGGGGTTGCATTGGTCCGCAGACAATCCCTACGATGTCCGGCGCTTCCAGCGCATCCTGCGCATTGCCGCTGAGGTGTTCGCGACACAAGATACGCGCCCCGTCGACGACATCGAGCGCCAGTATCACGCCGATCTTGGCCACGTGGCGCCTTATCCCGTCGGCGATGCCGCCGTGTTCGATGAGGCCGGGCATATCGTGCTCATCCGCCGCCGGGACAACGGACTGTGGGCCATGCCAGGCGGGGCCTTCGAGGTTGGGGAGACGCCGGCCGAAGGAGTGTGCCGGGAAGCGTGGGAGGAAACGGGCGTGGAAGTGGAGCCGGTGGCCCTGAGCGGCGTCTACGACTCCCGCTTGTGCGGTAGCCTTACGGCGTACCACCTCTATATGTTCGTGTATCTGTGCCGGCCGCGTGTCCCGGGCCAATGCCCACGGGTCAGCAACGAAACAGTGGATGTCGGTTGGTACGCCCAACCGGAGGTGGCTGCCCTCGACGTTGACCCCGGCCATAGCGGACGCATCGGCGATGCGTTCGGACGATGGCGCGGCGAGATACGGGAGGCTATCTTCGACGCGCCCCACGGCGGTGATTAGGCGTCGGGCAAGACGGGGAACTGAACGTCGCTGCGGTCGTCTGCCGGGGAGTGGTAACCATACGCCGTCGCGTCAAACTCTCCACTACAGTCGCTCGTGCTCGCGCATCCGGTTGACTTCGGCCTCTATCTGTCGCTCGTGTTCGCGCATCTGATCGACCTCGTCCTTCAGATGCCGGAGGTGGTGTCTCAGTGAGACACCGGTCGTTATGAGGTAGATGTTTACAATGATGACCAAGATCGCGATCGCATCCGTCATCGCGCTACCACTACCTTTTAGGTTGGAGCTTAGCCACGTTACGATGGTGAGGACGGGAAGAACAAGCAAACAGGCGGCGGCGACGATCCCGAGCAGGCGCAGGCGTGCCCAGAGAAGACGACGGAGCTGCTCATCCGGCGACCCATATGGGTGCGGCCCACGCACGCGAGCAGCACGGATCAAGTCTGACATCATGCCGATGTGTCCTTTTCCCCATCATGATCGGGCGATGGCAAAGCTTGCCCGTGCCTCGTTGACGCACCATGCTCTCCCCTGGCCAACGCCCGATACTGCTGCCGCCGCTTCAGGCGACGGGTACGGACCACCATCCAGAGCGCATCCACGTCATCCCAGCCTATCAAGAGGAGGGTGACCGTGGGAACAAGCCCTAGGAGGGTCACCGTCACTCTGATTTGCCATCCCTCGAGACCGAGGAACGTTGCATGTTCGGTCACATTATAGGCGCCTGCCGCTACGTCAGGGCCGCCTCGTGGAGCGCGCGGCTGACGATCCGCGCGAGGCCGTCGGCCATCGTCACTTGGTCGATGACCTCTGACGCCGCGACCACGCGACGATGCGAAATCTCGAACCGCGATCTGCTCGCCGTCGCGGGCGGCGATCTCCCGTCCTATCCGCTCCGTCCGTCTGTCGGCTTGCCCTGTCATCGTTGTCCTCCCACCGCCATGCGTAACCCCGTCTCCTCCCAGACCTCGCGGGCGGGGATGTCCGCCACGTTCTCGCCCTGGTTTGTCCGGCCACCTGGTAAACACCACCGCCCGTTGTCGCGCGGCGGGTGAGCAAGACTTACCCCGCGTTGTATCGAACATTGGCAGAGGGTCATGGGGTGACGGCGGGGACGGTGGTGCGCGACATCGCCACCGGTTGGGGCTCATCGCGCTGGAACCCACACGCGCCGTAGAAGCGTTCCGCGCCGGGGTTGTCGGCGAGGACCCAGACCGTCGTCACCCTATGGTCGGCCATCCACGCATTCATGGCGGCGACGAGGCGCCGGCCTATGCCGCGTCGCCGGTGCGTCGCGCGCACACCGATGTCGTACAGCATGAGCTCGAACTGGTCCTGCGCGGATAGCCGCTGCACGTGACACACCAGGTCGCCGACCACCTCTCCATCCTGTTCCGCGACCCAATGAAGGATGGCGGGGTCAGCCAGATAGGCCTCCGCGGCGGCCGGTTTCAGCACTCTTTGCGGTGCGCCGCGCCCGTCCACATCGAATGCCGCATTATGGAGCGCGAGCAATTCCAGGATCGGTCGGTCTCCAGGACCCAGCAGGCGCACCATGACCTGGCCGCTCACGTCTTTCCCATCCCTGGCGACTGTCACCCTTTGTGCCTCCATATCCCCGCATACCCTGCATACCCCGACTCCCTCCCGAGCCTGACGCCCTCGTACCCACGGAGACATCCTCCATGGGGCGCCCTCGCGCCAGATGCAGCGATGCATCGGTGTGGATGTGATGCGAACGATCAGGGGCTCTCGCCTGACAGCATACCGTGAGCACGGCGTCAGGGGCAACAGCCAGGGTCGTCAAGCTGGCGGCTGGGATGCCTTACCCCTGGCGCCGTCGCGCGCTGTAGCGGCGCTGTGCTTCCCGTTTGCGCTCGGCCCGCGCCGATTGCTCTGGCGGCGCCGGGTCGGCAAGGTGCACGACGCCGGCGTCCAGGAGCCATTGGACCTCCGGCTGCCAGGTCACCTCCGCGCGCAGCCACTTGGGTTGGCGCTCGGGTAGCCGCTCGACGATACGGACCGACGTCACGAGTCCTCGTACGAACAGGTGCAACGCCGTGTCGTCGCCCCGCGCCAGGAATGCGTCGACGAGGGTGGAGGACTCCTGTTCGGCCAGCCGTCGGTGCGGCGCGCGTGGGTCCGCTTGATCAGCGTCCGCGAGGCGTTCATCCGCCCGTGGCGTCCACGTGGTGGCGCGCAGCCGCCGCACTTCGCGCAGCAGGGCCTCCTCGGCGATGCCTCCCGCGTAGCCCATCGCCGCGTGGGGCGCGTCGCGGCTCCCCTTGCGTCGCTGGTACCACCCACAGCGGTAGAACAGACCGGGCTCTTGATGCGAGGGGGTCATGGGACCGCCGCAGGAGGCGCAGACGAACAGCCCGGCGCCCAGGGTGACCGCGTGGCGCCGATAGCCCGGCCGGGTGAACGCGGACGCCCGCTGCTCCGCCGCGCGCTTGAACGTCGCGCGGTCGATGAGCGCCGCATGCCGCCCCGGCGCGAGGAAGGCGTCGCCCGGCGCGGCGCGGTCGTAGCGGCCCTCCGGTCGGTGGTTGTAGCGCACCAGCCCGGCGTAGAGCGGGTTGCGCAGCACGTCACGGATCGTGGGGCAGGTCCACTCGCTCCTTCCCGGGGGCGGAGGGATGCGCGGGTCGTCGTTGAGCCAGTCGACGAGGCGAATATGCGACCAGCCGCCCGCCGCGTACCGCGCGAAAATCTCGCGCACCAGGGGCGCGAACACGGGGTCGGGAACCAGGAGACCGGGCGGCCGTCGCCCGGACCTGGACCCGGCCACGACCGGGGGCGGGGACACGCGCGCGTAGCCAAGCGGCGTCGGCCCCTGGTGGACGCCGCCGCGCGCGCTGCGCTCCTTGGCTATACGGATGCGCGTGGCTCGGCGCCGGGCTTGTCGGTCATGCTGGACCGCGCCGCCCTCCTCGGATCTCCGCACACAGACCGTGCGCCGGTCGTTTGTCGCATCGCATCGTTGGCCATGCATAGCCGCCCCTGCGACCGTCACCTTTATCCTCCTCCTCTCCCCCGCGCTGTCCGCGCCGTCGTGTCCGTATTATGGTATCGTCACTTCGCTCCGGTCCGGGGACGCGATCCTCTCCGCGCGGCGCGCCGCCCGCTCGATGCCCAGGAACGCCGCCCACGCCGCGGCGCAGAGCGCGGCCGGGAGCAAGAAGACGTGGGGAACGCCAAGCAAGGGGACGGCGGCGCTCCCTATAAGACCGCCCACGATACTGGAGACGTTGAAGGCGGAGAAGAAGAGGCTGCTGACGGCGCCCGGTCGCTCTGGGCTCAAGCGCTGCGCGTAGGTCATGCCCAGGCCCAGCACCACGGCCACCACGCACGCGTCCAGCGCCTGCGTCGCGTACAATTGCCACAGCGCGCTGCTCAACGCAACACAGACATACTCGATGGCCGCGATGGCCATGCCCCCCGCGATGAGCCGGCCAAGGCCGACCCGCTCGGCGAACACACCGGCGAGCGGCAGGGCGACGAGTTCGACGACGGGCGAGATGGCCATGATGGAGCCGAAGATCGCCACGCTGCCTCCCAGGCGCCCGGTGACATGGATCGGGAGGTAGGTGTTGCGGATCGTCTGGCCGCTCAGGACAAGGGCGCAGAGCGCAGTGAAGGCAAGGGGCAGGAGGGCGGAGCGATCACCCGCGCCCGGACTCGCGCCCGGACTCACGCCCGGACTCGGGGCCGCGCTCGCCGGGGCGGCGACGGCGACGTTGAGACCGCGCAGCAGGACCAGGCAGAGCAGATAGAGACAGCCCGCGACAATGAAGGCGGCGCGGAAGCCCGCCACGGTGGCCAGCGCGCTGCCCACCAGCGGGCCGAACACGAAGCCGAACGACCAGCCGGTGCGGATCGTGGTGTTGATGAGCTGCGGCTGGGCTTCCCCGTGGCGCGTCATGACGTCGTGCAGCGTCGCGTACAGTTGCCCCATCAGCGCGCCGCCCAGGCTCAGGAAGATGGCGCCGACCGACAGGGTCAGCCAGGGCAGGGGGGAGAGGGCCAGCGCCAGCCAGCCCGCCCCGACCCACACCGTGGCGCCGCGGATGAACGGGAGGCGCGAGCGCCAGCGATCCGAGCGCCGTCCGAGCAGCACGCCGAGGACCAGGCCCGGCAGGGCCATGCCGGTGAAGAACAGGCCCACCGTGGACAGCCCCAGGCCCACATCTTTCACCAGATAAAGCGCGATGAGCGGAATGCCCGACGAGGTGGCGAACGACATGAGCACCATCAGGAGGAGGAACGCGCGATACTCCTCCGTGCGCCAGACGCGGGCGAGCAGGGCAAAACGCGGGCGCGTCCGCACATGTCGCGCTGCCGCCGCGCGCGCCTTCTCCCCGCGGCGCTGCTCCACTACCACCGCGTCATCGCCTCCTCTGCACGCTTTTGTATCGATAAATGTATCGTTACAGAAAGCATACCAGGCGGTGTGAAGCGGCGCAAGGGGTAGCAAGGGGTAGCAAGGGGTATGATGAGGCATGGAACCTATCGAGACAGGAGAGACAATGGACCGGGCCGCGCGCGTGGAGCCGCCCGGTCGGCGGCCAACGCTCAAGGATGTCGCCGCCGCGCTGCGCGTCTCGCCGATGACCGTCTCCAACGCCTACAATCGCCCCGACCAAATCGCGCCCGCCACGCGCGCGCGCGTGCTCGCCGGCGCCGCCCGCCTCGGCTACCCGGGCCCCAACCCCACCGCGCGCAGCCTGCGCCGGCGCCGCGCCGGAGCGGTGGGCCTGCTCTATGCCGGCCCCCTCTCCTACGCCTTTTCCGATCCCGCCGCGGTGTTCTTCCTGCAAGGTGTCTCCCTGGCCACCGAGGCGGCTCGGCTCGGGCTGCTCCTGCTGTCCGGCTCCGCGCCCGAGGATACCGCCCTCGTGGCCGAGGCGGCGGTCGACGGCCTCATCGTGTTCGCCCTGGCCGACGACGACCCGCTGCTGAGGGCGGCGCTGGGGCGCCGGCTGCCCCTGGTGCTGGTCGACCAGCCGGCGCCGGCGGGAGTGGCCAGCGTCGGGATCGACGACGAGGGCGGCGCGCGGGCCGCCGCCGCGCACCTCGTGGGGCTGGGGCGCCAGCGCGCCGGCGTCATCTCCCTGAGTTTAGGGCCGGGAACCGACCGGCGTGATGGGCCCGCCGACGCGGGGCGACAGGCAGCCGCGACACAGCCGGTGGCGCGGGCGCGTCTGCGTGGGTACATGGCGGCGCTGGAGGCCGCAGGCGTCCGCTGGGCCGATGTGCCCGTGTACGAGTGCGCCACGCTTACCCTGAGTGAGGGCGCCCAGGCCGCCATGTGGCTGCTGGGCCGCCGGCCGCGGCCGACGGCGCTCCTGGCAATGAGCGATCAACTCGCGCTTGGCGCCCTGGACGCGGCGCGCGCGCTGGGCCTGAGCGTGCCCGATGACGTCTCGGTGGTGGGGTTCGACGATATCCCGGCGGCCGCGCGCGCGGCGCCGGGGCTGACCACGGTGCGCCAGCCGCACGTCGAGAAGGGGCGCCGGGCAGGGCAACTCCTGATCGCAGCCGTGCAGGGCAATGAGTCAACCCAACCGACGGCCGTCGTCCTGCCAACCGAGGTGATCGTGCGCGGGTCCACGGCGCGCGTTTCCCGTCAGTAATGAGGGAACGCGCGCCGTGGACCCGCGTTGCGGCGTGACGCCTGGCCGGCCACGCCTGTCAGCCGCGCGCTAAGCGCCTGCTATCAACCCAGGTGTCGTTAGAAGGCAACGGGAAGGGCGGTCAAGCCGCGCAACGTCACATTGCCGCGCCACCGGATGCTGTCGCGCGGCGCGTTGAGCCGCAGCCGCGGCATCCGTCGGAGCAAGGTGCGAAACGCGATGTCCCCTTCCAGGCGCGCTAACGGCGCGCCCAGGCAGAAATGCACGCCCTGGCCGAACGCGATGTGGCGGTTCAAGGCGCGCGCGATATCCAGGGCCTCGGGGTCCGTGAACGCGGCCTCGTCGTGATTGGCCGAGCCCAGCGAGACCAGCGCCAGATCGCCGCGCCGGATCTGCTGGCCCGCCAGCTCCAGGTCCTCGCGCGCGAAGCGGGGCGCGGGCGTCAGCACCGGCCCGTTGACGCGCAGCAACTCCTCGATCGCTCCCGGGATCAGGTCGGGCTCGGCCCGCAGCCGCGCTAACACGTCCGGGTGATCGAAGAGCGTCAAGACGCCGATGCTGATCAGGTTGGCCGTCGTCTCATGCCCGGCAAAGATCAGCAGCCCGACCATGGCGCGGAGTTCCTCCTCATCCAGGTGGTCGCCCGCGGCTTCCATGCGTACAAGCTGACTGAGCAGGTCATCTCCCGGATGGCGGCGTTTCTCCGCCACGAGGTCCGTGATGTACGCGGACCCGTCGAGCAGGCGGTCGCGCCGGTCGTGGGGGACGCCCAGTATGTCGCAGATGACGGTGATCGGCAGCGGATAGCCGTACTCGTGGACCAGATCCATCGCGCCGCGCGCCTGGACGCGGTCGAGCAGGTCATCCGCGATGCGCTGAAGGCTGGGGCGCAGCGTCTCGATATAGCGCGGGGTGAAGGCTTTGGAGACGAGGCCGCGCAAGCGGGTATGATCGACGCCGTCGACGCTGATCATGGAGCGGCCGCCGAAAAAACCGACGCTGCCTGACGCGCCCGGCGCGTCGAGGGCGCTGGCATCGACGGTGAAGCGCGGGTCTTTCAAGACCTGCACCGCTTCGTCGAAGCGCGTGACCAGCCACACGGCGCCCTGCCGGTACGCCGCCGGGATCGGGATTGGCACGACCGCGCCCTGGGCGCGCAACTGGGCGAAGGCCGGGTAGGGATTGGCGGGATTGAGCCCGAACAGCGACGGCCGCGAGGTCGACGCGGCGGCGGCGGGCGATTGATTCATCATGGCGGTGCGCTCCTCATATCTACCGATGACATCTATAGTATTTTAGACATGTGTACTGGCGGGGCAGGAGGAGTCTGGCGCTAGCGTGCGCTCATGGACCTCTGCTCAGGAGCGCCAGCGGTCGGCAACGTGTTCGTTGCCGCGGAGAAAGCGCCTTCTCTGTCTTCAGCCGTGGGGACCTCCGCACTCGCGGAGTGAGTCAGATTGGTCAACTCGGCGCTGATCGCCCACATCTGCTCTTGCAGGGCCACATTGTAGGACAGCGGGACGGAGCGCGTCTCCTTCTCTCGGACAAAATATCGCCCGTTCATTCCCTCCACCGCCGACGAGGTCGCCAGGTACAGGGCCGTCCGCGCCCCTTGCTCCGGCGTCAGCATGACGCGTTTGATTAGCCCAGTGAAGGGGCGCAGCAGGGGTGGAGCCATCGTATCGACGATGCCCGTACCCGTCAGGCCGGGATGAAGCGCATTCGCCGTGACGCCGCTGCCAGCCAACCGGCGCGCCAGGGCATAGGTGCAGAGCACCATCGCCAACTTGGCCTGCCCATAGACGCGCATCGGCGCATATGATCGCTCGCTCTGCAGATCGTCCAGGTCGATCGTCTTGGTCATGGCATTGGACGCTACATTGACGATCCGCGCCGGCCCGCTGGCGCGCAGCGTGTCGAGCAGGAGGTTGGTCAGTAAGAAGCTCGCCAGGTGATTGATGGCCAGGGTCATCTCCAGGCCGTCGGGGCTCACCTGGCGCTGCATGATATGGGCCCCGGCATTGTTCACCAGGACGTGCAACTGGCCATAGCGCTGCCGAAGCTCCTCGACCATGCGGCGGATCTCCTGTTGAGAGGAGAGGTCGGCGCGCAGCAGATCGACCGCAGTGTTCCCCGTTGCCCGCACGATTGCGCGTTGGACCGCCGCACCTTTCTGGACATCGCGTCCGACCAGGACCACGGTCGCCCCCTGGGCGGCCAACTCGCGGGCGATGACGACGCCCATCCCCTCCGTCGCACCGGTCACAAGACAGATTCTGTCCCGCATCGTCGTCGATATCATGATCTCATTCCGTCCTTTCCGCGACTAGGCGGCGATGGCCGGGGACATGCGGAGGTACGTTGTGTCGGTGACCTGCTGTAGCATGAAGTCGGCGACATCGGCCCGCGAGATGCGCGACGTCACCTTTATCCGCAGGTCGGTCCCCGTACGATAGTGCGGCGCGTGTGGTCCGTTGGTCAGCGCCGACGGGCGCACCACTGTCCAATCGACGGCGCTGTGCGCGATCAACCCTTCCATACGCTCCTTGTCCACCATTTTCTCCTTCTGCATCCTCCAGAGCAGGCCGTTGTAGAGACCGCCGTCATGGCTCTCCCGCGCGCCATAGGCGCTGAGCGCGACCAGGCGACGCACGCCGTGACGCGTCATCGCCGCGAGGATGTTGGTTATCGCCTCGGTACACAGGGTCACCGGCCCCCGCTCATGGGGTCCCAGTGCGCTCAAGACGGCGTCTTGTCCGTCGACGACGGCGGCGACCTGGTCCGCCTGGCGGACATCGCCTTGCACGATGTGGAGGCGCTCATGCGGCTCCGTGAAGGCGGCCGGGGTGCGGACGAGGACGGTGACGTGATGGCCGGCGGCCAGGGCCTGCTCCACGAGGCGCCGGCCCGTGCCGCCGCTCGCGCCGAAGATAGCTAGGTTCATAAAAAACTCCTTACGTGACGATGTCTGATGGGGATATGTAGGGCCTGGCGGGCAGTCCCGCGAAGAACTCCCAGATGGCGCGGGGCGCGTCGACGTCGTGAGTGGTCCGCCCGATGAGTCGAGGGGCAATGTAGGTCGGGTTCGGCACGACGTGGCCCCCGTTCACAATCGCGTACGCGACGACGGGGTCCTTGTCGTCCTGGGCATAGGTCGTGACCGTCACCGCGGTGTCGCCGGATGTCTCGCGATGGTCGAGGGCGCTGGTTGTCGGCGGCGCGGTAATGCCGTTGACCCGGGCGAAGTGACGCGCCGTGTCCGGCGCGGAGAGAGCGGTCCCGCGCGGCTTGAACCCGAATAGGCTGATTACCCCGCCGGTGTATGGCACGATCGGGTCGCGCGTGCCGTTCATAAGCAAGATGGGGACGGGGCAGCCGGAGGTCTGGCACGCGAAGTTGTCCGGGGTTGGTTGGGTGGCGGCGATGGCGGCGAGGCCCGCGAAGCGCTCGGGCATCTCCGCCGCGAGGCGAAACACCATCTGGCCGCCGTTCGAGTATCCGGCGGCGAACACGCGGGCGCGATCGATCCCGTGAGCGTCGTGGAAGCGCGCGATGAGGCCCCGGACCAACTCGTTGTCGTCGATATTCTCGGTTCGCGCCGGGTAGTCGGCGGCCGTGCGGCAGTCGTGCCAGTTCCCCTTGTACCCATCGGGGTAGACGACGATGAATCGCTCCTGTATGGCGAGCGTATCGAACTCGTAGCCGGTCGCCACGCGAATCCCTGCCGCGTTTTGGTTCGAGCCGTGGAAGACGACGAGCAGCGGCGCCCCGGCGGGGAGCGCGCGGGGGATGACGGCGGTGTACGTCCGCTCGCGGCCATCAATGGTGATGTGATCCTTCATGACGTCCGCGTCGAGCGCGGGCTGCGCGGGTGAGGGCGCATATGCGACGTAACGATATAACGCGGCGCCGGCGAGAACGCCCGCGCCCACGACGGCGCCGGATACCGTCAGGGCGCGCCGGCGTCGATGCTCCGACGTCCTGGCGGGTCCTGGCGGGCCTACCGCCTGATCCGACGACGGGGCGCCGGTTCGTGATCTTTCAAGGCGCTGCGCCGGGTGTGACACAGTCTTTTCTCGTGTGTTCCGGGCCGTGCTCATTGTTTCGCTCCTCTTTAGCTTGTCCACAACATAACTCGTCGTGGTCTTCAGGCAGTAGGACGTCGAGCGGGGCATCAGGGGGTAAGCACGATTTTGCCGCTGGCCCGTCCGACGCCGAGTTCTTTGTGGGCCTCGCCCGCGTCCTCAAGCGCGAATGTGCGATGGATACGAGGGGCAATCTGGCCGTCCGCCAGGAGCCCGATGAGGTAACTCAAGTCCTGCGTGAACCAGTCTGGGTGGGCGGGAATGATCTTGCTGGAGGCATATCCTATGACACCAATCCCCTTTATGAAGTAGCTCGTGTAACTGGGACGGGGTGCGCGCAGCAGTGCGTTGAGCAGTCCGGGGATGGTGCGCCGGCCGTTCTTGAGAGCAGATGACACGCCGTAGACGACCAGGTGGCCGCCCGGACGTAGTAGGGGCAGGGCGCTCTTCCAACTCGCGGGGCCGAGCGCGTCGAACACGGCGTCGATCCCGTCGGGGGCGTGGGCGCGGACCTGCCTGGCGTAGTCCTCGCCGCGGTAGTCGATCGGGATGCCCCCGAGCCCCGTGACAAAGCCGGCCTTGGCCGCGCTCGCCGTGCCGAACATGGTCATGCCGCGGAGCGCGCCCAGTTCCAGCAGGGCGCTTCCGACGCCACCAGCGGCGGACTGCACCAGAATGGTGGCGCCGTCGGCGAGCGCAACCGAGCGGGTCAGCATCTGCCAGGCCGTGAGATAGTTCAACACCAGAGCGGTGACCGAGGGCGCCGCGAGGTCGGCCGGGTAGCGCACAGCGGCCGTGCGCGGCACAATCACATGCGTGGCGTATCCGCCCGTGTCCCCGGTCCAGACGGCGACATGGTCTCCCTCCCGCAGGTCATGCACGTCGGCGCCGATGGCCCGGACGATACCCGCCGCGTCGTAGCCAGGGATGACCGGCGGCCGCAGCTCCCGTCGCAGTCCCTCCCGCAGCAGGATGTCGCCGAAGGCCACGCCGGCGGCCTCGACCTCGACGACAATCTGGTCCACGTTGGGCGGTCCGATCCGGCGCTCGGCGGCACGGAGAACGTCGGGTCCTCCCCAACGCGTGGCAAACACGGCCCGACCGGCAAATGACGAGGCGCCGGCCGATGAACTTTCAGGGCGCGGCGTCGGGTGTGACACGGTTTGTGACATGGTGTCCTCCGATCGGCGTCCCACGACGCCGATACTAACATGCGCGTGGTGAGCCAGACGACGGGCGTCCCCACACGACACTCGATGCGACGGACGCATGACATGTCCATCGTGCGCGGCCCTATGGGCCGAACAGGCGCGAGGAGCCCCCTCCTCTGGTTCCTCGCGCTGTGACCCCCAGCCACTACGGTCATGGGTTTGGACATATCTACTAAGAGCACGCGACGATGGTCCGGCGCGGTGTGGGCTGCCAGCCGCCTATGTAGCGATGAGTTTGGACATATCTACCAAAAGGGCAAGAGGCAACAGGAGGGCTCAGTCGCCGCAGCGGAAGTTGGCGGCGGTATCGGCCAGCGCCCGCAGGGTGGCGACGATCCGCTCGCGCGCCAGCCAGTAGTACACCTCCTGCCCCACCTTCTCGCTGTCGAGCACGCCGGCGTCCTTGAGCACCTTGAGATGATAGGAGATAGCTGGGCGGCTCAGGCGGAACTGGCCCGCGATCTCGCCCACATTGCGGCGTCCCTGGTCCCCCAGGAGATAGAGGAGTTGCAGGCGCGCCGGATCGCCGAGGGCGGTCAGGAACCGCGTGATATCCTTGCTATCCGTCATGTCGCCGCCGGCGGCCCCGTGCATGACCATCCCCACCCCTTTAGCCGATACGTTTAAACTCATCGACCTAATCGTAGCATGGCCACATCCGCTGTGTCAAGCCCCGGTTAGCTCTTGCCGTGAGGGATGCGCCGGTCGCCCGCGCCCAGGACCTCGCGGGTAATGTAGAGGGGGCGCGCCCGCACCTCGACGTAGATACGCCCCAGGTACTCGCCGATCACGCCGAGGAAAATGAGTTGGATGCCGCCGAGCAGCAGGACCACGATGAGGGTCGTCGTCTGGCCGTAGATGGGCGCCAGCGACGGAGAAGACGAGCCGCTCCGTCCTCACCTCCGGCATGTCCTCATCGTTGCGCGACCATTAGTCCTCCTCCGCAGGGTCCTTCCCGCGCTGTCCCGTTCAGCTATGCGGCGTCTGGTGTGCCGTTTCCTGTCAATCGTAGTCCGTCTTGTCGTTGGCGCGGCTGCGGGCACGGCCGGCCGCGTCCCCGTCCGTGCCTCTATCGGTCGCCGTCATGCCACTGTCTTCTCTTCGATCCCGTCCTTGCGTCCGCCATGCGTGCGCGTCGCCCACAGCGCTGACTGACGCCTGCGGAACACGAGCCGGTCGCTGACGATGAAGTTGCCGACGGCGGCCACGCCGATGCCCAGCGCCGATGCCGCGAGGGCGGGCAGGACGTTGCGGGCGGCCGCGAAGACGAGCATGTTGACGACGGCCGTGCTCGCGATGGCGCCGTGGAAGGCGAGCCAGTGGCGCCACAGGCCGCGTCCGGCGAATCGATCGCGCCAGGTGAACGTGACGCTCAGGGCGAAGTTTACCTGCGCGGCGAACAGGAAGGCCACGCCGTTGGCCGCCAGCCCTGGCCAGCCATGGCGCGTCAGCAGCGCCAGCAGAATTAGTTGCACGACACCGGCGGCGCCGCCGGTGAGGGCGAAGCGCAGCGGGCGCGCCGCGTCCCCGAACACCACGGTCCTCGCGCGCCCGCCCTTATCCGCGCGCACCCTTTCCTGCCTGCCATCCCCCATCCGTCGTGACCGGCCGCCCCCGGCGCCGGTCCATGTGTTCCTCCGTGCCATCGCGTCTATCACCATCCTCGCCTCCCCCTGCTATCCGTTCTTTCCGTGCTCTAAAGAGCTGGCTCGACCGTTTGGGCGCCCGTCGGCCGCCCATCTTTATCGTGGGAGGGCGCGATGACCGCCCCGTGATACGAGTGTGACAGCCGGATGACAACGCCCCTACGGGCGCGCGGCGCCGACGCAATCGTAGAGGTGCGCGCTACCCCTACCGGAGTTGCCGGTCGCGCTGCCACGGGCCGCGCCCGACGCTGTCGTCGACGTCTGCCATGCGGTCGACGGGACGGCCGTGCAGTGGACTTGCACCCAGGTTGCCAGGTCGTCGTTGGCGCCTGCCAGGCTGCTCGCGACGGCGGATGCTCCGCCCGGCCCGCCGCGCCCGAATCCGTTGTTCGATCCCGGTCCGTTCGGCCCGCCCTGGCTGCCGGGGCCGAAGCCGCCATCATTGGCCGGCAGGTAGAAGTAGCGCACCGTCCCATTGGCCACGAGCCGCACCAGCCCCGCTGGGGTGACGATGCGATCCCAGCCCTGGTAGCCGCCCAGCGTCATGACCGCACGGTTCGTGGCCAGGATGTAGGAATCGCCGTACGAGGTGGAGGAAGGCGTGGCTGGTCGATCGTCCGTGCGTGGGGCGGCCGTTCCGATGCGCACGATCGCCGCGCCGGCGTATCATACGCAGTCAGCCTATACGTCGTCGATGACGATTCTATGCGCTGTTGATGACAGTTCCGTGACGCCGTCCCTGGCAGACCTCCCCGTCAGGCTCGTTCATCGTTCGCAGGCGGCCGCCAGACGAGCGGGGCCGGCTGGCAGCGCAGCGAGAGCGGCGCTCCCAGGAACGTACCAGCACCTCCTTAGCGGACGGAGGGCGGCGTGTGGACAATCGTTCACCCACTCGCCGCCCCCATCCCCAGTTGCGCCTACCGAAGATGCGCCTCCATCTCGCGGTGTCACAGTTGACTCCTCCCGTTATGTAGAGGAAGTTGCCGCGCTGCCGCAGGCGTAGAGCCCGGACGCTTGCCCGCCGCCCGTCGTCGCCCCGGACGCCGACGACGCCTGATACTGGCTCGACGGCACGGCCGTGCAGTGCGTTGTCACCCACTGCGTCAGGGCGCTGTTGCCGCCTGGACCACCGCCGCTGCCGCCCGGACCGCCGGTCGCGGCTCCGTTCTTCGCGGCTCCGACGCTCGCGCTCGTACTTGTGCTCGCGCTCGTGGTTGCGGGCCGTTGCGCGAACCCGTTCCCGGACGGCGGCCCTCCGAAGCCGCCGGACCTGAACAGGAAGTAGCGCACTGTTCCGGCCTTCACCAGCGCGGCCAACTGCTGGGTGGTGAGAATCTGGTCGCTGCCGGAGAACCCGCCCAGGGCCATCACCGGCTTGCCGGTCGCAATGATGATCGATTCGGCGTTCATGGAGATGGCCGTCGTCACGAGATACTTTGCCGTGCCCTGGCGCCCCTCGAAGTAGCGGATGAGCGCGGTGTCACTCTGGCTGCTTACACCGCCGGGCCCACCAGGGGCGCCGCCACCCGGTCCGCCATTCGGACCACCCGGACCACCGGGGAATCCGGCGCCGTCGAACGCGCCGCGGGCTCCACTGGGCGGCCCACCGGTGGCGCCACTACCGGGTCCGCCGAAGGCGTTACCGCTACCCGGACCGCCACCCGGACCGCCGAAGCCGCCGGTCGTCTGGCCGGACGGCCCCGCGGTGGGGATGCCGGCGCTGACCGCATGGGTCACCGAGTAGGCGGCCCAGGCTGTCGGGCTGACCAGGAGCGCCATGATGGACACGCTCGCCGCCACCAGAGCGGCTTGCGCAAGGCGGCGCGGGCGCAGGCGAGCCGCGACGAGTGTCAGCGCCGCCACGAGGCACGCGCCGACCACCAGCGGGGTGAGCCAACGGCTCCAGTCGGGATAGTCGCGCAGGATGTACGCCTGCACGCCCGCCGTCGCCAGCAGGACGACCGGGAGCAACCAGGAGCACCATCTGCTGGTGCGATACGCGCGCCACAACACCGTGACCCCGACGGCGGCGGGGGCGGCGACGGCCGGGGCCAGCATCTTGATGTTGAAGCCAAGCCCGACGAGCGCGGCGCAGGCCAGCAGCGGGCGCAGGCGGCCGGTCTCGGCGGCCTTGAGCGCGGCCCAGGCCGCCAGCAGGACGGTGAGCACCAGCAGGCTGTCGATCGTGTTGTTGCGGCTGGTGACGACGCTGACCGGGGCCACCGCCAGGAACAGGGCGGCGAGGAGGCCGGCGCCGCGGCCCCAGGGGCGGGCGACGAGGCGGTAGAGGACGGCGACGGAGAGGACGCCGGCGAGGGCCTCGGGCAGCAGGATGCTGACGCCGGAGAAGCCGAAGAGCTTGGCGCTGGCGGTCTCGATCCAGAAGCCGAGGGGGGGGCTTGTCGATGCTGACGAAGCCGCCGGGATCGAAGGACACGAAGAAGAAGTTGTGCCAGCTCTGCAGCATGCTCTTGACGGCGGCGGCGTAGTAGCCGTTGGCGTAACCGATGCTGTCGAGCGCCCAGACGTTGAGGAGGGCGGCGAGGCCGAGCACCCCGCCGAGGGCCAGGCGATACCAGGGCAGGGCGACGGTCCTTGTCCTTGTCCCCGGGTGGGCAATCCCGTCGGACGCCGCTCGTGGTCCGGGGGGAGATTCTGTCATGCGCGGGGTCGTGGCAATCATCACGGTCGATCCTTTCTCTATGCTGCGGTTGTGTCGGGTGACTCTTGTAGCGTAAGCGGCGCGATTAAGAGGATCGTAAGCGGGGGCTAAGAGGAGTCCGAGAGACTGCCAAGAGTTTGGTAAGCGCTGGCCTGACCGGCGTTACGAGGACAGCGCCGCTCGTCAAGCCGCAATTCCTGTCCTTGACTGTGGCATGCTTTGGCGCCGGGGGCGAGACAGCGCGCGTTGCCGTTATCGAAGAGCACCATGGTCGTGGCGCCGACGAGGGTGGCGTTGTGCTGGTGCGAAAACCAGGGCTGAGGATCGGTCGATGCGATGGTGAAGTCGCCGCCCTTGCCCGGACGCCACACCACGTTGCCCGCGCCGTGCCCGTTCCGATAGTCGATCTTGATCGCCCAGTCGAGATGCCTGATCGACAGGATGAGGTCGCCATCCTCCGGCGACCACCCGAGACCCTTGGCGTGGGTCCAATCGGCGGCCTTCGGATTGGGAGCGGCGCACAGCGTGTTCGGATAGGTGATGCCGCACGGCATTCCCGGCGAGATCGACGATCAGGGACCGCAGCGGTTTAACCCTGTACGAGGAGGGAGCACTGCCCGCGCGTTGTCGTACGTCTCGATGAGATCGGTCAGCGCGCCCAGATACGCGTCCTCGGCAGCGGAGCGGGCGGGGGCCTCGACGAGCGGCCACATGGTGTCGATCGCTTGTTGATAATGCGCCTCGTCTCGGATATGCACGATTAGTACCTACTGCCCGTTCGAGATCTGCCAGTCGATGGGCAGCGTGCCGCGCGCGGTGAGGGCCGCGTTGATAGCCGAGAAGGGCCGGCTGCCGAAGAAGCCGTTGCGCGCCGAGAGGGGCGAGGGGTGCGCCGATTGGATGACGGTGTGGCGCGCCGCGTCGATCAAGGCCAACTTCTTTTGCGCGTAGCCGCCCCACAGCACGAACACGACGGGGCTGTCCTTGACGTTGACGGCGCGGATCACGGCGTCGGTGAACGTCTCCCAGCCCCGGCCCTTGTGAGAGTTGGGCTCGTGCGCGCGCACCGTCAGCACGGCGTTGAGCAGCAGCACGCCCTGCTCGGCCCAGGGCGCCAGGTAGCCGTTGTTGGGGATGCGCGCGCCGACGTCGTCGTGCAGCTCCTTGAACATGTTGACCAACGAGGGCGGCGGCTTGATGCCCGGACGCACCGAGAAAGCCAGCCCGTGGGCCTGATTGTCGTCGTGGTAGGGGTCCTGTCCCAGGATCAGCACGCGCACCCGTTCGTAGGGCGTCAGGCGCAACGCGGCGAACACCTCGTCCGCGGGCGGGAACACCTGGTGCGCCGCGCGCTCGGCCGCCACGAACTCCTGTAGCCGCTTGAAGTATGGCTCCTCGGTCTCAACGCCCAGCACGGCTTGCCACGAGTCGGGTACCTGCATCGTCATCACCTCTCTCCTGCGCCCCTGTCTCTCACCACGGGTCGCCATTCATGCTACCCGTCCCGCGCGGTTGGTGGAGCTGCCGGAGCACTACCTGAGCGAGGGGGAGCGTCGTTATCCATCCTACCCGTCGCGCGCGGTTGATGGGGCGCGTACCCCGTGATCGGGAAGGGCGCGTCCCTTGTCGCCATGGTTCGCCATGGCGGATTGGGAAAGGCGCGGCTGCCCTATTGTGGGTGGCGCCTCCCCGCAGGACCAAGGCTACGCGCGCTCGACCACCATCCGCTCGTACCGCGCCGGACGCAGCGTCTCGACCAGGACCGCGATGCCGCGCTCCGGCCGGCAGCTATCCCCGCAGGTGAAGCAGTCCCAGAACGCCGTGCCGGCCTCCGGGTAGGTGTGCAGGCTGGCATGGCTCTCGGCGAGCAGCGCCAGGACGGTCACGCCCGCGGGCACGAACCGCTGGCCCATGACCTGCAGGACCTGTGCTCCCGTCGCGCGAGCGGCGCGCCCTGTTAGCTCGCGCAGGCGCGCCTCGTCGTCGAGGATGGCCCGGTCGCAGCCGGAAAGCGTGAGCAGGAGGTGCAGCCCATGCGCGGGGTGCGGTACTGGCGCTATCCCGTCCGGGTCCCGCGCCGCGACGGCAGGGGCGTGCCCCACCGGCGGGACGGCCTCGTCCGCCGCCGAGTCCACCCCTGACGCCGGCGCGTGAGCCCGGGTGTCGCCATGAGCAAGGCGCACGCTCTACCACTCCTCTCGCCGGTTGGTCCGTCCCCACACTGATGGGGAGTTGTCGTCGCGCGGGCGGCTTTCCAGCCAGGCTATCACGAGGCCGTAGAGGAGCCACAGCACGGCGAAAGCGGGCAGCGAGAGGCCGCCCACGGCGCTGCCGATCATCCAGGCGACGATATACCACAGCACCCAGAGCCCGCCGATAGCTCCCCGCCGCCCTCTCCTGCCGCGACCCGCGTTCGCGCCGGCGCCCGTGCCCACGTCCACGTACGCTCGTCGCACCAGCCAGACCATGGCGAGGACGAACAGGGTGAGGGCGACGAGGAGTACCCAGGCCCACAGGTAGGAGCCGCTGTCGGGTGGGGGCAGCGTCTCCATGTTGAGCAGCAGCGTCAACCCGGCGGCGAGGGCCAGGACGACGACGGAGGCGACCGCTCCCCCCGCGGCGACGAGGACGGCGCGTCGCAGGAACGGCCTGATCGGATTGGTTGATCTCTGTGCTGCCGGTACGTTCACTGTTGGCCCTCCATCTCTCTCTCCGTACTCCGCCGCTATCCGCGGCCCAGGGGCGGCCCCGTCACGTCGCCCGCGTTCCAATTCTCCAACCAGTCGCGCAGCAGCCCGCGCAGGGCAGCGCGGTAGACCGGCATACCCTCACGGTCGTGATCCTGCTCGGCCAGGGCGGCGGCCAGGGCCACGAATGAGCGCAGGTCCGCGATATCGGCCGGCCCCGGCCCCTCCGCGTTCCCGTTGACGATGAGGTCCTGTAGCAGGATGTCGAGGAGCGCCTCGACGGTGAACGAGCGCAGGGCTGCGCCCATATGGGCGGGCAGGGCGCCCAGGATGTCGTCCTGGACCACCGCGATCAGGTCCCGGTACAGGGCCACCGTCGCGGCGGGGATACGTCCATTCTGCCGATCAGTCATCATTGCGGTTTCCTCTCCGGGCCCCATTCGTGTGATCCCGTCGCGACTACGGAGGCCCCGGCGTGTCCCGCGGGCGGGGGCGTGCTTGCGCCCAAGGCCGCGGCGACCGTCGCGGCCAGGCGGTCGATGAAAAGATAGTCGTGCGCGCCGATGAAGCGGACGGCCGTGCCGCCGAATCCGCGCTTGAAGCGAGAGAATCCCGCGTAGGGGTGATCGGGCAGGCCGTGCGGCTCGTAGCCGTAGAGGTCGTAGACACGACACCCTGCAGCGCGCCGCCGTGATGGCGGCCCATTGCAAGGCGTATCCGGCCATGACGTGACGCTGCCTCCCGGAGACGCCGCCGTACAGATACGTGGCGCGGCCGCCGTAGGTCAACAAGAACAGCGCCCCCAGGGCCTCGCCGTCCCGCTCGGCCAGCAGGACGCGCCCGATACCGGCCGGCCCGAGCGACTCGACCAGCGCGTCGAAGGTCGAGCGCGGCTCGACAAAGAAACCGTCGCGCGCTGCGGCCTCGCACAGCAGCCCATGGAGCGGCGCGACGGCGGCGACGGTGCGATCCTCGCGCACGTGTACCCCGTGACGCGCCGCGAGGCGGATGTTGTAGCGCGTCTTGGGGTGCATGGCGGCCAGGATGGCGTCCGGGCGCGGGGTCAGATCGAGGTAGAGGGTCTCGCGGGGCACGACGTCGCTCGGCGCGCGCCGGAAGAGGCGCAGGGTACGCGGGCGCGGGCCCGATAGGCGCGGCTCGACGCGCAGCCCCACCGCGTCGTGGGCCGCCGCGGCCTGCTCCAGCGGCGGCAGCAGCAGGCCCAGCGCGCGCCGCGCGCGCTCCTCGTCCGCCCACGGCAAGATGGGCCCTTCCGGGGCGAAGAACAGGCTGGAGCCCGACGCCGCGGGCGCCGCGTAGCAGAGCACGCCGCCCACGAGCGCGGCGCCGTCGATCACGGCCAGCGCCAGCACCCTACAGCCCTGGCGCCGCTTGAACCGCGCCCAGTGCAAGCTCTGGAAGGCCCCTCCCTCCGGGCTTGCCGCGACCAGTTGTTCCCAGGCGGCCCCGGCCCGGCCGGCGGGGGCGAGGTCGGCGAGCATCTCCGTGTCGACGTACATTAGTGCCCCCCCGCTGCCCCGCGCTTCAGCATAAGCCGTAGCTGGCCCATCAGCGCGTGCTCCGTCGGCAGCGCGTCGATCTCCCGCCCGATGCGGCTGATTTCCCGCTGCGTGGTCGCGATATCACTCTGGGTACGGGCGATGGCGTCGTCGGCCGTGATTTGCTCGGTCCCGTAGTCGACTAGCGAGTACCCGCCGTCCGACAGGGCCGATGCCTGGTAGTCGTTCAAGTCGTTTTGCAGCGACGCCGCGTTCGTTTCGGCGTCGGCGAGCTCGGCTTGCAGGCTCTGCACTATCGCTGCATTGCCCGCGATCTGCGCGCCGAGGTAGCGGATCAGGACCGCCCTGAAGCCGGCCGGATACGGCTCGTGGAGCGGGTCGAGATGGTAGCGGTCCGCCGACCACCGGGACGCGTCCATGTAGGCAGGGGGGCCGTCGCCGCGCTGCACCAGCACCCCCGCGGCGTGCGGCAGCATCCAGACGCCGCCGATGAGTTCGACGGCGCCGTGTACGGGTGGGGACGGGATGCCGGGGTCGTTCGCTGGGACTGCGCCAAGCGCGGCGCGCGCGGCCGCCAGGCGGTTGGCCATGGCGTCGAGGTTGGCCAACTCGCGCACGTCGTCGTCGTGCCAGGGCAAGAACCCGAGCCAGCTATACCACGCCATCCAGTTGCGCTTGGCCCGCGCGCTCTCGTGCAGCCCGCCCTCCTGACGCTCCAGCTCCCGCGCGACGCGCCAGAGCTGCGCCGGTTGTGGCGCAAGGTCCATCACCGGCAGGCCGGTCGCGCCGTCGACGACGGTGGCGGCGCGCGGCCCCAGGCGCTCGTAGTCGCCTTCGCCGAGCGCGATGACCACCGTCCCGTCCGCCAGCACGTCCGCCTCCGGCGTCAGCGCATAGGCCGCGACCGTCGTGCTGACGGGGCCGGTCTGCCGCGGACGCGGGTCGTAGCGGTAGACCGAGTGGCGGAAGGGCGGCGCATAGTAGCGGTAGGTCCGCGCGGGGAACGCCGTTCCATACTCGTCGACCGCGACCGTGCGGCCCACGTCGGAGCCACGGAAGCCCGTTCCGGCGATGAGCTGGGGGATGTCGTCGCTGCTGGCGAACGCATAGTTGCTGTGGCCGGGGCGCGAGATGCCGGAGACTTCGTGGAACGCGACGTGGCCGCCCCCTTCGCCCCCTTTGCCGTAGATGAGGTCGGGATGGGCCAGGTTGACCAGGATGACGACCAGCGTGATGATGGTGACGACGCGCAGGCCCATCCCCAGCAGCGCGTCGGCGTCCGGGAGCGACGCGGACAGCGTGCGCCGCAACAGGCGTAGCTCGGCGACGACGCGGCGGGGCAAGGCCGCGGCGTCGCGCAGCAGCCGCGCGACGAGCGCGCGCAGGTCGAGCGTGGCGAGGAAACGAGCCGGCTCGGCCAGGAACGCGGCGATCATCTCGCGCGTCTGGCCTGGTTGCAGCGCGGGGACGAGCGTGAGCACGCGCCGCAGCACGTCGCCCTCCGTGGCGCGCGCCGCGGGGGCCGCCACCAGCGCGGCGGCGACCGAGGGCGGTAGGGCGCCGGCGGGGCCGACGGCGTCCGCGCCCTCGCCGACGCCGGGCCCGGAGTCTTCTCCAGGGGAAGGGAGGCCGTCGTCCTGCGCCAGGCCGTCCCAGTCGCCACTGGTAAGACCAGTGTGCGCCAGCGCGCTGGCGGCGCCCGCGACATCCTCGGGGTCTTCGGCCGCGGCTGCTTCGCGGATCGCCGCCAGGAGCGTCGCGCCATCGCCACGCTCGGGCCGCGCCAGGCCACGTTGCGCCGCGAGCGCCGGCGGGAACAGGAACAGGCGGCGCAGATGCGCGGGATCGCGCAGCGCTGCGCGGGGGGCGGCCAGCGGCAGGTCGTCGTCGAGGTCGGCCGGTCCGATCGGCGCGGGCGCGGCCAGCAGGAAGCCCCAGTCGGGGCCATAGCCCGCCGCCCTGAACGACGGCAGGGCGATGCGATAGGGCCGGGCGTACAACCCCGCGGCGCGCATCCCCTGGTAGACTGCCCAGTAGGCCCCCGGCGTCGCGGAGGGCGAGACGGCGTTGGCGACGAGGACACCCGATGGCGTCAGCACCGCCCGCAGGTCGCGGTACCAGGCCACGCCGTGCAGGAGGGCCGCGCTGCTCTCCTGGGGGACCGTGAGGTCGGTGACGATGACATCGTACCGCGCGCCGCGCTCGCGGCACGCGCGGACGTGCTCCCAGGCGTCGCCGACGTGGACATGGGTCCGCGCGTCGGCGAGGCTGCCCCCGTTCAGCGCGGCGAGCTCGGCGCGGGCGAGCGCAAGGACGGCGGGGTCGCGGTCGACGAGATCAAGCCGCGCCAGGCGCGGCGACTTGAGCAGCTCGCGCGCGGCCAGGCCGTCGCCCCCGCCGCAGATCAGGGCGCGGAGCGGCCGCTCGGAGCGGCGCGTCGCCAGGGCCAGGGCCGGGAGGACGAGGCACTCGTGATAGATGCGCTCGTCGCGGCTGTCGAATTGCAGGTCGCCGTCGATCCAGAGGGCGAGCGACGCGTCGGCCTGTCGCTCACAGCTGATGCTCATAGGCTCCTCCATCGCAAGGGACGTTATCGCCATCATCGTCCCTGCTCTCTATACTATTATCTATAAACGCGCCGCGTCGAGAAAATTGGTGACGATGATACGACGTGCGGGGAAACAACGGAACAAGAAAGAAAGGGGAAGCGTATGTCGCGAACCGCATCTGTCACGCCGCGGCCCTCCGCCGCCGTCGTTTTGGCGCGCGAGGGCGCCGATGATGGTGGGGCCGGTGCTGGCGCCGGGGCGGGCATCACCGTTTTCCTGGTACGGCGTCACGTGCGCAGCGCGTTTATGCCCGACGTGTTCGTGTTCCCCGGCGGCTCGGTGGACCCGGAGGATCGCGAGGCCGAGCGCCTCCCCGACCTGTGTGCTCCCCTTGACGAGACCGACTTGGATGAACATACCCGGCTCGGCCACGGATTCCGGGTCGCCGCCCTGCGCGAGTGCTTCGAGGAGGCCGGTGTGTTGCTGGCGCGACGTGGCGAGGAGCCGCTGTCCCTCTCCGGCGACGACGTGGCCCGCTTCGCCGCGTACCGCGACGCTGTGACAGATAGGTCGTCGACCCTGGCCGCCGTCGCGTGGCGGGAAGGACTGACCCTGGCCACCAATGACCTGCTGCATTGGGCTCATTGGATCACGCCGGAGGTGTTCCCCCGGCGCTTCGACACGCACTTTTTCTTGGCCGCCATGCCGCCAGGGCAGGAGGCCGCGCACGACAGGCTGGAGACGACCGAGAGCGTCTGGATCGCGCCGGAAGAGGCATTGCGGCGTTTCGCCCGGGGCAGCCTGCCGCTCGTCTTCGCCACCGAGCATCAGTTGCGCGCCCTCAGCGGCCTGCGCGACATCGTGGCGGCGCGCGACCGCTTCGGCGCCAAACCTCCCGAGACGATCATGCCGCGCACGGCTAACGACTAACGACTAATGACTACTACCGTGGCCGAGGGCGTCGAGTGCATCCTGGCGCCCAACGCGGGGCTAATGACCGGGCCGGGCACCAATACGTACCTGGTGTGGGGGGCCGGCGGGTCGTGCGTCGTGATCGATCCGGGGCCGGATGACCCGGCGCACCTGGACGTTGTCGTGGAGGCCGTCGCGGCGCGCGGTGTCCTGGAGGCCATCCTGGTGACGCATGGGCACCACGACCACGACGCGGGCGCGGCGCGGCTGGGCGAACGCACCGGCGCGCCGGTCCTGACCTGGAGCCGAGACGAGGTGGCCGCGGCCGGGCGCACGCTGGTCGATGGCGAGAGGGTGATGGTCGGCGGCCGCGCGCTGCGCGCGCTGCACACGCCGGGGCACCGCTTCGACCATCTGTGCTTCCTGTTGGAGGACACGAGAGTGCTGTTCGCCGGCGACCTCGTGGCCGGGGTGGGTACGGTGGTCATCGCCCCGCCGGAGGGGGACCTGACCGACTATATGGCCTCGCTGCGCCGCCTGCGCGACCTGCCCTTGCGCACGATCCTGCCCGGACATGGCCCGCCGATCGGCGCGCCCCACGCATTGTTGGACGGGTATATCGCGCATCGCGAGGCGCGCGAGGCGCAGGTGCTGGCCGGCCTCGCGGATGGACTGTGCGCCGTCGCCGCGCTGGTGGCCGCCATCTACGCCGCGGTCGACCCGGCCCTGCGCCCCGCCGCGGCGTTGTCCGTGACCGCGCATCTGCTCAAGCTGGAGCGCGAAGGCCGCGTCGCTCGCGGCGTCGACGCCGGGGGCGAGACGTGGCGACGACTTTAACAACCATTTAACATATCTCTCGCGACCTGTTGGCGTCATTCGGTATATGCTACAGGCACATGGTCCCGGTAGGGGTGATCGTGGTCTCGTTTTGCCGGCATAGGCGCGCTTGACAACGCATCGGGTCCCGGAACGGCGCGCCGCGGCGGCGGACGTCGCTCAGTGTGGTGTGTCTAACGCCTGGAGTGAGCGGTGTCGCCCATGGATAGGATGAGATGATGGCGGGAACTACGGGAGTACTACAGGAGTACTATAGGCATGAGTGACGCATTATTGCTACTCTAAAGATAGTCGTCCCTGCCCGTGATACGGCTCAACGGCCACAGGGTTGTGCCCGGCGATGTCGTCCCCTTGTCGCCGGTCGCGGGTGGTCTGTACATGAGTAGCGCGGCGGATCGGGTACCGGAGCAGCGTTCTTGAACCGCGTTCTTGAACCTCCCGCGGCCTGTTCCCGGCCAATCAAGACTGAGGAGATGGACAGATGTCGCAGATGTCGCAGAAGTCGCTTGCACGCAACCACGCCACGTATTTGCCCCGCACACCGCTGGAGCGGCCGGCCGCGCGCAGCCATGCCACGCCCACGGAGCATCCCGTGGCGCCCAAACCTATCGCCCGGACCGTGCGCGGTCAGGCGCATGCGCGCCCCGTGGCGGCCATGCCGGGTATCACCAGGGTCTCGGTCAGGCGCCTGGCCGTGGCCCTGGATGCGCTGTGTCCGGGCGCCGTGCTCGTCTTTGCCTTGAGCAATGCGTTCGTCGCCGTGCTCCTCGGCCTCTCCGGCTTGCTCCAGCACACGCTGCACGCCCGCATCGGGGCCGGCCTGTTCCCGCTGCTGATCGGCGGCATCTTCCTCATCCTTGCCCGGAGCCAGATCAATTGGGATAGCTACTGGACGCTGCGCAAGCGCGTGGGGCTGATGACGGGCCACTGGACGGACCATGCGCTGACGGCGCTCTATCTGGTGGTCCTCTTCTTCGCCACGGCCGTCATCGCCACCCTCCTCGCCACCGGCGCCGCGGCCGTCGTCAGCGCCATCTTCGATTGGTAAGCACCCTCCGACAGCTCACGGCTGCCGGGTTTTTTTATTTTGTGGCCCTGCTGTAAATAGCCAATATAGGTGATGGAGCCCCGGCCGCTTGTCGTGTTTGCTTAGGACAAAGAGATGCCCTGTTTGTCCTGGAGGAACACGCCCATGCCGTTGAATGCCCAGCGCACCACGTTTCTGCTCCTCGTCATCCTGCCGGCGCTCCTGACCGTCCTCCTGCTAGGCTTCGCCGCCCAATGCGCCGCCTCGCCGTCGCGGCCGATCAGCGCCCTGCTCACGCTCGCCCGCGCGCGCCAGGTTCGCGCGGTGACGATCGACGCCGACGGGACGCTCCACGTCACGCCGCGCAAGGGCGCCGCGTTCACAACGCGCAAGGAGCCGGGCCAGGTTATTGCTCCCGTCCTCGCCGATTCCGGCGCGACCGTCACCGTCAATGCGGAACCACCCATCAGTGGCGGCGCGCTACTCAGCCTCGCCATGACCATCGGTATGATCGCCGTCGTGCTGTACGTGCTGCGCGCGCGGGCGAGTGGGGCCATGGGCAGTCGCCTGCCCGTGACGCCGTCCGTGGGGGCCATGGAGGCGACGACGGTGAGCCGGGTCAGGTTCAATGACGTGGCCGGGGTCGAGGAGGCCAAGGACGAACTGGTCGAGATCGTCGAGTTCCTCGCGGCCCCCGAACGCTTCCGGCGCATTGGCGCCCGCATCCCCAAGGGGGTGTTGCTGAGCGGTCCTCCCGGCACTGGCAAGACGCTGCTGGCGCGCGCGGTGGCCGGCGAAGCGGGCGTGCCGTTCTTCAGCATCTCCGGCTCCGCCTTCGTCGAGATGTACGTGGGCGTCGGCGCCGCGCGGGTGCGCGACCTCTTCGCCAGGGCGCGCAAGGCGGCGCCGGCCATCGTCTTCATCGACGAGCTCGACGCGGTCGGCGGCCGGCGCTCGTCCGGCGCGCGCGGCGGCAACGACGAGCGCGAGCATACGCTCAACCAGCTGTTGGTGGAGATGGACGGCTTCGCCGGCGACTCCGGCGTGGTCGTGGTGGGCGCCACCAACCGCGCCGACATGCTCGATGCGGCGCTGCTGCGGCCCGGCCGCTTCGACCGCCGCGTCACCATGAGCCCGCCCGACCGCGGCGGCCGCGAGGCCGTCCTGGCCTTGCACACCGCGCGCGTGCCCATGGAAGACGGCGTCGACCTCTCCGCGCTGGCCGGTCAGACCAGCGGCATGTCGCCGGCCGACCTGGCCAACGTGGTCAACGAGGCGGCGCTGCTGGCCGCGCGCCAGCGCCGCCAGCGCATCTCTACGGGCGACCTGGAGGCGGCGCTGTTGCGCGTACTGGCGGGACCCGAGATGCGCTCGCGCGTGATATCGGCGGAGCTCAAGCGCGTCATCGCCTACCACGAGGTTGGCCACGCCCTGGTGATGAAGCTGCTGCCGCACTGCGATCCGGTGGCCAAGGTGCAGGCCATCGCGCGCGGCAGCGCGCTGGGCATCACGGTCAGCATGCCCAAGGAAGACCAATACCTGCTGACCCAATCGGCGCTGCGCGAGCGCATGGTCGGCATCATGGGCGGGCGCGCCGCGGAGGAGTTGTTCTTCGGCGAGGTCACCACGGGGGCGCAGCAGGACATCCAGCAGGCCAACGCCATCGCCCGGCGCATGGTCGGCGAGTTCGGCATGAGCCCGCTGGGCCACATCTGCATCGGTGAGGGCGACATGACCAGCCCCGAGTTGGCGGCCAGGGTCGACGAGGCCACGCGGACGCTGGTGGAGGAGGCCTACGCGCAGGCCCGGCAAATCGTCTCCCATCGCCGCCACGCCCTGGCCGCCATCGCGGACCACCTGGCCGAGGTCGAGACCATCGACGGCGCCGACCTCGACGCCTGGCTCGACGCGTACCCCGCCGTGGACCCGGAACCTGCGCGGATCGAGCTTACGGCCATCGAGTCGGCGGCCTGATCCTCGATCCTTCAGACGGCGTGCGGGTCAACGGCGTGCGGGTCAACACCGCCCAAGCCTTGGAAGCCGGCGCTCCCAGGGTGGACAGCGCGCGAAAAACGGGCGCGCCTCCCTTCAGACCACGGGGACTGCTCGCGCCATCAGGGCGTCCCAGCCGCGGTCGCCCACCAGGCGCCGCACGCGCGGCAGGACGTGCGCGACCAGCCCTACCCGGTAACGGGCGCGCGGGCGGCGGGCCTGGACGGCCGCGACGATAACCTTCGCCACGTCCTCGGGGACGAGGATGCCGCGCGCATTGTCGGCGAACAGCCGCCGCGTCCCGGCGTCGAGGTTCCTCTTGAAGGCCGCGTAGGGGCCGTCGCTCCCGGTTTGACCGAGGGTGGCGCTGATCTTGTCCGCGAAGGCGGTGCGCACCCCGGTCGGCTCGATCAGGACGACGTCGACGCCGAAGGGGCGAACCTCGACGCGCAGCGCGTCGGAGAGCGCCTCGACCGCGTACTTGCTCGCGTGGTACGCCCCCGCGCCCGGCGCCGTGAACAACCCGCCCATCGAGCCGACGTTCACGATGCGCCCGTAGCCCTGAGCGCGCATGCCGGGCAGGACGAGCTGGGACAGACGCAGCAGTCCGAACACGTTGGTCTCGAACTCACGGCGCACGTCCTCCAGGTCCAGTTCTTCGAGCGGCCCGTTGACGCCATAGCCGGCGTTGTTGACCAGCACGGAGACGGCCCCGTGCTCCGCTTCGACCGCCCGCACCGCCGCGACCATCGACCCCTCGTCGGTGACGTCGAGTGGGAGCGCGCGGCAGCCGGCGGCCTGGAGGCTGGCCAGCGCCGCGGGACGGCGCGCCGTGGCGTAGGTGACGAATCCCGCGGAGGCGAGCCTCGTCGCGGTCGCCTTGCCGATGCCCGACGACGCGCCCGTGACCACGGCCACGCGCCCGTGCGATAATGACGATGACGACATGTATCCGCTCCTTCCAGCAAGCGCATCGTGCGCGAGGCGCACGGCTAAAGTCAACGATTGTTGACATATACGATCATAGCCGCCTCGGCCCTTTTTGTCAACAACGGTTGAATAAGAGGGGCGGACGCCGCCGCGCGGTGAGATTGGGATGGGAAGAGAAGGGAGGGCAGCGATGGGACAGGATCGGGATACTCCGGGCCGGGCGCGCCGTCCGCGCAACGCGGAGGCCACGCGCGCCGCGATCCTCGCCGCCGCCCGCGCCTGTTTCACGCGCGAGAGCTACGAGCAGGTCGGGGTGCGCGACGTTGCCGCCGCCGCGGGCGTCGATGCGGCCCTGGTGATGCGCTACTTTGGCTCGAAGGACGGGTTATTTGCCGCGGCCATCGGCCAGGACTTCAGCGTCGACGACCTCGTCGCCGGCGATCGCGCCGTCCTCGGCGAGCGCCTGGCGCGCCACATGCTGCGGAAGGCAGATGTGCAGGGCGCATTCGACCCCTTGCTCGTCCTGCTGCGCTCGTCCGCGGACGATCAGGTGGCGACCTTGGTGCGCGACGTCGCCTGCGAGCAGTTCATCCAACCGTTGGCCCTCTGGCTGGGGGGCGAGCAGGCCTTGCAACGCGCCAGCCTCATCGCGGCCTATATGCTTGGGCTGGCCGTCACGCGCGACGTGATCCGGGCCGAGCCGCTGATCACGGGCGAGATCGAGCCGCTCGTCGCCCTCGTCGCGCCGGTCCTGCAATCCTATGTTGACGGGGCGCCTGTCGCGCCGATAGCCCCCGCTTAACTCGTGGCGCCCGTGTAGCGGCGCAGTCCGGCGCGCCAGACGAGGAGGACGATGAGGACCGCCCCGAGCGCGGCGGCCCCGCCCGCGGCCAGCAGCGAGGGGTCGGCGCCGCGCGCCAGCGCCCGCGCCGGGATCGCGGCCACGAACGCGACGGGGATGACGTAGGTCAGCAGCCAGCCGACGACGGGGTGGTAGACGCCCACCGGATAGCGCCCCAACTGCCATAGCGCGCCGTAGAACACGTCCAACTCGACGAGCGGCGCCCAGAACGCCAGGCTGGCCAGCAGCACGCGCGAGGCCCAGGTGATCACGACCCCCGCCAGCAGGAGCGCGATGCTTGCGAGCGCGCCGCCCACCGTCGGGGCCGTGTCCATATGGGCCACGCCCGCGGCGACGGTGAGCGCGCCGAGCGCTGTCTGCAGCAGCGCAAAAGGCTCGCAACTGCCCAGGCTGACCGTCAGCAGGCTGGGCGCGGGCTGCAACAGCACATCGTCCAGCTCGCCGCGCATGACCTTGCCCCCGAACCAGGCTAGGTTGGGCTCGATAAACGCCTGCAGCAGCCCGCCGACGATCTGATAGGCGCCGAGCAAGGCCAGCGCCTCGCCGACGCGCCAGCCCGCCAGCGTCGGGACGTGGGCGAAGACGATCAGCAGCGCCGCCGCGCCCGCTCCCGCGTTAACCAGCGCGAGGGCGCCCTCGAAGGCCAGATTGGCGCGGTGGGCCAGCTCGCGCTGCAGAGAGACCACGACCATCAAGCCCAGCAGCCGCGCCAGCCGCGCCAGCCGCGCCAACAGGGCCAACCGCGCCGCGCGCGCCGTGCCCATCGCGTCACCCTCCCACGGCGGTGTAGCGGCGCACGCCCCGGCGCCACGCCGCGACGCTGCCCAGCGCGAAGGCGGCCGTCCATGCCGCCTGCCAGAGGTAGCCTGAGACCAGGTCGCCATGGCCCATTCCGCCCACCGCAACCTCGACCGGGAAGCCCAGCATGGCGCGGAATGGCAGCGCCTGCCCCCACGCCCGCACTCCAGGCGGGAACAGGGCCAGCGGCGCGGCCACGCCGCCAAGCAGGAAGATCAGCGTGGCCCCGAAGCCGACGATGCCATGGGCGCGCTCCGTCCAGAACGCGGACAGCGCCAGCAGGTAGGTGAAGAGGAACTGAAGCGCGGCGGCTAGCAGCAACGCCGGCAGCGCCAGGGCCACGTCGCCCGCGTCCAGGTGGATAGGCGTCAGCAGGGTCGTCGCCAGCAACAAGGGCAGGCCGATCAGCAGATGCCACAGGCGCAGCGCCAGGTTGTCGGCGAGCGGCTGCAGGATGACGGGGTGGGGGCGCAGCAGGTCGTCGGCCAGCTCGCCGTTGTAGATGCGGCCGGAGAAGGTATGGTTCTCGTAGGAGACGGTCAGCAGGCGCACGAAGAGCAGCACGACGTAGTAGGAGGCGATGGACCGCGCGCGCGGCAGGGCCGTGGTCCACACCGCCAGGCCGATCAGCGGCGGCGCCAGCTGGTTGGCGACCAGCGTCACGATGAAGGCGCGGCCGGCCAGCCACTGCAGGAAGGAGCGGCGGAGATAGGCGCCCAGGATGCGCGGCCTGCTCGCGCCGCCCATGCCGCCCATGCCGCCCACGTTGCCCACGTTGCCCACGTTGCCCACGTTGCCCACGTTGCCCACGTTGCCCACGTTGCCCACGTCGCCCGTGTTGTTCGCGCCGCCCGTGTTGTTCGCGCCGCTCATGCGCCCTCCCCAACCCCATGGCGATAGGCCTCGTCGATGACGCCCTCCAGGGGCGGTTCCTCGATGGCGAGGTCCGCGACGGGCGCCTCGGCCAGCAGGCGGGCCGTGACCTCCGCCACCGCGTCGCGCGGCAGGCGCAGGCGCACCCGTCCCTCCTCCGTCGCCACGGACACCACCTCGCCGAAGCGGTCCCAGTCGAGGTGGGCGGGCGCGGCGAGCGTCACTGTCAGCAGCTTATAGGGCGCCAGCCGCTCCGCCAGCCGCGCCAGGGCGCCGTCGTAGGCCAGGGCGCCCCGGTCGATCAGGATGACGCGCCGGCAAAGCGTCTCGACATCGGCCATGTTGTGGCTCGTCAGCACCACGGTAGCATCGGTGTGAGCGGTGTAGTCACGGATGAACTGTCGCATCACGGCGATGGCCGTGACGTCCAGTCCAACCGAGGGCTCGTCGAGGAACAGCACGCGCGGCCGGTAGAGCAGCGACCAGGCGAGGCCGCAGCGCATGCGCTCCCCCAGCGAGAGCGCGCGCACCTGGCGCTGGAGCAGCGGCTCAAGGGCCAGCATGTCGGCCAGGTCGGCGAGGGTGCGCCGGAACAGGGCGTCGGGAACGTCGTAGAGCACCCGCTGGAAGCGCAGCGCGTCGAGCACGGTCAACTCGCCCGGCGCGGAGAGCGGACGGCTGCCGCGCACCATGGCGATCTGGCGCAGGAAGCGGTCGTCGCGTCGCCAGGGTTCGTAGCCCAGGACCCGCACGCGGCCCGCGGTGGGATGGAGCACCCCGCTGAGCATCTTCAAGGTCGTGGTCTTGCCCGCGCCGTTGGGGCCGATGAATCCCACGGTCTCGCCGGGCGCGACCTCGAAGGAGAGCGAGCGCACGGCCGCGACCTCGCGATAGTGACGTCGGAGCAGCGAGCCCATGGCCGCGCGCAGCCCCGCAGGGCGCACAGGCGTGCGGTAGGTCATCGTCAGGTCGGCCACGGAGATTGCCGTCATGGTCCCGCGCTCCTTGCTGCCCGTCTCGTCGCGCCTCACATCATCCACTCGCCCTATACTAACAGCGGCCGGATACGACCTGCCAGTGTAAGGTTGTATGCGCGATGCAGGCGATGGAGAGGCGCAAAGCCTTCCTCTACGATTGAAGGTTGGGATACAACGTGAAGGATTATTGGCGTCCCATCGACCTGGCGCGCGCCGTCGGCGTCAGCGCGCAGACGGTGCGCAAGTACGAAGCGTGGGGCTTCCTGCCGCCGGCCGAGCGCGGCGCGAACGGCTACCGCCGCTACGGGCCGCGACATGCGCGGGCGCTGCGGGCCGCGCGCGCGATGGTCGCCGGCTACGGCTGGCCGCGGGCGCTGGAGATCATGCGGTCCGTCCACGGGGGCGGCCTCGACTCCGCGGTCTCAGACGTCGACGCCTGCCACGCCGCGCTGCACCGTGGCCACGCCCGTGCTGACGCCGGGCAAGCGCGCCGTCTCAGACGTCGACGCCTGCCACGCCGCGCTGCACCAGGCGCGTCAGGACACGCTGGCCACCCTCGCGGCCCTGCGCCTCGCGGCGGCGGCCCCGACGGTAGCGGTGGGCGGAGGTGACGAGAAAGAGGATCGGGGGTCGAGCCGGGCGGAGTCCGCTCTGCGGATCGGCGCAGCCGCTCAACAGGTCGGCGTGCGCGTCTCGACCGTACGCCTATGGGAGGGGCGTGGGTTGCTGCAACCGCGGCGCGACCCAGCCAGCGGCTACCGTCTCTATGACGCCGCGGAGATGCGCCGGTTAGGGGTCGTCGCGCTGCTGCGCAAGGGCGGCTACGGCTTCGACGCTATCCAGCCCGTGCTGGCGGAACTGGCGACGGACGCGCCCGACCAGGCGGTCAGCGCGGCCGAGCAGCGCCTCGCGGAGCTGGCAGAGGCGAGCCGACGCTGCGCCGCGGCGGCCCTGCAATCCTATGTCGACGGGGATACTGCTAAACCGACCCCATGATTATGGCCTGGAGGTTATACAAGCCGTCACCTACTGGTTGTAAAGTAAGGGAGCAGACCGATGAGCGCGACGCATGAACGATCTCCACGGTCACGCTACTCATGATGCCGGACTCCTCCGCGCCATGAAGATTTCTGATCTCAAGCGATGAGTGAGCGGCAACACGCAGCTTTAACTCGTCTAGCGACCACGTGCCACCTGGATTAAATCCCATATCATCAAGCAACGCTGTCCACTCCGTCCAGGCCATCTCACCTGGCCCGCTCAGCAGCGTCAC
>JAABUZ0100001486.1_pt1 | contig 44385 bp, 48 predicted proteins | sample 5562091 | NCBI WGS metagenome assembly JAABUZ01 (sample SAMN12813069, study PRJNA571459) | rock metagenome | isolation source: Antarctica rocks | place: Antarctica: Victoria Land, Linnaeus Terrace sud | collected 2015-12-21
TCAGCGAGGCACGACCCCGACACGGTGACCGCTGGGCCGTGCCATGTCGGGAGCTAGCGTGAACACGTCCCGGGTGGGGCCACTTCGAGCCAGCGCGGTGGGGCCAGATCGAGTCGTCATACCCACATGACCTCGACGCCTTGGCAAGTAACCTGGAAGCTGAGGTCGGGGCCCAACTTGGCCGGCTTTTTGGCCGGTCAAGTCCGTGGTGAGGAATGCGTGATGGCAGGACACAAGCGGGTCAAGGCGGGAGACAAGGTGGCCGTGCCATGGGGTCTTGACGAGATCGTCGGCGTGGTTGTCGACGTTTACGGTCCGCCGGCCCGACGGTCGGTTCTCGTCAGGGTTCCGACCCGCGGTCCCTCTGGGGAGACACTGGACGAGTCAGACATCTCGTTCCCGGAGAACACACTGCGGACCGTCACCGCCGCATAGCTGCGGTGTAGCGCTGGGCGACTATGGCACCACCTTGGGCCTCAGTGATCGGCGAGCCGCCGGTGTAGGTGCTATGGCTCACCGGCGCGTAGACAAGCGGAGATTCGGTGAGGAGAACTACTACCCATTGGATGGAGGTTCACTCGGCTTGACCCAAGGATTCTCAACGGATCCGCTCGTTTTCCTTGAAGGTAGGGAGGAAGAACGGGCAGTGCGCTGCATCGTAAGCTGAACATCCCCAACGCCGAGGCGGCTGTCTTCGCCCAGACCCTGGCCGCACCGCAGTACCGCCTGGAGGCATCGGCCGCTCAGGTGACCCAAGGTCCTGCGAGGCGAGGGTCTGTCCACAGCGCGTGGTTAAAGAAGTGCATAGGCTGCTTGAGCGACGACCGAGGGAGCGGGGACCGGTGACGATCACCAACGAGGTCAAGTGGCGGAGGTTGTCAACCAGGGGACCCGCTGCTCGCCTGGGTCCCTATCGGGATCATCGTCCATGGGCAATCGGGCGGATGGCTCCGGAGGCGCTGGCCCTCGCCGAGAGAGTAGTCATGGCTACTCGGCGCTGCGTGGACAGGACGCTCGATCATTTGGAGCTGCGCCTGGCGGCGAGACGGTCTGCTCTTGATCCCGACATCGCCTTGTGGGTCCGGGATCGCAAGGCCGGCGTCCTTGACGGATCTGTTGGCCGGCGCCTGACCACGCAGCCGGATTTGGACAAGCTCCTCGGTGAGCGGAGGGCCGAGCGTCTTTGAGGACTGGAATGTCTTGTACGGAGACGCGGTCACGCAGTGGTTGAGCAATGACCCGGATGGGTGGGACGTGGCCATGGTCAGCGACTGGATTGCCCGCCTGCGCCAGGCTGGGCCACCGACTGATGCCATGAAGGTGTGGGAAGACGATGACTTCTACCTGGCCCGCGTCTCCCGCAGTGAAGTTATCTGCCGCTACCTCGTCGTCGATTATGAGCGGCTGATCATTCTCAAAGACCTGGAGCGACGCCCGGATCGTCACCCGGGTGGCCGGTCCCACCCGAGGCTGCCAGCAGCGGGATGGAATGAACCGCCTTGCCTGCTCACCGCTGGGCAGGCGATGACCCTGGACGACGGCAGAACTCCTCCACCGCCTCCATCCACCCGAGCAGCTCGCTGGCCGTGGGGGCCAGGTCGTAGGGATGGATGTGGCACGCTCCCGTGAGCGAGCCCCAGGAGGCAGCCACGCTGCCGGCGAGCTCCCGCCCGGCCAGCTCTGCCAGGCACAGGAGCTGGGTTCGCATCGGACAGTCGATGACCGCCGGCACACCGCCTTCCTGCCAGTAGATGTCAAGGGCGGCTTCGATCGCCTGGCGGCCCAAGAGGGCAGCCGCCCGAGGCCACAGGCCAGCCGTCCCAGGGTCTGGCCGCTGGCAGAGGTGGCGAGCGGCCTCGAGCAGGGCCGCGGGGGCGTCCGGATCGCTCACTTGATCTTCGTGCGGACCTGGCCGACGAGGTTCTCGGTGTCGGTGATGAGGGCGGAGAGGTTGTGCTCGTACGACCCGTGAGCGCCTTTGTTGCAGGCCTGGTACGTGTCGGCGGCCCACCGGCCCCAGCCGTTGAGACGCGCTAGCACGTCGCCCCCGCGACTGGAATCACCGAAGAGGGCCAGAGCAGCCCGGGTGTTGAGCTTGGAGGCGGCCGCGAGGTCGTCTTCGACCTGCTGGCGGGGTCGGCCGGCGACAAGTTGGGAGCGCCGGACGGCCTCCGACAGCGCGGCCTCCAGGCTCAGCCGGCACAAACCGGCGACCAGCCGGCGGGCCAAGTGCTCCGGAAGGACTTTGTCGCCAGCCACCGCTCGGGCGTCCTCGAGGGCCCGGGCCGGCGGATCAAGAGCAGGCCGCACGCTGACGACCGAGTATGGCCGCCGGGTGACCTCCAGGATGGTTGCCTCCAGGCCGAGGCGCCGTACCGCCTCGGGTAGGCGTTCGTCATGGGTGAACACGATCACCTGGCGGGTGGCGGCGGCGCCCGACATCACCCGGGCCAGCCCCTCCACCTTGGCCGGGTCCATTGCCTGCACGGGGTCGTCGATGACGAGGAAGCCGAAGGGACTGGCCGGCATAGTCACCCGGGGCAGGAACACCGACAAGGCGAGGGCATTCACCTCTCCCTGGCTCATGACCGACAGCGCCGCTCCCTCGACGCCGTCCACCGTGACCTCGAAGTCGACCTGCCGGCGGTTCACTGAGCCGCTCAGACGAATGGCGCCCAGCTCCACGTTGCTCTCCTGGCGAAGCTGGCGCCAAATGGCGGAGGACGCGTCCGCCATCGGGCGCAGACGACGGTTGCGTAGGTCGTTGATGGCGGCAGTCAGCCACTGTCCGGCTTCCTTGAGGGCGGGTACTCGCTCGGCGCCGACCCGAGCATGGTGGGCATCCACACACCATTTGGCCACTTCGGTTGCCACGGGCGCCCAGCGATCCTCCCGCTCGGCCAGCGCTTTGGCGGCCGTCTCCCGCACCTCGTCAACCGCCGCGATCAACTCAGTGGCGTGTTCCTCAAGATGATCGGCACGAGCGCGCAGCGCATCTCCGTCATCGCCCCCAGGGCCACCGAGCCACGTGCGCCACGCCGCCCGAGCCCTAGGAACTGCGTCAACGAGATCACTCTCGAGCGCCGCTGGCGCTGGCAGCATGAGGCTCATGGAACGGGTGATGGCCGCGCCAACCGCCTCCGCCGCCGCATCGGCGATTGCTGCCTCGGCTTGAAGGCGGGTGACTGTGGCCGACGTCTCCGCCTGCCATGCCGAGTCGAGCGCCCCACTCCGCCCACATATCGGGCAGTCCCCGTCGCCGTGCTGGCGGTGGTGGTCGAGTGCAGCGGTGAGCAGGTCGGCCAGTTGGCGGGCCCTCCCCGCTTGGGTGCCGGCGACAGCCTCCAACCCGTCACCCGCTTCCCGCAACGCCCGCGTGACAGCCAGGACCTCATCGATCACCGGTGCGGAGATTTGGCTGAGACGACGCAGTGACTCCAGCTCGCCGCCGCTGTCTGAGGCGTGAACACCCGTGGCGATCCGTTGTGCGGTGCTGATGTCCCAGCTCCGCTTGCTCAATGCCGTCAGGCATGCTCCAGCTCGCTCGTCATCGAGCTCCCTCAGGTGGTCCAGCAATGGGTTGACTGCCTGCTTGACGGCCAAGAGTGGTGCCTCAGCGTCCTTGACCGCCCGCTTCAACCGCTCCCCGGTGGAGTTAAGGTCCCCAAGACCCAGCACGGCCGCTAACAGGTCATACAGCTCGGATGGCTTCCCGAGGAAGGTCTCCAGCTCGGCGTGCGAGAGGAACGGCCGGTAGGCCTTCAGAGCTCCCGCCCATCCGAGCCGCTCGGCTCCCCCCTTCTTCTCGTTGGCCACCTGGACCCTTGTGGTGTGGTCACTGAGGGCCTGACCGCTGTCCCATGTGCATTCGACGATCGCTCGGCCGGCACCCTCCATGGTGAGCGTGAGCCGGATATCCGCGGCCGGCTGGTGAAGGTTGCGCCATCCCTCTCTCCAGACGGCCGCCCGTTCTTCCCAGCGTCGTACTGTGCCTGTCAGGAGGAGCTCGATCGCCTCGGCGAAGCTCGACTTTCCCGACCCGTTGCGGCCCACCACCAAGGTGAACCCGGGCCCAGGGCAAAAGTTCAAAATGCTCTTTGGCCCGATGCCGCGGAATCCGGCGACCTCGAGCGACTCCAGGTACGCGACCGCGGGTTGCACGGCAGTCTCTGGCAATGGTTTGGGTCGTTCCAATGTCTTCCCGCCCAGTGCGTGCCCGAGTGCCTCCTCGCCCGAGCATGACGCCAGCAGCAGCGCCTCCGCCTCCGCCTCGAGTGGCTGCTGGTCCAGCCGCTCCAACACTGCCGTCAGGAGTACGTCGTCCATGCCCAGCCTCTCGTCTCCGCCCCGCCTTGTTGGCAGGCATCATGGATAGTCAACGTATGCAGACCCTTCTCCTGGAGCTCGAGGATCAGCTCCTTTGCCATAGGTGAAGGGCTTGGCGGCCGCCAGGGGGTACGGAGTCCCGAACTCCTGGCGCAGCGCCTCGATCACCGGGCGGAGCCGCTGGAAGGGGACCTCCTTACGTCGGTACTGGCGGAGGTATCCCAACTCGACGAACTCGCCCCAGGTAACCACGTCATCACCGGTCGGCTCGACCCGGATGACCGGGTGTAACGGGCCCCTCGGCGCTCATAGGCGCCGAGCCATGCACGAGCGCGGTCAGACCGCAGGCCGAGAAGGCCTGCTGCCTCAGTAACTCCGTACACCGGCCGCTCGAGAATTGATGCCACCCGCCCTGCCACCCCTGCATCATGCCCGACGTTGCAGACGCCGTGCGGCAGTTGCCCCCGACCGCCGACCGTGGGTATATCAGCAGTTGCCCCGGCCCATCGACCGCTTCCACCGCCAAGCCTCCGACACCGGTTGTCCGTAGCCGGCGGGCAGGCCACACAAGAAGGCCGTCGCCTCGGCCCACCGTGAGCCCCACCTGGCGGACACCTCGACAACCTCGTCCCCAAGCGCCAACCCCCAGGCTTTAACACACACTTGCATCCATGATGTTCCGGCCTCGTCGGCTGCGCCGGAAGTGGGCCACGGCTCTGGTGGGGCAGCCATTGCCCCAGATAACGTCGCCCCACGACGTGGCGTTGGCTCTCATCTGGCGCCGCAGCTGGCCACCGAGCGACCCGGCTGTGCTGGCGCCGGACGCAGCATCGGCGGTCGAAGGGCGTCCAAGGGCCAATCGTCGGGCCTCGATAAGGCCCGACTGACCCAGGAACTGCTGGTCACCGGGCTGACCTGGTTGCAACTGTAGGACTCGGGGGACCATATGTCTGCCCCCCCAAGGCCGCTGCTGCTCCCCGCGCCCAAGCGCCACCAGTGGATCCACCGGAGATGGCGGCTCCCCCCCCTTCCGACGGCCCCCCCAGGGGGACCGTCGGCTCCGGCTGGTGTCCAAGCGGGTGCTGCCCACGAAGGCGGACGGGTGGTTCAGGGCCACCGAGCCACTCTGTCGGTCCAGTTCGGCAAATTTCCGAAGGTTTTTTCTTGCCATCCCCAACTCTTCGGACACCCCCTCCCACCTGCGGTTGCACCAAGGCGACTCAAGGCGACTGTGGGGGCGACTCAAGGCGACTCTGGCTCTGTCAAACGTTTGGCAACATCGGCGTCAACGTTGCCGTCAACCCCTCGGGCGCACTCTGCACCCATGATCTCCATAGGAAAGCTCTCAACCGGTGTCGGCTCGTCCTATGCGTCCCCAGTGGTCGAATCACGCAACTCGCGCTGGGAGGCGGCGGTACCGATGGCGGAGAGGCTGGCCTTGAGCGTGGAGGAGGCCGGTGCCCTGTTGGGAATCTCGCGCGACCTGGCCTACGACCTGGTGGCCCGCCATGAGCTCCCGGCTGTCAGGCTGGGTCGCCGCCTGGTGGTGCCCCGCCGGGCGCTGGAGGAGGTGCTGCTGCGGGGCGTCGCCGCAGACGGTCACGAATCGGAGTAGATGGGCCATCCGCTCCAGCCACCCCACGCAGGAGGAGCAACTGCCCCGGTGGGGGACGGGCAGGGCGCCGAATCAGCTGCTGGCGCTGCTCACGGAGGCAGGTGGCGCCATGAGTCCGGCCACCACCTCGCCGATGGCCGCTGCCGCCTCCCGGTCGGCCACGTCGAGGAAGTGGGCATAGGTCCGCAGGGTGAGACTGGGGTTGGCGTGTCCCAGTCGGCCGGCGATGGTCCGCACCCCGACCCCCTGGCCGGCCAGGGCGGTGGCCGAGAAGTGGCGCAGTGAGTGGAACGTCACGTGCGCCAGGTCCAAGCGGTGGGTCAGGGCCCGGAACGCCCCGGTCACCCGATCTGGCCGGTACGGGGCGGCGGCCGCCAGGTCCTGGGACCACACATAAGCGGACGGCCCCAGCGACACGCCGGCCAAGTGGGCCCGCTCCTCGGTCCGGCCCAGGTGGCGGCGCAGTACCTCGACCGTCGATGGATCGAGCGCCAAGCGACGGGCCTGGTGGGTCTTGGTGTCTTTGACTTGGATGGCGCGCCCGGCGTCGGAGATCGACCGGACGATGACCACAGTCGACCCATCCAGGTCGACATCTCCCCAGCGCAGCCCGCAGAGCTTCCCTCGCCGGCAGCCGGTGGTGACCGCGGTGTAGATCAACGAGGCCAGGTCCGGGTTCACCGCCTCGCACCCCTCGAGCAGCCGGCGGACCTCGCCGGCAGTAGGCGGGACGATCTCGCGGGAGCGCACGCCGGGCGGTGAGGACCGCTGGGTGGGGTTGCGATCGATCCAACCCCACTTCATCGCCTGGTTGAGGGCGGCGGACAGGATGGCGTGGCACTTGCGGACGCTGAGCGGCCCGAGGCCGCCCTTGGCCAGGCGGGCGTAGAAGGCGTCCAGATCGGCACCGGTCAGGCGGTCTATGCGCACGGTCGCCAGTCGGGGGAGGATGTTGTGGTTGATGGCTGACCGGTAGCGGGACAGGGTCGACGGTGCCCGGCCCTGCGCCTCGATGTGGGCCATCCACCGCTCCAGCAGCTCGGTGAGCGTATGTGGGCCGCTGTGCTGGTGCCCGCCGTGCTCGACCTCGACCACCAGCTCGGCCGCCGCCCGCTGGGCGACCCGCTTGCCACCGTGGACCTCCCGGTGGACGTAGCGGTACCGGTCCGTCTCGGGGTCCCGACCCAGGCACACCCGGATCTGCCAGCGGTCCGGGCCCTTCAAGCGGATGGAGCCCTTCATGGCCCAACGGTACCAGTTTGACGGTGCCAATTATGGCCCGATTATGGCCCTCTGGCCCGATCGGGCTACTGGTAGGAACTACAAAAGGACCTCTGACCAGCGGAGGGAGGGGGATTCGAACCCCCGGGGCTCATCACCCAAGGCTTTTCAAGAGCCTCGCAATCGGCCGCTCTGCCATCCCTCCGTTCGCCAGGGTACTCAGCCGATCAGCCACGGCTGCCGATCTGCCCCCGCAGTACCGAGACCCAGGCGTCGGCGGCGGCCCAGGCGGCTTCGGCGTCACGCCGGCGGGCGGGTCCGGTGACCCCGGCGGCTGGATAGGAGCCGAGGAACTTCACTCCAGGCAGACCGGCGAACAGGTCACGCAGGCAGTCAGTCACCACCGCGTCAGCCACATGGCCCTCCATGTCGATTATGAAGCAGTAGTCGCCCAGAGCCCGCTTGGTAGGTCGGGACTCCAACTTGGTTAGGTTGATGCCACGGGCCGAGAATTGGCCAAGGATGGTGTGCAGACTCCCGGGCTGGTCGGACCGCTGGAAGCACACGATGCTGGTCCGGTCGTGCCCGGTAGGCATTGGTATCCCGCGTTTGGCCACCAGCACGAAACGGGTCTGGTTGTCGGGGTGGTCCTCCACCTCGGCCGCCAGGACGTCCAGACCGTAGAGCTGGCCGGCCAGGCGGGGGGCCAGGGCAGCGGTACCGGCCAGGCGCTCCTGGCCCAGCTGGCGGGCGGCATCGGCCGTCGAGTTGGCCGCCACCACCTCGGCGTCCGGCAGCTCCCTGGCCAGGAAGGCCCGGCACTGGGCGCTGGCGTGGGGGTAGGACACGACCTGGCGCACGTCGGCCACCGCGGTGCCCGGGGGCGCCAGCAGGTGCAGGTGGACGTCGAGCACCACCTCCCGCTGGATCAACAGCTCGGTGTCGAACACCAGGTTGTCCAAGGTGGCGAGAACCGTGCCCTCGATCGAGTTCTCCATGGGCACAAAGCCGAGATCAACCCTTCCGGCGTGGGTGGCCATCAGGACCTCGCGGATGGTCGCCAGGGGAACCAGCTCGGAACCCACCAGGTCGTCCTGACCCAGCAGCGCCTCCTCGGTGAAGGTGCCGGGAGGTCCCAGGAAGGCGACCGAGATCACCGCGGGTCTCTGTATAAGCAGGCCCAACGGGCAATGGTGTCCACAGCCGGGCAGGATATACAGCACTCATGGACGAACCTGCTCTGCGTCAGCTCATCGAGGATGTTCGCACCGGCAAGCTCGGCGCCGACGAGGCCGTCGGGCGCCTGCGACGACTGCCCTTTGCCGACCTCGGCTTCGCCCGGGTGGATCACCACCGGCCGTTGCGCCAGGGTCTGGTGGAGGCGGTCTATGGCCCGGGCAAGACACCTCAGCAGTGCGCTGCCATAGTGATCGAGCTGCTGGCCGAGCCAGCCGGGTCCCCAGTGCTGCTCACCCGGGCAGACGACTACCAGGTGGCTGCCGCCCTGGCTGCGGTCAACGAAGGCGAGGTAACCCCAGCCACCGCAAGGTCACGGACGGGCCGGGACGACCTGGCCACGGTGGCCTGGCGGCCGACCGCTGAGCGCCCCGGCAGGGTGCTGGTGGTGACGGCCGGCACCGGGGACCTCCCGGTGGCCCGGGAGTGTGTGGCCGTCCTGACCGCCAGCGGCCTGCGGCCGAGCGTGGTGGCTGACTGCGGCGTGGCCGGGCTGCACCGCCTGTTGGCCAGTGCCGAGGAGGTGGCCGATGCCGACGCGGTGGTGGTGGTGGCCGGCATGGACGGTGCCCTTCCCACCCTGGTGGCGGGCATCACGGCCGCGCCCTTGGTGGCCGTGCCCACCAGCGTGGGCTACGGCGCGGCCTTGGAGGGGGTGACGGCTCTGCTCACCATGCTGGCCTCCTGTGCGGCTGGTGTGACGGTGGTGGGGATAGACAATGGCTTCGGCGCGGCCTGCGCAGTCCTGCGCCTCTTGCGATGAGCGGCACCGTTGCCCATGGGGGGAGGGCGACCGACACCGGTCCGACCACCGTGGCCTGGTTCCATTGCTTCGCCGGGATTGCCGGGGACATGGCCCTGGGCAGCCTGCTCGATGCCGGGGCCGACCTGGACCAGGTGCTCAGCATCCTGGAGAGCCTTCCCATAGGTGGCTGGTCGCTGGACGTCGAGCCGGTCCTGCGCAACGGTATCGCCGCTACCCGGGCGGTGGTCCGGGTGGTGCCCGACACGGTGGTGCGTACCCACTCCCATGTGGTAGGCTTGGTCGAGGAGGCCCGCCTTCCAGAGCGAGTGCGGTCTCGTGCCCTGGCCACCTTTGCCGCCCTGGCCGGAGCCGAAGGTCACCTTCACCGCCGCCCAGCCGCCCAGGCCCACTTTCACGAGGTGGGGGGCCACGACGCCATCGTCGATGTGGTCGGCACCTGTGCAGCCCTGGAGGCCCTGGGGGTCGACCTGGTCACCGCCAGCCCGGTGGCCACCGGCACCGGCTTGGTGCGCACCGCCCACGGCCTGCTGCCCAACCCCTCGCCAGCAGTGGTCGAACTGTTGCGCGATGCCCCTGTTCACGGCTTGGAGGTCAACGCCGAGCTGACCACACCCACCGGTGCCGCCTTACTGGCTGCCATGGCCAGTGAGTTCGGGCCCATGCCGGCCATGACCTTGCGGTCAGTGGGCTTTGGGGCGGGGACCAGGGAGCTGGACGGCCTGCCCAACTGCACCCAGGTGGTGGTGGGCACGCTGGACGGGAGTGGGCAGACGGGGCCGGGGCAACCAGGCGTCCTTTTGGAGACCAACGTCGACGACGCCACCGGTGAGTCCATCGCCCATGCCGTCTCACTCCTCCTCGATCGGGGAGCCCACGATGCCTGGGTGACGCCGGTGCTGATGAAGAAGGGCCGTCCCGGTCACGTCCTCTCGGTGCTCGCCGACCCGGCCCTGGCCGGATCCCTGGCCAGGGTGCTGGCGGATGAGACCGGCTCCCTCGGGATCAGGGGGGTGGCCGTGGAGCGCTGGCCAGCCCCTCGCTCGGGTGACGAGGTGGAGGTCGACGGGATGGCGGTCAGGGTCAAGATCAGCCCGGGCCGGGTGAAGGTCGAGCATGACGACGCCGCCCGGGTGGCCCGGCGGTCGGGCCTGCCGCTTAGGGAGGTGCTGTGGCGGGCCGAGGCCGCCTGGCGACGCCATAACGAGGGAGACGGCCCGCCGCCCGAGTAAGGCGGGTGAGACGGGATGGGTTGGTCAGCTGGTGGAGCCGGACGCCTGTTCCTCGACGTCGCCGTAGGCACTGTCGAGGTCCACCCGAACCAACCCGCTCACCAGCCGGACGAGATCGTCGCCATCGGCCAGGCGACCCAGATCGTGTACGTCTTTGCCGATGCCCAGCTGCTCGGCCGCCTTGAGCGCTCGGCGGTCGGCGAAGGGGTGCAGCTCGGTCCACGACCGCTGGGCCTCCCGAAAGAAGATGTCCACGCCGACATCGCCCACCCCCTTGAACTGCTTCAGTAGCCGCCGCTCGGCGGAGGGGTCTTGGTCGGCCTCGACGCGCAGCCGGCGAAGGTCACCGCGGTACTGATCGAGGAGGAGTTCGGAGGTCTCGCCCAGCATGGTCGAGGTGCGCTCGTCGAAGCGAGCGTAACCGGACTCGTTCAGGACCCGAGCCCGATCCTCCCAGGGGGCCTCGGCCATGGCCTTGGGGCTGTTCCACCGCTGTTGTGAGAGTGCCCGGGCCGCGTCCAGGGCGACGGAGGCACGGATGCGAGCGCTCATCAGCAGGGCCATGACCAGTAGCCGGAACAGTGGTGCGGGAGTGTCCAGCGACCGTAGGCCCAGCTCTTCGCCGTAGGTGCGGGGGTAGCGTTGCAGCACCGCCCGCACGAGCTCGGGACGCGAGGGCCGAGACATGGCCCGCTGTTCCTTCCCCGACGGACGGACCGCCAATCGCTCGGTCGAGCCGTCGGTCGGTCGGTGTCGGTCGGTCGAGTCGGTCGGTCGAGTCGGTCGGTCGACGAGGGGGGATGACTCGGTGATCACTGTGTATTCCCGTCCGGGGTGCCCGTTCTGCTCGCATCTGTGCCGACAGTTGCACCGCAGTGGCCTCGCCTTCAGGGAGGTCGACATCTGGAAAGACCCATCCGCCGCCGCGCTGGTCCGATCGGTGGCGGGGGGAAACGAAACGGTGCCCACGGTGATCATCGACGGCATCGCGCTCGTCAACCCCAGCGCGTCAGATGTCCTGACCATGGTGAGCGGTTAGGCGCCGGCGCGCTCTACCTGGGTTTCCGCTTATCCCCCGGCAGGTCCGCCAGGCCGGGACCTGCCCGCCAAGTGATTCCAGCGCCGGTGCCGTAATCTTGGTCTCAGTCATCCTCCTGCGGGCGCCGCGAGGCGGAGAGGACCCCGAGGTTGGACACCAGGAAAGGGATCAGGTAATCGAGCGCGATCCGGCCCAAGAGCAGAGGATGAATGTTTCCCCGCACCAGCGGACCCGATTGGTTGATCTTCACCAGAACGGTCCCCACCACCGCAGAAATGGACAGGGTGCGGCGCCGATTTGGTCTATGGGTACAGACGGCCAGTGCCCCGGGCAAGCGATCCCAGGTGGGGGGCGCCGGGACACCAGCCTTGGCCGGGACCGGGCCCGCCATCGGATCCCCTCCCCCCGGGCAAGACTCGTTGTCCACGCCTTCACGAACCCGGCAGGGGCAGTCAAGATTCCCCTTGAGGCCGCTCCGGGGCCGGCCGATGGAATGAGAGCTGGACTCAGCCGGGTTTCCCGCCCGATGGGGGCTGAACGATGACGGGCCTGCTCGGCTACCTGCCGGCCTTCGGGGGTGGAATTCTCTCCTTCGCGTCACCCTGCGTACTGCCGATCGTGCCCGCCTATCTGGCCGTCATAACCGGTTTGGACGTGGCCGAACTGCAGGCCGGATCCGCCCATCACCTGGCCCGGATCGGCCGGGACACGGGCCTCTTCATCACCGGCTTCTCGGCGGTATTCATTTTGCTGGGCGTATCGGCCACGGCCATCGGGGGCGCAGTGGCCCGAGATCACCTGCTCTTGACCCGGATCTCGGGGTTGGCGGTGCTGACCATGTCCCTGTTCCTGGCCGGCTCGCTGGTTCTGCGCCTGCCCTGGCTCTATGGCGAAGTGCGATTTCACCCCAGCCCGTCGCGCTTCGGGCCCTTCGCCGCGCCCCTGGCGGGAGCCGCTTTCGGCTTTGGCTGGACACCCTGCATCGGGCCCATCCTGGGCTCGGTGCTAGCCGTGGCGGCCACCCGGGGAAACGCCGTGCAGGGAGGTTTGCTCCTGGCCGCCTACTCAGCTGGCCTGGCCATTCCCTTCATGGCCACCGGCTTGGCCTTTGGGCGACTGTCGGGAGCCTTTGGCTGGGTCAAAGCCCACTTCCAGGTGGTCACCTTGATATCGGCCCTGGTCCTGGCCGGTTTTGGGGTGCTTCTGACCTTCGACCGGCTGATCTATGTGACCAGCGAGCTGCAGAACCTGCTCCGAGCCATCGGGCTGGGCCGGCTCACCACCATCGGATGAAGCCCACTCGCAGTTGTTCCCATCGACTCAACCAGGAGTAGAAGAAAATGGCCAAGCGCACATCTGGCTCACCCCCAGCTCGAACCAAGGGCGCCCCGACATCAGGACGCCGGTCCCGAGCCCAGGCTGCCCGGGCCGCGCAACGCCGAAAGCGCGCCACCCGCTGGGGGATCGGGGCGGCTGGAGTCGCCATCGTGGTCGGAGTGGCCCTGGCGGTGAGCGCCTCGGGCGGGGGATCGACCATCACTACCCCTACGGCCTGGGTATTGCCCAAGCTGGAGGGACCGGGTGACGTTTCACTGGCCTCTCTACGGGGCAAACCGGTGGTGGCCAATTTTTTCGCGTCGTGGTGCAGCGAGTGTCGATTCGAACTACCGAGCTTCGCCAAGGCCGCCTCCGACTTACGGGGGAAGGTGACCTTCGTCGAGGTCGACTCCTTAGAGACGGGCAACGGCACGGCCATGTCCGACCAGTACGGTCTGGCCGGCGCCGGCGCCATCCTGGCCAAGGACGTTGGGGGTGCCAACGGCAGCGGGTTGCACGATGCCCTGGGCGGAGGCAACAACATGCCGGTGAGCGCCTTCTACGACGCCCAGGGACACCTGCTCACCACCCATGTCGGCGCCTACACGGCCAGCGCTCTAGCCGCGGAACTGCACCAGCTGTACCGGCTCAGGGCATGAAGCCGCTGGCGGTTTATCGGCGGCCCCTCCCCGATCCGCGCCGCCGTTGAGACTACGGACGGGGACCAGGTCACGGCGCCGCAGCCGGCTGAGGCCGATCACCCCGGCCAGGATGAGAACACCACCACCGAGGGCATAGACGGCCCTGATCCCGACCAGATCGGCCAGGACTCCTCCCAGGGCGATACTGGCCGCCCTGGTGGCCGACGACGACACGGTGGGGGTGGTCCACGCGAACTACCGGGTGCCGCAAAAGTCCTGTTTACAGTGGGTGGGCGAGGGGGGACTTGAACCCCCACATCCTTTCGGACACAGGAACCTGAATCCTGCGCGTCTGCCAATTCCGCCACTCGCCCGAGTGAAGGCTCAGGCTACCCGACCCGTCCCTGGCGTCAGCCTGACGAGGGACCCCTCTGTCCCTTGCGGAGATGGGCTGGGTAGGCTGCATCCGACCATGGGACTTCAGCATGTCGAGCGCCGGCTCGAGCGCTTCGTGGAGGGCGCCGTCGCCAAGGCTTTCAGGGGTGGACTCCAGCCGGTGGAGATCGGCCGGCGGTTGGCTCGAGAGATGGATCTGCGCCGAACCATGGGGGTCCACGGTGTCATTGCCCCCAATGATTTCGAGGTGATCCTGGCGCCGGGCGACTACCACCGCTTCGAGCCGTTCGCCGACGTCTTGGTCCAAGAGCTGACCGAGGCGGCCAGAGACCATGCTCGTACTGAGGGCTACGAGGTGATCGGGCCCATGGTGGTGAGCCTGGCGGCAGACGACTCACTGAGACCGGGCATCTTTCAGGTGGATGCCGAGCTTCGCGAGGGTCCTGGCGGCGGCCTGCCGGCGTACCTGATCCTGCCGGACGGGGATCGGATCAAGTTGGGTGAAGACGTCCTCGTGATCGGGCGGCAACCAGACTGCGGCGTCGTGCTGTCGGATCCCAATGTGAGCCGCCACCATGCCGAGCTTCGCCGGGCGGGTACTCAGGTGCTGGTGGCCGACCTGGGTTCGACCAATGGGACCATGGTCAACGGTGCCCCGGCCACCGACCAGCCGCTGCGGGACGGGGACACCATCACCGTTGGCAGCACCGCCATAAGCTTCGAGATGGTTGGCTGAGCCAGGAGCTGGACGGGTGTCGGATCAGCTGCTCAACATCCTCAAGTACTTCCTGGTGGCTCTGGTGTGGCTGTTCTTCGTGCGGGTGCTCTCAGCGGTGTGGTCCGAGGTGCGCAAAGGTGGGACCGTCCCCTCGACCGACCGAGACCCGCCGGCCAGCGGGAGTCGGGCGGCGACGGACTGGACCCGTTCGGGAGGCGACGCCGGCAGGGCCGCCCGCCCGCCCCTGCCCGCCCCCGTCCCTCGCCGCCCGGTGGCGGCTCCGACGGTTGCGCGAGCCGGCGCTGTCCGGACGGCTGGGCCAGCGACGGTTGCTCGACTCAAGGTGATCGAGCCCCCCGGCTTGGAAGGTCGCACGTTCGAGCTCGGTGACGAGGTGACGGTGGGCCGGGCCGACGGCTGCGGAGTGCAGCTCGGTGACGACAGCTTCATCTCCCAGAGACACGCCCGAGTCTTTCGAAGAGACGGGGAGGTCTGGGTGGAGGACCTCGGTTCCACCAATGGGACGTATCTCAATACCCGTAAGCTCACCGCTCCGGCTCCCCTTCACGAGGGTGACCGCCTCAAGGTCGGCAATACCGTGCTGGAGGCGAGCCAGTGACGCGTCTGCGATCTGGCTCGGCCACCGACATCGGTCGGGTTCGCAGTTCCAACCAGGACGCCGCCTTCTGTGGCGAGGTGCTTTTCGCGGTGGCCGATGGGATGGGGGGCCATGCCGGGGGTGAGGTCGCCGCCCGGGTGGCACTGGAGACTCTGCAAGAGGTGTTCGACGAGTCCACGCCGTCACTGGATGACCTGGTAGAGGCGGTGGAGGCGGCCAATCTGGCCGTCTGGGAGGAGGCGGTGAACGACAGCGACCTGAGCGGGATGGGCAGCACGCTCACCGTGTTGGCCCTGGTGGACGAGGACGGCGAGGAGCGTTTGGCGGTGGCCAACGTGGGTGACTCGAGGGCCTATCTGCGCCACGACGGTTCGCTCATCCAGCTGACCTTGGACCACAGCGTGGTCGAGGAGCTGGTCAGGCGGGGCGAGATGACCCCTCGCGAGGCAGCCCACAATCCCCGGCGGCACATCCTTACCCGCGCCATCGGGATCGAGCGGGAGGTCGACGTCGACACCGTGACCATCGAGGCGGTGGTGGGCGACCGGGTCCTGCTGTGCAGTGACGGCCTCAGCAACGAGGTGAGCGACGACGAGATTGGTGCCGCATTGGGGCGTCAGCCAGATCCCGGCCGAGCCGCCCGCGAGCTGGTCCGGCTGGCCCGGGCCCACGGAGGTAGCGACAACACGACAGTGGTGGTGGTCGATGTGGTCCAAGACGACTCCCCGCCCAGCAAAGGGGGAGCCGGGCGGGGACGAATGACCGCGGCTGGTGGTGTGTCGGGAGCTGCATCGACCCTGGCGCTGCCGCTGACCCAGGGGACACCAGCAGCCAAGGCCGCTGGAGCAACCGGTCGGACGATGGCCGGCACAGTACTGGACGACCCGACCCGCACTCGTTCCCAAGGTCGTACGGCCGCACCGAGCCGCCCCGCCACCCAGAGCCCCGCCACCCAGAGCCGCCCAGTCGCGCCCCGAATGCCACCTGCCGCCGCCCAGCCCATCTCGACGCCTCCCAAGATCCGCCGGCGCATCACGGTCAAGGTTGTGGTCTTCGTCGTACTGGTGCTGGCCGTGCTGGGAGGAGCCATCGGCGCCGTGACCTGGTTTGCCAACGACTCTTACTACGTCAAGCTGTCCGGCCCCAGGGTGGACATATACCAGGGACGGATAGGCGGCCTGCTGTGGTTCAAACCCCACGTGGTGGAGAAGACCAGCCTTACCACTTCCTCCGTGCTCCCGTCCCGGGTTGCCGACCTGCGCAACGGCCAGCAGGAGCCGTCCCTCGCCGATGCCCACCGCTACGTGTCCAATCTGGCTCGGGAGGCCGCCAGCCTGCCCGGTGCCGCGACCCCCACCGCCCCCACCACGCCCTTCGGGGGACCCGCGTTCACCCCCAACCAACCGTCGGTTGGAGGGACCTGAGCCTTGGACCGCCAGATCCGCCGTATGGGTTTCGTGCTGCTCGTGTTGTTCGGCGTGCTGTTCCTCCAGCTCAACAACATCCAGGTGCTCCAGGCGGCCAAGCTGTCCAACGCTTCAGGCAACAGTCGGCACATCACCGCCGACTTCAGCCGTCCGCGGGGCGTGATCCAGACGGCCGACGGCGTGGTGGTGGCTCGCTCGGTTCCCTCCAATGACGCCTACAAGTTGGTTCGCCAGTACCCAGAAGGGCCTCTGTTCGCCGGTATCACTGGCTTCTTCTCCCTCACCTACGGCAGCGACGGGGTGGAGGCCACCTATGACAAGGACTTGAGTGGCCAGACGCTGCCCATTCGTCACCTGAGCGACCTGCTGCGCCCCCGGACCACGACCGAGGACCTGACCCTCACCATCTCCAACCGCCTCCAGCAACAGGCGGCCACCAGCTTGGGCCACCTCAAGGGAGCGGTAGTTGTCATAGACCCGAGGGACGGCTCGGTGCTGGCCATGCACAGCTTCCCCAGCTATGACCCCAATGCCCTGGCCTCTCACGACCAGGCGCTGGTCACCAAGACCCGGGCCGCCTACCTGGCAGATCCGTCGCAGCCCATGCTGGCGCGGGCCTACCGGCGCGCCTACCCACCGGGATCGACCTTCAAGGTGGTCGACTCGGCCGGGGTCTTCGACCATGATCCGGCTCTGGCTAGCAAGTCCTACCCCATCCTGACCCAGCTGGTCCTACCCCAGACCAACCGCACCCTGCACAATTTCGCCGGCGAGTCCTGCGGAGGAATGCTGCCCGCGCTGCTCAAGGTCTCCTGTGACACCGGCTTCGCTCAGGTGGGGCTGGACCTGGGTGCTCAGAACCTGGCCGGCGAGGCCAACGCCTTTGGTTACGACCACACCCCGCCACTCGATCTAAGGGCGGTGGCCGCCTCCAACTTTCCAGCGCCCTCGACCTTCCATCACAACCTGCCGGCTCTGGCCTACTCGGCCCTCGGCCAGCAGGACGTCACCACCACCGCCCTCGAGAATGCCCTGACGGTGGCGGGCATCGCCGACGGCGGAAAGGTCATGGCTCCCCACGTCATGGCCCAGATCCGGGACAGTCAGGGTCAGCTGGTCAGGGCCTGGCAGGCTCGAACGTGGATGCAGGCCACCTCTACCCAGACGGCCGGGATGGTGAGGGACCTGATGGTCGGCGTCACCCAGGGGGGTACGGCCACCAACGTGGCCCTGCCCGGGGTGCAGGTGGCAGCCAAGACGGGTACTGCCGAGGGCGCCGGCACCAGCAACACCTCCTGGCTGGTCGCCTTCGCCCCCGCGGGAGCGCCCACGGTGGCCGTGGCGGTGGTGATCGAGCCCCAGGCCGGGCTGCCATCCAACCCGACTGGCTCGGAGGTGGCCGGGCCCATTGCCCGGGCCATGTTGGCCGCCGCCCTGGCCAAGCCGGGCGCCCCGGCACCTGCCGTCGGCGCCCCGGCCCCTTCGCCAGCAACGGGGAACGGGGGCACTGCCGGCCGAGGCACTGGAGGCTCCACCGGCACGCCCAGCACCGGCACGCCCAGCACCAGGCCGCCCAGCAGCTTTGGCACCCCAGGCGGGGCCACCCCACCCCGTGGGCCCACCCCGCCCAGCACCGGCACCACGCCCGGCACACCTTCTACGCCCGGTGCAGGCACCACGCCCGGCGCCGGCAATCCTGGTAACCGCCGATGACGGCTCGGTCGATGGGTCGGGCGGGTGGCGTAGGCTCGGGTGGGCATGACCACTGAGGCACCGAGATCCGTCTACAACGAGCGTTATGAGCTGGTGGGCCAGATCGCTCGGGGCGGCATGGCCGAGGTCTACCTGGCTCGCGACCTGCGCCTCGACCGACCGGTGGCCCTCAAGGTGCTGTTCCCCGAGCTGTCCGTCGATCGCAACTTCGTCGAGCGCTTCCGGCGGGAAGCCCAGGCGGCGGCCAACCTCAGCCATCCCAACATCGTGCCGGTCTACGACTGGGGTGAGGCCGACCACACCTACTTCATCGTCATGGAGTTCATCGACGGTGAGACTCTCTCGGACATCATCAAGGCCGAGGCGCCGCTGCTCCCCGACCGGGCGGCGGGCATCGGTGCGGCGGTGGCGGCTGCCCTGGCCTTCGCCCACCGTTACGGGGTGGTGCACCGTGACGTGAAGCCGGGCAACGTCCTCATCACCGGCGACGGTGAGGTCAAGGTGGCCGACTTCGGCATCGCCCGGGCGGCCGGGACGGACGAAAGCCTGACCCAGACCGGCGCAGTCATGGGTACGGCCACCTACTTCTCGCCCGAGCAGGCCCAGGGCGAGGGGGTCGATGCCCGCACCGACATCTATTCCCTCGGTGTCGTGCTCTACGAGATGGTGACCGGCAAACCGCCGTTCTCGGGCAACAATCCTCTGGCCATTGCCTACAAGCACGTGCGCGAGGAGCCCCCCGCCCCCCGATCGGTCAACCCGGCCATACCGCCCGCCTTCGAGGCGATAGTGCTCAAGGCCATGGCCAAGTCGCGTGAGGACCGTTACGACACCGCTCAGGCCCTTCGGGCCGACCTGTTGCGCTTTCGCCAGGGACGAGCGGTGCAGGCCACTCCGATCGTGGCGGCCACCGTCCCGGACTCCACTCGGGTCCTGGGGGCGGTGCCAGCCGGCGCCGACGCCACCGTCGTCACCCCGCCGACCAGACGGGTGGTGTCCGAGGAACAGGGCCCCAAACGGCGCACGGGGGCCTACGTCGCCCTGCTGCTCGGCCTGCTGGCAGTTTTGGCCGTAGTGCTGTTCCTGCTGGCTCATACCCTGGGACTCTTCGGCGGTTCCACACCCGCCACCGCATCCATCCCCTCGGTGCTGGGCAACAGCGTGAGCCAGGCCACCCAGACCCTCCAGCACGACCACTTCAAGGTGGCCACCAACCCGCCTAATGCCACCTCAGGCACGGTGACCGACGAGAACCCCAAGGCTGGCACCACCCAACCCACCGCCACGTTGGTCACCCTCACGGTCGGGCCCAACCAGGTGAGCATCCCAGACGTCACTGGCAAGAACGAGGCCGACGCCTCCTCCGCCCTGCAGGCGGCCGGTTTCAAGGTCCAGGTCCAACAGCAACCGAGCCGATCTGCCCAACCTGGCGTGGTGCTCAGCCAGGCTCCCACCGGTATGGCCGCTCAGGGGTCGACCGTGACCCTGACGGTGGCTGCCGCGCCCACTCAGGTGACGGTCCCCGACGTGAGCGGGGACACCGTGAGCCAGGCCGGTGCCACCCTGGGTAGGGCCAACCTGACGCCGGGGAGCAGCACCTCTGAGCCGTCATCGTCCATCCATGCCGGCAATGTCATCCGGACCAGCCCCCCGGCCGGCGCCTCCGTCTCGCCCGGCTCCAGTGTCGACCTGGTCACCTCCAGCGGGAGCCAGCAGGTCACTGTGCCGGACGTGACCGGACAGAGCCAGGGCCAGGCCGCCGCCACCCTCATCGCCGACGGTTTCCGGGTGGTCAAGGCCTACCAGCCGACCAGTACCCAGAGCCTCAACAACGACGTGGTGGCCCAGAGCCCCACTGGCAACACCACCGTCAGCGCCGGGTCCACGGTGACGATCACCATCGGCCAGTACACCGCCCCCACCACGTCCTCCCCCACCTCGTCCAGCACCAGCACAACCGGCCCGGGGGGCACCACCTCGACCACCTGACGGCTCCCTTTTCGCGAGAAGATTTCCGCGAAAAGGAGCGTCTACCGCCCAAGCTCCGTGGCCACCTTCAACAGCTGCGCCGGGCCGCCCTCTCCACAAACGCCTCCACGATCCGCCGGCCGACGCGGGTCAGTATGGACTCGGGGTGGAATTGGACGCCCTCCACCGCCAGGTGGCGATGGCGCAGGCCCATGATGACCCCCTCGCCCGCCTCGGCCGTGACCTCCAGCACGGGCGGAAGGGACTCTCGCTGCACGACCAGGGAGTGGTACCGAGTGGCCGGGAAGGGATCGGGCAGGCCGGCCAGCACCCCCTGACCGCGGTGGCGCACCAGCGAGGTCTTGCCGTGCATGATCTCGGGGGCGGGGACGACCTGGCCCCCGAAGGCCTGCCCGATGCACTGGTGTCCCAGGCACACCCCCAGTACCGGCATGCGGCCGCTCAGCTCCTGGATCAGGGCGACGCTGATGCCGGCGTCCTCGGGCCGGCCAGGGCCCGGGGAGATGACCACGGCGTCGGGCCGCAGAGCGATGGCGTCGGCCACTTCAATGGCGTCGTTGCGGTGCACCAAGGGCTCGGCCCCCAGCTCGCCCAATTGCTGGACCAGGTTGTAGACGAACGAGTCGTAGTTGTCGATCACCAGCACCCGGGTGGGCCGGTCCGGACAAGGCATCCCCCAGCTTGGCACCCTTCTTCGGATGCACACGACCTGGTGGCTATCCTTCCACCATGGCTGCACGCGCTGGGCGCCCGGGGGTCAGGTCAGGACGGCCGTCGCCGAGCCCTTCGAAGAGCCCTTCGAAGGGCAAGGTGGCCGCCAATCGGGCCGTGGAGCACCGTGGCCGGGTCACCGCTCCGGCCTCGGCTCGTTACACCCCGCCCATTCCCCGCTCGGTCAAGGTGAGCCCTCGGTGGGTGCCAGTGCTCATGTTCGCCCTCCTAATCGCCGGCTCACTGCTGGTGGTTGTGAACTACACGGATGTGCTGCCAGGAGGGGCCTCCAACTGGTACCTCCTGGGGGGGATCGGCCTGATCTTCGCCGGATGCATCGCCGCCATGAAGTACCGCTGAATTGGTTATTCGTTTCCTCCTGGGGAGCAGTGTAGTTACGATGCTGTAATCCTCCCCAGGTATGTACACAGCCTGGGGACAATCACCGCATCTCTCAGCCAAGTCGCTCGATGACCAGGGCGTTGGCCGTCCCGCCCACCTCACCCACCGTGGCCAGGCCGTAGCGGCCGCCGCTGTTGTTCAGTTGGTGGACCAGGGTGGTCACCACCCTGGTACCGGAGCAGCCGAGGGGATGCCCCAGGGCAATGGCCCCTCCGTTCACGTTGACTCGCTCCATGTCCGGACGCAGCGATCGCGACCAGGCCAGCACTACCGAGGCAAACGATTCGTGGATCTCGATCCGGTCGATGTCCTCCAAGGTCAGGTTGGCCCGGTCCAGGACCAGGGTGGTGGCTGGTACAGGGGCGCCGAGCATGGTGACCGGGCTCACGCCGGCCATGGCAAAGGCGCGAAATCGAGCCCGGGGCACCAGGCCCAGCGACTCCGCTCGCTCTTGGCTCATGACCAGCACGGCGGCCGCTCCGTCGGCCATCTGGAACGAGTTGCCGGCAGTGACCGAGCCGCCGAGGCGGAACGAGGGCGTCAGGCGACCCAGGCTCTCTGGCGTCGTGAGGGGGCGTACCCCCTCGTCTCGGGTCATGACCTCTCCGGTCTCGTTGCCCTGGGCGTCCCGGACCTTCATCGGCACCGTCTCCGCCGCCAACCGGCCCTCGGTGGTGGCCAGGGCCGCCCGCTGGTGGCTGGTGACGGCATAGGCATCCAGGTCGCCGCGGGACAGGTGCCATCGGTCGGCCATCGCCTCGGCCGCCACCCCCTGGGGCACCAGGCCACCGGCTTGGGCGTAGCGGGCGGTCATGTCCGGCCCAAAGGGAGCGCCCAGCCCCGGTACCATGGATGCCCCCATCGGAGCTCGGGTGGTCGACTCGACCCCTGCCGCAACCACCACCTCATAAGCCCCGGCCATGACCCCCTGAGCCGCGAAGTTGACCGCCTGGAGGGAGGATGCGCACTGACGATCGACTGTGGTGGCGCAGACTGACTCGGGAAGGCCGGCGGCCAGGACGGCGTGGCGCCCGATGTTGAGGGTCTGCTCGCCCACCTGTATGACGCAGCCCATGATCACGTCCTCGATCAGCACCGGGTCCAAGTCGTTGCGCCGCACCAGGTCAGCCAGCACCTTGCCCGCCAGGTCGGCCGGGTGCCAGCCGGCCAGCTGGCCGTTGCGCTTGCCCAGGGGAGTGCGCACGGCGTCGACGATTACGGCGGTGGCCACGGGTCGAGGCTAGAGGCCCGGCACGGCCCCGGGCCGTTGGCCAGAAGGCCCGGCACGGCGCTGGGCCGTTGGCCAGGCCGCCACTGGCGCGCATTTTTCCGGCTCTGTCGGAGCCTGATCCACACAAGTACGAACCGGTGTCCGCCCTGGCCCCCCTCTGGACGTCGCTGGGGCCCTCCCAGGAGAGAGTCACAGGCCGGCGTTACCGTCATGGCGTGCGCCAGTCGCCAGATGCGTCGGTCGGAGGTGTTCGCCAGGGCGGCGAGGCTGCGTCCGCCGTACGGCGTTGGCAGGCGATGCCAGAGCATCGGCGGGCCAGGTTGGCGGGTACCCGCCTGCTCACGGTGCTCGACCCCGAGTACCCGGCCAATCTGCGCACGGTGGCGGCCCGACCGCCATTCCTGTTCCTGCGGGGCACGCTGGTCCCGGCTGACTGGCGAGCGGTGGCGGTGGTGGGGACCCGGTTGCCGTCGCCGGCGGCCAGCTCCCGAGCCGGGTCCATGGCCCGGGCCCTGGCCGAGGCCGGCTTCACCGTGGTGTCCGGTCTGGCCCGGGGGATCGACACTCAGGCCCACCTGGGCGCCCTGGACGCAGGGGGACGTACGGTGGCGGTGCTCGGGACAGGTATCGAGCGGACGTACCCCCCAGAGAACGCGGCGCTGGCCGACCGGGTCGCTGGCTCAGGTGGCCTCGTGTCCCAGTTCTGGCCCACCGCCGCGCCCTCGCGGACGACCTTTCCCAGGCGCAACGTGGTATCGGCCGGGTTGGCCCTGGCCACCGTGGTGGTGGAGGCATCAGCGACCAGCGGAGCCCGCCTCCAGGCCCGCCTGGCCCTCGGCCAGGGCCGGCTGGTGGTCCTGGCGGAGGAGATGGTCCGGGCTGAGGAGTGGGCCAGGGCTCTGGCCGCACGCACCGGCGTGGCGGTGGTCGAAGGTCCAGACGACCTGGTGGACCTCTTGGATCGACAGTCCCCGCCCAGAGCGAAGGCCAAGGGACAGCCGTCCCCCCGAATGTCGGGTGTGCCTGAGCAGCTGCGGCTGCTGTGAGGAGGGTCGGTGGCCGGCGGCCCGCTCAGCGATACCGGGTTCGCTTCCGCTCGGCTGGCCGACGTCCTGGCTCGCCTTTGCTGCCCGGTGCCCCCGAGTGGCTCGGGCGTGTGCGCTGTGTGCCACGGCTGTCCCCATCCGGGCTTTGTCACCTGTTGGTCCTGCGCCCGGGTGGCCGGCCAGCTCGGATGGGTTTGCCCGCTGGTAGTACCGGTGAGCTTGTACCTGGTCCACAGCCCGCTTCACGACTGTCTCCGCCGGTACAAAGACGCGGCTCGACCGGACAGCCGACGCCGGGCCGCCGCCTCGGCGGCCACCCTCCTCGGCCGCTTCCTGGTGGACCACGGCGACTGCCTGCGATCGGCGGCGGGCACCGGCTGGGACTACCTGACCACCGTGCCTTCGTCAACCGGGCGGACCGGTACCCATCCCCTCGAGTCGGCCCTGGCCCAGGTGGCGTGGTTGCCTGTCCACCACCGGCCCACCCTGGTCCGCGGGCCTGGCCGGCTGGGACACACCACCGCCAGCGTGAACGGCTTCTCGATCGCCCGGCCGGTCGACGGTGACCGGATCCTGGTGGTGGACGACACCTTCACCTCGGGGGCCCGGGCCCAGAGTGCCGCCGCCGCCCTGCATCGGGGTGGGGCCCAGGTGGTTGCCATCGTCCCGGTGGGTCGGGTCATAGACCCCAGCCACGGCCCCCATGTGAGCGCCTGGTGGGCGGCCCGAGCGGGCGAGCCATTCGACCTCGGGCGATGCTGCCTGGACCGAGCCGACGACCCGGGACCCGTGCTTCGGCCGGCCCCATCAATGTCGGAGGACCGGGCCCGAGCCCTTCCTGAGCCCCGGCTGAGTGCCGCGGTGGGCGCCGGTTGTCGCCCCGCGGGGCTGTGGGACCTAGGTTGACTGCCGCCATGAGCACCGACACCAGCTGGTATCTCGACATCAACCACTTCTCGAGGGACACCTCGTGGCTGCACTCTTTCCTGGCTGCCTACGCCCTGTGGGGCGGCTTGGTCGTGCTGGCCGCCGCCTTGGTGGGAGCCTGGTGGTTCTCGGCCCGCCGGGGACCGGACGCCCCCCGGCGGGTGGCCACCGCCTGGCTGGGTGGTGCCGGTGCGGTGGTTGCTCTGGCTGCCAACCAGGGCATTGGCTCGGTGGTGGACCGGACCCGACCGTGCCACACCTTCCATCACGCCCTGGTGCTGCTCAGCTGTGCCAACGATGCCTCCTTCCCCAGTGACCACGCCATGATCGGGGGTGCCTTGGTAGCCGGCGTCTTCCTGGTCAGCCGCCGTCTGGGGCTGGCGGCAATGGTCGCGGCATTACTCCTGGCCTTCTCCCGGGTGTACGCCGGCGTCCATTACCCCGGCGATGTGGGTGCCGGCCTGCTCATCGGGGCGGCCATCGACGCCCTGTTGGTGCTTCTCTTGCGCCCGTTGGTGGCGGCGGGGACCAGGCGTCTGGTCCGAACCCCTCTCCAGGCGCTGGTCACCGTGTCCGCCAGACGTCTCTCCGGGCCGATCAGCCGGTAAGGCGAGCTTCGCTGACAATCACCTGGCGGCCCGGCCCGAGGCGGGTGATCCAGACCAGCACTGCGGCTCCCGAGCGACCTCGTAGGTCGAGGGAGACGCGGTCAGCGACATCGGTGGTGGCGGCCGCCGGAGATCCCCAAGCGGCCAGGTCGGTGTGCCGGGCGCCTGACACATAGGCCTTGACATCCCAACCCGGGGTCGAGGTCACCAGGGTGAGGTGACCCAGGCGCTGGCTGTTGGCCAGATCCAGAACAAAGCCCACCCCCTGCTTGAGACGGCCGAAGTCCTGGGTGGCGTACTGGTCGGTGTGCCACGAGGTGGCGGGATTGCCGTCATAGAGCTTGGCCAAGTCAGCGTCGTCCTCCATGCCGTTCCCCATTGGGTCGAAGGCGGTGGCCCCGACGACACGAATACCAGACGCTGCTGGAGCGGCCGCAGCGGGCCGAGGGCCCGGCGTGGTGCCGGGCCGGGCGTGGAGGACCAGGACCATGGCCGTGACGATGGCTGCCGTCAGGACCACCGCCGCCACCGCCGGCACCAGGCGTCGGGTCTTGGGTCGGTTGGCGGCCCGGTGGCGCCGGGTCTGGCCCCGGTCCCTCGGGGCCCAGCCTTGGCGGCGCAGGCTGACCGTGGCAGTGCCGCTGGCCGGCTGGCTCAGGCGGTGGTACCCGGTCTCGGCCGGCCGTTCGGCGGTGCTGAGCCCGGGCAGGGCCGGCCCGGCGCTCCTGAGGTCCTGAGCCAGGTCGGCAGCCGTGGGATAGCGGTCGTCGGGGGACTTGGCCAGGGTCCGAAGTACCACGGCTTCCAGCCAGAGGGGAACCCCCGGGGCGATGGTGGTGGGGGCAGGCGGCTCGGCCCACACGTGCTTGACCGCCAGGGCCAGGTCGGTGTCGGCCTCGAAGGGGGTGCGGCCGCACAGCATCTCGAAGATGACTACGCCGAGCGAGTAGATATCGCAGCGGCGGTCCACCGGCTTGCCCTCCACTTGCTCGGGGGCCAGGTAACGGGCGGTCCCGAGGGTGACACCGCTCAGGGTCAGGTCCTGGTCCCGGGCCGCCTTGGCGATGCCGAAGTCGGTCACCTTCACCGAGTCGTCCTCGGTCAGCAAGATGTTGGCCGGCTTGACGTCACGGTGGATGACGCCGGCCCGATGGGCAAAGTCCAAGGCAGTGGCGACCTGAGCGGCCAAGGCCACCGTCCGTGCCGTCGACAGGGCACCGACTTCGGCCAACACCTCGAGGAGGCTTCGACCTTGTACCCGCTCCATGACGATGAAGCTGTGGCTGGCGTCGACGCCGGTGTCGTAGATGGCCACGACGTTGGGATGGGTGAGGCTGGCGGCTGCGATCGCCTCTCGCTGGAAGCGCTGGCGGAACACCTCCTGGCCTTCCAACCGGGCGAGGGGCATCTTCACGGCAACCGGCCGAGCCAGGAGGACGTCGACCGCGTCCCACACTTCGGCCATGCCCCCTCGGGCGATGATCTCCTGGAGGCGGTACCGGCCGGCCAGGACCTGCCCAGGCCCTGGAATGTGGCTGCCCGTACCGTCCCCGCTCACCCTCCAACGGTATCGGGGATGGGCGATTTCGAGAGTTCGGCGCCCGGCGCCACCAGCGCAGTTGCCCGGAGTGCTAGGAGATAGGACATGGAGCCTCCCGTCCCTGTTCCGTCACCCGACGAGCCCTCGGATGATCTGACCTTCGACATGCTGGCGGCCATGGTGAGGGCCGACGCCGGAGAGGTTGGGACGTTCGTGACCGTCCTGGGGCGCAAGCTGCAGGCTGCCCTGCCCGGCCATGTTCGTTGTGTGACCGGCAAGCATCTGCTGCGTTCCACGTCCGACATCCGCCGGATCGAGGTGAGCCTTGACGACCGGGTGTACACCCTGGCCCGGTCCAGCCACGGGCTCGAAGCTTCCATCGGGCACGTCGTACGCGGGATCAGTCTGCGCAACGACCAGGTCGAGCTGGCTGAATGGATCGACACCCTGCGTGCGCACCTGGCCGAGACGGCCAACCGGAGCGCCAGCGCCAGAGATGCCCTGTCCCAGCTGCTGACCTGAGGACCCTGGCACCACCTCGGCCGGCAGCCGCAGGGCCCACCGACCATACTGGGGAGCCAGCAAACTGCTGCGACTCATCCGGAGGGATCGCCATGACCGCTGAAGCCACCTCGGCACTGCCGCCGACCGCCCTGGCCCGCCTGGCCGAGTCCAATCGCACTGACGGCTCACCCTCGCTGTTCACCAGTGACTTGTCGGTCAACGAGTTCGTTCTCATCAAGGAGTGCGGCTTCGCTCCTCTCGGCTTGGTGGTGGGCAGTTCCGTCTACCACATCGGCATCCAGGTAGCTCGGTGGAACCAGAGCCAGGAGCTCACGGTGCTCACCACGGCCATGTATGAAGCCCGGGAGCTGGCCATGGCCCGGATGGAGGCAGAAGCCGAGACTCTGGGCGCCGACGGGGTGGTGGGTGTGCGCCTCAACATGCGCTTCTACACCGGTGCGGCCGACATGGCCGAGTTCATGGCGGTGGGGACGGCCGTTCGTTCGATTGCCCATCCGGGCGCCTACCGGACCCCCGCCGGGAAGCCGTTCACCTCGGACCTGACCGGACAGGACTTCTTCACGTTGTCCCGCGCCGGATATCTCCCGTTGGCCTTCGTGCTGGGGACGTGCGTCTATCACGTGGCTCACCAAGGGGCCATGCAGGCCATGCGCCAGGCCGGCCGCAACGTGGAGCTGCCCAACTTCACCCAGGCTGTGTATGACGCGCGGGAGCTGGCCATGGCCCGGATGCAAGCCGAGGCCGAGCGAGCCCAGGCCGAAGGAATAGTCGGGGTCAACCTGGTCGAGAACACCCACGTCTGGGGAGAGCACGCCGTCGAGTTCCTGGCCGTGGGCACCGCCGTACGCCCCCTGCCCACCAAGGTTCCCATGACCGCGCCCTCCCTGGTGCTGGGTATGCAGCGCTAAGCGTGACGGTCAGCCACTCTGGTGGTGGGTGACATGCTCTCGCCTCTGGGCGAGTTCATTCGTGAACAGCGCAACGGCGCCCGCTTGTCGCTACGGCGCCTCTCCGAGCTGGCTGGGATCTCCAACCCCTACCTGAGTCAGATCGAGCGAGGCTTGCGCCACCCCTCGGCCGAGATCCTCCAGCAGATCGCTCGCGCCCTGCGAATCTCGGCCGAGACCCTCTACGTCCGAGCCGGTATCTTGGAGGAGCGTGAGGACCAGCCCGATCTGGTCGGCGAGATTCTACGTGACCCCCACCTCACCCAGGAGCAAAAGGAGGTCCTGACAAGGGTCTACTCCTCCTTCCGGCATCAAAATGGCGACCGGATAGGGTGACGGTCAATGCGCCGCCTGGCCGTCTTGTCAATGCACAGCTCTCCGCTGGCCCAACCTGGGGTGGGCGACGGTGGGGGCATGAGCGTCTATGTGCGGGAGTTGTCGAGCGCCCTGGCCCGAGCCGGTGTCGAATGTGACGTGTACACCCGAGCCTGGTCGCAGACGTTGGCCCCCACGGTCGAGGTGGAGCCGGGGCTGCGGGTGCACCATGTGGTGGCCGGCCCACAAGAGGTGGTCCGCAAGGAGGCCCTGGCCAGCTTGGTGGAGGCGTTCACCGACGGCGTCCTGCGCCATTTGACCAGCAGACCTGACGGCAGGTCGGCTGGTGGGGTGGACGCCATTCATGCTAACTACTGGCTGTCCGGGTTGGCCGGCCACCTCATCAAACACGAGCTGGACCTGCCCCTGGTATCCACCTTCCACACTCTGGCCAGGGTAAAAGCAGAGGCGAGCCCGGACGAGATTGGAGCAGCCGAACCGGCCCGGCGGTCGGCGGCCGAGGCTCAGGTGATCGGATGCTCGGACGCCGTCCTCGCCTCCTGCTCGGTTGAGGCCGCCCAGATTGCTGAGCTGTACGATGCCGACCCGTCGCGGATCCATATCGTTCCCCCCGGTGTCGATCAGGCCTTCTTCTCTCCCGGCTACCGGCCCCAGGCTCGCAAGGCCCTGGGGCTGCCCCTCGACCGGCCGCTGCTGTTGTTCGTGGGCCGTATCCAACCGCTCAAGGGAGCGACGGTGGCGGTGGCCGCCCTGGCCGCCCTGGATGGCTTCGCCGATGCCGAGCTGGTAGTGGTGGGAGGACCAAGTGGGGCTCGAGGCGACGCTGAGCTGGCCCGTATCGGCGCGCTGGTGGAGGACCTGGGCCTGTCCGGACGGGTCCACCTCTTCTCTCCGCAGCCCCACGAGCTGCTGTCCAGCTTCTACCGAGCGGCGGATGTCTGCCTGGTGCCCAGCCGCTCGGAGTCGTTCGGGTTGGTGGCACTGGAGGCGGCCGCCTGTGGGACGCCGGTCGTGGCTTCGGCCGTCGGCGGCCTTCGCACGCTCATCGACCACGCTCGTACCGGGTTCCTGGTGGAGCGCCGGGACCCTGAGTGCTTCGCGGCCAGCGTCATCAAGGTGCTGGACGATCCCGCCCTGGCGATGGACATGGCCCTCAACGCGGCGGCCCGGGCCCGCCATTACACCTGGTCGGTGGCCGCCGGGCGCCTAAGGCGTCTCTACGCCGACCTGACCGTCCGCCAGCTGGTCGAGTGCTGACCACCGTTCGGCCAACTTGCTGACCGGGATGGGTGGCGCTACGGTCCCCCAACCGGCCCGAGGGGCGAACCGGCCCATTCGTTCGGGGAAGTACGGGTGGAGGCGGGAGGTTCTTCGGGCCGGCTCCCAGGCCGTCTGTACCGGTGAGGGCCCCGGGTGAGGCCGCGGCTGGTGGTGCTGGGCGGGGGTCGGATGGGTGAGGCCCTGGTCGTCGGGCTGATGGCGTCGGACTGGGCTCAGGCTGGGGCACTGGTGGTGGTCGAGGAGCGTCCTGAGCAGCGCGTGGCCCTGCGAGAGCGACATCCCGGGCTCGTGGTGAGCGACGCCGTGATGGCTGGAGACGGCCTGGTGTTGGCGGTCAAGCCCACCGACGCCGAGCGCAGCGCCCGGGCCGCGGCCGCCACCGGCTTCGACCGGGCGCTGTCCATCGTGGCTGGGGTAACCCTGGCCCAACTGGAGGGCTGGTTGGGCCAGGGCGTCGCCGTGGTTCGGGCCATGCCCAATACGCCTGCGCTCATTGGCGCGGGGGCGGCCGCCATTGCCGGGGGCAGCCGGGCCGATCAGGGCACACTGGCCTGGGCCGAGGCCGTCCTGGGCGCGGTTGGCACCGTAGCTCGGGTTCCCGAGCACCTCTTGGATGCGGTGACCGGGCTGTCGGGGTCGGGACCGGCCTATGTCTGCCTGGTGGCCGAGGCTCTGGTCGAGGCGGGAGTCCTGGTCGGCCTGCCGAGGGAGGTGAGCAGGTCGCTGGTGCGCCAGACTCTCCTGGGCTCGGCTCGCCTGTTGGCGGAGTCAGACCAGGAGCCGGAGGCGCTCAGAGCGGCGGTGACCTCGGCGGGGGGAACCACCGCGGCTGGCTTGCGGGTGCTGGAGTCCAGGGCCACCCGGTCCGCCTTCATCGAGGCGGTGGCGGCGGCCACCGAGCGGTCACGCCAACTGGGAGAGTGAAGCGCTCTGCCTGCCGCGAGAGGCGCCCTTGCCTGCCGCGAGAGGCGCCCTTGCCCCTGGAATGCAGTCCCACTTCCCTCAGCAGCCCCGGTGGCCTACAGTCACCTCAGGCGGAGAGGGGTGATCGCACTGATACAAGCACAGCATGCTCGGGCTCGTTTCCTCACGGTTGGTGAGGTGGCTGATGTGTTGCGGGTGTCCAACATGACCGTTTACCGGCTGATCAACGCCGGTCAGCTGCCAGCCGTACGGGTGGGCAAGTCCTACCGGCTGCGGGAGGACGACGTCGACAAGTATCTGGCGGACCGCTACACCGAAGCAGGTTAGGACCAGCGGACGTCCGGTCCACTTGGTGGTCGAGGCAGCGTGGGGCTTACGATGCTCCAGTGGCTCCCAGCCGAGAGCGGCACGTCCCGGCGGCGACCGTGGGTCGCCTGCCCGTGTACCTGCGGGCCCTGGCCGATCTGACTCGCGCTCGCCAGCTCACTGTGTCGTCCGAACAGCTGGCGGAGCGGGCCGGGGTGAATGCTGCCATGGTCCGCAAGGATCTGTCCCACCTGGGCTCGTATGGCACTCGGGGGGCTGGGTACGACGTGGAATTCCTACTGGACCAGGTGGGCCGGGCGCTGGGCCTGGACCAGGACTGCCCGGTGGTGATCGTGGGAATCGGCAACCTGGGTCGAGCACTGGCCAACTACGCGGGTTTCGCCTCCCGCGGGTCCCGGGTGGCGGGGCTGGTCGACCTGCGCCCGGACGTGGTCGGCCAGCTGGTCGGTGGCCTGGCGGTCCGCCACCTCGACGATCTGGACGACCTGGTGAAGACCGAGGGTCTGGCCATTGGGATGATAGCCACGCCGGCCAGCGCAGCTCAGGAGGTGGCTGATCGCCTGGTTGGCGCCGGTGTTACCTCGGTGCTCAATTTCGCCCCCGTGGTACTGAACGTGCCGGATTGCGTTGCGCTGCGCCAGGTCGACCTGTCGGTGGAGTTGCAGATCCTCAGTTTCTACCGCCGGCTGGCGGCTGACGCCGAGGGTCACCTGGCGTCGTCCTTCTGAGGAGCTGGTTGGTGCTAATCGACAAGGTGATCCTGACCGGCGCGGTGGGCAATGCCGGTTGACGGGCCGCTCTACCCGGTGAGCCTGGTACTGGTCGGGCGCCGCTGCTTGGTGGTCGGCGGTGGCGCGGTGGCGGCCCGCAAGGCTCAGGGCCTGCTGACGGCCGGGGGCCTGGTGCATGTGGTGGCCACCCGGGTGAGCTGCGAGGTCAGGCACCTGGAGGGGCTCACCTGGGAGGAGCGGCCATGGCGGCCCGAGGACCTGGCTGGCCACCGGCTGGTCGTGGCCGCGACCGACGACCATGCGCTCAACCGGGCCATCTATGACGAAGGCGAGGAAGTGGGCGCATGGATCAATTGCGCAGATGATCCAATTTCGTGCAGCTTCTTACTACCCTCGGTCGTGCGCCGCGGGCCAATTACGGTGGCGGTTTCGACGGGGGGCCACAGCCCGGCCCTGGCCGCGTGGCTGCGCCGCCGACTGGCTGATGAGCTCGGACCGGAGTACGAGGTGTTGGTAGGGCTGCTCTCGGCCGAGCGAGAGGCCCTTCAGGCGGCCGGGCGTCCGACCGAGGGGCCCGACTGGAAACGGGCGCTTTCCTCGGACATGCTCGATCTCATCCGAGGTGGGTATGTTGAGCAGGCAAGGGAGTTGCTCAGAGCGTGTCTGTAGTTGTCGTAGGCCTCAATCAACGTACGGTCCCACTGGGTCTGCTGGAACGGGTACGGGTCGCCGACGCCGACCTGTCCAAGGCCCTGGCTGGCCTGAGCGGGCGGACGCACCTCTCGGAGGTGGTCCTGGTGTCGACCTGCATGCGCACCGAGATCTACGCAGTGGTCGAGCGCTTCCACGCCGGAATCGGCGACCTGCGCGACTTCCTGGCCGAGTTGGCTGGGGTGAGGTTGGAGGAGGTGAGTGAGCACCTCTACGACTACTTCGAGGAGACGGCGGCCAGCCACCTGTTCGAGGTGGCCTCCGGTCTTGACTCAGCCGTGCTGGGCGAGGGTGAGGTCCTCAGTCAGGTCCGCCACGCCTGGCAGCGGGCGTGGGAGGAGGGGACGGCCGGGCCCACCTTGTCTGGTCTGTTCCGCCATGCCGTCGAGGTGGGCAAGCGGGCCCGATCGGAGACCGCCATCGCCAGGGGCATCACCTCGTTGTCCCAGGCGGCGGTGGCCCTGGCCGAGCGGTCCCTCGGTGGCTCACTGGCTGGACGTACCACGTTGGTGGTGGGCGTTGGTGACCTGGGTGAGGGCATGTGCGCTGCGCTGGCGGCCCGAGCGTCCAGGACCGATGACGCCAGCACGGATGGCGCCAGCACCGGCACTGCCCAGGCCGCCACGGTGCTGGTGGCCAATCGAACCTGGTCCAAGGCAGTCGAGCTGGCTGCTCGAATCGGCGGTCGCCCGGTGAGCCTGGCCGACCTGCGTCCGACCATGGAGACGGTGGACGTGGTGCTCACCTCCACTGGCGCACCGTCGGTCATCTTGGAAGTGGGCGATCTGGAGGCAGTCATGGCGGCCAGGGGGGACCGCCCGTTGCTGGTGGTCGACGTGGCCGTCCCACGCAACGTGGATCCGGCGGCCGGCCAGCTCGACGGGTTGACCCTGTTGGACATGGACGACCTGGCTGCTTTTGCCGAAGCCGGCATGCAGGAGCGCCGACGAGAGGCGATCCTGGTTAAAGAGATCATCGCCGAGGAGGTCGAACGCTATCTCGGAGTCAGGGCTGCCAGGGGGGTGGCGCCGGTGGTCGTGGCCTTGCGGGAGCGGGCCGAGGCCCTCCGCCAGGCTGAGCTGGCGCGCCACCGCAGCCGCCTGGACGGCCTGGACCAGCGCCAACGCGACGCGGTGGAGGCCCTCACCCGGGGCCTGGTGGCCAAGCTGCTGCACGAGCCGACCGTCCGCTTGAAAGGGGCGGCGACTTCCCCACAGGGTGAGGCCCTGGGCGAGGCCCTCCGGGTCTTGTTCGACCTTTGACTTGATGCTTCGGGTGGCCACCAGGGGCAGCCAGCTGGCTCGGTGGCAGGCGGACCAGGTGGTGGCGGCGCTGGGCGTGCCGGCCGAGGTGAGGGTGGTCTCCACGACCGGCGACCGCCTGGACGAGGTGCCGGTTTGGCAGATGGGTGGCACTGGCGTCTTCGTCAAGGAGGTCTCGGCCGCCGTGATGGAGGGCTGGGCCGATGTGGCTGTGCACTCGGCCAAGGACCTGCCCTCTGCCACCTGGCCGGGGTTGGTCCTGGCGGCTGTGCCCGAGCGGGGCGACCCACGCGACGCCCTGGTCGGGGCCACGCTTGACGCCCTGGTCCCAGGCTCGGTGGTGGCCACCGGGTCGGTACGCCGTCGGGCCCAGCTGGCGTGGGCCCGACCTGACCTGACCTTCACCGGGCTGCGGGGTGCGATCCCGACCCGGTTGGAGCGAATCCCAGCGGGGGGGGTGGTGGTGGTGGCCCATGCCGCCCTGCAGCGCCTGGGCCGGGCCAGTGAGGCGGCGGAGGTGCTGGATCCCTCGGTGATGCTGCCCCAGGTCGGCCAGGGCGCCCTGGCCGTCGAGTGCCGGGCCGACGACGAGGCGGTGCTGGAGGTGGTTCGGCGCATCGAGGACCGGCCGTCACGCCGAGCGGTGGACGCCGAGCGGGCGTTCCTGGCTTGCCTGGGCGGCGGATGCGACTTGCCGGTAGGTGCGTGGGGCCGGCCGGAGGGCGCGGATGATACCCTGCGCCTGGATGGCTTGGTGGCCAGCCTGGACGGGCTGGTGCTACTCCGGCGGTCCCTGGTGGGTGACGACCCAATGGCACTGGGATCCGACTTGGCCCGCCAGCTCCTGGACGAATGCGGAGGCAGGGCGCTGATGGAGGGAGTCGGGCCAGCGTGAGTGCCGACTCCGAGTGACTGTTTACCTGTGACTGTTTACCTGGTCGGAGGCGGGCCGGGCGATCCAGGGCTGTTGACCGTCAGGGGGGCTGCGGTGCTGTCCCGGGCTGACGTGGTGGTCCACGACCGCCTTGCCGATCCCTGTCTGCTCAGGCTGGCTCCGGCCCGGGCCGAGCGGGTGGACGTGGGTAAGAGCCCGGGCGCTCCCGTCGCTCAGGATGACATCAATGCCTTGCTGGTGGCCCGGGCTCGAGTGGGCCAGACGGTGGTCAGACTCAAGGGCGGTGATCCCTTCGTGTTCGGGCGCGGTGGCGAGGAGGCCCAGGCCCTTTTGGCCGCAGAGGTCGACTTCGAGGTGGTGCCGGGAGTTACGGCGGCGATAGCGGCGCCGGCCTACGCCGGCGTGCCTCTCACTCACCGAGGGCTGTCTGCCTCGTTCACCGTGGTCACCGGCCACAGCCGCCACGCGGTGGACCACGAGGTCGACTGGGAGGCGCTGGCCAAGGTGGGAGGCACGGTCGTGGTGCTGATGGGAGTGGCCCACCGGACCGACATAGCCAGGCGGCTCATGGCGGGTGGAATGTCGGGCCAGACACCGGTCCTGGCCGTGCGATGGGGCACTCGGCCGGCTCAGCACAGCGTGCGGACCAACCTGGCCGATGTGGGCGCGACCGCACTGGAGCCGCCGGCCACCATCGTCATCGGGGCGGTGGCGAGCCTCGATCTGTCCTGGTTCGAGCGCCGTCCCCTACTGGGTCGCAAGGTGGTGGTCACCCGTTCGAGGAACCAGGCGCCGGCCCTCGTCGATCGCCTGCGAGCACGGGGGGCCGAGGCGGTGGAGCTGGCCGTGATCGAGATCGGCGAGCCGGGGGATGGCGGCCAAGCCCTGCGAGCGGCGGCGGCGCGGGCTGACACGTATGACTGGGTGGTTTTCACGTCAGCCAACGCGGTGGTCCGCTTTGTCGCCCTGCTGCGAGACGGTCGGGATCTCGGGGCGGCCCAGTTGGCGGCCATTGGCCCAGGGACGTCGGCCGCTCTGGCCGAGCGGTGTCTGGTGGCCGACCTGGCGCCTGAGCGCTTCGTGGCCGAGGCGCTCCTGGACGAATTTCCGGCACCAGATGGCTCCGGCCGGCGGGTGTTGCTGCCCAGGGCGGCGGTGGCCCGGGAGGTGCTGCCTGAGGGGTTGCGGGCCCTGGGCTGGGAGGTCGACGTGGTAGAGGCCTACCGGACTGGCCTGCCCCGCCCATCGGCCGCGGCCCTGGCTTTGGTGGCCGACGCCGACGCGGTGGCCTTTACTTCTGCATCGACAGTGACCGGGTTCCTGGAGGTGGCTGGCATCCAAGCCATGCCCGCGGTGGTGGCCTGTATCGGCCCAGTGACCGCGGCCACCGCCCGAGACGCCGGCGTCCGGGTGGACGTAGTGGCCGAGGACCACACCATTGACGGCTTGGTGGCCGCCCTGGTGGGAGCCTTCGCCGATTGGGGCCCCACGCCGAGCGGCGCTGCCAGTGAGCCCGGTCGGGGCTTTGGGACCTGAGGGACTTTGGGACCTGAGGGACTTGGAGCGTGAGCGGCTTGGAGCCTTCACGGGCCTGAGCGCAGGCTGCCCGGTGGCACGGCCTCTGGCTTGGGGTCCAACCGGACCAGATGACCCAGAGTGTCGATCGCGTTGACCATCAGGTCGGTCTCGCTGACCAGCACCACGGTGTCATTGTCGGGGGAGCCCTGATCCAGGGTGGCGATCGGGTCGACCCCGAGCTGGGTGACCAGGTCGAGCTGTGCAGCCCGCAGCTGGGGAAGGGGTTGATCGGGGGAGCCGGAGCGTAACGCTGCGGCCACTGTGCCCATGGCCTTGTCTACCTGGTTGGCCAGCACGGCGACCGCTGGTCTGACCGGACCGGCTGGGGGCAGGTGGACGTGGAGAGTGAGGGCCGCCTGCACGTAGGGACGGACTGCGGCCAGGACGCCACGGGCCACCTCGGGGTCGAGATCGTGCCTGGCGGGCTCGGCCAGCCAGCGGTCGACCGAGGCCTCCGCGTTGGATCTGGCCAGACGGGCGTCCAGCCTGCTCCGGTGCAGAGCGACTGGGTCGGCCTCCGCCGGGTTGGCCCAGGCAACCAGGACCGCGTTGGCGTAGTGGCCGTCGGCTTCCACCAGAGCGGCCAGCCGATCGGGGACCACGGTCCGCGTCCAGGTCGGCCAGGCCGCGTAGGCCAAGAGGGCCAAAGCGCCGCCGATGACTGTGTAGAAGCTCCGGTCGGCGGCCAGGGGAAGCTCGGGCTGGCCGGTGAAGCCCAGCAAGGTCACGACCAGTGCGGCCACGCAGACGCTGAAGATGGCGTAGTTGGCCAGGAGAAAGGTGACGGCGGCCATGTAGAGGGCGACCGCCAGCAGCACCAGCCCAAAGGGGGGTGGTCTCAGGGTAGCCACGATCACCGTTACCAAGCCGGCCCCCACCAGAGTGCCCGCACAACGGGCAACCCCCCGAGAGAACGTGGCCGCGAAGTCCGGCTTGAGGACGATCACCACAGTCAGGGGCAGCCAGTAGCCATGCCCGAGGGGAAAGAGGTGTGAGATCGACTTGGCGATGGCCAGCGCAACCGCCAGCCTGATGGCATGGCGGCAACCCTCGGATCCGAGGGTGAGATTGGCCTGGACGGTCCGGATGGCCTCCCGGAGCGGCAGGGACCGTGTGGAGTGCCAGCGCCGGGTCCGACTGCTCGTAATGGCTCGATTGTCAGTAGCCAGCTGTTGGCGGAAGTCAGGCTCCTCACCAGCTGGGACGCCAACCAGACGGACGACGGCCCGAAGCTGGCCGGCCAGGGCTTCACAAGTGTCCCGGGCCTGGCGCAGCACGCCCTGTTGCCATCCACCGCTGGGCCCGCCACCGTGCGGCCCACCACCGGCGGGGTTACCGCCGCAACCAGCGGCGGTCCGGAGGCGGTCAATGGCGGCGTCGAGGGCGCCCCACTCCTCGAGGGCGGGACGCGCGGCTCGGGCGGTGCGGACCGCGTCGGCCACCTCGCCCAGCACCCCGGCTGATATCTGGGCGACAGCATCCATCTCCTGCACGGCACCGTGGGAATCTGTGGCCGACAGGCGCTGGCGGCCGCGAGCCAGGCCAGCCAGGTCCAGACGCACTCGCTCGACCTGGTCCAGCAGAGCCTGGTAGGCAGCCATCTCGGCTCGGCCACCGAAAGGCTGTGGATCCCGCAGGGCAGTCCCGAGGTCGTCCATCGACCCAGGAGGCATCAGTGACGTCGGGGTAGTGGTCAGCAAGCGCGCGTAATCGGACAACCGGCGGTAGGCGTTGCCCAGGGCTGCTCGCTCGGCTGGGAATCGCCGCAACGGCCATACCGCGGTGACCAGGATGGCCTGCACGATGCCGCCCGCCACCACCAGAGCACCCTGGCGGGCGGCACCGCTGATGCTGAAGGTGAATTGGCTGAAGACGACCACGCCGACGACCGCCTGAAGTCCGACGACGGTGGGGGCCTGTCCGAAGATGACCAGCAAGCCGGCGGCGAAGCCCCAGACAGCGATCACCACGATGTCCAACCCGACAATGTGCCCCAGCGTGGTCCCTACAAAGGCCGACAGCCCCATACCGGCGCTGGCCACCACCACCAAGCGGGCCCGACTGCGATAGGTGCCCTGCAGGGAGGCAATGCCGCCGGCCAGCGCTCCGATGGCGATGGTCACGCCAATCAATAGCTGCCCGGTGGCCGCTCCGGCTGCCAGGGGAATGGCAATCCCGACGCTGGCACGTACAGCGGCTCCTGCCGACAGCTTGGACCGGTCCACCCTCAGCGCACTCCGCGCCGCTCCCACTGCGGCGCCAATCAACTTGGCCACCGTCGCACTGTAAAGGCTGTCGAACTACCGGGTTGGTGCCTTGTATCGCCCGGTTGCTCGGACGGCCGGCCCTTTGGAGCCACTCCCACCAAAGCCTCACCCTTGGTCACCACCGTGGCGATGAAGGGATCGGCGGTTTCCAGTCGCAACCGCAACGGTTCACCGAAAGGCGGCTAATATTCCCTCTGGCGTGCCGGGAAGTCTGGTCGGCGAGTAGCCACCTCGCGAATCGGAGCCCTCTTTGGCGGACCCTCAGTCTCCCACCAAGCGTCACACAACGCGGATAGTCGAGGCCGTCAGGGGGGACCGGGCCGGCGGGATCGCCCTCACCCTCGCCTCAGTGGTCGCCCTGGCTTGGGCCAACTGGCCGGGCACCCACTCATACCTGCGCTTGTGGGACGCGGTAGCCCCGTGGTCTCGTCCCCTGGGACTGAACCTGTCGGTGCGGGACTGGGTGAACGAGGGACTGATGCTTGCCTTCTTTGCCGGAGTGGGCCTGGAGATCCGAAGGGAGGTGGTGGCCGGCCAGCTGCGTTCCTGGCGCAGGGCGGCGGTGCCAGTGCTGGCCGCGGTGGGCGGCATGGCGATCCCGGCGCTCATTTACACGGCCTGGGTGGCGGGCCAGCAGGGTAGCCACGGATGGGGCATCCCGATGGCCACCGACGTGGCCTTTGCCCTGGGAGCCCTGGCCCTGCTGGGGCGGGGGGTGTCCGCCCGGGCCAGGACCTTCCTCATGACCCTGGCCGTGGCCGACGACATCTTGTCCATCATCGTGCTCGTCATCTTCTACAGCCAGCGCATCAGCCTTGGATGGCTGTTGGGCGGCATTGTGGCCCTGGCCCTCATGACCGCGGCTCGACTGAGATGGCAGCCGCCCGGCTGGGCCATCCTCGCCCTTGGCATGGCTGCCTGGTGGGCGATGCTGCAGGCTGGCGTGGAGGCGTCGGTGATCGGTGCCGCCATCGGCGCTCTGGCGCCCAAGCGCCGCTCTCGTCGAGAAAGCCAAGCGGGGGTGACAGCCCCCGGCGTCAGACGGTGGGAGCTGCGCTTAGAGCCGTGGGTCAACGTGGTGGTCCTGCCGGTCTTCGCGGTGGCCAACGTCGGGCTGAGTCTTTTCGGCTCCGGCCTGGGCACCCCCACGGCCCTGCGAATCTTTGTGGCGGTGGTGGTGGCGCGCGTCGTCGGCAAGCCCCTGGGCATCACCGTCACCACATGGCTCGTTCGACGAATGGGCAGCAGCTCGCCTTCCACCCGCCTGGAACGGCGATCCCTGCTGGGGCTGGGATCAGTGGCCGCCATCGGGTTCACCGTGCCCCTCCTCATCATCAGGGCTGCTCTACCACCGGGCCCAGAGGCGGCCGGAGCCACCGCTGGGCTACTGGCCGCGTCGGTCATAGCGGTGGGCGAGGGCCTGCTCGTGCTCAGGGCCAAGAGGCGTCGTCGAGAGCCCAATGGACCTTCTCCTCTGGCGCCAGCTGAGGGTCCGCCGGCCTAGGCTGCAGGCGATGACCGTCTCGCCGGCCCGCTATTCCTTCAGCGTAGAGGAGTGGCACCAGATGGGCGAGGCCGGCCTGTTCAGGGAGAACCCCCGGGTCGAGCTGCTCGACGGAGAGGTCATCCAGATGTCGCCCATCGGTAACCGGCACCTGGCCTGCGTCAACCGCCTCAACCGTCTGCTGGTGGTGGCGGTGGGGGACCAGGCCATCGTCTCGGTCCAGAACCCGGTCAGGCTCGACGACTACTCCGAGCCTCAGCCCGACCTGGCCCTCTTCCTTCCCCGGGCCGACTTCTACGCCGGCGCCACCCCTGGGGCCAAGGACACCATTCTCCTGGTCGAGGTCTCCGACACCTCCCTCGCCTGGGACCGGGACAAGAAGGCCCCCCGCTACGCAGCAGCCGGCATTCCGACAGTGTGGGTCGTCAACCTGGCCGCCGACGAGGTGCTGGTGCTGAGTGGCCCAGGAGCAGTCAGGTACCGGGACCTCCACCACGCCCAGCGCGGCGAGACCCTCGAGGTCGCAGGGCTGCCCGGTGTGGCCGTGAACGTGGATGACATGCTCGATCCGCTCTGATGCTCTCGCCGATCGGGGCCCGTGTCTTGCTCGAAAGATGCCTCCTCCAGGCCCACGGGTGTGCCCCCACTTACGCGTTGGCCGATCCCCGGTGAGCTACCCGGCCCGTCGCATGCGCCGGTTGCGCCGGACACCGGCACTGCGGCGTCTGGTGGCCGAGACCCGGTTGTCGGTGGACGACCTGGTAGCGCCGCTGTTCGTGCGAGAGGGGATCGACACTCCCCGCCCGGTCGCCTCGATGCCCGGGGTGGTCCAGCACACCGTCGCCTCGTTGGTGAAAGAGGCCCACCGGCTGGTCACGTTGGGCGTGCCGGCGCTGATCCTGTTCGCCATTCCGTCAGAGCGCGACGCCAGTGGCTCGCAGGCCTGGGCCCCCGACGGCATCGCCCAGGTGGCCCTGGGAGAGCTGCGGGGCGAGCTCGGTGACGCCATGGTCGTCATGGCCGACCTGTGCCTGGACGAGTACACCGACCACGGCCATTGCGGTGTCGTACGGCCGTCGGGCTCGGTGGACAACGACGCCACCCTTGACCTCTACGCCCGGATCGCGGTGGCCCAGGCCGAGGCCGGAGCCGATGTGGTGGCCCCCAGCGGGATGATGGACGGTCAGGTGGGGGCCATCCGAGCCGCCCTGGATGGAGCAGGTCACTCGGAGGTGGCCATCTTGGCGTACGCGGCCAAATACGCGTCGGCTCTCTACGGTCCTTTTCGCGATGCAGTAGAGGTGAGCATCGCCGGCGGGGGCGACCGTCGGGGCTACCAGCAGGACCCCCGCAACCGCCGGGAGGCGCGGGCCGAGGTGGCCCTGGACGTGGCCGAGGGCGCCGACATGGTGATGATCAAGCCGGCCCTGGCCTACCTGGACGTCGTCGCCGAGGTGGCTGGCGCGGTCGACGTCCCGGTGGCCGCCTATCACACCAGCGGTGAGTACGCCATGATCAAGGCGGCAGCCGAGCGGGGCTGGATCGACGGCCCGGCGGTGGCCCTGGAGCATCTCGGCGCCATCAAACGGGCCGGTGCGGACGTCATCCTCACCTACCTGGCCGCCGAGCTGGCCGAGGCGCTGGCTGGCTGATCCTGTGGTGGCCCCATCCACAAGGAGTGCTGCTGGGGGAGATAGCGTCATGCTAAGCCGTGAGAGGTGGTCGGGTGATCTACCCCGGCGAGCCATTCTCGGCCGGCCCTCGCACGAGTCACGGCTGTAGGCGCCCGGGCCGAGACCCTCCGGGCGTATCGTGCTCTTGCCAGAGGCGACCCTGCCTGCACTTGGCGGTTGCCGCGGGATCAGCCGACCTAACCGCAGCGGGCCTCGCTGGTTGTTTTGCAGGAGGGGTGACTAACGCTCATATTGGGGGTAGTGGGTATCGTTCTCGGGGTGGGCTTCCTTGTGCAGGCGCTCGCAATGCCAACATTAATTAGGCGCCTCGCGGAAGGTGAGGCGAGGTCCGCCCGGTCCCGTAAGATCCGTCCGGCGGTTCTCCCGGTGAGGGAGGGCGAATTCCAGTGGTCGACGCAACGCAGAAGAGTTTAGGGCTGCGAACTGAAGCTGTCAGTCGAGCTAGTTGAGGCGTCGCAGCGTCACGTGACAGCCCCCTGGAGTCCAGCGGAGTTGGGTCCCGCTCGTGGCCAGCCAGGGGCGCTGCGGACGCTGGCAGGAGAGGTTCTTCGAACCTCCGCCTCGTCCTGACGAGGTTCGACCCCGGAAGGGAAGGCATTGGGGTGGCGTGGCCTTCTTTTCGGTTGTCCCGTCAGCAGCTCTGGTTCTTGCCTTCTGGCTAGGGTCGGCCTCGATCAGGTCCTTGCCGTGATCGTAGGGGTTATCGCGGCCGTGATCCTTCTTCCCGCCCTCTCGTGGGGCGCACGTCACGGTCGGTAGTCAGCATCGCAGCGTGCAGGTGAGCGATGTCGCCCTGTATGAGCCGCCGGGTGTATCGGTAGCGCCGCTTCCTACCTGTCTCGAGGTGAGGAGACGTCAGGACGCCGCTTGGAACTTGGCCGCAGGCGTGAGGTAGCCGAGTGTCTTTCTGGGCCGAGTGTTCAGTTCCCGCATCACGGCATCTGACCTTCCCCCGGAATGGCGGACACCTACTGTGAGGGGACGCGGAGTCTCCTCGGGAAGGAGTCCACATGCCCCATCAACATCCCCCGGAGTTCCGTCGCCGGGCCACAGAGCTCGCACGGGAGCGGGCCAAGCCCATCGCTGAGCTCGCCCGGGACCTCGGAATTTCCGAGAGCTGCCTGCGTAACTGGGTGGCCAAGGCCGCGGTCGAGGAGGGCCGCCGCGACGGCACCACCTCAGCGGAGAGGGTTGAGCTGGTCGAGCTGCGCCGCAAGCTTCGGGTCTCGGAGCTGGAAAACGAGATCCTTCGCCGGGCCGCCGCCTACTTCGCCCGGGAGAATGTTCTCCCAAAATGACCTACACCTTCATCGCCCGTCGCTGCGACGACCTGCCGGTAGCGGTGTGCTGTCGGGTCATGGGGGTGTCGACCTCTGGTTTTTACGCCTGGCGGGCCAACCCGGTGTCGGACCGGGACTGGGAGGATGCCCAGCTCACCAACATCATCGTCGACATCCACCGCCGCAGCCGGTGCTCCTACGGCTCTCCCAGGGTCCATGCCGACCTTCGCCTCGGGGAAGGGATCCGCTGCTCTCGCAAGCGCGTGGAACGCCTGATGCGCCAGGCCGGCGTGGTCGGCATCTACCGGCGCAAGAGAAGCGGCTGTACCCGGCGCAATCCTGACGCCAATCCCTCCGAGGACCTGGTCAAGCGCCAGTTCAATGTAGACGGCCCGGACCGCCTTTGGGTGATGGATGTGACCGAGCACCCCACGGGCGAGGGCAAAGTGTACTTGGGCGTGGTCGGGGACGCCTGGAGTCGCCGGGTGGTGGGCTGGTCGATCGCCGATCACATCCGCTCCGAGCTGGTCGTCGATGCAGTGCAGATGGCCATATGGCGCCGCCGCCCATTGGCTGGCCAGACCATTGCGCACAGCGACCACGGGGCCCAGTACACGTCATGGGCCTTCGGGCGTCGGCTCCGTGCAGCCGGCCTGCTGGGTTCAATGGGCTCCATCGGGGATGCTTACGACAACTCGCTCTGCGAGAGCTTTTTCCACACCTTGCAGGCCGAGTTGTTGGACCAGCACCACTGGTACACCAAGCGCCAGCTCGCCTTGGCCGTCTTCGAGTGGATCGAGGCTTGGTACAACGCATCAAGGCGACACTCATCCATCCAGATGCTCAGCCCCCTCGCCTACGAAGCAGCACACCACCCAGCCGCGTCTGCGGCATGATCATCACAACCAACCTGTCCGCCAGAGCGGGTGAGGCACCCCGGGTTGTGTGCAGTGCGGGTTAGGTGGTGAGGGCAGGTTCTTCAACCCGGTTGTTGGTGTACCACATCGCTTCGAACTCTGCTGGCGGAAGGTCACGGAGCTCGCCATGAAGACGGGTCTCGTTGTACCAGTAGATCCAGTTGATAGTGGCCGTCTCGAGGTCGGAACGGGTTCTCCAGGGACCATGGAGCTTCACCAGCTCAGCCTTGTAGGTCCCGTTGAGCGCTTCGGCCATCGCGTTGAAGCTCCTATAGATGTCAAGTGAGTCTACGCTGCAGACGCGAGTTCCGCTGTTGTGCTGAGAGCTCCTATAGATGTCAAGTGAGTCTACGCTGCAGACGCGAGTTCCGCTGTTGTGCTGAGAGCTGGAAGCAGGTGGAAGATTTCGCGCACCAAGAAGCGCTTCAGGCAACGGATGATGTCCTTCTTGGTGAGTCCTTCACCAGTGCGCCGTTCAACGTAGGCGAT